>Ga0163217_1093222_pt1 | contig 15546 bp, 22 predicted proteins | sample SynspAceP_FD_185933 | JGI IMG/M metagenome (GOLD analysis project Ga0163217, IMG submission 185933) | Saline lake microbial communities from Ace Lake in Antarctica - Synechococcus sp. Ace-P (PacBio error correction) | ecosystem: Environmental > Aquatic > Non-marine Saline and Alkaline > Saline ...
AAAGGAGTAGCCCCCACCGAAGCCCCAAATCTACCGGGGGGCCCCCCGAAGCGGGTTGGTTTTTTTTTTCAAAACCGGGACCCGCCCGGCGGGTTTGGGAAGCGATAAACGCAAAACGACAAACCGGGGGTTTTTTTCCCGTCCACCGGTCCCAGTGACGAAACAGCGAAACAAATGTGCGGTCGCCGTGGCGAACGTCCCTCGGTGACAGGGGTGTTCCCGAAAAAGACGTGGCGACAAACCGTCCCCCCGTCTGCAATCGCGCGCTCGGACTCGTGACGCGGCGCTTGGGGAAATTCCGTCCGCATCGCGACCCACAACGTCGTATCCTTCCGCGAATCACAACTCAACACCAGCGTCTCCCCGCGACGGCAGCGGAAAACGAACCGGGCCAACGCTTCGTGCAACCGCCACGGCGTCAACACGTCCGTCACGTCGGCCAGTAAAACCAAGTTTCCGACTCGCTGTCCGCGATGAATGTGGAGTTTGGATCGATCGATGCTCGATATTCTTCGTCCATTTCTGAATCGTTCGACACGTTCGCCCGCCGTGAAGATCGACGATTGATTTCGACGCCAATGATCGATTGTTTTTTGGAATTGGTCCGCGACGCTGCAAATCAAGACGGCGCGGCGACCGAGCAATGTGGATTTTCGCTTCCAGACTAAATCAACGCGAACGTCAACCTTGCCAAAACTCGCCGCGTTGAACCGATTTGCCGTGGATGGACGTGCAAGGTCTGCACGACGCATCCGAACGACAGCGGTGATAGGTATGGAGTTCCAACGGTCGGATCACTCCGGGTCCACGGGACCCACGGCGGGGATCGGCCAAACACATAAACCAAGGGTCCGTGGCAACACGAATTCGCGAAGATCAAACGCGAGCCGACGGCGTAGGGAGAAACCAACGACCGGCGTCGGGCCCGCTTGGCTCTCGACGAACGATCGACGTGTCGTCATCGTCCGCAGCGGTCCAAACGACTCCAACCAACGTCCCGCCCGGATTCGCTTTCCGACACGATGCGCCGCCGTCCACAGCTTGGTCACCGCGACGAGCAATCGCTGACAACGCTGCGCTGCCGATCGGTACTACTCGGTGGTCGGAATCCTGGCGTAACGTTTTTCGGTGGTCTCCGAACAACACAACCGCCAGCGTTGACCCCGGGCGTCGGTCCCACCACCTACGAACGAGATTGGGGATCACCGTGGGGCGATCGCTTTGCGGTTTCGTTCGTCTCCTCGGACCGGTCGATCGGGCGGCTCGACGGTCGTTTTCGCAAGTGTGGCAAACGCGAACGTACTGGGGTTCGTTGTCGTTGAGTTTGCACGGGATGTCGCGCTTGTCAGCGGCGTGGTGGCCGGCTCGCCGGATCGCTTCGGGCGGCGTCATGAGTTGGTCGATTCGTTCGACATGGCTGACCGGACCGAATTGCGGTTTGCCACATCGACAGGCAACAGCGGCGACGCGAGGACATGGTAGACCTCGCGATGCATCGAACCCAAGCGCTTTGGATTTTCCGAGTCCGATGTTTTTTTCGATTGAGGTTGTTCCCAACGAGTTTGGACATCGCATCATGCCGGCAACGTCGTTTGCAAGCATCGCAATTGATCGCGCGCAAGACTCGCCCGCTAGATCGCCCTTTTGTGCGAGGAAAGCAGGCACCACGTTGGCTGCCCGGCTGCCGCGGGTTCGAGAAAACCTCCAGATTAATGTGGGGCAGGGCGATCGGAATCGATGCAAACCGGCAACATCGCCGCCGGATCTCGTCGGGTTGGCCGGCACGTCAGGCTCGACGCTCCCGGCGTCGGTGGCACGAGACCGCGAATTTTTGACCCGCGATTTCGAGGCAGCAAAACGATCGTGAACCGCTAACGCGTTTCCATCGAACTGTTTGGTCGGTGACGGTGCCGATGCGATGCTCACAAACGTAGCGAACCATCGTCGGGGTTGCTGCGGGTGGACTCGCCGTTAGCGGTTTTCCGGGGACATGCCAAACACGACACCGTGAGCCGCCATGGTCGCAAGGATTCGGTCGGCGAAGGAACGAACGTAAGCGATCACGGGTGCCACGCCGCGATTGGTCGCGCGACCTCACGCAGGTTTGCGAGATTCGTGGCGTGTTGAATCGACGATTCGAGGGGGTATCGGCGGTGGCAAAGAGAAACGTCGCTGGCGACGGTGTAGTCACGGCCACTCCGATTTCAACGCCACCTGTTCGAGAGCGGACGAAGGTCGTTGGCTCTCGCGATCCATCGGTGCCGGGCACTGCGGAAGCGATCGGAAGTCTCGGTTGCGGGTGCGGCGGAGTAGCGGTCGCGCCTGGACATCAACGACGGCCGGTGCCCACGTGGGGGTGGCTGCCCAGGCGCGGTTGCAAGGGGCCGCAGACATGTTCGGTGCGTGGACCGGGGTATCGCAGCGGGTGCATTGTTCTCTCGTGGCGATGCGGATCTCGGTTCGCGTCTGCGTTCCAAGCAGCGACACGATTGCCCGGCGGCAAATTCTTCAGCGCCGTTTCCCGGATGCCACGACGTGATCAACCGCTTTCTCCGTATCGTTCGCTCACCCGACGTGAATCGGTGGCGGCGAACGAGTGAACGTCGATTCTCTTCGAACGGCGATCACCCTAGCGATGATCTCTCGTGGATGATGTCTCGGCGATGCGAGTGGACAACTTCGGTAGTCCCTGTGTTGAACGGATTTTCACGTTTGGCGAATCGGGCGACCGAACCGCTGCCGCTTCGACCCATGCAGCCAATACTCTGCAATTTCGGCGAGCGTGGCGTAACCGTAATACTTTTGAATGTTGGCGTTCCACGCACGGATGTTGGAAATAGTTTCCTTCAGGAATTAACGAACGTTTGCGGACCTTGGTTGTTCGATCAAAAAAACGGCAACACCGATAACCTGGGCGTAACATGGTAACAGCATGTCAGGCGGATATTCGGTCAACCGGAACAGGTTGTTCAGATCGGGATGCCGCGGCGGGTCGATAGGAACTCGCGAAGTTTTGACCTCGTGTTTTCGTTCGTTCGGAAATATGTTCGACCGTGGTGCAATTCCTTCGTCCGCCCAGCGGCAACGGGCGACCGAATAAGTGGCAGGACGTGTGCGATACCTCCGTGGGCAGCACACTGTCGGAGAAATCCGCTCGGGCGTTCCAATGACTTCCATTTGGAAATCAACGGACGGGGCGGGGTTTGTAGGTGGTCAGCTTGGGCCGGCGAAGGTTGGCGCGGCGATGAACTCCACGGGGCAACGGACGCGGCCACGGCGGCAGGACCGAACCGGTCCAATAAGACGTCGCCAATTCGTCGCGATACCGTTCGGCTGCCTCTCGAGGCTTTGGCGAGCCCGACGAGGGGGGCAATCGATGAATGAAGTTTTGCAAGTCCGAAACTCGCCGCGTCGGCAACCGGAGAGGGTATAGGCGAAGCCGCGAAAAGGAAAGCCGAACAACAGCACAACTGAGTCCGATCCACCGCCCGAAAGCCACGAACTCGTTTTTAGAAACGGCGTTGCCTAGGAATACAGCCCCCAAGGAAAATGGCGGAATTTCTTGCCGAATCGGCGACAGGAGTTACCGGCATGAAACGCGGGCCGGGGATCCGATCGGGGGTTGGCATCCATGCCATTTGACTCCATCGTGGTACGTTTTTCGCCTCCGGGTGGAATCGGTTTCACCCCAGGCGTCGAGCGGGCAGTCCTAGGCAATCCGCGAGACCGCCGATTCCCAAGAAATGAACTCGTTTACAATCGTGTTTCAACAATCACGTTTTCAACCTCATCTCTATCCCCTCCGACTTTCGTTTCATGCCCGATTCCCTGCACCAACGGTCGAGCGAATTGGCCGATCGGATTTCGCTTGATCGCTGCTGATGAAGGTTTTCATCGCCTGCGGTTTTCGCGCCTGCGGTCAGAGCGACGGGTTCCGATCTCGTTGCAGTGGATCGACAACGGGTACGCGCGGACTGAATTATTTGCCATCGATCGACGCCTACGGCACCCTGAGGGCGTTCTGCTGGGGCAACGGACCGTCGTCGTGCCTCGCGTTTCCTACGCTGCACCCAACCCGCGCAGGAGGAGGTCGAACAAACACGCCTTCCCGCAAGCCAACGCGAGGAGCCAACGAGGACCGGACCGCGTGCCTCGTTAAAACCTGGCAGGGGACCGATTAACCACGTATAGTGAATCCATCCCGGACTCCAACGCATCTGCCCCTGATCACGGCGGCCCGCCGGACGCGCGGCGCGTGGCGTCGTCGACACGGCGCCCTTGAATGGAACGCGAGGTCGCCACCCTCGCCGGACTCGGATGGCGTGGGCAAGAACACGTTGTTACTCATCGATCATTGGGGCAGTTATTTTTCCCTGCCTGCGTGCTCGTCGATATCGAACTGGCGCGCCATTCGCCTCACCTCTCGATCAATGTGGCACCTGCAACGGCTGTTTGGATGCTGCCCGACGGACGCGTTTGTTTTCACGAACGTTCTAACGACGCGTGTCGGCTGCATTTAGTTACTCTGACAATCGAAAGCCGCGAAATGATTCCGGTCTCATTGCGAGACGGTGTGGGAGATTTGGGCTTGTTCGGGTGCGACGTTTGGCCAAGAGGTGTGTCCGTGGAACCAGAAACCGACTCGCGCGGCAATGGCTCGGGACGGCGATGGCTCAGGAAGCAAATGGTTCTGAAGGAAAATGGCCAGTGACCTCCGATGAAAAAAAGAATGTTGTTGTCGCCCGAATTCACCGCGCGGTCGTCTCGAACTCGGCGAGTTATTCCGACTCGATGAAGAACAATTTGCGCGAACGTTTTCGTCGTTCACGCCATGTGGCGAACCCGCCGCCGCGGACTACTCGTAACGCGCCATCGTGCTCGGTAACATCGGCGATGTTCGATTCGCTCGAGATCACTCGTCGGTTTGCCCTTCGAGATGACGAATCGATCGTGCGAGCGTCGCAGTTTGGGCGATTCGCAAAATCATCAAACGCATCCGGTTCATCGCGATTTCGAAAACGCGATCCAAGAACTCACGCGGTTTTTATCCTTCAGGAAAATGACCCGTCGTCCGAGCGGAACCTCGATCCAGAGTAACTCGACCGCTCGCGTCGAGAGAGCGAGTCATCGCGACGCGGAGCGTCGTGTACAAAAATCGCGACAGCGTCGCCTAACTGCTACAATATCCCTGATCAATCCCCCTCGAACGCGATCCGCCCAACCCAAAGATCGCCACCGAAACCCGGGTAACTCGCTGCGCGGTGTTTCGTGGAAACACCTACGATCAACTCACGAAGACACGTGCGCACGATCCCGCGAATGAACTTCGAACCAAGGAACGCTGGAATTCCTGACGGCCCGGGAACTTCACGAGAGCCTGGCCGTTTGAGATCGATCGCATGATCTTTGCCTATTGCCAATTCGCACACGACATTTTGAGTTGACTCAGCGCGCCTCGACAATTCAAACGAACGATCTAACCCGAGGCTTTGAAGCCGACCGGTCCTACTATTTTTAAAACGAACACTTGATTCGTGCCAAGATTGGATTGAATCTCGCCATCGACTTCGCACCGGAACTCGGTCATTGAAGTGGAATCAGCATCGTCCCGCGATCGCAAAGAATTGGACTTTGTTTGCCGCGATGCGGGCGTGGCAAGGAAGTTTGGCGACACGACGGCAGCGACCTGCTAATCAGGCGGCTGGTCGACGCCAATTGTGGATAGCGAGACAGCGTTTTGTCTACCGGGAATTTCGATTCCCCTGATCAACCGAATGCTCGATCGCCGTGGCGAGTATCCGGTGAGGAACGCGTTCGTGCGAGAATTTCCCGAGCAGCTCGGAAAGTGGTTCCGATCCAGAGTGAGTGCAGAGTTTTTTCGACGCTCCGCGTCGAGCGAGTGAAGTCGTTCACCGACCGAAGCGTCGTGGCACAAAACAGAGCGAGTGAGTTTGTTCACTGACGCGAGCGTCGTGGCAGCAAAAAAAAGAGCGAGTGAGTCGTTTCAACGACGCGGAGCGTCGTGGCACAAAAAGAGCGAGTGAGTCGTTCAACGACGCGGAGCGTCGTGGACAAAAAATCCCCTCCAACCACACCACTTATGCCCGCCTACGATTGAAAATGGAACTGGCGTCGATCTCTCGACGGAGAACTGCACACCGGCGACCTCCTTGCCATTTATTTCGACCGCGCTCGGCCTACAACAAATGCCGGCCGCCGTGCGATCCCCCGAAACCGAAGTGACCTGCAACATCCTGATCCGATTCGCCAATGACACGCATCGGATGATCCCACGCACTCGCCGGCACGTCGCTCGCAGGCCAAGTCGTCGCAGCGGATGGTGGTCGAAATGTCTCGCGGCAACTTTACCAAACATCCTGCTCGAAGTCAACACCGGACGAAGCGCTGGGGTGCGGGTCCACAGGGGTGATCCGCAACGAACTCAACACCATTTGAATCGTCCGGATTCTGGTTCGCGCCGAAACCTCAGACAAAACCGAGCCATGATCGGTGGAATGGTTCGCACAATTCTGCGGCAGCAACAGAATTAAATCGGCAGTACCGATCACCCTCATCGAAAATCATGGATACTTCTCCAGGACGGATCCTTCGTCACCTTCGGCGAACTTGACGAGCTGACACACTGACGCGAAAAATGCGAGGGTGCCGCCGATAGCTCGAGACGCGCTGTATCAACACGCCGCGACGAGCCTCCGCGATCCTTGCGGTCGCGGGAAAGAAAATTCCCCGATAGAATTCCGCGAAGCGACGATCCGACGTCGCAACACCGGCTTACGGGCGATCGACGTGCTAGATGAACGCCGAACCGTTTTCAACTTTGCAAAACCTCGTCGCCGGCAAAGCGAAGGCACGTTGTTTTTCGCCACCGATATCAAACTCAGTATTCTGCATTGCCGGCCGCGGTGGCGCGGGATTACTGTGCGCGTGCATTTCGAAAGCGTTAGCCAAGCCTCGAAGCGACGTTGGTCAGTGTCCGGCACGACATCGACGCGGCGAGCTGATCGATCGCGTTGATTTCTAAAATTGACGCAGCGGAGCATCGAGCATCGCAACAACCGGTTTCTTCATCGAGGCGACCCGCGCCGGATCCTGGTCACCGAAAGTCCGAGGCGAACCCCGATGAGAAGTCGCGACAGGTGGACCGGCTCAGATTATCGCCGAGATTCATTCCGCCGGACTCGGGTAATCACTATCCCGTCCTGTTCGTGACGAAGGCGACGGGTGTGGGACTCTCCGCAAAGCCGGTCCTGGGTTTACTCGGCAACATCCCCGGCGATGAAAAGAACGTGCCCGTGATCGAGGACACCGCCGTCGACGTCCAGACTGCGCGATACATCGGCGAGTTCAACGAGTATACTGCATCTCGTTTTGGTTTGGAATGTTGTGCATTACGCTCACGCCGGATCGGGCCGAAATTCACCTGCGTGATCATCAATGCTGAAAAACCGAAGAAGGCAAGGAACTGTTTTTCGGATGTTGCCATTGAGATCGCCAAACGCTCGTTAAAAGTAAATCGTGGTTCGCTGCTCGGGCGAACACGGCGACGGACGGTTGCCCGTGGTGAGTTTCTGAAGCCAATGATCCGCGAGGCGAATACGTAACTCGTCCGCGAATTCAACAGGTTGGAATCCAACGCGTCTTAATCCGAACAATAATCGTCGACACGCGGCGGATGAACGAAGTCGCTGCGTTTACACGCCCGGTCCAAGTCCCTCCGGGCGGAGGGCAATCAAACGTTCTTTTCGATTTCTCGGCTGATCAGGCATCTTGCGGGCCGCGGAAATGGTGGCACGGGGGTCGGCGATTGTCGCAAAACCAACTCACCGGCGGCGTGAATGTGCCCGCAGTTTACAGTGGTCGACGCGAAACGAAAAGATTAACACGCGGCTCCGCAACACCCTCAGGCAAATCTGACGGCAATCGACCAGCGACTCGCCCAACAAACTCCAACCGGTTTTCGACGTGACGAAAATCCTCGACGTCATGGACGCTGTTGTTTATCCTGCAAAGGCTGCAAATCGGAAATGCCCTCGACGGTCGACGTGGGCACAATGAAGGCCGAGTTTTTTGTGCAGCATTACTACGATGCAACGGTGTCCCACGACGAACGCGATTGATCGCGGAACTACGTACGAACCCAAAATGGATCGGTCCTTCGCACCCGCCGTTTTTAAACGGCCGCCATTGCGGTCCCCGTCATGCGTCGATGGGATGAACCGGTCGGTCGGGTTTTCACCCGACGTTCGATCCCGAATACGACCACAGCCGCCCGTCTCGAACAACATCTAGACAATGGGTTCGGCCCGGCAATTACAGCTCCACGTCCGCGCAGAAAGCGGTGCCCGAGTTAGGCGGCCCGAGTGATTAATCTGGTTCGCGTTATGGCTGATGAAGTTTACCAACCATAACGAACCCGAGGATCGCATCGCCCTCGTCGAGTTACTGCAACGTCTCGGTTACACGGGTGCATGATCACCCGACCCACATCGAGAAGCGGGCGCAGTTCGTTGTCGAAGGATTGCTCGCGTGCTCGCGAGATCGCACGCACCAACGTCAGAAGATTTACGAGACGTCGCACCCGCGACTCGCCCCTGAATCGGAATCGAGCCGTCGGCGATTCTTTCGTTCCGCTGACGAGTACCCGCAATTGGTCGGCGGATGACTGGAAAGCCAGACGCCCGAACGTTTTGGGCGAGTCACTGCGGTGCTGTTCGACGCAATGGTTCGCCGGTGAGATGAAAGCGGACGCATTGACAAAGCGCACGCGTTTCATGCCGAGACGCGTTCGATTTTGGTCCACGGACTTGTCATTCAAAAGCCTCGGCTCGATGAACCCGAACACTTCGAAATCTTAAAGGCACCCGCAACTACACCGCGTCGTTTGATCCGCAGCGGTTGTTGGGCGGGATGGCGATCGTTCGGGTACGGGCCGAGCACACGAGATATCGATGAAGATCGGCGGAGATAGATTTTACTGCCGCCATCCGAGCGCAGCGACAGCACCATATCGCCGCAGCGGGCACGTCCTGTCGTCCCATCAATTCTCGACGGCCACCTCCCGCGGGCGGTGCATCGCCGCTGAGATTCTGTGCGGACGCGTTGCTCGTTGATCCTCTCGACGTTCCACGAACCTGGGGTTTCGTCCCCCGTAGCCTGACTCTCCGAGTCGGGCATCAAAACCGGCAACAATACTCGACTCAGAGAGTCGAGCTAGGTACTTGCCGACTCGAAGAGTCAGGCTACAAACCAACGCGTCGGGACGTGCCTCGCTCATTGCACCGCACGCCACCGGCCGCGTGAACATGCACGACAATTGCTTTTTCAATCTCGCACCACGGCCCGAATTACCGTTTGGCACGTTGTTTCTGGTTCACTCGGGTCCGACTCAAGATCGAACAACATCACGGCGAGAACGGATCGTTCCGCATCAGCTTCATTTGCAGCGATGACGGCGTGGTACGCCAGCCGCACCGTACCGACCGCCAAACCTTCGCGGCGGACAAAATACAGCGGGTCGATCCTTGGCATCGCCTCCCCGCGAAACCACCCGTCGAGACGACCGCGTCATCCGTCACCGAAGCGGACGCGCCGGCAATATCGCAACATCGGTCGCCCGAATCCGACGTCAGCGCCGGCTCATCACTGGCGGAAACGCCCGGTTCGATCACCCAGGAAATGCAACCAGCACGGCACTCGCAAACCGCCGTCGAAATGTTCTGTTTGCCGCGTACCAGGGATTCGTTGTTTGCGAAATGCGATAGCGCACAACCGTTGTCCGATGTGAAAAGCAACGGATCGTAATTCCGCCGATCCGATCTCATCGATCGCGGTGAGGAACCGTACGATGCTCGTATCCAAGTGTTCGACAAAGGCCGACGTTTTTTGGCGCGTTTGGTCATCGAGTTTCGGCCCGCAATCGTAAGTTGACTCAGGAGATACTCTGCTGCGGTGAATGGAAAGTGCGTGCGTTGTAGGCAAGTAGAGAAAGAAGGGATCGTCCTCCACTCGCTCGCATCGCGAACAAATCGATCGCCCCAATCGGTGAACAAATCCGTGCGTGCCTGCGGGTGTGATCGTTTGCTCGTTCAAACGCATGTAGTTTTTGACCGTGACGCGGGTGAGTCACAGTAGTCATCCATCATGTCCGCGAGGAACCCGTGGAAGTTGATCGAAGCCGCGTTTTGGTTTTGCCAGGTTTGGCACGTCAGACGCGAGGTGCCACTTGGCCCACGATCGCGGTCCGATACCGAGCTTCCAGCCGATCGGGCCAGCGTCGAAACCGATCGGGATTTCCAAGAACCCCCATGATTTGTCGCGCGTGGGTCGAATCACACCGGCACACCCGCCCGGTCAGGCGTAACCCCCGTCAACACGCGCCGCGTCGGCGAACACACGTTGCAATTCGCTTTCGCATCCGAGTCATCGAACAATCTTCCCAACGCGAGCGATCGAGATGCAGGATGTGAGCACCTCGGCGACCGTGAGGACCCGACGTCGCCGTACCAGATGTCGCGAGATCAAAATCAAGTTCGGGTTTACGACTGGTTTTCCGTCGCAACGAAGGCAATGCGAGCAAACAGGCGACGAGCAAGAAACGGAGGCGGATAGGGTTGGTTGGATCATTGCAGTGGCATTGAAATGATTCAGTTTGAAAGAGTGAGTGAAGAAATCGCATTGGGAAACAAAAGACTCCGGTTTCATCGTGTGGTTGTTGAGATCGAGCGTTTGTGTTCGTTTTCATGCAGGTATCGCCATCCTTTGAGGTATCCGAGCAATCACGCATTTGCTCCGGTGAGATCGAACGCTTCCATTCCAATCGGGCATCAGCGAGACACCGTCGTTGAAACAACTCTATTCATGCGATCGATACATGCGTTTCGCCACCGGCGAGTTGCAATGTGATTTTGTTTTCGCTCGTTGTTTTCACAATCAATGCTCCGGTAGAGACTTGCCCGTCCAACGTCAACGCTGTAGGCAAGAAACCCGCATCATCGCCGCGTTCGGGTCCAGGATCGCGGTGAGCAGTGCGCCGTGTCTTCGTTCGCGAGTCCGAAATTATCCCGGAGCGCGGGACGGCGGTTCCCTGATGCGATCCGGTGACACGTTCGCACAGTGCTGGGTGGAACAACGCACACCGCGGTCAAGTCCCGCGACGCCGTGCGTGGATGCCGCCGTACTCCGTGATCAGGTTGGCGATCTTCGCGGGTGCGCCGAGAAAGTTCTTAGCACGTCGGCAACAACCGCATTGGAACTCCGGCGAAGACGGCGTTGTCCGATCGACAGCAACGGCATCGGCAATCGTTTCCGACTCGATCCAATCCAATAGCGCGACGCGTGTTTTTTCTGAACCGATGCTCTGGTCGATCGCGTCGGCGCGACGAGGGCGGGCAGGGATGCGATATTTTTCACTCAACACTCGATCGTCGGCATGTACTCATCGCCAACAGGTGGACCAACGGCACGCGACTGCACGTCTCGTTGTCGGGTTGTTGACGAGTGTTTCTCAGGGCCTTTCGCGCGGCAAATCCATCCGGCCCGCGAGAACCTCCAACCCTTCAAACGGACTGGATTATCAAGTGTTCGATCGCGATCACGACTCCGCTGATCTTGCTTGGTCGAGCAACTGCCATCGGAAGTTCGCTGGTTCGGCGTCGGTTCGCGTTGTCCGGTTTTCCGATTGGCAGCGCGGAAACCTTCGCACCAACCGGCGGCGACGCGACCGCGATTCGTCCTACTGAAACGCGGAACCTGTTACCAACGTCGAATCGGCACGGAAAAAGCAATCGGCGGGCGAGCAAACCGGATCAGTGACGTCGATTGCGAATCGGCGTTTGGGGGTGAGTTCAAATCTCGCGCACCAACGCGCCACCGCAGAACGAGGCGAACCGATCGTCGCCTGCCGTTGCCACACCAGCGTCATCGTGTGACCGGATCATGGTGGCGATCTCGGATGTCGGGCGTTGGATACGAACCTTCGTCTCGTCGCTGGCAACCGAATTCCGAGTCAAGTGACGAAACCAACCCACGGCATCAAACCGCACCCACTCGTCGGCGTCGGTGATCCACTGCCGAGCGAAGTTCCTGAGATTCCGGTGGGATCGATGTCGAGAACGTCGCCGTCGGTAGCAACGAATTGCTAAACGGCGACACTTCCGTGATCGATTGCGTGGCGATCGCCGATGTTCCGCCTACCGTCAAACGATTGTGGATTTGCAATAACACAACGAGCGGGCGTCCCCCGCATCGCTCGATCCGTGCGGAGTCCGCGACGTGCATGGATTGGACGCCAGCACGGCAATCGGCGTCTGCCCCGCCATTAATAGCGGTCGCGATTCGCGTTGAACCGAGTTTGGAGTGATCGAGTTGTTTCACCCCAATCGCGATCGTGTGGACGTTTCCACCCCTTTGGGGGGTTTGGGGGCGGGCCGTGAGGGAATGTCGTTTGCGCGACGCGCAAATCGTCGCGATCGCTACCAATCGCTCCATCCGGTCGCTCTTTCAATTCCTCCGGCGCCCAAGCGGGATGCTCGATCACGGCGGCGGCACATATGACAACAATACAACGCCCGTCAGGAGATCGTCGTATCGACGGCGGAACCACGCAATCTTTGCTGGGCGATGAATTCGGGTATCGGATCATCAATTGCGGAGAGAAACACTCACAACACTGGGCGGCGAAACACGTTGACTTTGAACCGCATACGACGTCCGGTTCCAGACACGAGATCCACACGCCATGTCGTCCCGGCATCGCGTCGCCCATCCCCACGTGACACCGCCGCGGCCGCTGAATGGCCGGCGTGCGTGTGGCTGGTCGTCCACGTTTCAATCAATCCTCGGACATCGGATTCCGCCGCCGGGGTCGACCGAATGTCGTGCAACGTGTCGGCGGGGTCACGCAACGATCGTCTGCCATTTCCGCAAGTGAAAACAGTGTCTCGATCGCCGGGTTCGCGGTTACTGCATCCGAGTGGTTTGCCGAGTCATCGACTGACATTCCGAATTGACTGTTGCAGCAACGACGCCGAAGAATCCGCCGCGTGGATCGAACGCAAAATATCCTTGCTCGCAAATCAACCGCTTGATTCAGCGTTGTCCATCGCTCGTTCGCTTGAGCGGATCGTCCGCCGCGCAACCCGTTGGCGACAATCACTCGCCCATCGGTAATCCGAGCGTGGGATGGTTCGCTCGCAATTGTTCGTTGTCCGTTTCGAAGCCCTTCGACCAAACTTCACGATGGGTCGCACGTCCATCGTCATCACGATCGCATGACATCGATGCCGTCCGGCAGCGTCAGATCACGCCGTCGTGCAGGCTGCAATCCGGTTAGGAAAGACCAAAGGTTCGGCGAAGGTTGCACGTTTTTTCAAACACATGATCGCCGTCCTCGTCACTCAAAATCCGATCTGCGTTGAACGATTCTCCATCGATCGGCCGTCGGATAATCACGCAAATTTCGACGACCCACATCGCCGCGGATCATCGAACTTGCGCGACCGGATCGACCACGTTCGGTTATGAGCGCGATAACGAATCTCGACACCCTCGGGGTGACGAAGAATTGTCCAACGGATTCGGTGACCGACGGCCCGGTTTCCCGCATAGGCGGTGCTGGCAAAATCACGGCCCAATGAAACCGAGGTGAACAAAAGCGGAAGATGAAAACGTCAGTGTTCATGGCGATGCGGGAAGGAGGGATGCGGGGTGGGAGGGCGTGCGCAGTATCAGCTGTCGAGCCACCACAGGATACCCTGATCCGAGGCAATTTTGTGGCTTCTCGCGACCGATTTTCCCTCGCGAATTCCTTCGGCGGCACCGTCGGCTACATAGTTTTTTCGTATGAGTCCGTTTTTTCCCACTCCCAACTCGGTTTATGTCCTTTTTGATTGAACCTTCGATAATTTCGCTCGATCAATTCCACTGCTCGTTTTTGCTGGCTTGGCACACATGTCGTTACCAGCCCGATCACCGCAGCCGATGACGGCGCAGCGGAACGCCCGCGAACTGCTCGTGCTTTATGCCGACGATTGGCGTTACGACACGCTCGGCGTCGCCGCAATCCGATCGTGCAAACGCCGAACCTGCGACCGCTCGCCTCGCGCTCGATGCGCTTTACGAAACTCGTCACGACGTCGAATCTGCGGCATCATCGCGCGTGTTTTGTTCACCGGCCACACATGTTCGCGGCATCGGTTGTTTTGGATTCAACCTTTCAAAACCTCGGGGCGGAAACCTACCCCGGATCTCTGCGTGAAAATGGATACTTCGTCGGTCACGTCCGGCAAAATGGCACAACGGAAATTCCCGGCTGCAGAATTTGTATTTTGGCACGTCGTATTATGGCAGACACGGTACAAGGACCCGATGGTTCGAAAATCCACGTCACGCAAACAAGAACGACGAACGAGCCTGCGATTTTCTCGAAACGCGGCCCACGACAACCGTTCCTGTTTGACCGTGCGTTCTTTGCCACCCACGCCGAGGACAGTTCACGCCGATCAGTTTTTGCTCGCAGCCGCAAAGCAATGTCGTTGTACACGACGTCGAGATCCCCGTGCCCGCCAATAGCGACCCAAGAATCGTTCGACCGGTTTTTGCCACGATTTCGTCGGCAATGAAAAGAACGAAGGACGCAACCGTTTGGCACTGGCGTTTTCGATACGCGAGAATACCAACGCATGAATGAAGATTATATCGACTCGCGACCGAAGTCGACGCGACCGTGGGACGCAATTTGGGCAATCGAAGCCTAAGGTGTGCTGACAAACACGCCTCGTCATCTTCACCATCCCCCCGACAACGGTTACTACCAGCGAACATGGACTCGCCGACCAAGGGTTGGTATCACACCAAGAGAGCATTCGTGTTCCCCTCATTCGTTTGCGGTTTTCCACGAATGTCGTGCGACTGCGCGGGCAAAACGAACGACGCTTCTAGCCTTAGCATTGACCTCGCCCCCGACGATTCTCACCGCCGTCGGCGCCGGGACGTCCACCACGGATGCAAGGCGGACTGAAGCCCTGTTTGTCTTGATCGGCGATACGATGCGGATGCCGGATTATGTGAACTGGCGTGAGAGTTTTTCTATGAGTCACTCTCGTACGATCCGCAACAAGAAAATTTCATTCCTATTCCGAAGCACTCGTGCGGAATGGATTGGAGTAATTTTTACTGGCCGATTCGACCACGAGCAACTCTTGACATGGTTTCAACGATCGCGTGAGGAAAACGATCCTGGTCGCCGATTCCGAACCACCTGCGAGAAACTCGTCGATGCCGAACCCGTTCAAGAACTGGAAATCGCAGGCGAAATAATCAGACCCTGGTGGTTCGACTCGACGTGATGCGCTGGATTCCCACGCTCGTTTGTAACACGGTTAGGACTCATCACACGATCAGGTGGATATCACCGTGGCGTCTCTCCGAGACGCTGGTGATGTGCTTAGCGCCTGTTAAGACGATTTCAAGAACCGTGTTCTCATTGATGTAGAATTTGACGGGTATTTCACTTCATTCTCGCTGCTC
>Ga0163217_1000615_pt1 | contig 15545 bp, 11 predicted proteins | sample SynspAceP_FD_185933 | JGI IMG/M metagenome (GOLD analysis project Ga0163217, IMG submission 185933) | Saline lake microbial communities from Ace Lake in Antarctica - Synechococcus sp. Ace-P (PacBio error correction) | ecosystem: Environmental > Aquatic > Non-marine Saline and Alkaline > Saline ...
CAAATTATTTTTTTTTTTTATTATTATTTTTTTTTTATATTAGGAGGGAGGAGAAAAAAAAAAAATTTTTCCCAAATGATTTGTTCCGCCCCAATGTTTTTACTCCCAACCACCGCTGCAATGAAACAGGATGGAATTTTGGGCCAACGCTTCCGCGTCTTTAAATCAAATCTGGCCGTCAAAAAGGTGGCATACAGTCCCGGCTTTCGCTTTCTGTCCTTCTCTCTTTATTGCTTTGTCCTAAAAAATGAATATAATAGTTGTGGATGCCCGTGGTTGTTTTTGAAGTTGAATCGCCCAACTCGGGCCAATAAGTCATTCATGACGCCGCTTGTACCTCTCTTCACTGCCTTTGGTTGTAAATTACATCAAAGGGCGTATCTCCATAACCGCTTTTTTCCGCCTTTTTTTAGTTTTTTTATACATAGTAAATTAAATAACAGGGCAGAGCTAAACTACGGCTAAATCAAAACATCAAACCAACAATAATACTCCATCACGATAACCAGGGAATATCAAACAAGCCCATGCCAAAGGTCACCAGTCCCCCATCAAAATCAAACGGCCACACCACGCCAGCAATCGTACCTCTGCCGCCTAAAATAACTCACACATCCCAGCACCCCACAAGTAAATGATGCTCACTCCCCAACGCCATTGCGATACCTTGGACGTCGTGGCTAACCCCAAACCGTGGAACGTTAGCAAATACAAGCAGCCACACCAGACATAAACGCACTAAAGTAAAACAGGAAATCAGACGATTGCTTATCCACCCTTTATCCGGGTAATAAGCACGCCATTGGAATTGTTACCAATCGCGTAGGTATACACGCCCAAACGTCGTTCGTGCAAATAACGCAATAAAAACACCAAAGCAAAGAAAGACAAACAGCAACCAGCTTCAAATGAAAAGACCGCAGTACAATAACCTTGACCAAAAAAATCGAAACCAATCGGGGGTAATCACGCACACTACTAGCTGAATGCCCAATAAAAATGTACACACTGACTCCAGGAAATAAGCTCATGGTGCCAAACTGAGTTAACTACGATCGAATGGGGAATCCTTAAATCGCGTTACAAAGACACCACATTAAATAAGCCACAAACGCAGCTCCGATCAGAAATACCAAGCCAAATACCTTTACACAACTAAGACGTAAATAGGTTGCGCCCACATTTTCGACTGCTCCAACCCCATAAACAGGTGCCTGGAAAGCGAATGAATGGCTGCAAACAGAAATTATCAAATTTCTTTGGCAATAATCAGCATTGCCATTAGGCAAAGCCAATTAATGCTTTTTCAGTAAAAAATTAAAGCGTCGGCATCAAGAACAGATTCGCAAGGGTCTAAAAAAGTAAGTGATAAATAGGAATTCAATCAGCACAAACCAATACAACGAGTCAAAAATTTAAAAAACGTTTCGCCCCAGCGCAAAGAGCTTGTAGTTTTACTAGCAAGTATAAAATCTGGCGTGCTGCTTTTTTGTTTAATTGTGTCCATAATCGCCGTCTTAATGTGAATTGTGCCAGAGTCAATGACTCACTCGGTTTGCGACAGAATGATACGTGCCCTTATCTTTATCTGAACTGGCGTTAGCAAATGAAGGCCAGATGAATGAATAACCAAGCCCCCTGAAAATCGCCATTTGCCAAAGGCGACACGCCAATAATTGGGCCAAGCGCCATTATTCACAACACCAATAAACAAAGCCCAAAATCACACAGCCAACCACAGTACCTACGCCACCCACGATACTGATACCCAGCCCTATCACACAAGGCCGCAAACCACTTGAAGTTTCAAACACCAATTGGCTACATCCCGTACGCCACAGTAAAAGAGCAAAACGCGAGACGCCATCAAAATAACTCACACAAACCTGGCTAATGTTCCAGACACTAAAAAGGCATAGGAACTGCACCTTAACCACGGTTCACATAACCGGAAATAAAAAGCCGCCATTGGGTGCCCACCCAGCAGAGTAAAATTACCGCCCCCAAACGCCTAATATTTCATCGCCACCAACACACAATAATAAATCGCGGCAATCGCCATCCAAGCCAACCAACAGGCATAAGACAGCAATTTTCAAATCGAGGAAGAGCATAAAGATTCGCTCATTTTGATGAGAATTCAACCAAGCGCCATCCGATTAATAAAAAGGTTGCCACCAACGGTAAATTACTCATAGTACCGAAGAGTTATAAACAATGGAAGGTACTTTTAATAAACCAAACGAACAAGCCATTAATCGGCGCCCAACAATGCCACCAATTTTAACCAACGATAATAGAATCAATATACGCCCATATTAAAGTTCAGGAAAATATTGGTTCACGCATGGCGACAACGCATGCCCGTGAAGGCCACATTGGCTGCCCAACAGAGAGATCGATACAACGAGCTCAAAATCAAGCATCATCTTGACCTAACGCCAAGCATAATTAGGATAGATGTATCAATTAAAAATACTAACCGCTGTTAGATAGACTTTTAAACTGGAATTGATCACACCCACGCCAAAAACAACATGACCAGCACAATGATGCTAAGCACGCTTCACGGGAATAATAAAACGTCTTAACATGGGATTGTTTCAGCTCCAGTAGCAAGAGACCACTACTTTCTTCTGGCGTCGCCTTCTGCACGCGATAATTCTCCGACGATTAGGCCTTCATTCATCACAAAATATCGATCCGACATGCCTAGAATTTTCCGGCAATTCAGACGACACATAAATCACCGATAAACCAGAAATCAGACCGTTTCTAACATAAATTCATGCCACCGCTGCTTTAGAACCAATGTCGGATGCCTTTTGTAGGCTCATCTAGAATGATGACTTTTGGATTTGGTGGCCAACCATTTGGCGATAACAACTTTTTGCTGATTACCACCGATAGGTTCATGCATACCATTTTCGTTCCGCAACTAGAGACATTTCACTTGGCAGCGTTAAGAAACGGCCATTTCACTTCTGATCGACTTGTTCCCAGCAGTTTAACTAAACAGTGCCATCTGCGGCAAACCTGAAATATTTTGGTTAAATCGTAATTCCAGCACGGACACCACTGTTTTTGCGTCTACCGGTACATAGACGATAACCGTTTATCAATAGCGGTCTTTAGGCGAGGCGAATAATCAACTTCTTCACCGCTCAAATCGTTACGGTAACCCGTCAACATGAATTTGAAGTGCCAAATAAGGCTTGCATCACTTCCGTGCGGCGCCGGATACCCCACCAAACTTATACACCTAGAATCCTCGACTTTTCTAAGACTAAAACTAATATTGGTCATTCGGTTGTTATGACATAAGCGGATCCCACCTTCCCAAGGTTTTCGCCATTTCTACGTCTTTCTTCGGATAGGTTTGCTTTCAATAACTGCGCGCTAACCATCATTCCACCAAGATAATTCATTGGTATCCTTGGCCTTCACCGGACATACAACCATCACGGAAACACCGTGTACGATCCTGCCCAAAAGCAAAAAATCTCATCAAATTAAATGGGTGATGAACATAATCGCCTTGCCTTGACCTTTTAGCGTGGGTTCACATCAGTTCATATAGCCTCGTGAAATTTCATGGATGGACAGCGCGGCGGTTGGCTTCCATCCAGAATCACCACTTAGGCGTCGACAAGACAAAGCACGAGCAATAACCGACCAATTGTGTTTTTGGCCACATACTTCAGCTTCGCGTAAGAATTTGATTCGGGTCCATGGGTGCGTTAATTGACGACAATAATCTCTTGCGAACGCGCGAACCATGGTTGGCCATATTCAAATGAAAAAATACTTGTTCATTGGGTACGTTACCGCGCCAAAAAAATATTTTCTGGCAGCCGTCAAATCATCAAACAACACGGTTTTCTTGATGAATCGCCGTAATGCCTAATGCATGGGAATACATGAAGGAGAATGAAAACGAACAGGTTCGCCATTGAAAATGATCTCCCCCACCATCTGGTTGATAAATCCCCGTCATGGTTTTTACTAAGCGATTTACCGGCGCCATTTCACCAAATCAGAGCGGTTACTTGGCCGGGATAAAAGGTGCAGATCGACGCCATCAAGAGCTTTCAACTCCAGGAAAGACCCTTGCTCACCTTTTGCAGGCTGAAATTGCATTGTTCATAACGGTAGCTCTTATTGTTATTCATTATGAAACTTATTAAAACTCCTCCCCTGCTAAGGGGGAGGTAGGGAAGGGGGGTCCACGTTCTAGGAACCCACCCTACGCCCCCCCTTCATAAGGGGAGGAAACAGTAAAACCTCTGCTTAGCTCCTCCCCTCTAATAATGGGAGGGAGCATTAAACTTCCAGGCTTTAGCTTCTGCCCCCTGCGAGGGGGAGATTGGGAGGGGGTTTAAATAGCCAAACTAGAAACAGAAGAGAATTCGTCGACATTATGAACGCATCAATAGATGAAAGGTTTTGCCATCAGCGCCGTTCACCGTTTTCATCAACATGAAGAGCGTTCCCATACACGCCCCATTGGAATATCCGTTTTTGTGGCCTTTGCCTTTGACAAGGTTGTAAACGCCAGCATGGTCGCTGAAATAACCTAAGTCAATTGGGTTTCCAGAATCGCAAAGCTATGAATCGCACCGCTGTGAACAATGACCTGCTAATTCAGAAGGTAGACCCAAGCCAGATCACATCACTTTGCCCGTCAAACCGAGATCGCTCACGGCTTGTGCCTGCCGCCCAAAACTACCCACGGTCCGTTGGCGGCACAATCAATCATCGAGAATCAGGGTGGTTTTTATCAATTGCAGTGGCTTCACGGAAACTCTTATCCGCTAAGTCATCACCCGTAAAACAGTATCAACCAGCCTTCAACGCGTTTGGAAATTTTGGCTGAGGGATTTTTTCATTTCAGCCAATCCAAATATTTTGGTTGGTCGAGGTTGGCGTCGCACTTAAAATCCGCAAAATACCTGTTTACGTTTTTTTCCTTTGGCTTGATGGCAATCTGCCGCAAGTTGCAACGTTCAATTTCGCCAATCAAACTATTACTAGAAGGGTTTTAAATGATTTGACGAGCTTCTTTGCCAAAACCAGAGTCCCAAAAGAAATGACTTTAATGGCCACGTTGTTGAAGCCTTTTTTTCAAGGATGGAACCAGTGCAATCTGCATCGTTTGCGGACACTGCCAAATGGCATCAAAACACGATTGGCGCAATCAAGTGAGTTGAATGCTCTTCAATCTGACCTTCTGCGGTAGTGAAGTAGGTCGCTGTATAAATATCTCTACATCACCTAACTCTTTTCTAGCTTCTTCTGCGGCCGCGGGTTACGCCGCTTCAAAAAAGCCAAATGCCTAACGCTTTTTCCACTAGTAACGCCACTCGGACCTTGATCCTGCCGCAATAAGTACCCAGAAGGCAAACAAAGTAGGCAGAAAGCCCACGCATGCCGTGATTGAAGTTTTATTTTTCATAATATTCTCCAAGAGCGCGCTCATCGTCACACAAACATGAAATTTGTCGTATTCGAGACGCGGTTTATTGTTTTTGTTTTTCTAACAATGATCAAACGAACACCTGCCGATTCGATCAGCTTCTTTACTCTTGGTTGATCTATTCCGCGTCGTAACTGACGATATCTATTTGTGATAAAGGACAAATGATCATACTTGATCGGTTTTTGAAACTTGGTACTATCAACGCAAAAGCACCGCTGATCGGCCTCGATTTATCAGTTTCATTACGCTTGTACAATTTGAGGATCTGTCTCCATCACCCATGAGACTCATCGGTCCATAGCACCAATAAAAAGTATGTCAGCGTACGGTGTGATTGGAAATACATTCGGAAACGGACTCCAAATAATATTCTGTTTCCCGAATGAATTTTGCCGCCGCCCACGTACACTACCACTTTACTCTTTTTTTATCAATTGATCCGCTATAGAGAAGGAATTGGTCAATACTTTGCAGCTTTTAAGCCGCGCATAATATTCCCGAACATCGGGCCGATGTTGTTGTTGCCGCCCGCTGATCATTAATAGACATATTGATCCTGAGAGTAGATCCACTGCCGCTTTCGCAATATTAACTCCCCGCGCTTCACATCCGTATTAATCGTTTGATTAACCGAATAAGGTCGTCCCAACAAACTGCACATCAAGAAGGAGGATTGATCGCTTCTGCGCCTCCCCTCAACCGACGAAGTTTTTTTCTCCTTGTCCAAAAGCCATGTCCACGTCGTACGCGTTGCTTCTGACAGCAACCGTAACACATTGGGCTAAAATGTGCGACTGTCGCAATAGGCCGAACATCCACTTCTGACAAGATCACTCTTATGGCCGAGCTCATCTCGTGCAATCGTTCATACCTCGATAGATCCAATATAATTATTTCCAGTCATTATCAAGCACTATCGAATCAAAATATATCAAAAAAGGACAAATAATGCTTGAAAATGATTGTTTTTGTTTTTAACATGAAACCTATCGATCATTCTATCTAACCACCGCTGGTTGTGCTAACAAAAAATAAAAATTAAAGTCTTTAACTTTCAGCGTTCACGCGATTAAAGACAGAAGCCTTGAAGGTTAAAAAAAATGTCTAACAACTTACTACCACCTCTAAAAATTTTGGAACGATACTGATTGCATCGCTTTCTGAACCGACCAGAATTATTGCAATTATCGATCAAACCTGCTCGTTCTGAACATGCGTTGTAAACTCCAATTATGGTGCCGCAATACCTCAGCAAAAATCCAAATGGATGACCCTCTTAACTGGCGAGAAAAGTCACTGTTTTGTGGGTAAAAGGTTCTGGTGGCGATATTGTTCTATGGGTTAGATGGTTTTTTCAACGCTTTTACAATGGATAAAGCTGAATCAACTCCTGCTCTTTTAAATCGCGTGTTTAGAATTTGAAAATGAGATGGTCGGTTACCTCCCTCACGTACTTATAACCTAAACTCTCGTGCTTGCGAGCATCGATACGCCACTTTCACACTCTAGAGCGACATAACGATGACAGGCTCGCCATCAAGGTATTCACCATCCCCGCAAGTACACCTATTTGCTTAATGCTTCTGTAAGATTCACCCTTCATAGCCTGATGCGGTGGATCGCTATTCCGCGGCGAGCAAACACGCCAGCAACTCACTGAAGAAAATTATTCAAATGGTGAAATTGGCTGGCTTCCTTGGCGTCGTTCCAGGTTTTCAGTTGGGGTATGGATCTACATAAAATAGCCATGACAATCCACACCAAAAGGCGTGGTATTGAAAGCCACCGGACTGTTCACTGGTCAATGGAAATAAAGACTGGCTACCTGAAACTCTTTAAACATTAATTAACAAGCGCAACTTGGTTTTAGGAAAAAAAGACGTAACTGGAAAAGCGGCCTTTAGTTGGCCGAACTATTTCAAAACATTGCCAACAGAAAAAAGCCAATCCGGTTGTCTCTCAATTAATGCCACTGTTATTCGTGGTAAATCCAGTGAGCTACAACGCCAAATTGGTCACTTTAACACAGTCTGACGAAGTACTGCAGTTACGTCAAAACTCGAATGACGCTTGATCGTCTTGCAAACTAAGTACAGTCTTGTTCCAAGATATTTTTTGCGCACCAAAATCCGTCCGTTTTGTGGTGACTTTACCAACCCAGAAAGACAACAATTGATGAAGTTATTACGTCTTTAGACAAAAGACATCGCGGCGTATCGTGAGACATGCGGATTATTCAACCGCTGTAAACGCGACAACAGCCCTGCACTACGCGGATCCAATCCCGTCATTTATTTGATTCCAGGTGTCGGCCATGCTGTCTTTTGCCAAAGACAAAAGCAACGGCAGCGTATTGCGGGTGAAATTCTTTGTCAATGCCAATCAACTGGTGATGCGCCGGCGCAAGACAGCGTCAGCGAATACGTTCGGTTTACCAGAGCAAGAAGCCTTTGACATTGGGAATACTGGCTATTAGAAGAAGCCAAACTGCAACGTATGCCAAAACCAAAATCTTTCGCCGGCATATCGCACGGTTACTGGCGCAGCCGGGCGGCATTGGTCTCTTGCGCTGCGAAAACGCCTTGCGAAAGAAGGCGCAGAACATTGTTGCTGATGGACAATAGATGAAGACGCGTTAGCACTGCTCAAGCAAACTTAACCAGTTTGATTTGGTAAAGACGCCGTTTCTAGGCATTAAAATGGATGTGACCCAACGAAGAAGACGTCATCCGAGCCGTCAAACATTGTGCCGTGGCATTTGGTGGTTTAGACAATTGTTTGTTTCCAAACGCGGGACTTTGCCTCTTCGACACCACTTGCAGAAACCTCTTTGGCGTTATGGAATAAAAGAACCAAAGTATTTATCAACCGGCCCTATTTCCTTGTTGGCCGGGAGCGTTTACTTTGCTTAACAACAGCAAAAAACATGGGTGGCAACATGGGTGTTTTATCGCCAAGTAAAAATGGCTCTCGTTGCTTCAGCAAATGCCAGCCGCGTATTGACGTTTTTGCAAAGCCGCGGAAAATTCAGCTTGTCGTTTGCGTTTTTGCATTAGAAGGGTGCGTCACTGGCATTCGCTTCTAACGTTGTTAACCCAGAATGCCGTATTACGTGGTTCCAAAAATTTGGACGGCAAATGGGAAAGAAGAAAAGAGCCAGTGCTTACAAACTGTCTACCGACGATTTAGAAGAGCATTTCGTCCAAACAGCAGCAATTTGAAATTTTGGAATGTTTTCGCCTGAAGACATTGCCCCGAAGCGATTTTACTTTTTTGCCTCTAACGCGTCGTCTAAGTCAACGGGGAATATTTTTGAAAACGTGACGCCGACATGCAACGTCGTTTAAACCGTTTAATTAGATCCATAAATTCAACGAGGTTTTTGTAATAGGGCTAAACCACGCAAAAACCGCTTGAAGAACAATAAAAAGGATTCAACCATGAACACGTTTGTCAAATTTGCTTGCAAGAACACAACGCAAAACACAGAAGCCGCGGTCCACCACGACTACAACGCCCTAGCCCGAAAAGCTGGATCGTTTCAGTGTAATTAAAATCGCTACATTCTAGCTCAAAGCCAAAGGTTCGCCGTGGCAGTAACCGTCTTGGGGCGTTGGCACCGGCGGCACCCCGCTTCGCTCGCTTCCCAGGCCCCAAGGCGAGCCTCGTACCATTTTCGAAAAACTTGACGATTGCTCTGTAATCCAGCAACTTTGCCAGCTACGCCTATGTGGTCGTTGCAGCATTCCCTTGGACAAACCTAAAGACCCAAGTGAATTACGCCAATACGGCGGAACAATTACGGACTTCGCTTTGAACGCGATGACTCCCAATACGTTCGCAAGACCCAAAATTGGGGCCAAGAGAATCGTACAAATTTGGTAGCCTTGCTCCTACGTCTAAAGCCGCGCAGTGATGCAAGCCATTGCACAAATATCGAAGTAGCGGAACTGGCGAGAGGCCTGGGACAAAAGCGCTCACCGTATGGGTAGGCGATGGGTTCCAACTTCCTGGCCACAGCACTTTAAAAAACAGCTTTACGCACTACTTAGAAAAGCATCAAAGAAATTTACAACAGCCTACCAGACGAACTTGGGAATAATGCTGCTTGAGCACAAACTTTCTTTGAGCCTGCTTTTTTACTTATCAACGTGATTCCAAGATTGGGCAGCCAGCTATCTTGCCGGCGAAAGAAAAGGTTGAACGTTGCTTTCATTGGTGGAATTTTGGACATCATGCAGCCCAACCTAATATCGAGAATGAATCGTCAGCCGTCTTGGCGCAATTCGGCAAACTAAGGCGGATTCCATTCAACGAACAGTAATACGGCGATGGATGAATTTTAGACAGCGCTCAATCAATCCGTATCAAGTTGTTTTTGACTTAAACGAACTGACCGACATTCCGTGCGGCAAGATCCATCTCTACAGCCCATTCTATATGCTGGATCAATCACATAAACGTGACTGATCCAGTCGAAAGTTTGATGTACAGCGCAAGCGAAGTAACAACGAAGCCTTCGTAAAAAGGCTTGTTAGTAAAGAATCGCCAAGTGTTTACTCAATACCAAGAGCAAACGAATCCAATGATGGCACAAGCCAGCTTGAGCAAGCTTACAATTTGGATGTTCGAACCTATTCTACAAATGGCGCGTTTACAGGCCGGCCGGCCGCCGCGACCCTGTTTAGCTGTTACCTGTGCTAGCGGCTATCGTGCAGTCGTTACCATGGCTCGGTCATCAGATCCAAACAAAACCTTACTCTTGGGATCGTGTAACAAGCGAACGAAAAATTGGTAAGAAAATACCACTGTAAAAAAGTAGGCCGGTCAAAAAATATAGTCTTGCTGAGAGATTATATTTTTTTTTGATAAATTATTTTTTAGGAAACGGCATTTTAATTAAAAATGGATTTAAAATTTTAATAAAATTAAAATCATTCGTTTCAAGATGGTACGTTGTCATTTATATTGAAGTTAGCAGATTGACAAAGCACAAAAAATAAAAAAGGGATTGAAATGGCATGAATTAACTAAGAGAAAAGAAGCATGTTTGTTTCACGCAATCAAGTCGTCGAAACAATCGATCTTTGACTCATAACCTCATCAACATTGAAGACAACCAACTGGGTAGATTTCTTACTACGCCCTTGAAGACGGACGTGTCCAATCGACAACAAAGGCTGGGCTGGCTGGATGGACGCATCGGCATTGGCTGTATGGCTTATTCAAATAATTGGCAAATCACCAAAACCAAACCCAGACATCTAAAGTCATTCACGACTGGTTTGATCAAACGCCTTATGAATGGCACGCCAAACCAAAAACATCAACACACGTTGCGGCCTTTCTTACCTGGCGTGCTTTGCATGACGTACGCCAAAAGATTTGGAATTCCTTAAATCTGGAAGAATAGGGCAGACATGGGTCATGTACGAGATGCCGCGCGGTTCAAGAAGGCGGTTTGGCAGCACATTGTTTTACAACAAGCGTGGAACCAACAACTCAAATGTGGGCGACACCTTTAATGAATGAGTTTTTGCCTCTCGCTAAGATCGTAAATTGCTTAATAAACCCGAATTATGTGGAAGAAGCAAAATAAACCACCAGTTTTTGCTCCATATCCAATACCTGATGGACACGAAAAGTGGCCTGTGGTTTCACGGCTGGACCCTTCGAAGGCCACACAACTTCGCGAGGCATTATGGGCGCGCGTAATAGCTGGATCAACTAATCGTGAAATTTCCGGAATTTATCGAGCTATTGGATTTTGGCTGAAAACGATCCGATTCCGCCGCTTCTTACTATCTGTGGCTGGAAACGTCAAGTGGAAGGCACCTGGAGCGAGCTGCAACACTGCGATGGCCCTGTGGCAAATAACCCTGTTGCTGACAGCAGCTCCTATTTAGAAGCCTCCGCTTCCCGCGGGTTTTGCTTACGCATCTTAAAGCCCGTTCGTAAACGCTATCTGTCTACGGATTATTTGCCCGTTTGCAAGAAAAGGCATTCAAGGCGGTTGCACAACAATAGACGACCAAAGGTGAGCCTGGCAAAGCACATGCGTTTTGGTACCGCCATGGCGAGGATTTAGCGTATTACAAAAACATCAAAATCACCTCCATGCCTTATGGGCAAGCGATGGCGATTTTATGTTCCTCCAGCGGAGTATTTACGTCGCTACATTTAGTGACATTTAAAAACAGTCACATTTCATAAATGGGTCTATTTCAAGGGCTATACCGTTTCTTAGACAACAATAAACATAAAAAAAGGATAAGAGAAATGAAAATCAAACTACTTACTACCCCGGCATAACGCCACGGCCTTGGCCATAATCATCCGCTTCTGTCTACGCTGAAAGCTTACGTTTTGGCTATGCAAGCAATTGCAACGCCAACCGTTCAAGCAATGAAAAATTTCGCTGAATTGGTCGCGCAAAAAAGTAAAGCCGATGTCACCGTCACTTTTTTTTCCTGATAGCCCAATTAGGTGGGCGAGCGTTGAATGGTTTGAAACTTGCTGCAAGCTGGGCTTTTAGACAATGACCAAGTCAGTGGCGGCCTGATGGAAAAGCTTCGCGCCTGTGTATGGCGTATTTTCTATGCCGTATTCTATTTGACAGCCAAGAGCATTTTTATAACGTCATGGACAACCCTAAGATTACTCAGCGCCAATTTATGATCCATCTCAGGCGAAGGTAATTCCTGGGCCTAGACCTACTACGACAGTGGCGCACGCAGCTTTTATACGTCTGACAAAATCATTCGTAAAATGTCGCCGACCTAAAGGGTTTAAAAAATGCCGCGTCAGCAAAGCGCCAACCTCTAATCAAGATGGACTCAAAAATGGCTCGGTGTTCACACCATTGCCATGGGAACTAAGCTGAACGTGTTATTCGTCCATTCAAACAAGGTGTATTAGATTGCGTGCTGGAAAAACAACGAGTTTGCTTTGACCATTGCCCGTCACGGCCGAAGTGGCTAAGCACTACTCTTACGATGTGCATCTCTCGTGTGCCTGACTCGTGTTGATCTATCGGAAAAGTCACCAGGAATCTTTAAGCGCCAGATCAACGTAATAGCCGTTCCAGAAGCGGCAAAAGAATCCACTGAGTTCAAAAGAAAAGCATGGACTCAAGCGGTTTAACGCCGCCAAAGAACCATGAGTGAAAAACAAATTTGGCGTAAACCGCTTCTTATTACCCACAGTGTGACAGAGTTCCAGCAGCGGTTCAGCCGATGTACGACGAGCTAAATCTGAATCCCGAAAAGTAATAAGGTGTAATCGGACAAATCCGCCAGCAAGCGGGAGTCAAAATAATGCAAAAACAAGGCGTTTCTAGATCATTTTTCTAGGGTACAACCTTGTTCTACTCTTACTATCCTCAAGCATGGTTGTAATACTCAGCTGGCAGGTGATCAGCCGCTATGTATTGAACGACCCTTCCGACTTTACCCGAAGAACTGTTGCGTTTAGGACTGGTCCTGGTTGTCTCTGTTAGCCGCCGCTTATTCTGCTGGCCGGTGGTTCTCACATGGCATCGAACCTACTGCGCGATCTTTCGCGCGGTAGTTTCCGTCATTCCTTAAGCTGTTAGTTCCTGTCCAGTTTTTATTATTTTCAGTATTTAAATGTGCTGAGTTTTTGGGTGTTTGCACAGCATTCAAATTGCGTCCTAAACAACTCAGCTGGCGGTTGTTACAAATGCCAATGTGCGAGCTTTTATGCCGCATTGCCCGTACTGTGGTGGTGTTTGCTGAATTCTGTACGCCATTTTAAATATTGATTGATGTATTAAAGAGCCTAACTAACAAAACCAATCAGATTTCGAATGTTGATCAATCACTAAGCCATAGGAGAAATAGACATGGCGGGGTGAACGCGAGCCTTGTTACTCATTTAATTACGTTTTTCCTATACTGTCGTTTAGGCTTGCCCGCTGGCGATTGCCTTAGTGGCTTCGTCTTTGCCGCGTCACCAATGATGGTGCGCAGTTGGATATGGCAACTTTTCACCTCGCACAAAAAATAGTCCGCCCAGCTTAGAACAGTTTTTTCTCTGTTTAGCGGTGCCATTTTTTATTCTTTCTGGCGTGAATCAAATGAACTCCGGCGTATTGAAATTCGCTTTGGTGAATTTCGCAACTGCTTGCGGGACGCATTCCTGGTTCCTTGGCACAAACCAACATCGCCGGTAACGTTCTGTTTGGTTTTGTAATTTCGGGTTCAGCCATTGCAGCCATCAACATCCATTGGTAGCGTGAATGGTACCGATTTCAAGCAAAGAAGTTACGGACCGGAGCTTTTGCCGCTGCGGTTAATATTGCCTCTGCGCCTAACGGGCAAATGCTAAGTACCACCGACCTACCGACTTTTATTTTTACTCGTTAATTTTCTGGTGGAACCTCAGTCGCCGCGTTGTTTTTTAGGGGTCGGCGCTGTAGCAGGGATTAATTTGGGCATTAGGCCTGGTATTCAGTCACCGTCATTATTGCCAAAGAAACGCAAATACCCCTTTGTCTGATCCAGTGGCTTTCAAAGATGCGGTTCAAATCAACTCTCGATGCGATTCCTAGCTTTGTTCTTTAATCGTCTTAATTATTGGCGGCAATTGTCCATGGCGTGGTTAACACCAGTGGAAGCATCGGGATTTGCGGTGATTTTACACCTATGATTTTTTGGCGTTTTTTTCCATCCCATAAATTCACCACACTCGATTCGTGCGCTACCTAAGTTCCTTATAAGAAACATCACACATTTCCGGCACAATCATGCCCTGCTCGTTGGCGGCGTCGGCCGCACCTTGTCCTTCGCCATGGCCGTTTACTGGCATTTCGTGCGCGATATCCGCCTGCTTCTAGGGATTTCTAAACGACCCGATTAAATGGTCATGTTTGATCCATCAGATATTTTTATTATTGGTTGTCGCTGTTTTCATGGACATTGGACACCGGCAATCTGATCTTCACACCAATCTTACTGCCGTGCCATGAGTTGGGCTAACGATCCCGTGCACATTCGGCGTCGTATGGGTATTAACCTTGCCATCGCACGCAATCACACCCACACACCAGTCGGTACGGGCTTATTTCCGTCGGAGCTACCGTTTGCCAAAGTCAAAGTGAAAAAAGTCATCAATCGCCCTCGCGCCCTTCTTACTTCGTGCTTTTCAGCTTGCTTGCACTTATACTCCTACGTACCTGTCCATCACCTTATTCTTGCAAGTTCTTTGGCCTATGAGGATATTGAACTCAAAACTCGATTAGAATCGGTTTGAAACAAAACGGTGGAAAATAATAAGGGCGCTTCATTACTGAGCGCCTTTATTTATTGAAATTGGCAACGCCCGCTTAGATTAAAGCAATGAACGTAACGTAAGCCTCAATTCTGGGTTTTTGTTTTGTTTTCAAAGAGCTTGTTGGAATCGACTTCCTGCTACGGTGTGGCGAAACCAAGCTCTTTGATCAATCGCTTTTAACCCATCCCAAATAACTGTCTTTCATTGTTCGCGGCTTTTACTTGGTTAACTTAACCGCATTTGTTACTTGCGGCTTCTCTTCTCTCTTTTTGGGTAGTTTCCCTTCACCACGAGGCCCGAGAATGGCCTTTTCGAAAATATAACGAGCGTTTCTAGTTCTGCCGCCAACCAAAATCCCATCTAGCGAACGCCATAGCAATAGGCATTGGGCCATTGTTGATTTGGATTAAAAAGCAAACGCGTCGGATGGCTCTAACAAATAGCCACATACCACGCTGGATGAGCATTTAAACGACATCAATGGCGCCCCTGCCCTGTTCCACAGCCGAAACTAAAGTCCACTGAATTTGCAATTTCCAAAGACACTGGCCATGAATTACTAAGTGGATATACAGTCAGGTGGATGATCGTATCTCGTCATGCCATCCGACATTGAATACATCATGAATTAAATGGCTCTCAGCAGCATGAGCTGCCGCCAAAATCGTCGCATTTTTACCCGCTTGGCTATTCTTCCCATCATTAATGCAAATTTTCATCAATTTTCTCTAATTTTGTCTGAAATTAATTCCTCAGTGAATTATTGTTTGTA
>Ga0163217_1021730_pt1 | contig 15544 bp, 21 predicted proteins | sample SynspAceP_FD_185933 | JGI IMG/M metagenome (GOLD analysis project Ga0163217, IMG submission 185933) | Saline lake microbial communities from Ace Lake in Antarctica - Synechococcus sp. Ace-P (PacBio error correction) | ecosystem: Environmental > Aquatic > Non-marine Saline and Alkaline > Saline ...
AAACAAAGGAAAAAAAAAAGAAGAGAATTTTTTTCACAATGATTTGGGCAGAAGGCATTGCCTTGGATTGACCGCGGGACGAGAACACGCAGGGAAAGAGTGGATAGAACAGGGCATACGTAACGTGGCTGATTATATTTGGAGCCGAACCCGGGTGCGGAGCAGATGGAACTGTTTATCAAGGCCCGGCTTCGGGCCGGGCGAGGGCGTTTGGATTCGTGTTTGTCTTTGGCCCCGGGTTTTTTGGGGCAGACCAGCTTGGCTTATTGCAGAAAATGGGGCCGTCAAGATAAGAGTTCTGGCTTGGGTGCTCGAACGGGCGGGGACGGCGCGGTGCCCTGAGCAACCCTGGAGCGGTGAATGTGCTTTTTGTTGAGAGATCCGTTATCCCGGTGGTTGAAGGAATTCTGTATCCGGGCGATTGGAAGCTATCAGCTGGTTCAATGAATTTGGGAGGGGCGGGGCCACCTGATCCAAAATGGATCTAAAGCGTTTTAAGCTGGTGGGAGGGGCGGGCTGTTTGACAACGCTGGTGACTTCGGTTGTGCAAGCGGTGGGAGTTTTAGGGGTTGAATGATGGCAAGTGTGGGCTCGCTGGGATCCTTGGTCTGGATCTGGGAAGGCGCGCTGGAAGTGGGCGTGTTGCGCGGAGGGTTCGCAGGTTGCTGGGCGCCGGGTGGGGATTTTTGGAAGTGGCAGCAGCCGGAGATTCGTGAGGTGCGATCACATTGATTGCTGGCTTGTGAGAGGGCTTTGGATAATGGCGTCGTGTGCTGGTATGTGCAGTTGAGGCGGCTGTGGGTTCGATGTTGGGGGCATAGGAGAGGCATAATTGGAGATGGTTTGTGGAGTTATTGTAGCAGGGTTCATTACCCGCCGCCGTGGCGTATGCTGATCGGCTCTACAGCATTTCCGCTGAATTGTGCGGTATGACAGGGTGGGGGTTGTTTTGGACGGGGGGTGAACGTAAAATATTTACGATTTTTGCGGGGAGTATGCAAAGGTTACGTGGCTTTACTTATGCGGCTGACACATCGGTGCGTTCGGTGAGAGGTGTTATTTTGAAGATGATGCGGTGGATGTCTTTAAGTCATTACTCGTTATGAGGTGGCGAGAATTGGTGGTTCCTGGGGGTTTGACCATAGTGCTGGGGCGAAACATTTTTGTAGCTGTTCGGTGCGGCTGTTATAAAGTAGCGGGTTGGATGATGACTTGTTTAGTGTTGTGGTTTGGAATCAGCCGCGCAAGTATGTTTCGGAGCAGGTCAAACGGCTGGATGGGATGTTGTTTGTGAGGGTAAGTGTGTGGTGTGGTAGTGCTGAGTAACCCCGAGTTTATTCTGAGGTGAGTGGTTCAGGGTGTCAAGAGTTTGGTGTTGATCGTCAAAGGAGATGCGCGTGCAAGCTGAATCCATGTCCTGTTGGCACTGATTTAAAGCGTGGGTGTGGTCCCTGGTGATGGCACTGACGTGCTTGCTGGTGTGTTGGGTGATGATTTCGGAGATTTTCTGCGCGGCAAAAATGGCGTGGAGATTTGGGATGTTTGGTCGGATTGATGTCAAGCTCTTTGGAGGTGCCGGTAGCGGTACATGGTCTGGAGCCGATTTTTTGTGGGGCTTTAGGAATTTCGATGCGGCAACAGGGGTGATCGATGCGGTGTGGACGCGTGGGTCATGCGGTGGCTATTCAAGGAAGAGAGGTTGGAGTTGCACCTGCCGTTCTTGCTAGTGTTGACAGCCTATATGGTGTTCGTAATGTTGGGGCTCATGACTCGTTCGTGGTGGCCGTGGCAGCGCCTGCGTGTGGGCGGTTGGCGGCCTTGATTTGCCAACGGTTTGGCCTTGTTTGCTGCGATCGCGGGTTATTGCTAACGTTTTTTGCCCGTCCGGTGTTGATCCAGCCGGTATACATTCTGATGATTTTTCGAGATTCTGCACGGGTTCACGCAGTAAGACGATTCGGGAGTTTAACCATGCAGTTGCATCAGGTGTAGCGGCAGAAACGCAGCCGTCGCAGAGATGAACGTGGTGCCTATATCGCCGTGATGCTCGTGCCTGCTGGTTTCTTTTGGTGCCGCGCAATAGTTGAATAGGGCGTAACCCGTTGATTTGCCTCAGGTTATCAGCGATGTTATTTTGATCGAACCAATCAGCAGGTCTTGAGTGGTTGTGTGGTGATGGAGCTTACTACTGGACTTGGGACGTTGATACGAATAGACCGTGTGGATCAGTCTGGAAGCAATGTCTGATGGTGTGTCAATATAGCGCGCCCTGACGTTTGTGTACATACGCCGTGATCAGGGGCCTAATTGGACTGGTGTGAGGCATGGCTACCCTGCAGGGGCCGGTGGTTTCTAGTGGCTGATTACGAGGGCCGTGCATATGGAGATCAGCCGGGCGACAGCGGGTATGGCGGCCCCAGTATCCACGGTTGCCGTGCTTTGGTGGATGATGCTGTTGTCTTCTTTTACCAGAGCGGGAATTCGAGCGGCAGGCGTAGTGGGCAAGGCGACACTGGTTCAGTTGATCAAGGTGCCGGAGCGGATGATCAGCGATCGGGTGAGCGGCAGGGAGCACGACCAGAAGAGCGGAGTTGAAGCAGGAGAGAAAGCCGGAAAGAAGGTGCAGGAGGTGGAGGAAGGGTGCTGAAGCGGGTTTGCGGCGTGCGGCTGCAAGGAAGAGAAGGGCGAATGAGAAGCGGGCGTCAGAAGGCAAGCGAGCTCAGAAAAAGCCAGAGGCTGAAGGTGCTGGGGAGGGAGGCGTGGGCGAAGGCGGCGGTGAAGGGTCGAAGAAGGTGGCTGGATGGCTGCAGAGCAGCCCGCCGATGGCGGGAAGACGGCTGCGGGCAGAGCGAAGAAGCAGGCGGCGATGAGCAAGAAAGGCCGTGGGATGCGGGCAGAGCGACGCGCAAGGAGCGCGAGCGACGTGAGGTGCGAAGGTAAAGGCAGAGATTGCCTGATTGCTGGCGATGATACGCAGTATCGAGGCAAGGCTGACAGGTTCGGTGATGAAGGGCGGCAGTTTGCGATCCTGTACGGGCGTATGTGAGTGAGTGGGCGTCGTACGCGGTATGGTATGGTGGTAGTGTGGTTGTCAATGTTGCGCGGGAATTACCGATGCGGTAGTTTTCTGTTCCAGTGGGTGATGCAGGTTTTGACAGTCGTGTCCAGGGGTCAAGAATGTAGGCCGGATTCCGGAAGCGCAGCTGTCAGTGACCGAATTTTGATCGCATGTTGAGCCCGCACGTGCGTTTCAAAAGAGGATTGTATTTGATGAATGTCAGAAGATGGCTGGTGGTACTTGCTGGTTGATGGTCCAGAGCGTGTGAACGGATGCATGAGATTGCGGTATCGCGGGCGCAGATCGAGTCGTCTTTCGGTTGCGGGGCGGTTTATGCGAGTTGGGCAGATATCCCACATTTGGTATGGCTGTTCGCGCCTTGTGCTCGACTGTCCAATCCGATCCAGAAGCGAGATTACGCCGTGAACTGGCGCATGCTGCGGCGTCCGGTTGTGGGTAGCGGGGTCAGGATCCGTCGCCAGACGGTTTGATTGTCGTCTTTAAGTGTGGTGCGAGAAGAAGTGACTGATGGTGAAGACGTCAGGGTATAGGCAGTTTGCGCGTTGGGTAATGAGTGATGAATTGGAGATACGGTATCGCGTGCTTATAGCTTCTATGTGGCAGGGAACGCTTTTTCGAGGGAATCGCGTTACCTGAACGCCGTGGATTATGTGGTGCACGTCCGTTACCTGCTTGCCGTCACGGCCGAGGATTTGACTCCGTTTTGCGCGGATGGTCAGCGTTGCTTCGTTCTTTCGAGTCGCGTCGTCGGAATTTATATACTACGTGCAAACCGGGAGTGTGGGTATTAGTTTTCGAAGGCTGATGGCAGCTTCTGGAGGTGCGATGGGAAGGCTGGGGTTTGGTGTTGTGCGTGACGCACCGGAGATTTACGTATGGAGTTGGAAAGCGATGCCGCAGGTGCAATCATCACGCGAATTGCTGAGCCACTGGATGGATAACGACGATTGCGTTCAACGTGATCGTGGGGTCCGCCGCGATTACAAACCCGAATAATAAAATGGGACTACCGGCGGCCTGCTTGTGCCAATATAATGCAATCGCAAACTATGGCTGAGGCAGCAATGGTTGGTACCGCAGGATGGAACGTAATTTTCAGATTGTGCGGGATCAGGGGCCATTGAGGGTTTTAAAAGATGGTTAGTGTTTATGTGACTAAGTCTATGTTTAATTTATGGACGTAACAGGGCGGGGGTTCATGCTGGTATTCATGGTGGTCCTAGGTCGGAGATTCCGACTCTTCACTGACCTGCGGTAATCATGGTCATAGCTGCCATAGGGTGTACCACACTAACATATGGGGTTTTCCAGGAGTTCTATTGATGCAGTATTAAATGGAGTTTTGCGGCCTGGTTGTGGTTTCCGGGTGGATGTTGGTTGTTCCTCCAAGGCGGGATCGTGGTACTGGGGGTTGGATCGAACGCGTTAAAGCTTTCTTCCAGCGATAAAGGCATGAGCCAGCGAGAAGCTGCCCTGCGTGCTATACATGTTCTATTGAGTTCGTAGGTGCCTGAAGCCTGAAGCTTGCGCGCTTGACGTTGCCAAGGCCTGAAAGCTGCTGGCAACGTGTAGTGCTGGGGCACTGAGAGGGCACCCGTGGAGTAATGGCTTGGGGGGTAGTGTGCTGGTTCAGCGTTACTTGGTTCTGCCAAGGCGTTTCTGCGGTCAGCTGGGTGGTCTCCTATGAGAGAGAAAGCGGCTGCTAATGGTTAAGGAAGAAGTTGGTCAAGAGTCGTGTGAATGCGTGTAAGAGGTCTTTGAAGGTTGAGGATTTACGCCGCTGTCTGTTTTGCGTTTGCGGCGTAAGAAGTCCCCGTTATCGCGTGGTTTGGGCGGTGGCGTAAATCCAGTGTGTCTCTGACGCAAGGCGGCTGGCTTTTCATGGACGGCCAGCTTTGCAGAGTTTGTTAGCTGCAGCAGGAGTTTATGTTGCGCGGCTTGGTAGAAGAGCAGGATACATAAGAATGGGCAGGATGTTGGATCGTTTTATGAGGTTCTTGCCGCAGCCTGTCTTTGGGCGCCGGTGGTGGAGACCGATTAGCACCGGGTGCTGGATGGCTATTCAGCAGTAATGGTGCATCGACGGGTGGCCAGAATACCGTCGTCAACTGGATCAGATGGGCGGCGCCAGTCGGGCGTTGACAATTAGTTGACGGGCCTTTGGACTTGGTCAGGGGGTGTTTTTTGAAAAGCTTCGGTTCAGTGCTTGTGCGCCTCCCGAAAGGAGTTGGCACGTCAGTCTTGGGTGGGCGAGATACTGGTGAGTCTGCCTGGAAGGGCCTGGCGGCATTGCACTTGTGGATCAGCCAGTAATCCTGGCCATCGCCCAGGAGCTGGATGCGCTCTCGCTGGCTGTGTGGGCGGTCTGGGATTCCGGTAAAGCGTCATGTTGGAGGTGTTGTCCAAGCATCCACTCCTTCGCCCGACGCATGGCGTGTGATTCCGTCGCCAGAGTCTAGCCTCGAGTTTTGTGTCTATTGATATTTTCCTGGTGTGGCGCCGCCCGGTACTTTGCCTTGACAGTCTTTCGTTAACTACGCGGTTACATCCATGCATTTTTGCAGCCGAGCCTGTTTTCGTTCCTGGGGTGTTGATGGTCATTTGGGGCCCTGCTGTTTCGCAGTTCAGCCGGGATATATTGGTTACTGATTCGCATAACTCCCGTTCACGGGATTTTTTTCCATTAAGGCGAGAGGTAGTCTCGGTTTGCAGCGTTTTGTTGCGTGAGGACTGCTGAGGTTTGGCATACTGTGGATACGATACGCATCTCAGGCGGCGGAGAGAGATGAGTATCGAGCAGAATATTGTGCAGGTTGGAGCTTAAAGGCCTATGTATGCGTGATGGGTGAGCGCTAGCAGCGGAAGCCTGATGTTTGCTGCGCGTTGTGTGCGCGGGCTGAGTCTCCTTGACCAGTGGCGGCTGGATGTGGCTCAGGTGGTGCGCGGGGCGTCAGCCGTGTAGTCGATTTGAAACCCCTGCCTCTGAAGTGTCGGCATGTTCGTACTTGCGGTATTGGGGCGGCATGATCAGGTAAGTAGTGATCTGCAGTCGGAGGTATGGAGTGGGTCAACGTTTCAAGTTGGTGGTTGCGTGGCGCGCGGGTAGGCCGAGGTTGTTGTTTTTCCGCGAGCATAGAGCTTGGCCGGGCTTGCGAGTGGAATCGTTTTGCGACATTTGCCGTGCGTTTTCGTGACAGCTACAACTTGTGGAGAGAACGGGGGCCTGAGATGACGATCGAGAAAGCGTAGTTTGCTCCTCGGCGGGTTGGCTAGCGGTATTGGGTGGTCGGTCAAGGTACAAGTGTTTATGAGCTTTTGATTTGGCAGAGAGTGTAGAGTTGGGAGGCGCGCCGGCTTGCCGATGCTCAGGGGTAGTGGAGCCAAGGTGATCGCGCCTGGATGGAGGTATGGGGCGGTTGCCTGAATGATTTGCACGCTTGGCGGTGCCTGACGGCGCGGAGGGCATCCCTGTTATATGTGCAGGCGAAACACGGTGTTTTTGGCGCTGGGCGCTCCCGGCTGGGGGAGGTATTAGGAAAGTGAGGGATATTTTCCATTTGCGTGACGGGGGATTATTCGGTTCCCGTTGTCGGCCGGCGTTTATCGAGGTTTTTGAGCGTGTTGGCTAACTGGCCAGAGGCAAGGGGTGGGGGTGAAGGATTTTCGCATTCCTGGCGCCTTTACAGGGATGACAGGGCGAGATAGTCAGAAGGGAAGTCTGGGTGGACTAGTCTGACTGTTCCTGCTTAGGCGGATACTGGGCAGGGGTTGTGGTTTTGCGATAGTGCCGGTGGTGCGGTGGTTTGCCGCCGGGCCTGGGATCCAACCTTTATCAGGTCGGACGGGTTGTCGCCTGAAATGGCCATGAAGACTAATTATTCATTGAGTTTATTGATATGTACTTGGGGCGCGTTCGGTCGTTAGCATGTTGGTAGAGAGTTTGGCTTTTTCCATTGGTGTAGTTCGATCCTCACGACCAATTTTTTTCCTCCCGCAGTATTCTTTTTGGCCGTATTTTTGCCGATTATTCGGCTTCGGTAGGTCTGAACTAGTTGGCGGAGTCCATCCCCTTGAAGGGATCAGTGATAGTGCCTCCAAGGAGCTTTCATACTAGTGTACAGCAAGTGGAGCGTTATTGTTTTTGTAGCGCGAGAGGATGCATTATGATCTCGATCAAAGACGTATCGGATTCTAGACCTGTCGAACAGCAGAGGCGAAGCGGTTTTCAGGTGTGTGCTGAGAGTAACGCCCCGATTGAAAGCGCTGTTTTCGATGTCGACGTGAGTGCGGAAAGCAGCGGATGGGCTTATGTTTTCCGTTGGTGGTGACGGATAACCCAGCACAGCCTGGCTGCGACATGCCGGTGGGTGGACTTTTCAAGTGTGATCCACTGGAGGGACGAGCTGTACTGAGATGTGGGGGCGAACGTTGAGAAGTAAAAGAGGCTTTGGAAAGCCTGCAGACGATATTGTGTGTGGTAGAGCGTCATACAGGGGTTTGGTAACATGATCAGGTTCAAGCGCTGCGTGATGACGTGCAGAGTGAGTGAGTTAGGATCAGGCGCATGCCTGTTTCGGGAGTATGTTGATACATATCTGTTACGTTTTTTCTTCTGCTTATTCTGGATAGCTCGTTTTCGTAAGAAGTACGCGGCTGTCCAACTTCAGAATATGATTCCCTGCAGTGTTAACATGTACCACATGCAGGTGCTGAGCGTGTGTGTCCATTGCGCGCATGCCATTAGCTGGAGGCAAAGAAACGATTGAAGACAGTCGCCGCAAACCGACGATCAGCCGTAGGGGTAGGAGTAGCGGGTCAAGCCTGGTCATTCGGCAGTGCGGTATGTTTAAAGTGGGCTGGTCCGGGATGTCGGGGTTGGGGCGTGCGGTAAATACCAGCGTGTCTCAGGCTATGATGATCAGCGGGAATAAGCCAGGTAGCAATGAGGCCAGAAGCGTCGCTGCCGGGGCGCAGAATGGTAGCTTCTCATTGCCGTACTGAGCGACCTGGGTAGCACTATGTAGAAGGCTGCGGCCGGTCGGGTGCACAGCAGCATGAGCGGCTGAAGCAGGGGTGTTTGTCGGATCTACGGATAGGTGGCGTAGCGGGGAGGTGATTTAAAGCGGGGGTAGTGGGTGAGATGCCTAGCGTCTCTGGTTGATATAGGGGTTTGTAATTCTGCTGGTCTGGCCGCCGTTAGTTAAGTTGAGGCGGGTTGGCGTGATAAGATAACCGATGCATTAGTTAGGATACTATGTCACCGATTCGAGGGCTGTTGGGTACAGGCCTGGAGCAAGAGGTTGCCATGGAAGGAGCTGAGCAGGCGATTACCAAGAGGGCATGCGTTGAAGTAACGGCAGAGCGTGCTGGTGGCTTACTACACGACCCGTGTTCCCCAGGGATGGCTGAGGAGAGGGGGTGTGTTCGATTAGTTGGGAATGCGCTTTGGTCGGACATGGGTGTTGGTGGTGGGTGTGCCAGCTCCCCATGGTGAAACCAGAAAGATTTAGCTGAGGCGCGTATGATGCCGCGCTGGGAACGCTCTGTTGCTGGATCTCGTGTCGCTTGATGAGTTTTTTGCGTTCTGTTTGGATAGACTGATGCATGTGGGTGGTCTATGCACTCGTCGGGGGGGTAAGGCGCCGTGCGATTAGGGTCGTGACTCCGCCTGTGACGTTGCCAGATTGTTGAGCACTGATTGACCGGGGGAGATTCTCTGGGGCCTGATAGATTGGCACTAATTCGCGTGAAACCCGGCGCTGATATGCTGCTGTGGGAAGGCTCTGCATCGTGATGAGGAGTTAAAGGCCAAGGCGCTGCTGGTCTGAGGGAGGTGTTTTATGGATGCGGCATTTGTTGACATCCGAGTCGCGCTGTGGTCGTGGAACTGGGCTGGATGTTGGTGGGCTCTACGCATGTCAGGGACACCGACCGCCTCCCAAAGAACTTTATCGTGGCGACGATCGGGCTTTCTAAAGCTGAGAGGGGGCGCAGACAATTGTCGAAGGCCTAGGCGGGTACGGGGCTAGTGACGAGTGCGCCTTGTTCGTGGATGGCGATGAAATAGTTGCCAGGTTGTTGAGGGACTGCGGGCCGCCTGAGGTTCTGTGGCGGCGAGTTGATTCTCGCGCGTTCGCGCTTCGAGGATGCTGGATATCACCGCAGGCATTGGATAAGCAGCCATGTCAGAGCCTTGCAGATTTTTGCTGGATAGCGAGATTCTTTGACGGGCTTTTCGTATCGCCGAGTCATTACGTATTATCACGGCCGGAGGCCAGGTAGTTGCTCGGGTGCTCAAGGTCGCAGGGAGCCTGAGTTTTGCCTGGCCAGGTGCCAGCAAGAATATTGCCGGCGAGCGCGGATTTTGCAGCAGATCAGATGTCGGTCGTTCTGGCTGGTTGGCGGGCGTAGATGGCCGTCTGCGTCCTGATAGGTTTGCGCGCGTAGAGCAGGTTAGGTTCCTGGCTTTCAGCAGGGGTAGTTTTGCGGGGGTTGAGTGCCATGATCCATGTTGCATGGCTGTTCGGGCTGATTGAGTTGTATCCGCTGATGGCGGCCAGATTGACCAGGGTTATGGATAGTCCGGCAACGGGCTCAGGTTAGCGTTTCGGTGGCCTGGGCGCTGCGGGCTAGCGCAGAAGGCGTCGGGCGCGGGTGGTTGCCGTCATGCTCATCCCGTGCGTGAGAAACGTGGCACTGCAGGCCGGTTTAGTCGTGGTGCGTTGAAGCGGGGGGTCATCCTGATCTTCGACCTGTGGGGCTTCCTGGAGCTGCTCGGGCGATTGGGTGAGTCAGCGATACGTGACTGATTTAAGGGTGCGTAGCGAAATTCGGGAGGCGTGCGGCTAAGCGGTAGCGGGAGCGCTGACATGTAGGGCTGGGTAGGGTCGTAGCCAGCTGATTGAGAAATTGAGAAGCGCGTGCGGTCTGCCTCCTGCTCGTTCTGGGGAAACCTGCCGTGTCTGGGATGGCTGGGGGCTGGGTAGACAGGCGGCGATTGCCGCTAACGCCGCCGCAGCCAGAATGACGCTGGAGAGCCATCGGCGGTCATGACGGAATGCGCTCCGTGCTGCTGTTTCAGCAGGGAGAACTGTCGCTGTGCTGTGGGCCAGTTGTGGCCATGGACGGGCGATCCGGTCGGTTGCGCCATTTAACAGCCGCATTAACGCGGCCACCCACAGGGCGGCGAAGGCGTTTCCAGCTGTGGGTCTCATCCAGCCAGAAGGTCAGCGGCGGGTCTGTTTGGCTGGTTTTAGCCCCCAGGCTGATAATGGGTTCACGAATTTGACAAGGGGTGTCATGGTGGGACCCGGGGGTAACATGGCCCAGGGGCCCGCAGTGGTACTCTCCCTGTCACGGGCTGATCGAGGGACTGGTATCGCGAGTGGAAGGCAGATTTGGATCCATCGCTGCGCGCTGGGCCGGGCAGCAGCGTGGTCATGACAAAGCAGCGCTTTGAGCAGGCGTGTTGTAACGGTTTGAATCATGCTTTACTTCGCTGTGGATTGGGGGTGTATGCTCTGGACTTGCGGGTATATGGTAACTTTGTATAGGAGTTGGTTTATGGGCGGTTGATTCAAATGGGCTGAAATTGCTAGGATGTGTTGTACTCGGTGTCGGGTGTCTGCCTTGGCCATTGTAACAGATGGGATTGGACAGATGGCGTGAACCCGAGTGTTTCATGTTTGGGAACCCCGAAAAAAAAATTTGGGGGTGCAGCGCGACTGCCCGCGCCTTTGTGACTTTCTGGTAGAGCTGGTAGGGGTCGAATTGGGGGCGAATTGTTATTGGTTACGCAGAGGTGAGATCACCAGGTATGTTGAAGGTTTTCCAAGGCTGGATTCACCGTTCTTTTTTGATGAGAGGCAAGTTTCGTTTGGCGCGGTTGTGCTGGGTTGTTTGATTTCTCAGTTTTGGAGGCAGCTTGGCCCCTGCTGACGGTCTTGGTGTGGCCGTATCTGTTGCAGGGTTGGTGAACTTGATGCGCGTGGGGTGCCGCACGGTTGGTTCCCGTATGGCTGGTTTTTTCCTGCTGTTTCTAGTGTTGGAGCCTGTTGGGCCGTAGTTGTCCCTGCTGGTTGGGGGATAAATCTGTCTCAATGGCTGCGCGCCATGCTGGTGAATGGCGGCTCAAGCTTGAGATGCGAGCGTCGGCGCTGATTTCCAGGCAGTTGAGCGGTTGATAATACATCAATGGGAACCTTGGGGCAGTTGGCCGAGTGTTGCTGGTCAGTTGGGGCTGCGTGTGAATGACATTCTGGTTTATCCTGGTATGGTGCCTTCTGGTGTTCTTTTTCCCCCTGATGGATAACCGAAGATACGCTGGATGGTGCATCTTCACCGCGGCGACCGCTGTGACACAGGTATGGACGGAATGAACCAGCAGATCGCAACTATATGTGGCAGGGTGGATGAATTCTTTATCGTCGGTGCTGTCAGTCATTGTTTTGTGGTGGGTTGAATGTCAACTACGCGGCCGTTGCTCGCGGGTGGTCGTCGGGCTCTTTCAGTGTGGTGTTACATGGCGTACGGTGGGACCATTCCCGTAGGTGATGGCCATCTTTCAGTGGGGGCTGGGTAACGAGTTATGATATGTGATCGGTTATGCGGTGATTCAGCGTGGATGGCAAGTTGCTGGTGCATGCGTTTCCGAGGAGGTCACTTCACGGTGGCGATTTTCGGCGTGCTGATTTGGCGGTTGTGGGGTTCTGTTGGGGATTTCTTTCGCGATAACGTAGCTGCCTGTTCAGGGTGCTCTACGCTGGCGCGCGGGGTCGAAGCTGCCTGAGGGCCCGGAGATATCGGGGTGTGTCGACCCGCAGGCTTGATAGTGATGAGTCCTGGGCGACTTGTAGCAATTGGGTAGTGGCACTTGACCTTGACTGGGCTTCGCGAGCCAACCTCTTTTGTCTATGAGACGGTGTTGGCCGCTAAATCCTGTATCTTTGGGCGTACATCTGTTTGAGCTTTGATCAATCAAACAGCTTGCGGCTTTCATGGTATGTGATCATTCAAAAAGGGAAAAGTTGGCTTGGTTGAGTTTTCATGGGTGCGCAGACTGTTTGTAACAAATAAGCGTATTGGGGAAATCGCGTGCGGTGGAATTCTGCCCTTGGTTGGTGGCCGGGGGTGTTGTTCTTCCGGGTAGCATGATACCAGCTGCGTGCCCTGCAAGGTCTGGAAAATTTGAATCTGACGGTGGTGCTGGGGGGTGAGTCAGGTAGGGTGCTAACATTGTGTCATGATGTTTTTCTTCGGCGTCAAAATTAGTGGATGGGGCGCCAGGTCTTACGCATCCAGGTTCACCTGTCAGAATCAGAACTGTTTCGGACATTGAGTTGGTTGGCGGTTGGCGTGGTCAGGTTCTGTTAGCATGGGGGTGGCCGGTGTGTTGGGCTATAGGTAAAGGAAAGTTTTATTTTGATTTGATGCTGCTGAAGAGGTGAGCTCGGCACATAGCTGGGGCGTTGAGCTGCGGTGCAAACGTTTCGGGAGGCCTGCAGGGGTTCTTCCGGGGCATGATGGCGGTTTCTGATAGCGTCAGTGTTCCGTTTGGCGGGTGGATAGACTTTCCAGGCGCGGCCCAGGGCGTCCGTTGCCCGTGACTGCAACAAGCAATGTGTGAGGTGCGTGCGGTCTGGGCTGCTGATGATGGGCAGCGCCTGCTCAGGCAAAGGGCGGGTGAGGGTGGGTCCACATACCTGGGTGGTCGTGCAGCCAGGGTTGATACGATTGGTCGTTGGGCTGTTGGGTGGGGATGTTGTCCCTTGGATGCAAAGGAGGTCTGTCGATGAGTCGGCTTTTGGACTGTCGGGTGTATTTGTGCGCCTGTGGGCAGGGTTACCTTTCTTATTGATGCCGCCAGCGTGATCGGTCTATGCGGTTGAAAAGGACGTCCGGCGTTTTAAGCGGGAATTCTTCCCGGTTTTGGTGCTGGCAGCAGGCGAAAGTAATTGCGGGTCCATGTTTAAGTGGGAGTTTGGATTGATGAGGAGCTGGTAGCGATGGTGATTGGATTCTCGTGGGGCCATAGACTGGGCTGGCTTGAGCGACTGGTCGATTTCTATGAAAATGGGTACGAGGATCGTGGTGTGGGTTGTGAGTCGGCATTGAAGCTGGCCGAGCATAAAGAGCATTCGCCGGGGTAGAATGCAGGTTGCGCTGGCGAGTGCCGGGTGATGGGTAGTGCATCACCGGCGAGGCCCTGTGGGTTGCTCGAGTGCGCGCAGCGGTGAAAGCGATGCATGACTGATGGTTGAGCGTTTAAACACAAGCAACCCCGGAAGGTGTGTATAGCATTAATGCTTCTGGAAAGCGGTTGGTATTGAGATTTGTACACGTAGGGCCGCGGCTGGTGTTGCAGAGACGTTGAGCGTGGCGATACGCCGAAATCATCGGCATAGGAAGGACCTGGCGACTGCAACCGTGCGTGGCTGATCGATGGTGGTGCCCGATGGCGTGTTGGCCGATGACCGACGGCCGTTGGCTGATATTGGATTGGGCGGGGGGATATTTCAGTAAGGCAAGTGCTTCCCAGGGCAATGCATGAATCTGTGCCGGGCGCTGAAGGGCGATGTGGAACTGAAAGACGGATCATGATGCTGATGCATGCACCCCAGGCATTGTTTCATTAGAGTCACTTCAGGTTAAATGGGTGTGCCTGAGTGGGGTTGATGGGTGATGGATGCGTCGTTGAGCTTGGCGCTGTTGCATGAGACGGTCGTATGCTGCGCGAATGCCGGTGTGTTGTGAGCGATCGGACTTAATTTCAGCAGGATTCATTATGTAGCTGTTCTGGGTGTCCTATGGTCGTTGCTGCTAGGCAGTTTTTGGTGGTTGTGGGTATATTACGGTGAGAATGGTTTTTCCGGGATCGGTTCGGGATTACGGCGGCGCCAGATAAAGCGCAGATGACTGTACCCCGAGGGGGGTAGAGAGCAAGCGGTGGGGTGATTTGTTCGGTGGGCCGATATAGCGGAGTGGGGTCAGTAAATCATATATGCGCGCGGCGGCCATGAGTGGTGGAGGGGGATGCATGCGTTTTAACTGCAGAGATGTGATTGGTGGGTGCATGCGCAGCTTTGCCCGCAGATGCTGGGGTGTTTCGGGCAGTTCTGGAACGATAAGGTGGGTGGCCGTCCGAGATGCCAGTCTTGGCGAAGTACGACGGTTGGGTTAGCGCTGGCTATCAGGACACGTGGTAGGCGCTTGTCCGGGGTGGGCGAAAGGTGCGGTGTGCCGTGATCAGGAGACGTTCGCTGCGTGTAGAGCGGTGTGCAGGCGGCACGCGAAATTTATATTACACCTGGCAGCCCAGGGGCGGTGATCGGAGAGTGGCAGAGACCTGGCACCGCATTGGAACGGTGGTGTGGCGAATGAAGTTTTTTGAGCAGTCTAGTAGTATTGGAGCAGCTATTGGTGGCAGCGAGGGGAGTGGGTTGGGCCAGCAGGACGTGTAGTGACTGGTGCCGGCAATGCCCGTGCTTGAACCTGCATGGCGACTTAACCGTTCTGGGCCGCTATCGGCGAGGCTTGGGGCCGGGCCGACGTATTGGTGCGGTCTTGAGAAGAGCAGCGGGTGTTTATTATGTCGATCTGGACCGACGAGCGACGACGAGAAGCCCGGTTTTTTGGTCGGTTGTTCTGGCGCGGGATAGATGGCGGTGACCAGGCTTGCAGTGGTTTTGAGCGGTCAGTCACGGTTGCAGTGCGTAGAGGCAGGGATTGAAACGCAGGGACACGGCTGAGCCGGGATGGTTGAGCCGCCATCCGCGACCTGTTTTGATGGGTTGTGCTAGCTCGTGGCTATTTGTTCTGGGCAGTGGGAGGGCAATGCGACGGTGTCGAGTAGGCAGAACGATTGCTGGTGGACTGCGGGTTAGTTGCGGCCACCGGCCCCAGGCTGGGGGTAGGGTTTAGCGCCCAGGCGTCGCGCATATTGGTCACGCTGGCAATCTGTATGTCAGGGCGGTGCCAGCGATTGCCGGCGTTTATTGGGTTATATGACCGCAGGCCCGCCGGCGGGGCTCAGGGATTTCGAATTCTTATGAACGCATCGAGCTGGAACTGCTTTTTGCGATTGGTGATTGCGGCGTCCTGCGGTGGTGTTTCGCATGATGCGCGGAGCCATGAGTTTATTTTTGACAGGAAGTCCGCTGGGCGTGTGACCGACACAGGTGAATCACACGTGGATTGTCGGGTTAAGTGGTCTGGTGCTTGTTTTATGGCATACGATCGCCAGTTGGCGAAGGGCTATTCTCAGTTTGAGAGCCAGGGTGGGGGGATCTGGGGCATCTGAGGCAATCGAGGCGGGTGGTGCTTACGCGCCATCGAAAGGGCGCAGCTCCAAGCATGTGGCTTTGCCAATCAGTGAGACACTGCGCCGGCGCTGCGGCGAGTTGGCAGGGCTGGATGGTGGGGGCAGCTTATGCTTGGCTGAACAGAATCAGGGGCTTTGGCCCTGGA
>Ga0163217_1082557_pt1 | contig 15543 bp, 21 predicted proteins | sample SynspAceP_FD_185933 | JGI IMG/M metagenome (GOLD analysis project Ga0163217, IMG submission 185933) | Saline lake microbial communities from Ace Lake in Antarctica - Synechococcus sp. Ace-P (PacBio error correction) | ecosystem: Environmental > Aquatic > Non-marine Saline and Alkaline > Saline ...
GGCTCGTTGTCTGGAACCAGTGGCCACGACCGATGGACAGCAAATCCGCTGGGCAGAAACCGGGACAGCAACCAAATGCCATCCACTCACCCAATTGACCAAAACCCGAAACTTGGCGAAGGCCTGCAACCTGAACGCAGCTAGTTGAAGGCTGCAAGGCCGGGGAGAGCGAATAAGAACGCAAGGGCCATCGCTAGATTCACCGAACTCAACCAAGACTCAGTCAAGACTAGACATAAAGACCAAGATGCGAACCATGAGGACACTCAGGCCTTAGCGCGAATAATACAACAACGCAATACACAAAACATACGGGATATGAGCTCCTTCAGCAACTGTAAGGCCTCGTTTTTAAGGCGGCGCATCGCATCGGCGCTGCCGCCGCGTCGGGATGGTGGATTCAAGGCCTGCTCGCGGTAAGCCTCTCTGATCTGATTGAGAACTGAGGCGATGCCCGGTCTGGTGGGCAGGTTTCAGCTGACGCGGGCCCCCCGCGCGTCATGGTGTGCTCCAGGGTCTGAGGAGGTGCCCGCGGATGGCCCCGGCGGCGGAAAGCGGTGCACAAAAACGACCGGATCAAGGTGGGGAATCCGCAGCGTCAAGGGTTTTCCGGATGCTGAAGGGATCCTCCCAGCAATCCGGCAGCCACCACACCCGATCGAAACTGGCCGGCCCCTGCAGGCCAGGCGGGAATGAACACGAGATCCACATGCTCAAGCCAACCGACCAGGTGAACGGGCGGCCATCGGATTGGTCGACTGGGGCCAAGATCTCCTGGGCAAGCCAGATCATGGAGGCCTCCAAGCACCCGCCGCATTGGCCTGGTGCCATAAAGACTGAGAGCCCAATGCTCCTTGTACGCCAGCAAGGCTGATCCAGATCGACTCGGGGCCAACGGCCGGCAGCGGTCCTGCTCCGCACCGACCCTGTCGCTCGGGGGATGCAGGCTCTGCCGCACAGCGGTTCGGATTTCTGCTTGACCACAAATCCGGGCAGAATCGATTCCTGAGCCCTCTGCCCCGTGAATCCTGCAGGAGGCTGCGGATCAGCGGCTCGCGTGGTCTCCGGAGTAGCAAGCCCTCAGCACCTAGCGGAGTGCTAGCCGCTTTTCCTGAAGTCGAACACTCAGTTTTCCGGTTGGTGACTGTTGGCCAGGAGCCGAGAAGAACATTCTCATGCAAGACGAGCGCTTCTTGGTTGCTCGTCTTCAGTCTCGAATTTCCTCACTGCTGAACAGATGGTTGAGAAGTCGCTCCAGTGCATCGCCCGTTTGCGATAAACCCCACTGCTGCAGACGGCTTGTCAAACTGCGCAAGACGAATCCCAACTGGCAATCCGAAGGCTGAAGCGCTTTCGTATCGGTCGTTCAGCTTCAGCCACGACCTGCTCCTACCTCTGCTCACCGCGGCGCAGATCTGCGGCTCCAAATCATCCTGGTTGAGAAAATCTGCTGGGCAGTGGCGGGCTGCTGATGAAGCGATCGCAGCAACGACTGGGTGACCTGGGGGTGTCCCGGTGCCTGGGGAGGCTGGAGTTGTTTGAGGCGGCCACGGTTTTCAGCGGGGCAAGGGTAAGGGTGGTAAGGGCGGCATCCAGGCGGGATCACGGCCGGACGCCCAGAGGCCAGGAGGGGGAGGCCCTGGGAGTTGCCGGGGAGGGAATTGACCCTGGGTGTGGCTGGCTCTGACTGCCTGTTGGCCGTCCCGGCGCGGGTGGCGGGGCGGGGCCCACGACAGGCGTTCTGGCGGTGCCGGCGACGGCCGGGGAGCCTGGAGTGAGCTGTCCTTTTTCCTCGCCTGCTGCTGCTGCGCTTCGGCGCGGGCAACCTCCACCTGGCGGCTCGCGCTGACGCAGCTGGGCGACTGAAGAGCCGGAACAACACTGATAGTGGCCAGGCGGTGGCCATCAGCCGGATAAAAACCAGGCTCAACCTCAGCGGAATTGTTTCAATCGCCCCGGGGGGATGTTGAGTGAACCCAGGGAAAGGCTTTCCGGATTGCATGCCCCCACGGTGACAACTTCGCGGTAGCCCTCGCTGGTTTCGATTGCCGATGCGAACCGCGAAAGGCGTGAAATTGCTTGCCAGGAGCTGTCGGATGCTGAGAACGCAACTCGTAAGGGCCCGCCTGCCTTTGAGATCGAGATTGACATCCAAAAAGCACGCGTGGTGCCGATGTTGTCGAGAGCCGAATCCAGCATGCGGCTGGCCAGCTGATTCACTCTGGACGTCACGGTTCCGAATATTTGTGGCGAGGGGGTGCTGGTGAGCGGCACATGCAGTGGACCGCTGCTGAGTCGTGGCTGAGACGGGCCCTCCATAGCCTCACCGAGGGCCACACCAACCGACCCGGGAGAACACCCTGCCCATCATTGTGCTTTTGGGCAACATAATCCTAGATAGGTTGCGGCCTGGAGGCAAGCACACCCTGATCAAGGACGGCAATCAGGTCGGCATCGGTCTTGGGATCCTCCGCAGCGATGACGCCATGCTTGGAACGGTCCGTCCGCTGCGCCTCCGCAACAGGCCGTTGCAAATGCCACGGCCGCAAGCCGGGTGGGTGGAAGAGAAGGCCCGGCCTCTTGGGAGGGATCACGAAGCTTGCAGGCATCTTCGATCCAGTTGATTGGCGCCGCATGATCACGGCCTGTGGCATCAACCCGGTCCGGTGTTTCAGGGCCGCGGGCCCCAACGGCTTCACCTCCCATCAGGTGGTTTGCCTAAATAGGGAGCCCTCTCGAAACTGTTTGCGAACAGCACCACGGTCGAACTCCAGGGCGACAGGCTTCCCCCCGGATTGATCACGATGGTGGCAATCGTCAAGCTGCCGCGCACATAGGTCCGCCCAGGCGGCTGGCATCTTCAAGGGAATACTTGTGATGGGCATGCAGGCCAAATTCACCGTTGAAGTGAGGTGGCATGTCGAGCCGTTTTGGCCGGTGTCTCCCGGGCCCAGGCGGAACCGGTGCGGTTGGTTGATCAAGATGCCCGGGTCCCGACACTCTCCGGCTGATTGGAGTGGAGCACGGGCACGCTTTGTTTGAGGTACCTTGAGGGGGCGGGCCGACTGGCCCGCCTATCAGCGAGCATAGGGCCTGGGCCGGACGACCTGAAGAACGCGGCGCCGGAAGAGGGCCAGCGGTGAGGAAAGAACGCATCCCTGGAGACGGCAAAGTCGTTTCTGAAAATTAAGCGATCCACAACCGATAAGAACTGGTTCTGTGCTGATCGATCCGGCCTGTTACTGATTCTGGCTGCGCGCAGAAGGGGACTCACTAGCGGTTGATAATGGCCAGGTCGATTTCAAAGCCTTCACCGCAAACCAGCTGAACGGTCGCTAGAACCGTCTGGTCCTGAACCATTTTCCACCCTGTTTCCCTCCTTCGGCTGTGCTCCGGCAGCAACAGTGACCCCGAGGCCAGTCGCCGTTGCCTACCAGGAGCGCAAGCTGCGCATGCTCACCTTCTGGCGCGACGGTGTGGACGGCCAGTTGGCGGCCTGTCAGCGCGGCCATCAACACGCTGGAAGCAACAGATGCACGGGGATGGACCCTCAACTCAGAACTAAGATCCTGGCTTGATTCCTTCAGTCGGCTCCTGAGCTCGACGAGGCCGTGCGGAGGCGCGGTGAACGGTCCATCGGACCTGACATTCATCGCTTTGGCGGCCTGCCGGAAGACTGCAGCCCTCCAGGACCACCCGCCTGACCAACCGCTTGCAGGCCGGATCGAGCCCCTCCGAGAACGCGCATGGCCTTCCTTCCTCAGCCCCTGAGCCAGCGCTTGGCGGCTGGTCCTGCGAGCGGCCCACTCAATCCCGTGGAGATCAAGAAGAAACCGTCTGGCAGGCCCGCGAAGCGTGCTCAAACCGTTGCCACTGGTAGGCCCAAGCAAAGGCGGCGCCAGATCTCGTGCGTTGGGTTCGCGGCCGGCCTGCCATGGGGCCGGTCCGCTTAGTTGGCCGCAAGCGGTCTTCGAAGTTCCTGCTGGCCGCCTGGGTAACCGGATCGGCGCCGCTGTATCCTCAGCAAAGTAATGAAGGAATGGCAACGTGCGGATGTGCTTGCCGGGCAAAGGCTTGAAAACGGCGTTTTCCCCTAGGCCTGGGTAGAAAAGCTCAGCGGCCCGGATCAAACCAGTCAGGCCAACCTGGATAAGGGTCCGTCCGGCCGCACTCGGGCTCAGAGCGCTGTAGTGAAAGGGCAATGGGCCGGACAACTCGCGATAGCTGGCCACGCGGCGATTGCGTTGTTGAGCTTCTCGGCAGCGACCGAGTCGGTTTGCCGATAATCCACAAGCGTGGGTGGGAGCATAAGGGAGCGGAGCAAATCGATCAATGGGATGGGAACTGGGAGGGCGCTGGACGCGCCTTCCTTTTCCACAAGATCCCCGTCGCTTCGATCTGGCAACCGTGAAATTGCAACGGAAACCCTTGTGGCCACCGCTTCAAGGCAGGGCCCAGGGTCCAGGGCCTTCAACCAGTCCAGATGGAGTGCTCGGTAACACAGATAACCTGCAAAGCCGAGCGCATTGCAATGCTGAATCGGCCACATGCTCCTGGCGCCGCCGAATCATCAGGTAACCACTCACGGCAGAACAGCAGGTTGAGGGGGGCGGAGGGGTTCGGCGGCGGCGGGATCCCCAGGCCAGGGCGATCGCCCCTTTCGCGGTAGTGGGTCGCCAGGTCAAGAGCGTCCTCCCTCGCTGCCCTGGCCCTGAGCTGATACAGGCCAGGGCTCAGGGCGGCCGCCAAATCACCGCGAACTGGGCGCGAAGGGCAGGCCTCCAGCGGGCCAGGAAGGCCCCCCTGTGGCGGGGCAAGAGCTGATCGGTGACGGTTGGGCGTTGGCTGGCTCCAGCCTGGGCAGAAACTGTTGAAAGAACCTACAGCCCGGTGGTGTCCTTGATCACGGCCAGCCAGACCGCCAGTCGGCCGCCTCCAGCAGTCGGTTCTGCGCAGCCGCACCTCTGGGTGCAATCAGCAGCTACGTGTCCCCGCCTGGACCGGATACTTGTTCAGCAGAAGCACTGGCTTTTCGCCCAAGGCCGCTCCACTTCCAGCGGGGGTTTCCAGGCACGGAAAGGGATTGGCGCGGGGACCCTGCTGCCCTGGATGTTTTCGGCGTGGAACGGATGCCAGAGGCGAACGCAAACTGAAACGGCAGCCCCAGCCCCTGGCTGAACGAGGCGGGTGATCAGGGGACAAACTGCGCTGGCGGCAACCTGGTCGCTTGCGCTCCAGGGCCGCCTGCCAGAGGCGCTCAGTTTCTTGGGCACCGATTATCAGGAAGCCTAGCCAGGGAGCTCCCTGGTAGTAACGGCCGAGAATCTGGCTTTGTAGTCAGGCCCTGAGGGCCAGTTTCTTGCGCGCCTTCCTGGCTCATGCTGGCGCCCCCAGATGACCAATGGCCTCCCAGACGGTGATCTGGCCTGTTGGCGCGTAAGAGGCTTTCAACAATTTCCCCCTGTAGCTGGAGGAATGAGCCATCGGTGCGCCTGACCCGCTTTCGGCCGTGCGTCAGTGGACCGGAAGGCCAAGCCCCGGTAGGGCCTGCCAGCGGGTGGTGTCCCCCAGATGCTAGTGGGGTCGGCAGGTCTGGCCATATGCGCCAGGGGCGTACAGGAGCGGGCCGCCACCGCTGGGCCTTCGAGGGGCCCTGGATCGACCAGCGAGCTAAGGCCATTTTCCGCTCCACCACCGACATCAAATAGGCGCTCCAGTAAGGAAGATGGTTCACCGGAGTCAGGCCATCGCCCGTGCGAAGCAAGCGCCATCCGGCCCCGTAGCCTGGCCGTTGACCAAGCAGGGCAGAGCCAGCCGTGTGGAGGCAAGGCGTTGGCCCCCGCTGGCAGGGCCGGGAGTGCCAGCGGTGTCTGGGCGGCCTCCCTGGAGCAGAAACGTCCTCCGTCACTGCTGCGCAGCGTCCAAGGACCGGCTGGCCGTCGAGACTGGGCTGGCCGACCTGCCGCAACAGCGCCACGCGGATCTCCAGGGCAAACGACTGAACGGGGGCCGGCTCCACCAGGGTTGCTGCAGCCATCTGGCAGGCCGGGAGCAGAAGGAGCCGGCTCAGGCGCGGCGGGGCTCGATGGCTTCGAGGCGGCGCCTCTTTCGACGGCCTGATCTTTCTGGCAGGTTCGTGACGGCGGCAGCAGCGCATCAAGAGGACGCGGTCGTCGGAATTGGCGGGGCAGGGCTGGAAACGATTGGGCCAGGAAGCCCACACCAATGGCACCACCGCCAGGGGAGCGCCCAGTAAAAATTGCTTCAGCTGCCTTGGAAGGCCACCGCCCGCCATTTCGCGGTCGCGCCAGCGCGCAGCCCAGTTAATCTAGGACGCCATCCAAATTTAATCGCCCCGACCTGTCCAACTGGATCATGCCTTGAAGACAGCCGTTCGCAGAGCATTCCGCCCCCCTGGCTCGACGCCTGCCCACCCACCCCTGGCGGCGTTGCCGTTGGGTGCGCACCACACGGGGCCACAGGGCCATGGGCTGAGCGGTTGGACCGGGATCCTCGGCTGATGCCAGGCCCAGGCGCGAAGAACGCGGAGTTGTAGTCGGCTGGCTTCCCCATCACCAGCGGCCGTCCTTCGCCACTGCGGGCAGCCTGCATCAATAACAAGGCGGCGCGCAGCTCACCGGCCAGAGCCAGCGCAAAGGCCTGGCCATCCACGCTCGCGAGTCGGCGGCTTCAAGCCAGCAGGGCGACCCAATAGCCCAGCGTGGACCGCCAGCTGGCCTGCAGGGAAACCTCCGAGGACAAGCAGAGAGATCCTGGGGCAAAGGGGCAGGCCTCCAGGCGATGCAGGCCAAGACCAAGATCGGCGGAAACCAGCACTGGATCTGCTGGTCAGGCCCTTCGCCTCGGGGTGGTCGGGGTGGTCAACGCACGTCCAGCCGCCACTTTCGCGGTTGAAAACAGCTTGGCCGTCCCGCGAGCCAATCGCTTCAGTGGGCCAACGCCAAGGTGGCGGCGAGGGTGGCTGGCCGCCGAGCGGCACCTCAACAGCTCGGGCTGAACCAGCGAGGGCCCCACGCCGGCTGATCAGGGTTTGGGGCAGGGTCTGGCCCGGGCCCAGGGATTCTTCTAGGGCGGCCATGGGCAAGCAGGAAGGCCGTTCTGATTGCTTGAAAAACAGGAGGCCACGCTGCAATCCAGGCTGCTGAGGCCGTTTGTCGAGCAGTACCACCCCGCCCCATTGCCCTGCTCAGGGGTTTTCGGCGAACGCGTTGATCAGGCACAGGCCGGCGGAGTGGCCCCCGTGCTGCGAAGCCTCTCATCGCTTCTCGCTGGCGAGCTTCCGCTCCATCAGGATTCTGAGCACCTGATCGGCCGTCGATAGCGCCCTGACGAAGGCCACCACCACCTGTTCACAGATCGGCCAGAACTCCAGATCGTGCTGGCGGGCAGCGCCATGGCCGCCTTGGCAGTCCTCGGCCCCTCCAACGGTGGCCTGGGGGTCTCCCTGGCCTCGGCTGCGCCTCACGCCCCTGCGCCATCAGGCCGCGAAGCGGGTAGTTTGCGGCTTCAAGGAGCGTTGGCCTGTGGCCAGGAGATCGCCGCAACCCGGCCAAAATCCGTAGAGGGTGGCGGGCGGCACGCCATGGCCCCAGCAAGACGGCCCATCTTCGGCCAGACCCGGTGTGAAGCAAGGAGGCCTTGGCGTTTTCGTGCCCCAGGTCGAAGCCCATCGCAAGATTTACGGGCGCCACCGCCACACGTTCTCAGGGGCTCCAGCCAACTCGGTGCCCACCGGATCGCGTTGTGTAAGAGGCGAAACGAATCACACTGAGGCTCACGCTGGAGTTCAGCGGCAAGGGCGGCATGGAGGCAAGCAAAAAACACTGGCGGCGTAGGACCTGCTCCAGCTCGGTGGCCAGAATATTCGGATCCGCTCAGCACCACTGCGCATTACTCGGCAGGTTCTGCTGCACCCTGGGAGGCGTGAGTTGGGTTGCTCCAGGTCCGATGCCCTTGGTGGGCCACTCAACAGCGGCAGACCAATCCGGCCAGGCGGCTCCAGCTGCGAGCGAGCGAGGAACACCGGCCCATGGCCCACGGCATCAGATGATCAGCGTCCTGGCCCCTAGCAGGCCTGGCCCGGGTCGTTCGAATGCGTGCGGGACCAGCGCTGCACTCCGATGGCCCTGTTGCTTCGAACAAAACCGAGAGGGTTCGGCCCCATGCACCCTGTCAGAACGCCCGATCCGCAATCGCCATCCCGCCAATCATGCGACATCCCAAGAGCGGGAATTGGTCATGGCCTCAGCCCTGAACCCCAGTGCCGACGGGCCCACGGCCTTCGGCATGGCGGGGCGACGCCCTGGTGTCGGCTGCGCGGCATCGTCGGGCCCTGGTGCTGGCTGAACTGGGCGCCGGGCCCGCCGGCCTGACGCTCTTGGGCCGCCAGCCGTCAGGGTTGGTGCCAGGCCCGGACGACCCGCACCAGGCGTGCGCAGCGTGGCGCTCGACCTGACTGATGACTCCAGCCTGGAGCGGTTCGCTCTGGCGCTTCGAAGCCGCTGCGCTCCTCGTTGCGACTGGTGATCAACACGCAGCCTGTTGCATCAAAAGCGGCCTGCAGCCGGAAGAAACGCCTGCGCCAGGTGAATAACCGCCAGGCCCTTGAAGCAGCTGTTTGCGTCATGCTACCGGGCCCCTGCTCTGGAAAGCGATGCGAGCGCTGCTGGCCGCAGCGAGCCGGCTGCTGTTCGCCAGCCTCTCGGCCCGGGTGGGCAGCAATCGGTGACAACCAGCTTGGCGGCTGGTATGGCTACCGCGCAGCCCAAGGCGGCCCAGACCAGTTCCCTGCGTTGCCTCGCGCTGCGAGTGGCAGCGGCGGCTTTTCTCTGGCTGTGTGTCGCTGCTCCATCCCGGCGCACCACGGAAACGCCGCTCTCGGCGCGTTCCGCGCTTTCGGTACCGTCCGAGCGGCTGTTCAGCCCGGAACGGCCGCCATCCAGCTGCTGGACGTGCTGCGAGGTGAGGGACCGGAGCAAGCGGGCGATTCCTGGCTTGGAACGGGCCGAGATTTCCCTGGTGAGCAGGCCGGCCCAGCGCCTAGGCCTTGGCTCTTATCGCCCTTCACGGCCGTCTGGCGAGCAGCAAATTCGAGCGGATGGAATTGCCTGCAGGGCCGACTGTTCGGTGCTTTCCAGGCCACACGGTGGAGGCGACGCCCATCTTGTAATGGGCCTCAGCCAGCGAGCAGCGCAGACGCACCAGTGATCTCCGGCTTTGAGGCCAGGGAAGCGCATAGGCCGGCATCGGTGTGCTGAGGTCGTTCCCTGGGAGCGGGCTGTTAGCTCAGAAATTTCGGTGACCACGCGCAAACCGTGTGCTGACCCAGGTCGCTGGCTGTCGGTGCGGCCAGGTCCGTCACGGGCGCCAACCGGTGAGGGGCTGGCCACGCTGCAGATCTCCAGGGGCTTCTCCAAAAGCACGCTTTCAAAGCTGTTTCGCCAGCCCGGATTGGGCTGGTGGGAAGGGGAAGAGGGTCTCAAATCGAAAAGCGTGCTGCTGAATGGAATTCTGACTGGGAGAGCCCCACGAATCGCCGCCGACGAGGTTGACGAAGTCGGGGGGGAAGGCAGTAAAGGTCATGCAGTGGAGCTGGCTAAGAAGACTCTCTTCCTCTTGCCACCGTCTTTTACTTGAACCGTCTTTTCCTTGAAACGCGTCTTTCCTTGCACCTTCATGAGACTGGGATTTCACCGAGGATGCGGCCTCATGGCCCTGCACGACGCCTTCAAGGAGAGGGTGAAAACATCCCGCATGGAGTTCCTTGCCCATGGGAAGGGCCTTCCACTTCCAGGAGCTTCAGCCAGAACGCCGCCGGCGAGGGCTTGGATCTGAAGCGATTCCACAACCCATGCAGCTTTTCAAGCAAACGGTCATCGACAGCCTCCATGGACTTTTGAGGCCCTTAAGGCCCACCGGTGACCTGGATCTCAGCTGTAGAAGAAGGCGATTTCTTTGTCCCCTTGAAGGCCATCCCGGCGCTGAACGAAGCCGCGCATTCAGGCTGGCTTGATTCAAAATGCCTTGCGCCGGGTCTTCACCACCCTGTTGCGCATTGATTTGGCCGCACCCCGCCCTGCGGGCCGCTGGGGCCTCCAGCGCCATCACCGTCGTTGTAAAGGCTGAGCATCTCAGCGGGAATGGGGCTTCCATCGAGATCAAACTTCCAGCGGGCGATCGCCGCATCAAACGCCAATCAGGCACCGGCCATCGCCATTCACAGAACAGGAAGACCACTTCCTCAGCCTGCCACTCCCCCTGCTGATGGTTCTCAGCCTGGAAGTAGCGGGCGCTGGGAATGGAGAGCCCACTCCACCAGGGCGGCGTTGGAATGCGCGCCCTGGTTCGCGGCTCCAGCTGGTCGCTCTCATCCATCGACGGGGCTTTATCCCGGAGTGCGGCCTCCGCGCCAGCGACGCTCGACTCGCTGGCGGCGTATCGGCCCTCGTCACCGGGAAGGCTTCGCAGGCCGGTAGCCAAGGCGTAAAGCCGCTGCCGCGATAAGCGCTGGGCCAGCACGTCCGCGCAGGAGGGCAGGTTCTCGCTGCCGACCGCAGCTCCAGGCGGATGCGGCCGTGGACCCATTCGCCGAGGGCCTCGGCCATCTGCACGCCCCAGTAACCATGGAAGTAGAGGTAGTCGTGTAGCGGTCGGCGCAAACACTCCCGGGCAAAGCACTGGCCCCCTCACCCATGGTCACGGCCTGCCATCGGCAGTAGTCGGTGGGCGGCATCGTCGAGATCCGGTAAAGAAGTCGGCGACGCAATAGCGGTTGCCAGCGCGCTGCCTGGCAGCACACAGCGGCCCAGCTCCACGCCAGGATTGGCCGCGATCAAACAACACAACGCTGTTGCCCCCGACCGCAGGGGAAATAGTCGTGGCCAACCCGGGGGGTCAGCAGGGAATTCCTGAAGGCAGCGCTCGATCCCAGCCGGTCAGATGGGTTCGGCTTTTCTCGGCAGCATCTGCTTCGTAGTCGTCCCGGCTCTGCTGTTTCGTCTTGCCGCAATCTGCCCTGGCCGGCGAGGGGCATTGCGGATCGAGGTAGGCGCACACACTCAGCAAGGGAATCTGCGCTTCATCCAGCACGCGGCTGCCCAGAAAGGGGGCGGCCTGATCGCCGGCTCCTCGGGAACGGCCTCGGATGCGCTCCAAGTTTTGCTCCAGGGAGACTGCAGCGACCGGCTGCAACTGGCGCCTTCTGGCGCTCAGCTGCACGCTTCGGCGGAGAGGCCGTTCTCTGGGGAGCCCTCTGCAGAGGTGCTGTCTCTGACGTCTGCTCGTCGCTGCAGGTTCAGGCTCGCTGCCCAGGCCAGACCTTCAGGAATGCCGGCGAGCATCCTGCAGGTGTCCCAGTGGCCGGCTGCTTTGGCTTCCGCCAGGGATCCATGAAGCGGCCGCAGATCCGAGAAGGCATCACGGCCATAGATCACCTGACCGCTTGTAGACACTGCGGCCGTCTTTGTTGACGAAGCGAGGCGTCAAAGCGGCAACCACGAGGATCACCGGCCGGCAATGCAGCCTGGTTGAAGGCCTGAAGATTGTCTTCATGAAAGCGGTCGATTTGACCAGCAGCCCACTCCAATGGAATACATCAGCCTGTGGCAGTTGCCTGGGCTTCCGATGATCGCCTCAACAGGCTGCTTGATGCCCAGATTGTCACTCATAACCATTATTGGTGCGGATAATATCAACTAGATTCTTGCCGATATGCGTGCACATCGGCTTCACCGTGCGTCAGGAATTGGCCTTGGCCGTCCCGCTCCCTTTCCGTCTTCTCCATTATGAGGCTCAAGATAAGCCACCGCCGCTTTCATCGTTTTCAGCGGCTCCTGCATGCACAAACGGCAAATTGCATTCTGGCGAGCCAACAGCTCACGCCACCACTTTCATGCCATCCAGCAGGAAAGGTTGTTGATGATCTGCAACGGCGGGTAGCCCACCGTCGAGTGCTTCGTTGAGGGCGGACCTCCAGGACCCAGATGCCGTGCTCGCCATCAAATGATGGTGCTGCTTCAAGCGTTTGTCACCGGCAGAATCGCCAGGGGATGGGCCCGATTCGCGGGCTCCGGCACTCACCCCTCGAACATCTGGTTGAGTTCTGCAGGGGGTCGTAGGTGCAGACGTCCGCCATCAAAACGGCGGGCATCGTTGATCAGAATCAACAAAACCTGCTTGGCTGTCGTCATTGTTTTGGGCCGCAAGAGGCAGAATCTTGGCGGGCTTGAATGATCGCCGCATCAAGACCGGCGCTTTGCAGCACTCGTGCAGAAACACCGGAATTGAGCACGATTCGGGGTGGCTGGAGAGAGACCAAAAGCTCGATTGTTGCTCACCCCCAGCACGACCATGGAACGGCCGGGAAGCTGGGCCCGGATCCGCCGGATCGCCTCGATCGTGGCGGGCACATTGCCCCGGTCTTCCTCGATACCGGTGGGAGATCGCGGGCGAGCGGTCGTAGCAATTTCGTGGGCAGGAATGCCGATTTCAAGGGCGTCGCGAATAGGCCGCTGGGCAATGGCCGAACTCTGCCTTCCTGCCCCGTGCGCGCCATGCCCACTTCATCAATCGTTTCCACCCCCACCGCAGCCCGTAGCGCTTCGCCAGCTCCAGTACCTTGAAGAAGCGTCATTGCCATCCTTGTAGTTGGTGGAATTGAGGATGCACTTGCCACCAGCCACCTTGAGGCCGGCCTCCATTCTTTCTGCCATCGGTGGAATCAAGCATCCACGCAGATTCACATTGGTGGCCAGCCGTTTGACGCAGAATCGTGCAATCTTTCTCGCCATCCTGCCGACATAATCGACATTGACATCGGAACATGGGCATTCTCCTTCACCTGGCCGCGAGCCAGGCAACAGGCCATCCCAGTCTTCCTGATTGAGCCAGTTCAACCGCACCTTCTTGGAACCGACTGGCGTTTGAGTCGCTTCGCCCAATGAATCAAGAAGGAATTGTCCTGTTTGATAAGGGCGTGATTGCATAGATCGAGGACGCCTGCAGGCTTCGCTCTGCAGGGCCGGGGCGGCTTGCGTTGCTGTTCGGCAGCCTCACCTGCGTGGTTTTGGTGGATGAAGATCCTGGCCAATTCCGCCAGGGCGCCGATTATGGGCTGTGTGGTGCCACAGCAGCGCCGATCACCTGAACCCCGGATCTTCCACGAAGTGCATCAGCTGCATCTTCATCTCCAGGGGCGTCCAACCGTAGTGGGCAACGCCGCCCACATTTTTCCGGGCAAGCCCGGCTTGGGAAAATGCAGCTTCACCACAAAACGTGACTGTGGGCGCACTCAAGTAGCGACACATTGCTCCTTCATCTTTGCTCAGGCGGTGGGCGCAGTTGAGGCGAGAATGTCAATTCGGGAAAGCTCAAGAATCGCCACCCCCAGCAGCGATATCTGAAACCCCACCAGCATGGTGCCGGTTGTTTTCCATGGGTGACCGACCCATCAAGGGGCGCGTCGTTGGCCGTAGAGCTGAAAGGCGAGCTCGATGCCCTGCCAGAGCGCCTTGATCTGCCAGCACGTCCTGGCAGGTTTCCACCAGCAAGCAGATCACCATCCCCGGGCGATCAATTCCTCCGCCCTGCTCCTGGAAACGACGCCTTCATCGCCATGCGGAGTCGATGTGCCCCAGGGTGGGCAGCTTCGTGGTGGGACCCGATCTGAGCCCGCCCAATACGCGGGGTGATCGGCAGTGCTGAACTTCGAGTGCCACCTCCCTGGCCAGTTTCCGCAGCCCGTTGGTTGATTGCAAAGCCGATCCTCCAGGCCGTAACTCCACCAGCACGATCGAGGCCGCCCCGAAAAGTGGTCGTTTCGATCACATCACAACGCGGCCGCCAGAAACTGGCGATGAGCACCGCCTGTACGCGGTCGGGGCGGGTGAAACCAGATTTTCGTTGCAACCTTTCCCAAGGCAGCGCCGCCGAAATCAGCGCGCTGAGATCCATCTGTCTGCAGGAAGTGCCGGTGGCACCGTCGACAGACCAAGCACCGGCCGCTCCGGTTGCATGCAGCCTCTCGATGAACCCCATCGTCCGGCGCTGGGGTTGCAAATCGAGGCCACGCAATTGTCGTCATGCCAGCAGTTTCTGGGCGATCAGTCTAGGATCGCCCCTTGGCTTTGGAACGCGGGGCGAAACGTTCACCTTCTTCAAGGCGGATTCGCGTCACCCGCGGTCGTAGGCGGGGTCCTGGCCCTGGTGATTGCCCGTGAGCCGCAGGCGGAGCTGCTCCATCACCGGCCCGTCGGCGGGCATCTCGGTGCTTTCGACTCCTTTCCGCACCCGGCGTGACCGTGGCGGCGGTGCCCGCTGAGGAACCACCCCTCATCGGCGATGAACGCTTCGGTTTTGTCGACCGCCGCTCCAGGGTGGGGATGCCCATATCCTGGGCCATACTCGAGTATGCTGGCGCGGTGATGCCCTCGAGGATGTCCTGATCCACCCCCGGGGTGATCAGCTGGCCACGCGGACGATGAACAGATTCTGCGCTGGCTTCACTCCCTTGCCCGCGGCTGTTGAAAGCAGCAGGGCCTCATCGAAGCCATGGTTAGACGGCTTCGGTTTTGGCGAGGGAGCTCGGATGGATTGTAGAAGCGCAACGATCTATGCGCGCAGCGGGCAGGAACGGTCTTCCTGGCGACACGCTGCTGAAGCGGCAGCTCACCCGTCGGGGGAGAGGTAGTCGCGAGCTCGATGCGTAGATCAGGAAGTCGGTTTCGATGTCGTGCAGCCTCGGCGCGATGCCGAATCGCTGGTGGGTACACAAACGGCCGCAGGTAGAGTCGGTGTGGTGGGGCGATTCGCCTCCGCAGAAACTGACGATCGCATCAAGGATGTTTTTCTTCCTCTTCAGCAACAGCAGCTGGCGCTCTGGCTGAGGCGGCGGGCATGGCGATCGCCCGAAACAGCAGGATCTTCGTTGGGGTCGGCGGGGGATTGGGCAGGGCGCGCCATTGCCGCCGAAAGGCCCCGGTGCCGTAGTGAGGGCGTGGGTTGCCACGGAGATTTCGTGCTTCCGCGAAGGAACGCAGCGCCCCCGAACAGGCAGTCAGGGCAGAAACTCCTTGCATGCAGGTTCGCGTAAGTGAGGAGGCGGAGCTTTTTAGGGCGTCGACGAGACGCGCTGCCCCGATCTCCTCACCGCCAGGGCCCGAGGATGGGGCGATGGCACGGCTTGCCCCCGTTCAGGCCTCTCCGACAAGAAGGAAGGGCCCGCTGCTTGTTGAGCAGCCCTCCGCACCCGTTATTGTGCTCAAGCAGCGCCGACAGCGATCTGCAGAGCCTGGCGGACCTGATCGCCAGCGTACCCGCCCTGATGCCGCCGGGGGGTGCGAGGCCTTTAACCTTTCGGCCTTGCTCATCCGCCGCGATCGATCACTACCTCAGCCCAGCCCTGGCCAGCACCGAGTGGTGCTGGGTGGCGCCTGCTGGGCGGGCGGGGGCACTGGAGCCTACGCGTTGGGAGCGACTGGGGGACTGGGGGCGGCTGCGGGCCCGAAACGACGCTGCTGTGGTGGC
>Ga0163217_1024288_pt1 | contig 15540 bp, 19 predicted proteins | sample SynspAceP_FD_185933 | JGI IMG/M metagenome (GOLD analysis project Ga0163217, IMG submission 185933) | Saline lake microbial communities from Ace Lake in Antarctica - Synechococcus sp. Ace-P (PacBio error correction) | ecosystem: Environmental > Aquatic > Non-marine Saline and Alkaline > Saline ...
GGGAAAAAAAAAGAGAAAAGAAATTGACCCCGCGAACCCGCTGGACCTGCCGATTTTTTTTTGCGGCGGTCCCAGAAAACGCGACAAGAGGCGTTCCTTTCCGTCCAGCGGGAAGCTTCCTGCGCCTGCGTTGGGTCATGTCCGCCGCCCCCAAGAATCAAGAATTAGGGAAAATCACCGTTTCAGGGCCCCTTCATTGCCAAAGCCCCCGTCGCGCCTGAAGATCACGCTTCTTTAAAACCGACATAGGTTCAGCGCCACGCGCCCGCCCCTGCCCTTCGACCATGCTTGGTTCCCGCCAGCGTGGTGGGGACAGCGACGCCATCGCCAACCTACCCGCTGAAACATTCAGCAGCCTCCCAACACGGCGGCCGCACCCGGCCTTGGCCCCACAACCGATGGCCAGATCGCCGCGGTGGTCCCAGCGCCTTGGCCGAAGCGATCACCGTGGTTTCATCCCGGAATCATAACCGCAATCCCGTATAGGTGCCGCCGTATCCACCCCAAGCAAAAGCCGCCATTCAATTTATCCTTGCAACCGTTTTCCCTAGGGTTTAACCTGTTTCCCGCGCAGCGGGTTTCCAGCCCTGGTCAGCCGTGTTTTCGCCAAGAAAGCCGTTCACAGCCCCATTTGTCAGGCATCAAAACAACTGTGGCGTCAGGAATCGTCCCGCCGACCCTTGGTGCCACAAGCGGACCAGCCGCGCCTTGACCGGAGTTGCCAATGGCGTAAAGCAACTTGCGCATGAAACCGGTTGCGCCCGATCCGCTAATGCGGGCGACCCAACTGAACCGCCAAGCCGGAAACGCGCATCATCACAGCGTCGCCAGCCCTGGCCAGATCAGGGCCCAGCGCGACATCCAGCCGTGATGCGCAGTCGCTCGCCGCGACGGCGACTTTGTTTCCCACGGGCAGGCGGGCAAGGCACATCGTCACAGCCGTAGATTGCGGTTTTGCCCATCTTGCTTGGCGCAATTCCAAGATCGACCGGCCCTTCGTGTTCGATCGTCCCAGATAGGCAAATCGCAGCGCCGCGCATCCAGTTGATATAGGGCGCGGGGAACTGGCATTGGTCGGGCAAGCCGTAAGGCATGACCGGCACGACCCGCAGTGATCCACCTCTGGCGCGTCGGGGGTGAAATCCAATGGTGTGAAGATCGCGCCAAGAAAGGCCCAGTTCCCCCAGTCGCGGCTAGCAGATTCGTGTGCTTGCCTTGCCAGCCCAGCCCGCCCGCCTCCCCAACGCTTTTTTTCCGGCACGGGGCTGGTATCCGACAAAGACTTTTCACCTCGCAAGGTTCTTGCGCACCAGCCCAGCGCGCCACCCCGCTTGAGCCCCGTTTTTCTTTACGATGTCGGGTAATCGCGTCCCTGGCAATGACGACACGCCTGCCTTGTCGGGTGGTTAGCACCTCGGTCGGATCGTATTCAGTCGGTTAGCTCTCGCCCAGCAATGATCACCCGACCGCGCTTGCGGGCAAACGCTTTGCGGGGTTTGCCGCGCCAGGCCATGCGGTCGGCCATTACCATGACATCTGCCCGTGGTACCTGCCTACAAAGGCCTGCAGCCGTTCCCGGGCACCTCGGCAGTCTGCATCGGGTCGCAATATACGGCACGAGACAAAACCTCGTCCGCCGCCTGCGCCACCAACCCGACCGCAGGGCGTCCGTAATCACCGCCGGTGTCACAGACATCCGCCGGGTGCGAATATAGAAATCAAGGTCAAGTGTGTAGTTTTTCGGCGGTGGGAAAGCCGGGCACCTGATCGGCCAGCAACGACCGCGAAGGCCGGGCGGGATTTGATCTTGGCATACTCAGTCCTTGACCACGTCGGACCGGTTCCGTCCACATCCGAGATATAATCAAGCGAGGACAGATGCGCGCCGCTGCGAAAATCGGCCAGCGTCAATCAACGTCGCCCCGCCCAGCCAGCCGCCCGTGGTCCAAAGCAGCCAGCCATATAATCGAGTGGTATTTGATCGCCTTGGGCCCCCGTCCTTGACGTTTGCGGCTGTTCAGGAACCTGCTTATCAACCTTTTTATTCAACGCCGCTTCGTACAGCAGCTTCTGAGGTGACTTCGTCGTGAACTTGTCATCGACCAAGCTGACCCAGACCCGGCGGACTTCAGCCGCTGATCGGATCACTGGGCATCAGGCGACGTTCCGCGGCGGGTTTCTTCGATGTATTCACAGATCGCAGCGCTTTTCGGACATGATGATGCCGTCGAGCGGTAAGAACGGGGACTTTACCCGCAGGGTTGCGAGTCATGAAATCTGGTCTTGCTCCCAGATACCTGCTCTTCGAGCGTTCTAACCTCGAATCCTTCTTCTCGGCGAGCTCACCGGCACTTTTGCGGCAGAACGGCCGACAGCGGGACCGTAAAAACAGGCGGCCATAAAGGGGTTCCGGTACTAACAAACAAGGGTTTCCAATCCTCATGCCCGTCTTGGTTGGGTTTTTCAACTCTCGAAACAGGCCCCTGGCCCGCCCGTCTTGCCTTGATTGTCGCGCACCATCACGATTGGGCACTGCGCTTGCGCACCGAAGCGGACGGTCGCGGTGGCAGAGCGCGTTTGGGCGAGGGCAAGGATCCGCGGCCCAGCCGTGCGGCTTGTGTCGCCCGTCAGCTTGGCGGGGAATCACCCCCGAAATATGTTGCGCCGCTGATCGATTAACCAAAGATGCCTTCGTCAAACTCGCCGACGTTCCAGATAACCTCGATGATGCGTCGTTTGGTCAGACGGTTTCGACCAGCGGCGTGATGCCGGCCTAAGCGCTTTGCGCAGCCCCAAGTGCGCCCGTGCAACAGTAGACATTCCTTGAACCTTCCTGCGACAGGGTAGAACGCCACGGTTCGTACCCTTCGGCAATAGCGCGCTTGATCGCAGCCAGATCAAGCCCCAATGATTGCGAATTCCGCGTCTTCTGCCCACGCCACACAGACCGTGCATGACAGGGGCCACTTCTTCGCAGCGCAACCCATTGCTGGTCGACGCCCCCCCCAACCTGCGGCCTTCGCTGAACATAAGGCGTGGTTGGTCGGGTTAAGCACCGCAAACAGCAGCACATTGCGAACCAACAGGCCAGCAGGTCAGCACGCAGCTTGAACGCGCCCCTGACGACGCGCCGCTTCACGACTGCCAGAGCTGCGCCGCGGGTGACGGCGGCCCTTTGCCCTGGTCTTAGCTTTTGGCTTTCGAAGATGCGCGTTTTTGCCATAGCATCAGCTAATCGCGCAAAGCGCGCTTATTGTCGAACGGGCACTGCGGGCCGGAATTCCTTTTGCCAGTAGGCCCCGATCAAGCGCCGATGCCCTGGGCGGACGGGTGGTGTGTCCGCTGGCAAAGAGGCTGGGGTCGTTGCGGTTCGATCACCAATTCGGATCAAGAACGTCACCCCGGCCGTCTGTGCGGCAAACCGTGCATGCGGCGTTCAGCAGCACCAGATTCCATCGCGGCAGCCTTCGAATGACCCTTTGCCGTTGCCGCCGTAATATGCCATCCACATCACCTGCGCACCGCTGCTGCGCAAGCGGACAGAAAGGCCGGAATCCTCCGCTGGCCGCATCCGCACCGATCAGCGTGTCCGACACCGGCGTGCAGCCCCCGCATTTGCAATCGTTTGAACCCCCGATCATTGGCACCGCATTGACGATAATCCAGTTCCAGCGCCCGCCGGGGTATTGGTCCTGAATGTCGAACCCCACGGCAGACAAAAGCGGTGCTGTCATTGCTGAACCTGCGCCCCGGGACGGCCCTTGCTGATCTACATCACGCATTCAAGCGCTGTCCGCCATCGCATCGGGGATCGCCTGATTCCGTTCCGATCCGTTCCACGCCATCACGAATGCCGATCACCAGAATATCGCCGCCCGCCTTGGGGGTGCGGTCGGTACAGGCCGACAGGCGTCAGCCCCAACATCACACAGCCATTAGCCTGCGCGCCGAGAGTTAGAATTTGAATCATCGTCCACTATAAGACCGCATCCGGCCCGGTAAAGCGTATCAAACCGACCAAAAAAAAAAAAGAAAAAAAAAAAAAAAAAAAAAAATTTTTTTTCCGGGCGCGAGGTTCCCCCGCGCCCGATTCTTTCACTCGTTTGCTTACTCCGCGGTTACTCGCGTGCTCTCGGACGCTGAGAGGGGCGGGCAGATGATCAACATTCTTTGGGGCAAAATCTGGACAAAGGTTATCTTTTCGATATCCCAATGCTGCCAGGTTCTTCGGCTTGCGGCTGTTTGTTTCCTGCAAGTGGCCGTTCGATCAGGCTCTTCAGCTGGTTTTCCCAATGCGCCACCGTGAGGGGCAGGTCCCAGTTTTCACGGTTCAGTCATTTTCTCTCGACCTTGCCCATCGGGCTTGTACAAGATTAGGCATACCGCCCGGTCAATCCCCGCGGCCAAAGTTGCGCCGATTTCTCCCAGGATCACGGCCACGCCACGGTCATGTATTCGCACCCGTTGCTGGCCGCAGCTTCGATCACGACATGCGCCCAGAGTTGCGGACCCCGAAACGAAACGTTCACTGCACCGGCCCGTGCGAACAGGAAGCCTTGGTCGCGCCATACAGCACGGTGTTGCCGATGATGGTGTTTCAGAGGCCCACGATGGTGCTTGCCATCGATGGACGCACGACGATGGTACCGCCCGAACAGGCCCTTGCCAACATAGTTCGTTCGCATCGCCCGATACTTCAAGCTTTGAGCCCGTTGCCGCGAACAGCCCCCAGCGGCCTGCCCCGCCGAAACCGGTCAGCTTGACTGTCAGGTGATCGGGCTGCAGCGGTGTTCATACCGAAGTTGCGGATGATGTGGCTCGAGACGCGGGGTGCCCACGTACGGTGGCGTGTTCTGCACCGCAATAGCTGAGCTGCATCTTCTTCGCCAACTCCTCAGGAACGTGGCGGCGTCCGCGCACGAATTTCCAGAAGTCCAGCGTGTCCAACACAGCGTTTGCGGCGGCTTGTTGCGGTCATAGACGATCTTCTGCCGCGCATCGACCGGTTATAAGCAGCGGGTTGAGAATCAAGATCGTCACAGGTGGGCAGAGCCACGGCTGACCTGCCCAGCAGATCGGCACGGCCAATCACGTCATCCAGCACCTACGCGCCCGATAGAAGCGAGCATTCCGCGGACTTCGGGTGGCGTAGAAGGTATCAGGTTTTCAACAAACCTTTATCGGCGTTTGCCGTTGAACTTGCCACGCAGCGCTTCGTCTTGTACAGACGCCGACGGGACAGGTGTTCGACTGCACTGACGCACCATGATACAGCCCATCGCGATCAAGCGGCGGTGCCAATGCCGTATTCCTCGCCCCCATCATCGCGGCCAATCACGATGTACGGCTGTTTGCGCACCACCATCGGTGCGCAGGGTGGACGCGGTACCACGCAGTTGTTCATTGCCAGAAACCTGATGCGCCTTCGGTTTAGGCCCATTTCCCATGGCAGACCGCATATTTGATCGAGGTCGCAGGAGAATGCCACCCGTGCCGCATTGTCCCGAGTCAGGATGATGTGCGCGCGTTGTTCACGACCGGCGGCAAATCGTGCCAACCCCCGACGACGCCCACCGGAGTTTTCACACGGTCCAACTTACAACGCGGGTTGAATCTGCTTTGAAGGTCATAGATCAGCTGCGCAAGGTTTCGATGGAATGATATCTGTGGTGCGGCGGAGGAAAGATCACGTCCCCCTTGGTGGGAATGGCGCAGACGGGCAATCAGTCAGTGACTTCATACCGGGCAGCTGGCCGCCCTCGCCGGTTTGGCCCCTGGCGACCTTGATCTCAAAGCTCTTCGCACTGGTTTTAGGTATTCGCGGTCACACCGAAACGACCCCGAACGCCAACTGCCTTGAATCTTGGCCGCGGGTTCCATCAGCCGTTGGCCTCCGGGCACGAAGTGCGCCGATCTTCCGCCGCTTTCGCCAGAAGCTGACTTGGCCACCCGAATGGCGGTTCATGGCAACGTTCAGGTCTTGTGGTGCCTCGGCGACAGCGCGCCAGGGACATGCCCGGCCGTCCACGAAACGCTTGCGAATAGAGGTGTGATTCGACCCTCTCGATGGGCACAGGGGCCCCAGTGGGCTTGATATCCCAGCAGGTCCGCAGATGGATTGGCGGATTGCTTTGCAATTTGCGCTTTAACTGCTTCCACATTTTGGTAGGACGCTTTGTTGCAGGCCATTTGCAGCATGTGCATCGATCGAATGCCTTCCATGCGTGGGTCTCGCCGGATTGACCGCGCTTTGTAGAAGCCGCCGATGGGCATAACCGACGCCGTCGCCCTGCCAGCCACTGATCGTGACCGCCTCGGCCCTTGCGCTGAATAACCGGTCACACCGATCCGCATGATACGGCTGGTCAATGCCGGGGAAATGATTCCGCACACATGGCGCGGCTTAGACCCACGGTTCGAAATTCAGGCCGCCGCGGTAGGAACGACAATGAACGTGACGCTGATCCCCATCCTTGCCATGATTTTTCAAGCAGACTTGGTCAATCGCCTCGCGGTAGCGGCCCATCGCGGTGGTCAGGTTTCATGTCCCAGCAAACCACGACCGATGCGATCCGCCAGCGAATATCCTCGGCAAGGTAGGCATTCAACACGGTCGCGCCGCCAGCCGATGCAGCACGGCAAAAATAATGCGGGTCCCAACATTCAGCCGCCCGCACGTTTGAAGCGAGGTATAACGTCCGCAAGCCCTTGCGGTCAACTTAGCTGTGCACGGCAGATGGTCGCAAAGGATCATGCGGGCATCGCACACGGGTCGCCGTTGCTGAACTGGTCCGGTCGCACGATGTGATCCGGCACCAGAACGCAACCGCGTCCCCTCGGCTTCGTCGCGGGATGCGGCGCAGTTTTCGCTCAGTGTTGCGCCTGCCTCGAAGGTACAGTCCGATGGTGACAGAGTACCGCGTTGATTCGTCATCAACCTGATCAAACTGCGCGTGTCGCAGGAACGGCTGTCGAGCACAGAATCTTCTGTCTGCGCGCTGGATTCGTCCCCGCACGTTCTTGAGGTTCCCGAACCGCGTTTTCAGGCTCATGACGTGCGGAATTCGCTCAAGCTATCGACATCGGCGGTTGGTCACCTGGCTTAAAGTTCTGGCGGAAGAAGTGGCCCCTGAGCGGGCGTACTGGTTCGACAGAACTGCCGACGGCGTGTCGTCGCCCATTAGAGCCAGCGTCTCTTTCGCATCTTCGGCCCATCCGGGGCCGAGGATTTGTTTCAAGGTCTTCGATGGTGTAAAAGCCCGCTGCCACTGACGGCGGCGCCAGTTCGTCGCCGGAAAACAGCGCCTTTTTTCCTCGAACATGCCAAGGCGCTTTTGTCCAGCTCGTTGATCTTTGCGACCCATTCCGCCAAATGGGCGGGGGCGCGACGCGGCGAGCTTGTCTTGTTTCGGTAACGCCGAACATTTTGCCTTCTTTCGATATCGACCGCTCAGCAACTGCCGGGCAAGCGCGCTTTGCGTACGACCAAATTCGCCCTCGTCCTGCGGCACCATGCCACGCTTCGGACCGGCGATTCAGCAATTGCCGTCAGCGGTGACGATCGAACGCATCGGGCGCAAGGCCGTTGCGGTCAAGGCCGGGCAAACCCAGCGCCGTCAGTCCCATTGACCAGCGCTGCGGACGCATCCCAAGGCTCCATCACGGAGTTGCGTAGGAATACATGTTCGCGCCACGCCTGAGGCAGCTCGACCGTTGCTTTGACCAGCTTTTCAGGCACCAGCAATTGGTTTCGCCCAATCGGGGCTGAACGACCCGCGCGCACGCAGCACCTCGAACACCGCATAACAACGCGGCAAAGAGTCCGGACGACCCGGCGGCGACGATCGGTTTGATGTCTTCGGCATTTCGCCAACGTGCCGACGCATGCGGATCTCGGGCTTTTTTCATCCAGTTGATTTGCCCTTGAGCGTGTTGATCTCGCCGTTGTGGCCAGCATGCGGAATGGCTGCGCCAACCACAGCACTGTGGGAAGGTTTGGTGGAATAACGCTGTGATAAGATCCGCAAACGCGGATTCAAAGCGTTTCGTCCATCAGGTGGGATACGAAGTTGGCCACATAACCTGCGCCAGCATGCATGCCCTTGTAGACTGATCGACCGGCAGGAACATCGACGGCGATGTAAGGGTCGGCACCTGTGCGGCCCAGCGCGGCTTTTTTCGATGCGACGACGGAATGACATAAAAGCTCACGCTCGAATGTTTTCCTCGTCCCACGCCCTTGCGTTCGAATAGATCTGTTCGGATCTCGGGGCGGGTCGCGTTGGCCTTGTCGCCCAGAACCGACGTATCCACGGGCACGTGGCGCCCAGCCGTAGAATATAGTAGCCCATGCGCAAGCACTTCGTTTCAAACGTGGTCCGGCGGTTTCCTGGCGCGGCAAAAGTTTGTGCAGCGCAAAAAGACCTGAACCGACGGCGACAGTTCGCCTTCGCGGGGGCTGTGACGGGGTGCGGCGCACGCTGATCATAGAAAGTTGACGGGATCTGGCACGTGAATGCCCTGCGCCGTCGCCGGTTTTAACCGTCCGCTCGGATTCTCAATACAGCCACCGCGGTGCCAGATCGCTTGAGCGCCTTGATTGCCGTTTTCAACAACCGCACGGCTGCTGGAGCCGTCGATGTTCACGACAAGGCCAGGACACAGCCATGAATGCTCTCTTCTTCGGAATTACAGACCGTTTTCTGCCATGAAAGCGCGTGTTTTGCTTCTTCGCGTGCTACCCAGGCGTCATCAATACTTGGTCATTTGGAGTTACTCCTAAATCGGGCGCGCGCGAGGCGGAAATTTCAACTGAAAAGGGGGCGTTTATTCCGGCGGCGCATGGCACACGCTGGCCCCCCATCTTTTCAAGGATCGCCTGCGCACAATCGCGCCCGTCCTGATGGCCCCAGACCACAGTGACGCGGCCCGCGCACGATGTCACCCACGGCATAGACCACCATCCAAATTCGGTCGCGCCGGTGATTAGTCGGCCTGAATCGTGCCCCAGCGGTTCACCGCAGCTCTGGGCGGTTTCACAGTTTGGGCAGGTCCTCGGTTCAAGCCAAGCGCCATGATCACCAGATCGGCCTCTTCGACATAAATCCGCGCCCTCGATCACCTCGGGGGCCTGACGGCCAAGAGCATCAGGCGGCCAAGACGCATCTTTTGCACCATCACATACCGGTGACCTGATCGGCCGACGATCCTTTGGGGCGCGGACAGCCATTCAATACCCACGCCTTCTTCTTTCGGCGTTCTGCACTTCGCGTTGCGAGCCGGGCCTGTTGGTGCGGTCACGACGATAAAGAACATTTCCAACACCGACGTGGCCCCTGGCGGATCGAGGTCCGCAACACAGTCATCGCGGTATCACCGCCGCCAATGACGACGACCTTTTTACCCTCCGTTAAACGACCGGAGTCGAATTCTTCGACCCCGCGTCGCCAAGGCTTTTTTGCGGTTGCTCACGGTGCAGGGAATCAATGCGCGCCGTTCCAGACCCCACACGCCAACGCCGGGGGCCTGAATATCAACGTGTCTTTAAACGCCCGTCGCGATGATTTACGGCATCAATGCTTGGCGCGGAATATCAGCAAGCTGATGTCGACACCCACTCGCAGTTCAATTCAAAGTTAAGCCACCTTCGGCCAACTGACGTTGGCGGCGCATGAAACGAATATTTTTTCAGTTTGAATCCGGGGATACCATAAGGTCAGCAAGGCACAACCCGCGGTCCAATAGCGATCATAGATCGTAACCTGCGACACCGGCACGGCGCAAGCACGTCGCAGCGGCCCATACAGACGCCCGGTCCCTGCGCCCGATGATAACCACGGATTCGCACGTTCGTCTTGGGCTTGAATCGCCTGCCACCCAGCCGTTTTCCCATGCGGTATCGGGTGATGTATTTACTCGACAGAGCCGATGGTCACAGTGCCGTGGCGGATTGTTCAAACTACACAGTTGCCTTCGCACAGACGGTCCTCGCCGGGCAGATGCGGCCGCAGATTTCGGGGAAGGTGTTGGTGGCCTGACTGATCTCGTAGGCTTCCTTCAGGCGCCCTTCGCGGTCAGGCGGCAGCCAAGTCGGGATGTTATTGTGCAGCGGCAAGTGCGTCTGGCAATATGGAACGCCACACTGGCTACAGCGGGCTGGATTGCTCCTGCGCCTTCTCATCCGCGTATTCCGCATAAATCTCTTTAAAGTCTTCACGAACCGAAGATTCGGCATGCCGTTTTTCGGGCTATCCCGGGAAACCGTGTAAAACTTTGGAGCAATTGGCTGCTTTTGCCATCCTTGGATCTCTCCGCATGAAACACGTTTGCTGCCCCTCATCACACAGGCCTCTTAAAGGATATAAAGGCAGCATTACCTGACTATATACATATTATTTCTTCCCACCTATTTATCTGGCGAATATATTCCCATTTTATTCCGATTCGGCCTTAAACAACCTACTTTCCCTTCCATCCCGCCCAAAGTTTGTAAGCCCTATGGCACCGAGAAACGATTTTCAAAGGCCGGCCCCTTCATGACCCTGTTATCAATTACTGCTCGTCGCATCATTCGGGCTGACAGAGTTCTTGCCCGTCTCGTCCTCGGTCATCCTGATTTTGGCTGCCCACGCTCACGCGGCGGACCCGATCAGGGCTGCATTGAATGTGGCGGTGCATGTCGGCCATTCGCTTCATTGCTGTGGTTCTTATATTTTCGCACCGAAGTCGCAGAAGCCCACTATAGGACTTGGCCGCTTGCTACGCGGCAAAGATGGACACGCCTCCGGCGCGCGGCTTTGCGCGCGCTTTTGATTATTGCAGACGATTTCCCGTTCTGGTGGTCGGGCTGGTGATCACTGCTGGGATCGACGGAGATGCTTCGCGCTCTGTTGCGGTGATCGGCTGGACGCCTGCTGCTGTTCGGGATTGTTACTGTAATTGGGCCGACCACACAGGGGGTCGCAGCGACCGCAACACCGAAGACTGGAAGAAACATGAACGGTGCCGTCTGGATGGGGCTCGCGCAAGCCATCGCGCTGATCCCGGCACCTCGCGGTCGGGCATCACGATCACGCGCGGCAACGGCAAACTGGGCTAATGATCGCGCCAGCGCCGCGATCGCTTTTCCATGCTGGATGTCGATCCCCCACGATCCTCGCCTCGGGTGCACTTTTGTCACTGGACGTGAATCGAGAGGGCCGACGCGCTAGCTTGCCCGTGACGCATCCCATCGCCGCCGCCTTCCGCACTTGTCGCGGGCACTTGGGGCCTTGACCTTGATGATGCGGCCTGCTGCGGAGCGTGAATTTCACCCCCTATGTGATTACCGCAATCCTACTGGGGCGCGCTGCTGGTGTATGCCCTACAAGCTAAAAGAAAAGGCCACGCCGTTGCCGGCAAGGCCTTTCTGTAATTCCGAATGCTACTGCTCAGGTTCGCGCAGATTTTTTTGCGGATTTCTTGATCTCGTCGACTACTGACCCCGACGGGCGGAACGCCACAGATACTCGGGCAGCACCGATCCCATAGACACAGGGTGATCCCCAGAGCGTCAAAGCCCGCGCGCCCTCGCCTACGACCTTATCATGGGCCAGGTTCTTGGATCTGATCACGGGTCAACGTGTTGTTCTTGATCAAACCGAAGATCACCGATTGCAGACAATCCAAACCAAAGGCGATCATACCGCGGACAAACTTGCGCAATGCGATGACCAGACGACGGCGGTTTACCACACCCAGCACTACGCTGCCCATCAGGCCGCGAAAGCTCTCGACCTCGGGTCCGCCCTCGTAAGAATACCCGCCGGGGCCTTGCCCGTCACCGCCAGCCTCTGCCGATGGGCGAACGTCATCGACTAAACCGGCTGGAACAATGTTAATCCGCACCCACCGCAGGGATCGCAGGGCTGATTCCGCGTCATACCAGCAAACGGTTGAAGAAGTCATCCTCGGCCCGAACACGGATGAGGGGGCAGAATAAACGGCATCGGGCATGTATTTCAGCACGCCGGCCTCTCCCACCGCTTGTCATAGGCATAGTCGCTATCCGGCCTCCGGCATTCGACCGATGGCAGAAGATCTGAAACAAGCGCTGACCCTTCGGCTGCAGACAGGCGCGCAATACGCTCAGCATCGCGTCAGCCCTGAATCGCGTCAAAGGTGTTCTTGCCCGCCTCGCCAGGATCCCCACGCAGTTTTACCAACCGCATCCAGCGCCCCGCAACACATCGCGCACAGATGCATCATCGCGGAATGTTTGCAAAGACCGGTTTCGACCTGCCCAACGGTGGCCATAGGTACGCACGCATAACGTTTTGTTCGGCGACGCACGCGCAAACGCGCACACGCCATCCTCGCCAAATGTTGCCATGCCGGCGATACGATATACCGCCACAACCCGGAACCGCCGTAAACCGTGACCCAGCTTTGCCATGATGAATACCCCTGACCATGAAAAATCTTAGGGCAACAGATTACATCCCCCCCTTGAGGACAAGCAGCAATTCCGGCCCAAGTGCCGCCCACAGCCGATCCAGCGCAACAAATCGCGCCCCCGCCAATTATTCGTCGTCACTTTCGTTTTGTTGCGAGAATCCTTGACACCACCGCCCCAGCAATAACGCTCCCTCACAACCCCCTGTGCCCATGGCGGAATGGTAGACGCGCTAGCTTCAGGTGCTATACTGGCAACGGTGTGGAGGTTCGGAGTCCCTCTCCTGGGCCACCACTTATCCCCGATAAGCAAGTTACCTAGAAAAATCATTTCGGTTTTTCATTCCCCGATCTCCTCTTTACGTACTTAGTTTCTGCCTGCCTTTCGTTCGCATTGTGCTTGAGATGGGATTGGAAACGCGCTTCTGGATTTTTGGAATGTGCCGCCCGCCCGAGAGGTCAAGCGCGAACGGCCTCAATTCGGGATGCGCTTACCTTGTTGCCATTGGTCGAACGGTGGGACTCTTAAATGTAAATGACGGCGCGAAAATCGTAGCAGTCAGCTTGTAATAATTGCGCGGCCTATCACGCTACGCGGCAACATAGTGACCAAATGCTCTGCCACTCGACGCCCCTAGCTTAACAAAGGGCAACCGCCCGCTCGGGACATCTTGGCTGGCAACGTAAAAGGCCCCAACTGCCGGCCTCCCTAAAAGTCCTAGATCCAGCTATTAGCGGATAACGCTAACATCGCATTTGGTTTCAGGGTTTACGAAATGACGCTGGCATTGATGTCAACGTAAGGTATTTCCGACTTGCGAAGGAATTTCGTATGGACGACGTCCCTGAGGTACGCCGGCACCGACCGCGACTCACCGTCAGGTAAACTGTCCTTCTACCGGTTTGCTTTCGATATATGTCACCGTCCTCTACAGTGGGGTTTCACTGCTGCGAACAGGCCGCGCCCCCGAGATACTCGCCTGCCGATGATGCCGCCCACGGACGCCGGCAGCATAATGCCGCGAGCGAACCGATCACTGCGCCAGCTGTCCGCACCTTGGCGCTACATCTTTCAGAGTCTCACCGGGTCCTCGTACGTCACTGGTGGTGACTTCCACTGCGCAGGAACGTTCCGTTACCACATAGCCTCTTCTTCGGCTGAAACAGTCAGGTAGGGCCGTAGGACCCAACCCTCACGGCATCACCTATGAGACTTTGCACCGACGTGCCCGTCTGCACACAACGTCGAGCCGTCCGCTGCTCGCCCACCAGGCGATGAGCACCCAGAATGGTGTAGTTATTGGCAGGGCCGCTGCGGATGTCAGATCGTCGCGGCGCTTGCATCCATCGCATCGCCGATAACAGGCAGAAACGCGGCCAGCGCCGGGAAGAATGACCATTGTAAATTTTGTAAAAAGACGTTTTCATCGTTATTCTCCTCAGCTAGCCGCGGTAGCAGTTGATCTGCTTGTCACCCTGTTCGGTGCTGCGGCATCTGGGTTGATAACCTCCAGATATGGCAAAGGTTCCACCGTTGGTTTCTCACCGTGATTGGACCGCCTGGCCAAGAGTTTTTGCTTATGGTCGGAATTCGCAAGTCTGGAAGTTGAGGTATGGCATATTCGAACTTTGCGACCACGCTGCCGTCTCGCCTGAAAACAGGATGGAACTATTCGAAATCTGTCTCGCGATTCAGTCCGTCATTCAGCGTCCGTTTTAAATTTTGTCCCCACGAGAGGGGGCGTTCATAGTGAGGTCTTTGACATCGTTTTTATAAAGAAAGATTGCGTGGATCTGCTACTCAGGCTCAGGATCCTATTGAGATCACAGCCGACTTAGCGCAGCTCCACCGCGCGGCGATTGACGACATCTCCGACATCTTATAGACCCGGATGTTGTGGCATCGCGCGCTTGAAAGTCCTCAGCTCGCTTATCGACAGCATTAATAATCCGTCACGTGCGGAGCGTGGGCCACAGGCGCTGCTGGAGGGTAAGTTGTTGGGAATTGTTGATCTTTGCGACAGCAAAAAGCCGGGACCTGATTGGGTGCGGCTTGTGTGTTAAGTTTGGTTGCGGAGTAGATTTGCACGCTACCGACCTTCAGGTTATGAGCCTGACGAGCTACCCGGAGCTGCTCCTCCCGCCGCCGGTTGCCAATGATATGTATTGGCTTATTAATTTTCATCGCAGAGAGATACGTTTATTTAGAGGTTTTTGCTAGGTTTTTGGCGGCTGACCTACTCTCCCACGTCTTAAGACGCAGTAAGCCATTGGCGCAGTAGCACTAACTGCCGAGTTCGGATGGGATCCGGGTTGTTTTTGCTTACGCCTATGACCACCAAACCGAGTAAAACCTCTAAATTGTCCAAGTCAGTACAACTGATTGTATTGTATGCTTTTTGTCTCAGTAGATTAGTCTTTTCTTCTACTGGATCAAATCAAGCCTATCGAGCATTAAGTACCAGTCCACTGAACGTATTATACCGGCTTACATCTCTGGCCTATCGACGAGGTGGGTTATCCTCGCTCTCAAGGGAATACCTTGGTTTTGCCGGGGGCTTCCGCTTAGATGCTTCAGCGGTTATCCTGTCCGATTCATAGCTACCCAGCAACTGCTATTGGCATAACAACTGGTCCACCAAGCTGATCGTTCACGAACCGTCCTCTCGTACTAGGGGGCAACTCCTCTCAAGTATCCTTACACCCACGGAAGATAGGGACCAGAACTGTCTCACGACGTTCTAAACCCAGCTCCCCGTACCTCTTTAAACGCGCGAAGCAGCCGTACCCTTTGGGACCTGCTCCAGCGCCCAGGAATGAGATGAGCGCATCGAGGTGCCAAACACTGGCCGTCGATATGGGACCTTGGGCATGTATCAGCCTTGTTATCCCGGCGTACTTTTATCCGTTGAGCCCGATGGCCCCTCCACTTGGGGACGCACGATCCTATGGCCCGTTCTTTCGACCTGTCTGCTCGACTTGTCAGTCTCGCAAGTCAAGGCTTGGCTTCTGCCATTGCACTACCAAAACGAGCGATTTCCGCCGCTCTGGAGCCAACTTTCGCGCGCCTCCGTTACGATTTAGGAGCGAAACCGCCCACAGTCAAAC
>Ga0163217_1045997_pt1 | contig 15539 bp, 14 predicted proteins | sample SynspAceP_FD_185933 | JGI IMG/M metagenome (GOLD analysis project Ga0163217, IMG submission 185933) | Saline lake microbial communities from Ace Lake in Antarctica - Synechococcus sp. Ace-P (PacBio error correction) | ecosystem: Environmental > Aquatic > Non-marine Saline and Alkaline > Saline ...
GAGTAGAGATTTGATGCATAGCATTCGTAATTTTTTTCGAAAACGTTGTAAGAAGCCCCCCGGTATTGCGTAACTACTTTGAGTAACTTGCGCCAATGCGCATGAAACTGCAATTGAACCTGCTAAAGCCTTTTTAAGCTTTTTTTTAGCCAATCATTAAGGCTATTCTTTACATCTTCATTGCTGGCTGAACAAGGTGCTCACTCGCCGTGTAAACCACTCAAGTCAAGGCGTTCTTTACTCGCCACCAGCGGGCCCTCTTATGACGAAAAGCGGGGAATTTTTGCCCCTATCGTGGGTGGGTTTGCCGGGGGAAGAGTTGGCGTTGGTGGTGGCTCATTATTAGCCATAGTATCCTAAATTCGCTTTTTTCTATCTGTGTTTGTGTCCCAGAACTGAATGAATCAGGCAACTCATTAGCGGGAATAGCCGCACTGGAAGCTGCTTGTCCGAATAGTTAACTGGTTGGTCCGTATTGTGGCTAGCGAGGCAGATCTCATATCGCAGACACTAAAAGGCCTCATTAGGGCTTTTTCATTTATTAACTAAAATAGTTTTTAGTCGGTGATCCACTTTATAGCAAGGCACATACGCGCTTACCAGGAAGGCTTCATTCGTTGTTGAAGTACAAAAGCTTGCAACAAGGCATCTAGTTTTGGCCAACAGGGCTTTATCGCCATGAATCTCGACACGGGCCTAAACTCTTTAATATACGCCACGCCTTGCGCTTTCAGCGTTAACCAGCCACGATAGACGAAACGCACGACGTAAATGCCGCCGGCCAGCATAATGCGTTTCCTGATTAAAAAGGTTAGATTTAGCTCACGAAACGTTTTCATGTGTTGGCTCAAATGGATGCTGGAATTCTTCTGGAATATGCAATTTTCCAGTTGTAATAAAATGGCTCTTTATGCGCTTTAGCGATACTGACGCAGCCTCCTCCATTCCAGCTTTCATCACTCGAGCGACCTTCAACTTCGTCTTCAAAATAATACATTATTTATTCTGCGCCTCAGGCACCTCAATACTCACCGATAAACGCATGAATTTGCCAAAGTAATCAGCGGCTTTTCTTTTGGCCACTGTAAACACCAAAGGAAAAGGCACATCCGCATTTTTAGGTTCAAAAGAATGCCCAAAATTAAGAGAATTTTTCAGACTTGCGCTTCTATCCAGGATAATACTACAATGCCATGGCCCGCACGCACAAAAGGCTTCAAGGCGTTTTTCAATGTCTGGCATGATCACTAACCTGATTCACAATGGGTTTGGGCGACTCGGCGGCAATAATCGGCCAAGGGTTAGTTACACCCAAGTAAACACGCATTTTAAATAGCCGCTGTTTGGCGTGAGCAATGCAGCGCCCTTCATCGGCCCTCATGGACAGGCCACACCCAGTGCAAATATTCAGCCACGCAACCCAGCTCATGGCCCACACGTTTTGTATAATCGTACTCATAGGCGAGGCAATAGAATGCCAAACACCCCAACACACAATCATGTCCGGGTTTTGAATTGGCGACGAAACACATCCGCATTACGCAATAGTTTCAATAGCACCAACATTGGTTAACTTACTGGACTAGCACCTCTATAACCGCTAGGCAAAGCTGTATTCATGCTGGGTGAAAATTATATGTCTGCGTAGCACACTGAACAACATCTCGCGACGCTGTTATCATCTTTCCATCAATCAAAGGTCATAAGGCTTGGCGCATTTTTTAACTGTAATTTCACAACGCGCTCTTCTTGCACGATCGGATTTCAAATCGTTAAACTTCTCCATGGCGCTGTGGATCAATCGGAATCTCATCTGCCACAGTTCAAATATGGCCAAGCAAACGATGAAACAATTCATGAAACGCCCAGCATTCTTTCCGACAAACGAAGCTCATTTCATCTTGCGATAACATCTTTCTAACGGCACCTTTTGGTGCGACTAACGCGTCAATGCGATCTTTCGTACTGCATGACCGCCCTCCTCTATTTTCATTTATTAGTTGTCATTCAAATATAATTGGTTTACGTATGACCCTTTTATCAAGGCTTTAACGAAAACTTAAGCAAAAATAGTAACAATGAAATCAATTATTTAGAAGCTTTCCTTAGAAGAACGCTGATAATAAAACGATTTCAATTTCAATTGACGACTTGTAGGCGTACGGCGAAACTCAAACAATAAAGACCGCATTCAAATCACAAAATTTCCAAAGGGCAAAGCGGCGTTTTAATAACAATAGCAACTTGATGGTCATAACACTCGTCCACCAAGCTATATGATCGACGAACAGCGTCATCGTTTACACGCTAACGAGCATACCGCTCGCTCACAGCGTTTGCCCAGAACCAATCGCACCGTCTTCCTGTGCCTCGTGCTTTAACTATGTTCAAACGGTTCGCTGCTTAACTCAGGATCCCCGTCAGCACAATATAAGGATAACGTTGGGCGAGCTCTATTAGTCCAACGCCGAACGAGACACCCACAGAGAGCATAAAAATCAAACCCATGGCCATGTTGTCTGAGACCTGAATCAGCATCATAGCAACGACGAACAAAACGGATAAGGGCAGTAAAGAAACCTCACCTTTTGAGAGTTGATCAATCAAAAACCGCCCATATCCTGTTCATCTTGAACAAAATATTATGGTTAAAACCCTGTACATGACGGCACCCGATGGTCTTGTCTCTCCACCTAAGGTGAATTCGCTAAATTGGCCTGTCGTCGTCGCAGATCGGCAGGGGCAAAGCGGCGCTTTTTGCAATTGACTCTGGAACAAGATTCTGCCAATGGCAATATTAGACGTCGCCACCAGCACGATCACCTTCTTTCAAACAAGCGATCGGTTAAACGCACCCAATAGGCATCGGCATCGCCGATGTAAACGAGACAAAAATTCTCAAAACAATAACACGCGCATTCTGAACGCCAAACGCGTTGCAATGCCTTTTAAAGGGATTTTTTGTCCAATAAGCCAGGATTCAATTCACGTGCAAAAACGCGCTAAAGTGATGCGAAATGCAGCGTAGGCCCACACCTTGCGGTAAACAACTCATAATAAATCCATCAAAAACGTCTTGCCGGACCACATCGTCCCCACATAACTAAACGCCTTTAATCTCATCAGTTTGGCTTTTCGCCCTGGATCTATTTCGACTTTGAATCAACTGCTGAAAAACACGTTCTAACTCAAGCAATGGCGGGGCTGCTGGAGTCATCATACGTCACCTCGTGACGATCTATACCGAGCTTGATCACACCTTGGCAAAGGAGAAGACGATAAAAATAATCGTAACTTGAAAAGAGGCAGCTTGCCCCGCTTGAAATAACGCATACCTCAAACGGAGCAAAGGACAACGTTAACGCCATTGCGGTACGAAGCCCGGCGCATAACGATCATCAATAAAGACATGAAAGTAACTGCGGTAATCAGGGCAATAATACAAGCAGCCCACGCACGAACAACATCCGTACGAGCCTGTTTTGTCCGTAAAGATAACCACCTAACCAAACACCCGGCTAAACGACGCCTAGCTGCTGGCCTAAAAACACAATGCATACACAACCCCATGTAACGAGACCAAACATTTGCAACGCGCACGATGGCCAGAGGTTGGCGGCACGGTCGCTAACCAAAGCAATCCGGTCAGCAATTGAAAACTGCGTACACAGAATAAGTGGTCATGGGAAATACATAATGCAGCAATAGACAACGCTCTTAATGATAAATAATGGCAAGCAAATTTTTTCTTCGAATACTTTCCAGACCAAGATCCCGACAAAGACAGCCGAAAATATTAAACCAGTCCAATCAAAGACAAAGCTCGCCACGGCAATTCCGACGAAAAGCCTTGAATCAGATCAAAAAGGGCGCATGTGACCGTGATAAAGGCCAGCTGAAAAGCCACACACAAAGAAAAACGCGAACCACTAACAACGGCAATAATGAGAGTAAAGCGCTGGCTTCTTGCAAAGCCTCTTTCATAAGTTTGTGACACGCTTTGAACAGCGTTGCCGACGACTCATTAGACTGGGCGGATGGACTAGACAGCAACAGCGCATCCCATCAAGGCAGCATAACGACATGCAGCATCAGCGCTGTGGCTCCACCCGGTAAGCGAAAATAAAGGCCTTTGAGGCAACCGGAATCACCAATAACTGGCCCAGCAAAGACCCTGCGCAACTGCTATAGCCCAAAGCAAAAGAGCGCTTCTCTGGAGACACCATTCGGCGGCATAGGCAGGCAAAACAACGCCGAAACTGTCGCTGAAATCCCCATTCCCATTAGGAAGCCGGCGCCCATATTGTTAAGCCGAACACCCCGTCTGCGTTTGGCGGCACATACAAACCTAGGCGTATAAGAGCAGGCGGCCATCCAAATGGTTTTCAACTAGCAAAGGACGATTCCGCAAAACGCACCAAAGCAATGCGGTTGAGTAACGCCACCAAAATTCTGCAGTGCTAAGCGCGAAAAGCAAATACCGCTCACGACCAATAACCAAATTGGTTTGAAATGGGCGCCATTAAAAAAAAAAGAACCCATCGAGACGAGCGCAAACCAAGTTTAGCGGCCAGAAGAGGCAAACAAGAGCAATCGAAATGCTGAAAGTAATTTAACAGGACGCGACATGAATGTTCCTAACAAAACAATCGTGAAATAACATGCCTGACATCATATTCATGCCTTGTTCATAAGTCGACACGCAGCAGAAACAAAAAGGCGGCCTTAGCATGAACAACTAAGGCGCTTTTTCAACGACAATCAGAAGCGGATCCATATAGCAGCATAACCAAACTATTTTAATAGGCGGTCACATCAGATCCATTTAGTCAGCAACTGACTTAAATCATAAGAAATCACTCAGCTAAAGGACGGTACAACCTGTTACACGGTCTTTAAAGGTCATGCCATTGCAACGTTCTTTTAACTTGCTCTGAGTCAGACCGGACGTCAGCGCTTCCATTTCATGCAAATACGAGCATCACGCATACAAGGTTTCAACTCAACTCTAAACGATGCAAATAAGCGTTGAATCTAACGCATTTTTCAAACGATTTTGTTCAACTTATCGGTAATGCCCGCATGGACATATCCGTCACCCATCTTGGGTAACGATGTCTGGCAATTCAGTCCAATACAGTTTCGGTCCATTTTTGGCGAGGTCATCCAATCGAGCTGCGAGCTCGAGTATTGGATTTTCAAATTCGCAGATTGGTGTCTTTATTCAATTCCAGACCAACACGAACGCTATAAACGCCTGACTTCACTGCGTAAACGTTTGCTTTAATTGCGTACTCTAGTCGTTCACGTCCAATACGTCCAACTGAAGCGGCCGCTATTGGCGTCGCAAGGCAGAGTTGAATACGCGTAAAGTCGATACTCTGCTTTAGGTTCTGTGTTCAACGACACATCGACGGTTGATTTCCCTGCACGCTGGCAAAACCGATGTCATTTCATAAATCAGAACTCACTGTATGCTGCGGGTGTTACGAGAATGCCCGGCAAGATAGCGTGACGCTAAAGCGCGTATCTCCGCCTTCTGGTAAACGAGACACGCATAAAGTAATGGCAGCCGGTAACGCCACTTGCTTTTGGCGAGTTGCTTCTAACTTCTCATGGGTCAAGGACTCTAGAATCGGCAAAGTCGGCGCCAAATGGTGTCGCCAAAACGCGCGGATCGGCCAGACGTTTTTGAAAACACTTCAACTGCCCGCTCTAGCGTTTAATGTCGGCATTCTTTTCAGGCTCGGCCATTCACATTATGCTACCACATCCGAGTTGATCTTAGGCGTCAACTTGATTGACTCGATATAGCCGCAAGCAGGCTGAGCAACTTGTCGTCGTAATCGAACCACGGTAAGCAAGGCTTTGTGCTTTCTGCTTAGACGACAAAGTAGAAGTATGTTTTCGACGCGCAAGCTTTTGAAATTCCTCATGCCGTCCAGCCATAAACACCCGTTTGCTTCAGACATGTTTGCACGGCAATTTGCTCTGCCCAAGTAGAGGTCCTGTTGGGACGATGAATAACGCCGCACGCGACACCGCAGAAAAATTAACTGCTAGAGTTCGTTTCTTCTGGCGGGCACCTAAAAAAAAAAAAGAATGGTAATTTTGCCGCGAATACTCGAGGGTCTAACAAGGTCAACTTATCGCCATTGGACAAAGACCAATTCGATATTCGCAAGCTCTTCATCCCTATTAATCAAGGTAACCGAACGCAGTTTGAGTAACTTTCGCCAAGCGCTTTTCTGTGAGCTTCTTGCTCTATTTCTAGCGGCGCTAGTTGACGCTATTTTCATCGATCACAAAATGGCTTCAACGCTCTTTCATTGATCCGCAAATTTAAGTCTTTTCCGCCAACGCCTGCGTATATAAAATACGATCTGGAGAAGATAACCACTGATCCTCAAACGAGCGTTCGCATCCGCCAATGAATGCTTTGCAGACCAAACGTAAAAATAGCGATCGTTGCTTTCTTCAGGATCATGGGCACTGATTTGTCTGACGTAACCGGCTTGCCACCATCTTCCACAGACGGCAGATCTGCCACGACTTTCGCGCGGTTTTATTTGCGCTCGCCGTGTCGACGACTTTTTTAAATACATTTGAATGCAAAGTCTGGCCTGTTGAAAACCCGTGAGGTGTTTATGCGCACCAATTTCTTTAATAAGTGATTGGGCAAGCCTACAGCATGAAAGCCTTCATTTTCCACAATTCACCGAAAAGCTAGGATTGCAACATTGGGAGAGACACCGTACCTTTTGTGTCGACAACAGCACGAACGTGTTTCTGGTAATAACATCGCGCTGTCGGCGAATTTGCTGTGTCAACAAAATTGGCGCGTCCATGTAATCGATAGAACCACTTCGGCGACTGTTCGTCGGAGCCAGTCCGATTCGCTCTTAAAACGATACAAGACGGCAACACGATTCACACTTACTGGCCTAGTATCATTCGCTGACCTATCTCAGGCTGATCGTCTAGCACAGGGTCTTTCGGATGTCGGCTCGGTAAAAAGCGCGCCGCGGGCTCGTCTCCAAAAGTACGTTTGATTTGGAGTTTCTAACGCCTTCATGATCCATTCGGTGAAAACAGCAACCAACGCCATATTATTCGGTGGCGTACGCAATCGTTTATAAACGCTTGACGCTTTTCAGGCCGGTGTGTTCTTAATGCGACGCTTGTGTGCCGATAACATCGCTCTGGGTACAAAGAGGCCAACACGTAACAGGCTTTTTTTGTCTTCGTTAATCGCGTGATGCGATGGTTAAGGGCTTGCCGCGCCACTCTTCTTGAATGATCAAGCGCTCCTTATCCAAAGAAGACGCTTGATTGAGCGTGGAAACGCAATCTGGCTGATAAACGTCGGCAACATCGCTGTTTAAGCGCTCTGACGTGCTGTCTCTCAGGTTCACCATATAACGGGTGTTTTCGCTGTTGGTCCATGGCATTGAAATCACGGCCTTGCTGAAAACGCGCCATAATCGGTAAAGCTTTTCGAACCCCATTTGGCAGGCCATCCTTTCATGAAACACCATGTGTTCAGCACCACATGTGCGCCCACACTAACTGGTCTTTTTCTTCCCGTCAATGGCAACCAGACAGGCACCACTAAATTTCGCCAAGGTTAGACCTTCAGGTTGCGTTCTTTTTCTGTCGAGAATCACACAATAATAACACAAACGGCGCATTATCCAACGTGCATGCACCACTGCGCTATCCCAAACCTAATACGCCACCTTGTGCGTTCGCTATCGCGTAAAACAGACAATAAAAACAGAAGCGCTACATGAGTCGCATTAAAGCAATTTTTCGACGAAACACCATATAAACCAATCACTTAAAAGAGTAAGATAGCACAGCAAAGCAGGCGTTCGCAAAAAGCCCTCTGCTTTTGAAAGAATAAAAAAGATAAAAAAGACATGGAATTAGAAGCGCATACCGACTTCTAGACTAGCCAGAACGACCAAGGGTATAAGAGTAACTGTTTGAACTGGTCGTTTGTCGATATAAGTTCATCAAACACATTAATTAAACCGACAATTTATATGTAACCCTCACCTTCCGCATCACCGCGGCTTCCACTCGATAGACGTGTTCCAAATGTAAAAGGTGGTCGAATTTTAAAATCGTCATAAATATCGTAAGTTCCTGTGGACTCCGTGAAATTTTGCAACCTGTATTTGTGCCTACTTTCCCCCCCGACTGGGCACATTAATACTATTGGCAACAATTAAGCGCCAATCTTGGATTTCTGTCCGTGTTGAGAAACTGTACTGATAGGAATATTAAAGTCAAATGATGGCAAACTGAGACTCCGTATATCACACTAATCTTTATAATAAATTTCATCAGAAGAAATCGTTTTCTTTCAAAGACACAGTCACTGAGTGTGTTGCTTTCACTTTGCTTGGTAACTAATAGAAATCTTACATGGGTGTCTGTTGCGCCAGTTTGCAAATGGATCAGCGTGTTTCAAAAGCGTTCATGTCACTGGGGTCAGTAGAACTACGCCGTCATTAGTATAATAATTCAATGGCCATAACTCTGTTTCTGTGTCGGGTGACAAGGTCACGAACTTCTCGGTTTACGAAATTGCAACGTCGCATCACAACGCCAAAACGCTGAAATACGCACCCCAATGTTTTCGCACCATTAGATATAGGGTGTATCTCGGTCGTAATCACGAAAAGACTGATCAGAATAATTTGTTTGGCGACTTTTTTTTAAGCTTTCCGTCTGAATTATAACGATCTGGTGCGCCATGACGTAACGTGCTGTTGACTTCGTATTGGAAAGAAATCACGACCATAATATACGATTCACTCCGCGCAATGTTTCGTTTTTTTGATTACTGAAACGTCCACTCTGTTGTAACACGAGGCGATAAAATCAACATTGTCTAGGCTGGAACTATAAACACTCAGCACGAAGCCCCAAAATAATGAGTGCCATGTCTCCTTTTTTTATGGTGTCTGATAAATTAAAGCAGGCCGCTGAATGATACGTTTTCTCATAATTTATTTGCGGCAATTGATGTGGTAATTCGTAAGGTATTCATATCATAATCAATACACCATCGCCATTACTATCTGCGCAACCACTGTTGATGACAACGATAATTCTGATAACAATATCCCCCTCAACTTCGTAGAACATTTTCTTAATACCTAGCTCTAAACTGTTTGTAAGGAATGGCTTCGTACGATCCTACACCAAACGCATTTTGTAGCCATTCCGAACGCGTAAATTTTGCACTATTTTGGGCTGTTGATTTTACGTTTGCCATAACCACGGAATAGGGCCTCAATTTCCATTGTCGTAATTCACATAATGATAGATATATAGTTGAATCGTCTGAATCTAGGGTGTCTTTTGCTTCATTATAAGAAGCATGTTTTCAAAACACCTGAGTTAGTACGAACACAGTATGCAAACGCGATAACCGTGTCGCTTGGTGAGACTTTACAAATTTCGAATCATAAGAAAGCATTCTGACACCATCATGATAAGCGAATTGGCATATAACATAGACACGCCAAACGTCCAAGTCTTTGCTGGCTTTGTAATAAATCTGGCCATGACGTTATCGACGGCGTAATCATCGTACTCTACGCCTTGTTTTGCCATCAGACGGTATTGCCGATATTTTTCAGCATAACTCTGGTCAAAAGCCGACTTGCCCTTGATGCGTAAATGTCATCGCCAAAGTTTATCGGTGATCCAACTGAGCGCCAGTAGAAACGTATAGCGTTGCTTTAAATATTCTGGCGTATACTCGCCTTCGATAGAGTCCCATTTGCTAAGTCCTCAGGCCAATCTTCATCTCCGGGCATTTCATCCCACTCATCCTTTGAGATCGCATACTTAAACAGACAAATAATCTTCGCCATCGTAACGCTTAAGTTTCGAAGAAATCAGCACCACCAAGAAAGCCGCCAAACTCAACAGGTACGTTTGGAGTCATATCGGTTAGCGGATTCAAGCGCATCACAGGATCGACATAGTTAACATTTGAGAGGTAACTAGCCAGATGCATACTCAAATTTTGTCGGAACGAAATTGGATTAGAGTAAGTGGGTCTTCAGAGTCGCCCTGGATTCAAGTCATTATTGGCGATATTCCGTCGATTACGTATGAGTTTTTTGATAATGAGATTGACCGTGAAATAGACACTTCATCTGGGCCGCATACTTGCCCATTAGCAGAGGTACTGGAAGAACGGCTGAATCGAACAGCGCCATTCCCCTTTTAAATAGATCCGTTAGGTTGGTGGTATCTCCGCCATAGCTTTCAATTTCGCTCGAACTAATACGCTTTTTACCCATGGCAGCTGAACTCCTCCCTCCCTCAACCAGGCAAGGGCGACAACGTAATACATGCTTCTCCTCGGTTGACTGTATTGGGATCAATCCAGAAAATGCTATTTGCTTTACCGTATTTTTATAAACAAACCTGTACCGAAAGCAGTAGATCCAATGCCTTGTACCGTCGAAGTATCACCTTCAAACGCCAGTGTAGGCGTTTGCCCGAGCAATTCGGCCACTGCCACCTAAGAAACAGCACCGACATAGGCCGCGAAGGTATTTAACGCTGCGCCAAAGTTTCACCATCACGGCACGTCGTAGTAGCGAACATTTACCGTAACTAGATTCGCGTAGGCTGTCCCCCCCCCCGACGCAGTTAATCGCTAGCAAAAGCAATGCTGGCCGCCAGAAACGTCAAAGCAGGCGGACGTTTAGAGCAAATCGCAGCTGAGGGGTGTAAATGACATAAAAATATTCCGTATAATAATGTTTATTAGTACTATTCCCGAGTGAGGGTTTGAAAAGTGGGACATAAAAGAAAAACTATTTTCATTTTCTTATAGATCTATGACGGCAGAAATACTTGTCCACCAAGGCAAGACACGCTTAACCTGAATAGGAAACGCATTTTCGAGCATATCAAACACCAGGTTTTGTTTTGGGCATCTTGAGTTGGATACGTACCAATCCACCCGAAGCGCATGCAATACTCGGGTCAAGATTAATGTAACCATGAACGATGACGCGCCCAATTCTCAGCTATAAAATCGGATAATGCCTATCATCACGATCAACAGTCCGCCGAGTCCAGACTCATGAATCGCTAAAAGCAGGTTTGTATGGCGCCAATCGATTGATTTGTCCAAAAACCACTTCTTCGCCCGCTTTCACTCTTCGGTCTCTGACGAGACAATCCTAGTGGAGCCAATGACACTGTCCCTTCAAAACCCGCAAAATAAGCACGTGCTTTAAAGGTGACTACAGCAAAAAACGCGTCTTGCTGGTTGCGGCTTTCATAACAGCTTGCTGACAAGCACACTGAACGGTCGACCATTCACTTGACGCGTCAGTTCAAACAACGCCTCACGCTTTCCACCAAAGCAATCGGTCGAAGAGTAGACGAGTTAGCACGAATTCATGCGGCACTCTTCGTATTGAGCCAAACTTTCGTACCATCACCCACTTCAAAATGACGTCACTTCACCGACAGAGGGTGTGAAAATCGGCGCGTCCAAGACGCCACCATCGAAGGTAAAGGTGTCTGTCCCATCCAAACCAACGCTAAAGACGCCACACCAGACGGCTCATTACCTTCTTTCATCATTTGTCGACGACTAATATCTCTAGAGCGACTGGTGTTCTAAATACGTCTGCAGATTGCTGTAGATTATTACCTTGGAAAGAGGTGAACATCACGCCACAGATTCACCTGCTGGGCCATGCCTTAAGGTGTTGCTGCGTCGCTTTCAGGCAAGATTTTGCCAAACCTTCACGATCAATATCGAAACGGACTCATCAGACAAAACAGCACACCATTCAGACGCTTCTTCTAAATGGTGAAAAATTTTGAAGGTTTAGGGGGTGTCATAAAATTGGTAGTCTATTGATCAGATTGAAGTAAAAACACATTGCAAGACAATGGGCTTGAGCCATATAGCGCTTAACATAACGCTGCAGAAACAGACAAACGTTCAGCGATTTCTCGTAATGTTAACCATGAACTTGGGAAAAATCAGTGTATTCGTCGCACTTTTTTTGGGGAGGCTTTGCGATCAATAGCATCGAGCTCGCAACAAGATAGCCAATCATGGACGCAGAATGCTCAGCAGAAGGCGCATAGTCTTGCTTCCTCTATGCGCCAAAGATTCGCAACCAAGCTGCTCTACTTTGTCGTCTTCGCCATGATCAATATACAAGCTTTCGCGATGGTACTTTAGGATATGCTCCTCGCTTCGCCCATACGCATAAAAGAGCTTGGTTTTGTTCAATAATCGAACAAACGTGTCTTGAGTCCAAATCGCCGCTGACTCATCACACCCTAATTTTCTAGCGAATCCATACCTGTTAACCATGTGATGATGCTCTGGCATACAAATCGCCAACTTCCTGCGTCGCTCGCTGTTCAGGATTCATCGATCGAAATACATCATTTCTTCTCAAGTGTTTAAAGTGCGTACAAAAATACAGTAAATGAGAATCAATATTCAAATAAAAAAACCCAGCGCCTCATGCTTCACGTAAACCATCATAATCACAAGGTCGTAAAAAGCACCGCCTTTGGCGACCGCTTTTTGATACGCAGGTTGCGCCTCGACTTGGCTTAATAAAGCGTGCAATATTCGGAACTCCGGAGAATCCATCCGTGTACTGGATGCTTGTAGGCGGGAACTCATTTGAAATATCAGGCAGCGGTTAATTCCTCCACTACGAACCACGTATGCCTCACCAGTGTTTTTTCCAATAAAAAGGGCATCTGCGGTTTTAATGCGTGGGGCAAATGAATTTTTCTTGAACTTTACCCGTAATGGCTTTGGCGATCGGTTTAATGAAAAAGGGCATTGGACTTTTAGGAACCTTCATCATCACTAACTTCATCAGCCAATAACGGCATCAAAGAAACGCTTCGCAAAGTGCAGGCCAATTAACGGTAATCCAACAACGCCTGACGCATCGATGGTCTCAAACAGCTTTTCCGTATATAGCGATCTAACAAAATATCGATAGATCGACCTGACTGCAGCCACGGTTAATTCAGCACATCGTGATTACTGGGGACTTACGCTAAAGGATGTAATTTTTTTTAAGGGATTACTGGCGCGGCAGCGGAATCTGGATCTCGCTTGTATTCAACAATGTCATAGTCCAAGCCAATGCTCTTCTAATAACCATTAAAATTACGGGCTGAGACCGAGAATTTTCTAAATGATGAACGGTAATCATCATTGGCCTCCTTTTCTTTAATCTGAAATGAACGAAGCACGATGAATTTAATGTAGGCGACACTTGTACGCTCAAAGTGAATAAAAAGATGACAATAGCAATCATCTAATTTACACCTCAAAACAACCAAAACAATCAATAGTCGATAAGAACCAGCCCACAATACGAACCACAGATTGATTGAAGGTAAGAACATTGCCTTTGTAATCGTTTATAAATGTTCCACTTCATGACAGCGGGCTATTTACTATCACATCGCTAAAATGACAGTATGCCGCCCTTTTTTGAATACTTAATTTAAGCGCCATAAGAAGAATATCTAGCGTAAGCAACTAACATTTACTCAGACTATTATGGTTAACGATGAAAGATACTATTCAACTTACTTCGTTAGAGCCAGTAAACGACTTGTCCTGCGCATTCATTGAAGTTTTTGGATGATTGAAAAACCCGAGGCGGATGAAGAATGAAGAGTTGTCGACTTTCCAGATGGCGGCAATTGAATCTTTATATTTTTTCCCATAGCGCTGAGTATCCCTCTTCACATTTCAACTTGTTGACTAGAAACAAGGCGCGAAAGTCGTTACGAATGCCCAGCCACTCAATACTGCTTTGCGCTCGCTTAAAATATTAGCCGCTGAATATTTAATTAGACATGCCCGTCGCAGATCAATCCTCAACGATCGCATCATCACTGACAACGTTTTTGCGGTATTACCCAGATGACGCTGCAGTGCTTTAATACATTTTGTCAAAAGTTAAGCCTTTATTTTTCTTCAGAAAAAAACAATTAACCGCACCGATCGACCCTCGCAAGAAAATAATTCCGAGCGCTGATTTATCGGGCTCTAAAGGCGCGGTTACGGTGACCAAAATAGAAAATCGGCCCAATTGGAGGCAGTCGCCCAATCAAATCGTTATTTAATAAAGGCTCGGTTAGGCCTTAAAAAGTTAACTTGCGACATTTTACGTTTTTCGCAAAGCTTCGACTCTCTGAAAATGGGTGAGCTGTTTTCCAAAAGAGGGTTTTCAACGATCATCCCACTACATTTAAAGTTGATCAAAAAATATTCGCACCTTACTGCCTAAGCAACTTAGCTCAAGATGAAACGACCGATTTGTAACAATTATAATTCTTCAAGATTAGCTCTATCATCTATTCCGCTTTATATTCCGATTACCAAGATACCTTTTCATAAAAGCTAGCGTCCGCTTTGTGCTTATTGGCACGGCCGCTCCTATTAAGTTTAATTGTGTGCATAAAAACCATCATTAAGATGATACTCATTAGCGGCTTTTTTTTTTATCTCTTTTTGGCATTCTTGTGCAGCGGAAGACACGCAATTTCCGATTACGATTGAAACACGGCTTCGGTTCGTCCGTTATTATGTCAAAAACCTTAAACGCGTCGCTACGTGGCTTGGGCCAATCACGAAGTGCCATTAGGGCGTTAGGCATCGTACCTGATTTGTTTTGCTGCCGCCACCTTGCGATGAACAACGGAGATGGCTATTGGCCTTGGGTTGCGGATCGGCTTCGCGAATTGAATGCAAAAACACCGGTGTTATTTTGATGAGGAGACGGGATCGAACTTTGAAGCCGTCGCCGCACACAACCCGATGTGATTTTGGCCGCTTATTCAGGTTTTAGGCCAATCCGATTACGACAGCACTAAGCATGATCGGCTCCGGTTGTCGGCGTTCCCAACAAGTCTTGTCCGAACCAAACTGGCGAGTATGATTCGCATTAAAAGTGCGGGATGGGCATTGTCAAAATGAAGGAGAAACGCTCATTGCCGCACACATTGGGACTCAAATCGCCGAACGGGTCGCTCAAGTATCCTGATTGAAAGGCCAAATCCGGCCATGTTCATCAGCGCACCTCGACCCAACGGATTTGAGTGTTATACTGCTTTTACCGTGCCAACGATGCCCGCGTGAGTTTTTTTTGATGATTTGGGACTGCACTCTTCCCCCGAGCGTGAAAAATATCAGTCGTGAATGGTCCACTATTCTGGCGAAAGCAGCATTGAACAAATAGATGAATTTAACGATGTCGAATATTTTTGTCAGGCTTTGGCAATAAGCAATTATTGACGGCCTTTAACCACTAATCCATCCACTCATGTCGAAAATGCGCGCCATTAGAAGTGCGCTATTTGTCATGCTCGCAACAGTCAAATAGGCGCACTGCGGCGAATCTACGCATTGTCGATATCTTGGGTAGCTGATGATTATCATTGAGCAGCACTTGCCGCCGCGGACGTAAAGGCGGAATGACACAATGAACAAA
>Ga0163217_1115035_pt1 | contig 15538 bp, 9 predicted proteins | sample SynspAceP_FD_185933 | JGI IMG/M metagenome (GOLD analysis project Ga0163217, IMG submission 185933) | Saline lake microbial communities from Ace Lake in Antarctica - Synechococcus sp. Ace-P (PacBio error correction) | ecosystem: Environmental > Aquatic > Non-marine Saline and Alkaline > Saline ...
ACACACCCGCTGAAAAGGGGAAACGGGAGGAAAAGAAACTCGCAAACCAACATCCCGGGGTTGGGGGTTTTTTTTTTTTCGACCCATTGACTCATAACTCAGAGACAAAATTTTTAATGAAAATGGCAAAGTGGGCGCTTAATTTCTTCAAAACCCCATATCCCAATCTTACTTTCGATTGAAGAAATTTTTGAAATTACTGGAAAATAAGAAGATTTCCCAATGTCCTGCGGTGTTTTAAGCCAAAAAGAATTTGCTGGCGCTTGGAAGGAGATACACCACGATCGCTACGATCTGAGTGGGATGACAGTGAGCAACATTAACCAATGCTTTTGGGGAATACCTCAGTGGACCTTAAACTGTGGTCCGGGCTGGGAGCAAAAACCAACAGAATTGGATGAACTTGGGCAACACTGGCCCTTGGAAGGAGATGTTCTCCTTCGGATCAAATAACCTCCGATACTTTATGTTGCTCCCCAACGAATAGAATTATACTATTGCGGTGCCCCGTGGATTTTAATGAAACGGACTTACTAATTTGGTCTGGGCAACTATATATTTTTGACTCCTAACGGTGACGGTACAAATGACTACCTGGTTATTGACGGTATTGATGGAATCGCCCAACAATACTACAAATCTTAATAGATACGGAGTAAATGGTGTATTAACAAAGAAAATTACAGGGATGAAATTTTGTTGGCTTCCAACCGTAAATTATGGCCTTGTAAAGGGTCCAAATGGCTCCTCGGGAGGTTTTTATTATAATATCATGATATTATAAATGCCTCTAAAAATAAAACATCAAGGATACCCTATACCTAATGCAGGCAGTGAAAAATTAAAATTTCTCAAAATATACTTTTAGATACAGTATTGTTTATTTTAGCCTAATCTTCTTAAGAATGCATTGGCCTTTAAAGGTAAATGCCATCATTTTTTTGCATTTAAAGGTCAATTTCAGGGCCTATCCTTTTGTTCAAATTACTATATTGATCATGCCCAATCTTGTTTAAAATAAAGTAACTTTTAAATGGTTTTCCTAAATGAAATTAATTTCATTACGTCCCCCATAATTAATGGATTACACCTTTTTAAAAAGTGGCAGTAATTTTTGAGATAGCTAAATAATTTTTATTAAATTACTTAACTCATAATGCAATAGAAGATCTTTTATAAAAAAAGTGGTTTATTCGGCTTGGCTATCCTTATTGCCAGGTCTTACACTATCACAAGAACAGTATATCCTTAGCCGAATTAAATGGCAAGGAAGTATTAAGCTATGATTGGTAGGTGTATGACTTAGGAAGGAGGCCATGAGCCTTTTTTGGAAATTGAAAAGGCACTTACAGTGAAGGAATGGATTTAAAAGAGTCTCGAGCTTAGCCGTAATTTTTTTATCGACAGGAAGCTATTTTGGGAAACGAAGGTATTTGCAATATACCGAAGAAAAAGGGAATGACTAAATTGGGGGCTATAGAAAAGATCATAAATATCTGATACCATCCCGGTACCACAGGCAATCACTGGGGAACCGATATTGATAATAAATAAGACGTGTTTTCCAGAACACTGGAGAAACGTTTTGGTTACTGAAAATTTGGGAAAGGTGGACCTTTTTGAAGCTCTTAAAGAATGGAGTGGATGATAACGCACAAATTTGGCTTCTATTTGGTCTATCGATAATCCCAAAAGAAAGGATTTAAATACGAGCATGGCCTATAGTATGCCCTATTTCTATCCGTGCTAAAAGGGTTTTAGACGAAGAATATTTTTAAATTACTTCTTGGAAGAAGATTTTATAGGGAAATGAAAATTTTAATCTCGGTTTTCCTAAAAGGATATATTAAACAAATATATTGGATATTAACCAGACCTTTTAATGACTAATAGATTATTAACTCCTTTAATTCGCTTTATTATGAGAAGAGGAAGTTGGAAAATTAGACAATATTTTATTCGGCTTGGGCTTGTGGCCTTTGCTTTAATCCAACGCTGCCAAAAAAAGAGGAACCTTATGACAGGGAGGGTTCAAAATATAACATGGTATGAACAGGAAATATCATTGGCTGCAGAGCGCTCCTGAGGTTGCTTCAAACATATGGGTGGTCTATAATCGGATGAACGCTACAATCTTGTGGATTCAGATAGGTGTATAAATTTGGTAAATAACAGTATTGTAGGGTGAAACTCATATGAGTATGATTTTCATTTATGTGAGACATCAACCAATCATGCCTTGTGCCCTAGCCTGGGAACAAGTTTTTATTACATACGCCTATTTTCCCAATTAAACGAAGCAAGCCTCGCGGGGGTTTTTGGGGCCCATGAATAGGAACATGTTAATTTGGAAGACATTCCGCAGAAAGGTTGGCCGATGGCAGTTTTTGGCAAACTTGTAACAGGGTGCTTCGGTTGGTCGATGCAGGTGGGAATTTTTTGGAGTATTGGCCAGAAAATACTATGACCAATCGGTAGGGATAGGATGCATTGGAAAGTGATGATAGGAGGGCTTTGTTATGATTCGATCGGTTAATGATCATAGAAATGATCAAAGTAATGAATTTTGAAAGCTGCCGCAGGCCAACAGGTACCTGAATTTCAGAGGCACACATCAGACCCAGAAATAAGAATTACAAACTGATAAAAGAGGCATTGACGATATTACGGTAAGAATGACAATTTCCTGACTTGTTTTTAGGATTTTAAAGGGATAATTTAGTAATAATTGCACCGGACCAAATCTATTCGTAAAACATTTACCATTATAGCTTTGCTTTTACAATCTTTAAACGAACATATGGGAATTATTACACTTTAAGAACATTTAACTTAGCGGCATTCGAAAATTGAAACACAGAAATTGTAGTAATATTTTTAAAGATTTACTCAGTATTCTGTGTTGCAATGTTAATCCTGCACTTTAAAGCATTTTTTATTTAGGGCCTTACCGGATTTGAATTCTAGACAAATTAAAATTTCTCTTTTACCTGACACTATAATCAGCAAATAGAAGTAATAAAAAACCTATCGATAGTTCGATAGTTTTTTTATTACGGGTTTACAAAATTGCACTTCTTGCGATAGCGTTGATTATTTCCAATGCCTCTTTTGGCATTGGAACGCTCCGCATGCTTTTTTGCGTATACCACTTGTCGCACTTAATTTTTAAATCCGCGCCATTGGCGATAAGGAGCTCCAATTTAGCCTTATTGTACGGGCTGCAAAAATTGGCAGGTGTTTTCCCTCAGGATTTTTGATTACATCCTCGCCCAACTCAATTAGTCGCTTAAAACGTTTCCAAATCCCTGAACTATTGCCTTTACAAAAGGAGTTAATATCTCTAGAATTGCCATTAATCGCCGTTTTCACATGTAGAACTGTAAGGGTTGGGTACTACTTTCGGCTGCGCACGCTGAGACCATGATAATATGGCCCATGGCCACTGTTAGAATTGCTTTCTCATGATGAATATGATTTAATTAAGATGTTATTGATTACTTATAAAGACTAGTTTATAGCCAGAAATGTTTCAATTCTCAAGGCCTAAATAAATAATTTTAACATAAATTCTTGGGGGAGCTTCTTTTCGTGCAAGGAATTAAGGTAATGTTTTATTTTTTTAAAAAGGTGTCATAAATCTACAATCTCAATACAATAGTTTTATTTTTTGAAGTAACACAAACACATTATGAATTAAGAAAGTTATTTTTAATGATTTTGGGATGGGTGGGGAGGCAGTCCCAGACCCCAAAGGTCTCTGCATAGAAAATGCCAACTACCCTTTTATAGCATTCACTTTATACCAATACGCAATTCCAATCTTTTGAACAGATGGAATGAATGTGGCCTACCGGAAGGACAAAGGGCGTAGTAGGTAAGGTCACATGAAACCTAGGTGCCGGCGTATCGTTTACCAAAGATTTGGCCAAAATTAAACTGGCCATTTGACCAAGACACTTTAAAAGATGAGTCAAGTATTGAAGAGGCGCTCTTACTTTGCCAAAGACAAAATGACAAGCAGTGGCATTTTTTGGAATTGCTTAGTGATGGGGGGTGTTTCATAGCATACATCTCACCTAAGAGGCCTAATCGACGCAGTGGAAAGCTATGGTTTGAAGAAACTTATATCGCATGCCTTTACCGATGTAGGGATTTGGATCCTAAAGTGGTTAATTTGGCTATGTAAGTGCTTGAAAAATATTGTGGCTGATAAGATGCCAAATTGCCGTGTTATTGGCAGATTTATGCATGGATAGGGATAAAAGGATGGAACGTGTAAATTGGCCTATGACCTATTGGTGAACGGGAGGGGCAAAAACAAAGCACTTGAAGAATCCATATTGGGCAGTTATGAGATTCGGCATTAACAGATAGTTTTTAAAACTTTATTGGTTTCCGGATGATGCAAGGGCTAGCATTGTCGGTTATAAAAGATGGCGAATGTCGTTATCTTTTTCAATTTTAGGACGACGTGTGTAGAAGAGCTTACCCAGGTTCTAAGTCAGGAAAGAACAAGCATGAACTTAATATGCACAAAGCTGGATCTGTATTATGTAACCATGACGAATACGATGATTCCTATAAAGGCGTGAAGGTAGTTTATGACAAGGATAACATTAGAGAAACCTTGGGCGGACCTTGGCCAGGCTCATAAAACGCAAATTAGAATTGACGAGACGAAAAATATCCCATGTAACCTTCTTCTTTAATGGCGGCGGGAAATGTCCGTTGAAGGTGAAGGCGAATTTTTATGTCCCTAACTAAAGTATTCCTACGATTTCAACCAAGAGGATGAGCGCTTATGAGATTAGGGATGCTATTAATCCAGAATTAGAAAAAAGGGGAGGTAGATTTGTATGCTTAATTTCGCCACCCTGACATGGTAGGCATACCGGAGTATGCGCAGCCATAAAGGCATGTGACACAAGTGGATAGTTGTGGCGAGTCCGGTTATTACAGCTGCCTGGCAAATGGATATACCAATTTGGTCATCCCGGCCCGGGGGGATCATGGGAAATTGTGATAACTAGATCAATTCCGGAGGAGCCCAATACGGCACAGCCTACAATCCGAACCTTTAATTTTAGTGGATAATGAATTGAAAAGTATAAAGGAATGGTGTTTTGGGTGATATTGCTCGACAATTTTAAACTATTAGGCGTTCCAACCAGAATTAATGACCAGAAAGCCATTGATGATATATAATAGTCACGTACTACTTTTGTTAATAAGTAGGATTCTGCGTTTTAAAAGTATTGTTTTACATTTGCATGCTATGATAAAGATGCAAAACTTTAAGAGAGATAAGAATTAATCGCGACGTAAAGTGCATTGATGTTAGTCAGACTTGGGGATGGTTGGCCAGTGGAGGTTAAAACCTGGTGTAACTACCTACATTTAGACGGGCTTTGGCAGAAGCATTCCATAAGAGACATGGAGGGGTCCCAGGGATTTTTGGGATATATGATTTTCCCAATTCTATGTATGAGTCCAATGCCAAGGTAGTCATGGAAATACAAATAAACACCCTTTGATAAACCCGGCGATATTATGTTCTCTTGACTGCGGTGTTCTTAAAATGGATTTACGGTGATCATGGCCTATAACTTTGAGGTTGGTGAGGTTAGCCCAGGAAACAAAAAAATTATTGGACGTAACTCAAGAATCCTTTATGTTGGATATCAGAGAATTTAAAAATTGGGATCGGTAGGCGAGTGTTGGTTATGCCATTCAAAATTTAGCAGAAAGCCAAGGTTTATGGTGTAAGTCCGGGAATTGGTGGGTCATGGTTTGGGGAGGAGAAATGCATGAAGAAGTCCAGAAATGCCAATTACGGGAACGTGGTAGGGGCAAGAAATTTGGTAGAGGGTATGGTGCTAGCCCTAGAGCCCATGATAAATTTAGGCACTCGAAGAATAAAACAATTAAAGGCGGTTGACAATCTTAACGGCAGACAGTTAAACAAGTGAACTTTTGAACATGACGTAGCATCTATTGTATGGCGAACCTGAAATACTTTCCATCTTTTGCCTACTATGACCGAACATTGGAATACAAAGTGATGAAAGTTAAGCGGAATTTATGACAAAAAGCTTGTCTGAACAACAAAATAGGAAAGTACTTTGTAGAAGGGCTTTTGAATTTTACAGCAATTATTCAGTGCCTCTCTATATTTAGCAATAAGAAATTTAATGGTGAGAATTACACCTTTTAAAGACTACAATGATAAAACGATTCTTCAGTTTAATGCATGCGGATTATGCTGGATTATTCCGGATAACAATTTGAAGAACTATTTTAAATATATCAATAACGATTCGAGACCATCTATATAACACTTTAGTTATTTGGTGGCCCAGTTATGGCGTTTGACTATGCGAGGAAACCGTTATAATCGGACCCCATATGATGAAAGAAATTTAAAAGCTTTCTCCCTATGGTTATGAACATACAGGGAAATGTTGTTTATCCCTTCTACCTATCCTGAAAGGATTCGGCTTTGTGCTTTAACTTAAAAATGAGACCAATTTTTTTACGGCCCAAACTTAAGGATTGCATTTTGCTCCTAAAAGCTTTTTACAAAAGATCAAAAAACAAGAAACATAGTTTATACCACTACGTTTAAATTCGCATTGGCAGATGTAAAAGGCGATATATGCGACATACCTTCACGACAATTCCTTGATGTTTTTTTTGCAACATGTCTTGGAACATATTCCGATGACAACCAAAGCTTGATGAAGTTGTACTGGATATTAACCAGGAGGATGGGGGATTTTTCAAATCCATAAGACCTGTGGGCAGAAGCAGACACCTAGAGGAAATAGTTACGACAAAAAGACGGGCAAAAATATTTGGACAATACGATCATGTCCCGTTAATATACGGAAGGGATTATTTTGAAAAACTTAGATCCTAGGCTTTTAAGGTAGAAAGAGGAGATTAACACTAAAAGCTTCCAATAACCGAAGTTGATAATTATCCGTTGCTGAAGGGAGAATTAATTCCCTTGGTATCCAATACTACTCAGAACATTTTTTTTAAATCCTCGGTCATATATTCCATTAACATTCCTTCTGGGTTAAATAAATTATAATAGCCTTCCAAGTCTTTATGATGGTTCAATATGGCTTGTTTTGCCAGATCCATGGCCAATAAAAGGGCGGTGGCAAAGCATCTGCAGTGGCAACAATCCTTGGCATGAATAGTAGCCGCCAGCAATATTGGAATTCTTGGTATAACCCGGTTTTTTGATCTATAGTCTGAACATACTTGGGCTCCTGTTCTGGATCAAATTTTAAATTTTTCTATAATTTCTGAAGACGCATCGCAATATCCTTCATATAACGTTCTCATTAGATGTTCTGCTTTCCTCCATTCATGGGGGTCATTATAGCTTATACCACTTTTTTTCCTTGATCGTTATTCTCTCTTTTGAGACAACTCCTCCTACTTCATTAAATAATGCAATCCTTTCTTCGAACAAAATTCCTTAGTTGATCAACAGCATATCTTTTGGCATGGCATTAAAATCAAAGTACATACAGGATGGTCAATTCTTAATCTGTTGTGGCCAGGCTAACTTTATTCGAAGCCCACATAAATCCAAAGACTGTCTGCCGTAAACTGTTCCATTTCAGTTCCGGTTTCGGGGCAAATCCATGGGCGTTTACCAAAACCCCTACAGTAGGGTCAAATACCAGTCGAGTGGCCTCATATATATTTGCGAAAGTTCAAATACATCGTCTCGCAAGACTTCGCCCCATACATTTAACAAATTGTCGCTTGGAGGCGGATGGGAAGGGGAAATTCGGTTCTGTTTTTCAGTTATTAAATTAATTCAGTGTCCAACTTATAATACCAGCTTCGATATCTCAGAATAATAAAGGGACTCCATGTTTTGTGGATATACCGAAAATTTGATCCACAATAACAGGTGGAGTCCTTTATTATTCTTGAGTATCGAAGCTGGTATATAAGTGGACATGGAATTATTTAATACTTGAAACAGAATCGATTTCCGTTCAAATCCATTCCTCATGCGACAAATAAATAATTGTATAGAAGTACCTAGGCAGCTTCCGGAATTTACATTCTTGATCATTCCTCTTCAGTTTGCAACCATTAAAATAAGAGGCAAACCATATTCCTATAACAGCGGTAACTATATTTTAACAAGTCCTTCATATTCAATATATAATTCTTCATTGAGATAAACTGGCAAATTTCTATCTCGCATTGTAAAGACCCACTTCCGGCCATAATAAGCCTCCCCATTTGGCCAAGGCATGTTCCTGATCGTTTCCATTAATGGGACATCATATGCTTTCGCTCTGCGGATGTTGAACATCTTACTACATAAAAAAAGTTTTTTTATGCTTAAGACATACAAATTCGAGGGTTCTTTTTTAGGTTTGCATAATCCCCATAATCGAACCCTTCCGCTCCCAATGTTATTTTCCAACAATATTCATAGCCAATTGTGCAATTCCGTCCGGTTTAAAGGTTTACCCTTTTCTAAAATTCAAATTAAAAACCGATACATAATTGAATTCTGGCACTTTGAAATATTGTGCAAAAAAAAAAAATAGACTGTCAAATTTTTTTAAACCTGTACAGGTCTATAATTAGACTACTAGGTTTAGAATCAGGAAGTTTAAAATTAACCTCCAAAATCATCAATTAATATGCTCAGCAGGATACGCATAATCCTTCACCCATTTTCTGACGCTTTGTTCATTAATGGAGGACACAGAGTATAGTTCTATATCTTCCGGCGATTCATGATGGGTTCAAATAATTTTCTATAACAAATTATGTATAAATCCAACAATCCGTCTCCTGGTGCATCAATATTTTTTTCACTTTCCAGCTATCCTCTGGTAAAGGTTCGAAAGCGCTAAATAGACTTGAAATTCGGGATTTTTTGCAATCTATAAAAATGAATTAAATAAAATAATCGTTAGATCTACACATACAATAGGTTACTTTTCCGGATAGTTTTTAAAGTGTTGAGAGGTGATATAAATGAGATCGCATTGGAGCCATTCTCTGCTCACCACCAAGCATATAACATCTCCGAATCCGATTCGTTGAATAAAGAACTCACGTAAGGTCTGAGATGGTTAAGGGTCGCCTTTTTTCAAGTTAAAGATATAGACGATTGCGATACTGGATTAGCATCCATCCGCATTTTTAGCTCTATCCCATGGTGAGTAGCAATACGCACGTTCAACATATTTCTCTCCCTCACAAGGATAAGAAGCCATAGAATAAGCTCTTTCCTCTGTTTCAGGGTTTTTTTCATAACAACGCCACAGGTTAAACTTGCATTTCCGCCTGAAACTTTCCGGAGTTTCGTGTTTCTCAGGAATGTGCGTATACTCCATTTCAGAGAATTTACTTCAGCAAGGAGGAATTTTCGATCTGATATATACCCCCGGCTTATAACCCATGTCTTCGGAATCTCAATAACAAAATTCCTTAATAAACGAAGCCACATTGTATTTCTAACTACGGTTCCTGGCCATTTTCTTAATTCCAAAAAACTTCCTCTGGATGGTATTTCCATATTGCTTACTTTACTGGCAAGCACGAGCGCCATGGTTTAATTCTTTTTGGAGAAATGTGTGTTTCCGTTGGCAGGCTTCCCTCCTCCGGAAAGTAATGCATTCACACTGAATGCAGTACGTTCCACTCACAAGGCAGAAGGAGAAATTTCTATTTCCAAAGTGGACAACATGATCCTGAACTTACTTCAATTTTTCCTTTTTCACCATTATGTTAAGGTACTGGTCCTTGATGGGATAATTTTTCCTTGGTAAACAGTAAATAGTGCCACAATAATAACAATAGTTAATTAAAAAAGCACTACGTTATCAGTAATGTTTTCCAATTGTACTGTAGCTAATATTTTATCGTTTTATTATAGGCGTTGGTTATAAGAACCGTATTCTTCCTTGGCTTCCTTTATTATCTTTCTTTCCTTTAACTTTCTGGCCGTATTCTGTTCCACTTCCTTTGGTGCTTCACAGCCCAGTCAACATACCACAACTCATAAACCAATAGCATAAGTCTGTTAATAATAAAGGTTATACCCCAAACCTCTGTGGTGGTGGAACATTGGCATATTATTTTCTCTCGAATAGCGGCTATGGCCCAATAGCTAAGAACAGCCAAATTCCAAGAACTAAGCCCATAATTAAGGCAACCCCAAAGATTGTATATCCGGACTGCATAAATAATGAACCAAAAATAGGCGCGTTTACTGCAATCAGCGTAAAAAATATACAATGATTTAATAAGTGCAGGAGAAACTTTTCTACAACGATCTCTACCAATTGCCCCATAGTTGCTATTGGTTGCTAATAAATAGTATAAAGATAAAGCTCAGGTTTGTTAATAGGCGGATTCCCGACCTAACAAGCCCAAGGCCCATCTCTTAAATATATTATCAACAACCAGTTTAAGGGCAACGTATCCGCAATACCCATATTACCGTGCTCAAGACCAACTGCTGTAGTCATTTTTTAGAAACGCTAGATAAGAAACTTCCTAAGAAGTGGCAATACCATATTGTCCTCTAATATGGATTTAAAAATAATTTCAATATGCTCTGTAACATACATTTTTTCTATGATACTATCCGTTTTCTCATAATGCTTTATTAACGAGAACGCTGTACCCAGATAATGGAGTCCAACTACGATACAGCCATTGGCGACAATAAATAATCCGTTATTCCTCATAACGATAGCATATATCTGTTTTTTCAAAGGGATCTCCAACACCTTAATCCAAGCAAAGTACCTGAACCCCAAGAGTCCTAAAGAAACCTATTACAACCAAAATTAAACGATCCCGCTGCATTCCCAAATACCGTCCAAGAAGGACCTCCAAGGGTCCATTGGCAAAAGGCAAAAGCCTCAAAACGGCCCAATTATGATAAGTTGGTTATAATTAACTCCAAGAAAACTGAAAGTGTTTTGCTCAATTCATGGCAAATGCTTCAACACCTGATCCACCATAATTACAAGGGCGGCTACACGACATTGAAGCAATAATCTAATCTTTGATGGTATAAGTTTCGCATTGAAATAACAACATCCTCTATCCCAATAACGCACATTCGGAATGGCATTAAATGGAGGCTAAGTCTGCTGTAATGCCAGTGCAGAACAAAATTCCAACACTGAATAGTGAATGGGGTTGTTTATCGCAATGGGTCTAATATTAAGACTCGTATTTTTTTGAAAGTAGTTGCCATAGTTTAATTTTTAAGCTCTTATTGATCCAAATAGGATTTATATAGGGTTTACATTCTTGATCATGCGGACAAACATTAACGGTAATGGTGGCCCTGCCAATGCATAACTTCATTGTCATCTTAATTTCGTTGGTGATCGTTATTGCTTTTCTACAGCAATCCAGCTATATTGCGTCCTTTAATATAGATTCGCGCGCAAAATCATCCATAAAGTAGCGTTGCTTTATATGCTCCACCCAGGGGGTCCTCTCCCTTATGGTCAAAATACACACCTTTCACACCAAATTATATCAAGGCAACAAAGCCCCATATAGCATGCCAAAGACCTTTTCTCTCATAGGATATGATATAAAAATTTGGATCATCTTTTCACGATAAACCGCACTTTCTTGTTTTCCCGCCTTGGCCTCTGTTTCTGTTTCTAGATCAATAAGATAGGCTGATCATTTTTTGTAATCTGATCTCTAATTACCAATTGCTAATAATGTATTTTTGAATTCACAGCTACATGTCGGTTGGAACTAAATTAACACTTCTTCATCTATTTGCGTTTACGCCCATGGATAAGAATGTTTTGTTTGTTTTCTAACGTTCGTTCTCTGAATCTTTCACTAAGGTGATGATGCAAAAAAGGCCAAGAGCGACCCTACAATTACCACCATAATGGCCGCAAAAATAACGGTGTAAATGTTTATCTGTATTAACATGCCTTGATTATACTGTTTCCCTGCTTAATTCTTGTTTTCCCTTACTGTCGCCTAGGCAAAATATACGTTCTTAGCACGCTTCAATCTCTATTTGATATTTCCTCTAATCATAAATAGATCAATTGTAGGTGAAAAAACGTTATCACAAAAATTGCTAAGAAAAGCTTCAGGGTAAGCGGGATTGAACACCTTATCAATACTGAGAATAAAACTATAAAGAACATGATGCCATTTCCTCTATTGGTCGGGCCCCGTACCGATCGTTGCATATACAATACCAAAGGCCAACCACCTACGATGACACAAATGTTTGCCAAATGCAAAACTCATAATCCGTAGAATTTACTGGTTCTGTTACCAGCTGCATCAACTAACCATTAAAGATAAGTCCATTACAAACTCCTGCCATGCACTCCACCATGATCTCAATGGCAATCTTACTAAGATCAAGAAGACCCCCAATAATATTAGTAAGTAGACGTTTCGCAACAGATCCAGGAATAAATCAAAAAACATATCGGAAACGAATAAACCATTTCAGCAACCTTTCCCTGGGCCAAATACCCATTGGTTTCTCGGAAATATCCGGCCCAACTGCCAATCAACAGCTGATGCACCAACTTATCACCATCATCATAGTAGGATAGGCAAAGAATAAAAAGGCCTAATAGTAAAGTGAGGATCAGATATTCATGCATGTACCGCCAAAAACTTCTTACGATACAACCCAAAGACAACGGCTACTGCAAATCCATAAAGGAGTATAATAGGAAGCTATAAGGGTACCAACATCCCTGTTACCAAATACGCGTCCTCTACTTCATGACTTTATAACAGCGAACAAACTCCACTGCAAGTCCAACGGCATAAGAAACGATTACCGAAGGCAGGACTGTCATGCCCCATGATAAAGTTTTCAAAAGTAAGAAGTTTCCCGAAAAACCGAAGCTTGCCTAAGAACACATTTGCGGATTACTACGCAAGCATAGTGGCTGAGTTTTTTTATATCCAGCATTGAATATTCCAACATAAGTACGGCAACCAAGGCATATTACGTTTCATGGCGTTTTTAAAATCATCTACAACACGTACATGGAACGGAATGTGTTGTTTCATTAGGAGCATACAAAAAAGTTGGAAGCATTTGAAATGCTGGTGCCTTTTTTTTGCCTTATACTCTCCTTAGATTAATGTAAATTACTTTTTAAGCTCATCTTTATCCTATTTCTTTTATATGAATAAATCAACCTTCCTAATAACTGTTGATGGGGCTTTTAGAGATGCAAATAAATCTGTAAGTGAAAATCTTCGGGAGCCACCTCTAAAGTCAAGTGCCCATTTCATAGGTCTTCACCAGCAAGCTTTAAAGTTTTTACGGGTAGATTATCCATTGGAAACACTCCTCATAATCCGGTCACCACATGCCCTATGTTCACCATTGGTATTAGTGTCCAATAATATTTCTTTTTAGGCTGCACCATGAAAAAGAAGTGCCTATCTAGAAACTTTATAAAAACGGGCTTGTTCCAACAAAGAGTTCATAATCATCACCTTGGAATAGCGTCAACAGTATTGTTATAATGACCAAAAAAGCATCTGGCTTAGTTTTTTGGTTCAGTTAACACATTCCATTGATCAAATCTAAAATTCTCTGTAATTAACACCACTGCATAAGAAAAGTAGAAACTTCAGACCTAATTTAGTAGTAAAATATTTTGTGCTTAACACTAGACCAACCAAAGCTACCACCTTTAGGATTTAATACTTCCCGTTAGCATCAGCTCTCACATAATAACCAAATCTTGTGGTGTAATGGTCATACCATTCACTTTATTCTTCGATCAATTTTGTTGATCTGCGTTCCTCCAGACAGCTTGGATGAGGGAACTACATTAATAATTCAGCACCTTCTAATTAGGCAAAAATAGGACTGCCGCTTTACCAACCGAAACATGACTTGCGTGGAGTTAATTTCCTACGCGCACTAATGCGCCTGCAGTTCTTTTTTCCTACCCCTTTAGGAATAATCCAAAATCCTGCTGCCATAGGACTAGTTACATAGGCGAGACCATTTGGCTTGAGTTACATCGGATTAAGCCTACTTCTATATAAAGGTCCTTTGCTTAAAAGGAACATCCAGATTTTTAAAGCAACGCTTTAATATCCCTGCTTTGGCACTTCTAGGAGAAAGATGCATGTGAAACAATTCTTGGCTTTTTATCGGCAATATCTTCAGGTTAAGTTTTTCTTCTTCGGCACCTCTTACTACTCCGACCAGTTCTCGCTACGGGGGAACAAAGCCTCTTCCACTTTTTTTATTATAAAAAAGTGGTTCTCGCCCCTTAACTTCGGCCCTTGCTTAACTATAATTTAGGGGTAATTCGTGAAAATCCTGAGGAGGGGGAATTAAATTGCATAAACTACTTTAAACGCTTTGGAAGTAGTCTCCCGCCTCACCAATGAAGATTAATGTTCAAGCCTTTTTTAATTCGATGTCTTAGACATATTTAGTAGAACTTAGTTATCCAAATTTCGACAAATTTAATACTTAAATAAAAAAGTTTTTCATAATTATTACTTATAATTTAGAGATTAAACGTCTTACCCTTATAGGCTTGCTTTGCTTCCTTTACGAGAAAATATTACCAAATGGCCGAAATTGAATCTTTATGCGCTTTTTACTGCTCCTTTGCCTTTAGCTTATACTCAGGTCAGTTGCAATTAACGCCAACAATATTAAGTCTATTATATTTCCAGGCACCACCGATGACCCAATTTCCAGTGGTAACCTTGGGCGATCCTTAATTTGGAATTTGATGATCTTTGGCCAAGAACAGGAATTACTATTAAAGATTTGTTCACTGCGATCACGAACTGGCCCCCTCGGTCCATTAAAAATCAATATCTAAATGGAATGGACACACGAACGCAATTGTGAGTACGAAATAGTTATTCTACATTGCGCCCTATTCCACTATAAGCTACATCCCTAATGACAAACACGTTTTTAAAAAGTCAGTGGAAATTACCTGTTGAAATTTAACAATAGCTAATATGACTTCAATTTCACGTAGATTTTTGGTATATGAGGATTTTGGTAAATGTAGGCGGGTCGTAAAAGCGATCAAGGGATTTGAACATACCTAAATGAAAGAACAAGTTGTACAATTTACCATTAATACATCATCAGGTAACACTGGTAACCAACAAAGAAGTCCCAAGGGTTGCCATTATACAAAACTATCATGGCCTACACTACAGCAATATTAGCCCTCAGTTTTTTCCTGGGTACGAATTGGTATATTATAAATTGATAAGGAACCATTTTTTTGGCGGCAATGAGTACTTTATTTTGACACAAAGATTTAAGGGCCTCCCAGTTCTTCTATCTCCGCATAGAATTGGAGAACTCTTACAGTCACTATTTATTTAATCAGCTTACTTTAGGGATGATCGCCTATTACTATTATCCCGAACGTTAAATGGGATTTTGTGTCAGGACATGCCAAGGAGACGATATTCTAGGGAAGCCGAATATAGCTACGTAACTTACACTTCCTAC
>Ga0163217_1040371_pt1 | contig 15536 bp, 8 predicted proteins | sample SynspAceP_FD_185933 | JGI IMG/M metagenome (GOLD analysis project Ga0163217, IMG submission 185933) | Saline lake microbial communities from Ace Lake in Antarctica - Synechococcus sp. Ace-P (PacBio error correction) | ecosystem: Environmental > Aquatic > Non-marine Saline and Alkaline > Saline ...
CCTTTCGGTCGCTCCCTTTGCCTTTCCTCCCACCGTCCATTGCCGACCGCTGCTTCTTTTTGGCTGTGTCGTTTTTCGACGAATTCTATCATCTTCTTTCTCCTCCCTTTTGAGTATTGGCCCGTTTTCCTTTTCTGCCAAGCAAGAGCTCTATACGCGAACTCTGTTTGTCGTGTATCTGTCGACTCCTGTCCCCCTTATTGTTGTTCGTTGCATTCCGCCTACTCTCCTACAAGCGCCACACTCTTGACTTGCACCGTTACTCTTTTTCCCACTTCCTTCTACTCCTCCTCCCCCTGCTATGCCACTTTCACTGCAATTGTCCTCCTTTTCCTTCTCTCGATTCCGCCGCTTTTTCTCCTTTGGGCTGCCACGCTTCTCCCACATGATTTGTTTTCCTCCGTTTCACTTTTTTCACCGCCCAGTATCTTTCGCTTCTTTCCTTTCCCGCTCTTTTCTTCCGCTGCTGCTCGGCGGCCTCCCGTCTTCTCTCTGTTTGGGTTTCTGAATTCGAAGGTCGTTTGGTCTAACTTCGCTAAGTCTTCCTATCATCTCTCCCCATCCTCCCTCCACGACTGCCGCCCTCCGTTCCTCGCTTTTCCTTGCCCGAGCGCCTGCCGCCACTGCAACTCCCCCCATGCGTAGGCTTTCACTGGCTCCCTTTTTCGTTGCCCAGCCCTCGGGTTCTTTACGGCTCTCGTGTCTTCTTTTCCACTTCTTTTCGTGGTTCCCCCCGCTCTTTCGCTTCCGCCGCTCCATCCAACTGTGGCTTCGCTCTGCGCATCCCATGTCTCATCCGACCTGTTGTCTCTTTTTTCACTTGCGTTTTGGTGACAACTTGCTTCAAGCTGCCACTCCCTTGCTTTCTTCGCTTAGCCTCGCTGGCTTTCTACAGGCTAGCAGTGCCGCTTGCCTCTTCCACATGTTTTCACACGCTTCCTTCGTGCCGCTTTTTCCCGCTCTTACTTTCATGGCCTTCCTCTGTTTACGTGGTCACGCAACCACGATTCTGATCACCTTTTGCCCGTGATGTGCTTCGCCCCCTTGCCCTCTCCTCACTCTCAGGTTTGGACCGCCTTGCCCCTCACCCTTTCGCTTAAGCTCGTTTCGTTTCGGACCGCACCCATCTCCGACTTGCCTTGGCTTTACTTCGCTCGTGTGTCCACACCACCCGCCAGCGCTTTCGGTGTTTTGCTTTTGCCTTGCTCCAACCCAACGGCCGTTTCCCTCTTTCCTGGCTTCCATTCTGTGGCTTTGCTTTCGCATGGCAGCTTGCTGCCTGGCCTCTTTCTGCTTGATTTCTCATTGTGCCTGCAGGTATCCATCTCATTTTTTTGGTATTGTTGAATTCCGCATTATCTCCGCTTCAGCCCTCAAGAGATTCCAATTCCGGCTTCATTCTCCTCTCAGGCATTCCTCCAGGCACCTCAGGTGCATTCGACGACTCCTTCTTGCATCGCCGCTCTTTCCCGGCTTCTCTCATCTTCCCCTTGCTTCTTTGCTCCGCTGCCTCTCCCTTGATGCCTTTACCGGCGGTCTGCTCTTTTCGCCTTATCGTAGCTCCCACTGCACCACGGGCTCGCCTGTTCCTCTGCCTCCTCGCTTACCCATTTGGATCCACCTGCTTGCCGCCGGTCACTTTGGCACCGCCTTCCATTCACTTTTCACTGCACTGTCGTGCTCCTCCTTCCGCGCCTTCCTGCTTCCTATTCCCTTGGTCTTTCCCCTTGCCCTCACTCCCTGTACCCACGCAACCCCCTTTTTTTTCCGCCAACGGTCATCCGCGCCCCCTGCTTTTTCTATATGCTGCCTTTCACACATCCCCTTACCGCCCTTCACCTGGTCCCGGTCATGCTCTCCGCCCTTCTCTGGGTCCGCCGCATCCTGTCGGTACTCCTGGCGCTCCATTCCATCCATCTGCTGTCTTCTATGGCCTCACTCGGCGGTCCTCTCTCGAGCCGGCTCGACTTTCCCCCAATCGCCCCCCTCGCCGCAATGCCCCTATCACTTTTTCCATTTTGGGCTCCCCCTCTACTGCTTAACATCCTCCGCCTCCGTCCCGCACGTCAAATTTTTTGACCCGTCTCCTCGTCTACTGCCCTACCCTCTGTACCTGCTTCTTCTCTTCCGTAAGCGTAACAGGCCCCTTCGAGTGCTCCTAAGCCTGGCCTACCGCCGGTCTTGTGCTCGCCCTACTGCTTTAACAGCTGTTGCTTCCTCCTGGCATACTCACTTTGCCCCACTGCTCATTTGAGTCTTTGGGCCCCTGGCCTGCCTGCTGCGTCTGTTGGTTTCCTCTCTCATCCTGTGCCTTCGCTTTCGCTCTTTCCTCTTGGGTCGTCAGGCCGTGGTTGCCCACTCCCCTCACTCTTTTCTGCCTTCACGCTTCTTTGTCCATACCCGCTCCTACATTCTCCCAACTTCCAAACTTATTTATTTGGTGCCGCACCTTTGCCCTCAACATAAGTAATCCTGCTTAATCTTCCGGGCTTCTGTCTTCGGGACTCGTCATTTCTCCATGTCTTTCTCATCTCTTCGTCTATCCTCCCGCTGGTCACTTGGCCTCGCTTCTTCGTCGCGCGTTTGCACGCTTTCTAGGCGCTCCCTCGGTGGCACTGGGGTGCCCCGCCTCCGCCATTTTTTCCCACTCTGTATACGTAACTTCGCTTCTGCTTTTCTGCCTGGCGTTTGTTACGCGGCTTTTTTCTTTCCTCAATTCTCCGCCGCTACTTCTCTGTTCGCTCCATCGACGTTTGCCATGCCAGTGCTACACTTTCTGACGCCTCTCCACGCCTTTGCCTTAGTTTTTTTCTCGCACCCTCGCACAAGGTGGCCCTAATGGCTCGATCCCGGCCGCTGTGACCGTGCGTCCGACTTCCTCCTTGGCCTCGCTACTTAATGTCCGCTTGCCTTTCTTGCTCCTGTTCGCCCTGGTGCTCCTCTCTGACTTAAAATGCTCATCCGTTGCTGACGTTGTATTCCATTCTTCTTTGCGCTACCTTTCCTTTGCAGTATCCTAATTGGTTGCTGGCTCCCCCTGACTCCCCGCGTCGGTCTGACCCGCTTCAACGGACGCCTTCGCGGCTTGCGTATTTTGTTGTCGGCACGCCTTCTCAGGCAATCGCCGTTTTGCCGCATTTGTGCAGAAGCCCGTGACTCGCGCAAATGCAAACTTGCTCAGCACAAAGTGAAAGTCATTCTAAAAATTAAAAATTACATTTCGTCCTGAACTAAAAAAGTGAAATGCTTTTTATTTTTCCCCTTGATCCTGCTTTGGTTGGAAATTTCCTAACGATTTGTCACGGTTTCCGTAGTTGGACACTTGCAAAGTCATCAAATGGAAAATAGGCTACGGAGTTATTGCGAGGTTTATCTTTACGTGAATATGCTGACCTGGCCTGGTGACTTCTTTTGGGATGATTACTATTGATCCGTCCAGCGAGCTGCCGCTTCTCAGACTAGATCATGAGTTCTAGACAGAGAAAAATGACATTAGTGAGATTTTCTGAAAATCTAAAAACTGAAATCCAAGGTGCATTGAAGTGTCTAATTTTTGACTTTTTGTGTATCCTATTCAGGGATTAAGGCTTTAATTCAGGATCAGCCTTTAAAGATTATATAGGAGGAAAACCTTGGTATTATTGGACGCACAGGATCCGGTGAAGTCAAAAATAGCGAATCTTATGATGAGGATGTTGATCTATCTGAGGTGGGATTTCAATAGATGGTAAACATATTTATTCCTATGAAATATTTCGCTTGATCCTTCGAGACAGATCGTTAATGTGGCAACAAGGAGTTATTTTTTTTCATTCTGATACAGTATCGGGAATAATATTGCTTTTGGAATCGATACCGCGATGAGGCATTAATCCATCAGGCAGCAAGGATGCGGATGTTCTATCAGAATATCGTTGATTTCCAAAGGGATTTGAGACTATGGCTAGGAGAGCGAGGAGTCGCCCTTTCGGTGGAAGAAAAAGCAGCGTGTGTCCTTGCAAGAGCTATATGCAAATCACCTAAAATTCTGATTCTGGACGATTGTTTATGCTGCCGTGGACACGAAGCTGAGAATGTGATCCTATCAGCTTTGAAAAAAATAATGAAAAGAACAGGACTCATCATCATCTCACATCGAAGTTCCTCTGCTAACGCTAGCGGATAGATTATTGTCTGAATGAAAGTGGAGATTAAGAATGTGGCAATCATGATATGTTAATGGGATTGAAGGTGTCTTCGAGCTTTATGAGAGCGAGAACACGCAGGCAAGTGAAACACTGATCCTAAAATAATATCAGCGTACAATAATTCCTGAATTTAAATAAGGATGTGTAAAAATTGAAATGAATCACCGAAAAATTTATATGGGAGGTGCAAAGTCAAATCGAATGAAATTGAAACGGGTTCTAAAAAGAGAAATTGGTGACAAATAGAGAGAGGCTTATTAAAGTGCGAAGGCGGAATGGATTCGGACAGGAGGAAGGTAGATGAGAGATAGAAAATGTCAGGAATTGAAACAGAAATAATACGACTAAGAGAAAGACGTCACAAGGAACGCGCACTCTTGGAAGACGAATTACCAAAGAGGTAAAGAAGAAATAAGCCAAAAGCTTAAGGAATTCGAAGGGTCTTAAAAGATGGGACTTCAAGCAGTTTTGCTTGGCATTGAACTGGCCTTTTAGTAAACAAAAAGTTAGTAGAAACTCAAGGATTATCGAGGTGTTTAAAAAGGCACGAGCAAATTAGCTTCTGGCTTGTTTTTATTTTTTCCATCGAGGGACTTATCGATCAGATCATAAAAGTGGATTCTAAGTCTATAAAATATCTTCTTTGCGGTAATAAACCGATTTATACTCAAAAGGTCATCCTCTGTTTTTTCGAAGAGATTTGCAAGCCTTCAATTTCTCATAATCATCACTGAGAGATTAGCATTCGGTGATGCTGGATATTTATCCTGTGACAGATTCGAAGTTTGTGCCTTCCGAGGTCTTCAATTGAATAGGCTTAGTAATGGCCCAACCTGCATCTATCAAGAGTTGAATATAAAACAGGGTCTCCAGTGTTCGGAGTGTAAAAGGCGGCTGTGGAGCTGTTTTAAGCAGGATCATTGATGAAAACTTCCATTATCAGATGTTCCGCCCGATCATCAAATAATTCCCTTTGGCAGCCATTCGCTAATCCAATTCTTTCCAGCTGTCGAATCTTTTTCAAACGTGTTAAGTATCGCTCAGCTTTGAATAATATTTCTTTGAGATCGCTTTGATTCTTAAAATGTGCGGTATTGTAGGTACTTCCTTTGTTCTCAGCAATTGGATCAAGTGAATACCAAATCAGTTTCCAAACCGATCGCTAAGCTCCCCAGGTCTTAAATGCCAATCAGCAGGTTTGCCATAAATCAGGAGCTAATGTCTCGCTCTTCTAAAAAACCTAAAATCTTCGCCTCTTGAGCACCGGATCCTGGATCTTCTGCAATTCCTCTAGCTAAATGTGGCAACTACTGCTTGCTGAATCCGATATCGTCCTTAAACTTCCGATTGCTCAAATGATCTCCTTCTTTGTTTTTTGATTGACCTCAGGTTTTTTAACGATTTAGCCCAACTGTGACTTCAGCTGAGTAATGAAATGGTAGCGAATACCCGAAGATCTATTATAAAACAGCTCTTACGTCCCGCTGGTGAACGTTTGGTCTTCTGTGATTTTTCCCTCATAACTCTGAACGAGTAAATTGCTCACGGATTTACTCTTTTCGATCTCTTTTTTGAGTTGGAATCACCGGTTTTAGAAGCATAAGATTGAAGTAAAGTGGCCTCACGCACCAAATGTTGCATTGCCATATTGACGGCTGTCAGATGTCATGGAGCATTCTTCCGCATCAAGTGACAATAACAGAATCAAATCTTCCTGCTTTAGCAACCATAAAGCTTGTTGATAATTTAATGATTCAAATATTCACATCTTGTAGGGGCTGAGGACCTTCGCTGGGCTTGTGAAATCGCTTCTAGATAGGTCTTTGGACATTCAGATTCAATACTGATGTATTGTCGGACTTTTCGCTACATCTTAATCCAGTACTTGGCTCGGTTAGGCGGCGCTGCTCCTGCGCAAATGCAAAGTCTGGATTAAAAACTAGTACTTAGAAAATCGTAAGTTGGTTTAGTTTATTACATGTGAAATCTTTCATCTAAGGTCATTACCCCAAGAAGATCATAGCTTGATTAAGATTTATTGATTTAGCGAGATACAAGGCTTCCTCTGGTTTCGCTTTGGATTTACTGTAATTGGATTAATTTTTTTCGAGCTTACTCTCATTAGCTCTCCATCCAGTATTCTGAAATCCCGAATAACTATTCCCGCGGGTTTCTTCAATTTCTTTTCTCGCAGCAGGATATTTTTCAACCGAGTAATATGAGGTGAATGTCCATTTACATCAGCTCTTGGAAGCGAAGATTTTAAGATTTGGCTTCGAAAGAACTGGAATGATTTTTATATTCCAATTTACCTTTGTCAGTTTGGAAAAGCCAGAGGCTGTTTGCATAATAGCTTCAAAACTTTGAGATCAAATTTCCGCTCAGCGTTATCGTCTAAAAGATTTTGCATGGACTTGTCTTTGTCAAATCCCAGAAATTTTAAACCAGGTAGCATCAAATTCATTTCCCATTGGTATTTTGCCTTGCTATTCTTTTTGAATATTCTCCTGTGCTACAGAATCTTCAAATTCCTTTCGCCACACATCTTGATTCATCAGGGAAAGAGAAGAATTCATTCCTGATTCAGTGAGTAAGCATTTTGTATCCTTAAATTACATTTGGCTGCAAATCTTTTTCTCAGAATCTTCACTTTCAATGCGATATAGCGATCATTATCCAAAAATCGAAAGATAAGGTTAGTTTTTTGGATTGAGAATCTTTCACGCATCAGGAAATCTAAAAATCGGAATGTAGTATAAGCGAATTGACCTACCTATTTTAAATAGCGCTTTTTCCTTCAAAAGTTCATTAGCCGAAAGCAATGACTTTAAGGATGTTTTTTGAAACCTGAGGAGTCAAGCGTTTTCCTCAACGAAACAACTGCCGATCATTTTTCGTCAAAATTGTAAGAGATTATTGTATCGCCATTACTGACTTGATGCATTGTGGATCTAGATCTCTATTAATTCGCGACTTGATACTTTCTTCAAATCTTTTCGAAAGAATTCACACGGGTTTTTTTATCTTCCTATCTATAGGGATATGGTAACCATGAACTGAGCTCGGATCGGGGAGACACTTCTCCACCTCTGAACAGGGTAAAGGTCATCTGAATTCAGAGATCATTGAATCCTAACCTAACAAGGTAGTAACCACTTTTTTGGCTTGAGCTAGGATATCAATTAAAACGATATCCTCCCATACATTCTGGACTCTTTTTTGAAATCTGTGTATAAATATCATTTAACTTTTCCTTTTGGCCAGATCTTCCCAGCGGGATTGATGGATCTATTCGTCCAAAATTGTGAGAAAGCTTGAACTTGACTGGATTAGCTGTCTATATTGCACTTAATCAGTGATATCCAATTCGTACAGCACAGGATTTTAATATCTCACCGGGGTTTCATCGTATATGGCAGCATCCCCTCCTAAAAGGGCTGAACCATCTGTAGTGCTGTGAAATACACCGAGATCACCTTTGTTTTGCTTTGCTGAAGAGAGCGAATATTGAAGGGCTAGGTATTAAGTCTCCACCAAATCCAATCGCTTTTTACTTTTAAACCTTTCAGAACAGCAAGGCTATCGTCAGAAGAGCATTTGGCGGAAACTGGATCTAAAATATGGCTAGCCGAATTACTCATCATGGAGCGCGGAATATGTCTTTTCGCTAATTCACCTATTTTAAAGCGAATTTTTAATTAAAAAGGTGCTTTTAAATTTTCTTTAAAAGATTCAAACTTCCCACGTAAACTCTTCGCCTGATCTAAATCCCTTTAGCTTCGCTTTGCTCTTAGCTTTCAACTTATAGTTTGACTGAAGCTTCATATTTTTCCTCAATTCCTCCTAAGAAACATGCGGGAAGTTTCCAGTCTCCAGTGTTTTGAGTTTTACCTATAGCAGTAAATCAATTCATCTTTGTCCAACCGGGCTTTCCGCGCAAGGTTACAAGAGGTTTATTGCGCAATTTATGGGCAAATAGATCTTCCGGTTGGGGAAAAGCCTTTATTGCTAGAATAAGTAAAAATTAAATATGCCGAAGTTGAATCGTGTTTCTAGGATTCTAATGCCTGCTTAGAAGTGCAATATTCCAAATTTATTAGGATTAAAGTCAAATGCCGAATAATAAGCAATTTAACAAGAAATTAGGTGATTGAACCACTTGATCAATCGCAAGGTTTTATTTGTGCTTTCGTCATGATTTAAATTCTAATGTCATCCATATCCTTTTTAACCAAAATGATGCTAACCGTTTCCGCTTTTCTCCTTTGACTTTATTGAGATCAGAATTTAATAAATCAAGTAATTTAGGCCTTTCCTGATCTGTGATTTCGAAGATAAGTTTGCGGTGATTTTTACTACTAGGTCAATGTGAATCTTGGCGTTTGCCATCCATGGGCGAGTGAATGATTCAGGTTTGCACATACTTCTTTTCTAACTGCTAAACGTAAGTTGATAATTATCATTTCGAAGAAAAGGCATAGTGCAAAGTTTCCTCGCAAAAAGTTCTCAGTTTCGCAAGTGCGGTAGGTCTGGCAATATATGGTGAAGTCCGATGTTTCATATAGGAGGAAAGCGCGGTTTGGTTTATCCGGAAAATCGCCATTAAGCTGGTGGAAGCCTAAAATTATTGAGATACTTCATTACTTTTTGAAAGTCCGAATTCTGAAGTTATTTTCTCTGAATTCTTTCAAGTAAGCACATGAAAACCAGCCCTGCAGATGAAACTGTATTTCCAATCTTTCAATCTCAAGATGCTTCACTTCGTTGTGATCCTCTGAATAGACTCCCAAGCCCGAGTGCTGGCGTCTAATCTCCTTCAAGAATCAAGATGTGATAACCATGTCTTCTTGCAGTCCTTTGATTTGAGCATAGTTTTGAAATTTCGTATTTATAATGAGCTAGTACTTCACGACCATTATGGAATAATGATCGTCGATTTTCCATCCCCTCCTACGAGTGATGAAGCGAATCGATGAGATTGGTTTGATTTCTTGAGTTGTGCTCATTGGTTAACTCTAGTCAGGAGCGTATCATTCAAACCAGAATTGATTTCCCCTTGATGATTTCTTGGACTCAATGATTCCGTCTGTGTGATAAAACTAACGTATATCCCGCCTGTAAGTGAAAGTCCTTTCTTCACACACGTTGATTATCATATAGCTTGTTTCCTTAAAATTCGCCAAACCCAAGGACATCAATATCCAAATACTCTGATTTGAAAGCTGGGTGAGTTGAAGTGTATGGTTGGACATGCCCGCTCTAGATGGCAGAAGTTTCTTTTCGGTATTGATCAAGAAATTGGAAACCGTGTGAAGTGATTCCCGTTTACGAACATTTGCTAAAGCATGAGTTAGCTTTTTGGATCAGAAAGATCGAAGGAACTCAGGTTTATATTGATAAGACTTGAAAGATTTCCTTTCATTTGGCATTAATGGAATGCTGCCTGAGGTCCTTTTCCAGAGACATGCACCAATGATAAAACGATTAGCGATCTCATCCAGCTTGAAAGTGTGTAATAGTCTCCCAATTACTCATCGCACATTTGAATGGCAGAAAATATCAAGAAGAGTCGTTATATTCCAGTTTGTAGGTAAAAGCGCTTTTTGGACTCGGCTGGGCAATCTTCAACTCTCTTGGTCGGCTTCTATTAATATCGCCTGATAAGTAATGGGATTTTCTACGAAATAGCCAAAGCTTGAACTTACAAGTGCTGATGATGTTAATCTTTCGTTTTAAAAGCATCCTCTCATCTCTTTGATTATTTCATAGTCCTCTCCATAGATATATTTATGATCACCAAAGGTTATATGAGTGGCGCTCGGAATCTGTGATGGTGTAATAGTATTTCTTGATATTGAACGCTTTTAGCTACGTTTTCATTCCGGTTTCCGACTAGCTTTTTGACACTTTGATTAGGACGGTTGTTCTTCTGGTAGTTTTCGTATCCAATAATGCTCACTGACATCTATTTGATAAGAGTCTTCTCTGCTCATTTCAAGCTCCAAGCTCAATCTGCAATAAGATGCACTCATACAAGAATCCATTAAGAATCGAGAAACTTGTTTTTCCTTTCCTTTCCTTTTTATAGCATGACTTAAGCGCTGAAGACCTAATTGCTTCGGTTAGTTTTCTGTTCAAAAACCCTGAAGAGGTCGGTAGGTTTGATAGCGGACTAAAAACTGAAAAGGCAATAAGAAAATAAAGCCGACTAGGCTGATCAAATCAGGTTGTCTCAGTTGAGGTTTGACGATAATGAATTTTATTGTATAGTTCACTTGAATTTTGGAAGAAAAGGAATCCACATGAGATGGGATGATAAATAAGAAAAAGTGGGATTTCCACTTTCATTTAAAATGTGAAGGTTGGGCACTCCATTTTAGATTACCTGGAAGCACAAGGCCGAGACTATCAGAATACGAGTCCAAAACTGTCATCGAACGTGAATGTGTTTGATTGAAAAGATGGAAAACATCGCCCCGAGCATCGCAAACTCATAGCTTGCCATTGCTTTACTAGCGCTACTTTTCGATAGAATAAGGTTGCTTCCAAGCGCGAGGCGAATCAAGAAAAATCGAATGTTGGCAAAATGTGAAATGTGGTAAAAAGAATTCTCAGTAATGTTCTTGAGCGAGTCTGTCTATACCAATATCCATAAAACAAAGATCAATAAGGAAACAACCACTGCAACAATCTATGATGCCGCTCTCCATATCAAGTTTAGGAAATTCATTTTGAAGTTTTGGTGAGAGAATATGAATAAAAACATAGACATCAGGAAAAAACAAATTCTAGATCCTGGTAACGTATATCGCATTCGGAATCTATCTAGTTGAGAATCCAAACATAAGTCTAGCCACATCCCAATTAGCAATGCAGCCCATACCAATTATGGCTATAGCAAGCTTAGCTTCGAAGTTGATTTTGTGTAGTTTAGATCAATGAAATTGCTAATGCAAAAGGTTAATTGAAGATTTAATTTAGTCTCTCGGTATCGGCAATTAATTACCGATGTTAAAAATTAAAATGAGTAAATCTAAGAAAATGTTCGTGTCTTATATGCAGACAAGTTTCAATGACTCACCTGTAACAATATTTTTGCTTCGATTAGCTGCGTAGAAATGATTTGCTCCGATTCATAATCAGTTCTTTTTTTAATCAGGCTATGGTGAGTTTACAAATAAATTTTTTCTTTCGAATATAAACTGAATTGGTTCGATCTGCTATAAGTACTTACCACAGTTCTGGCCAATCTGAATACAGCGGATTTTTCAACGGAATTTTCCCTCCAATCGATATGCTTTAAGCAGATCATTGAAAGCATGTTCTAAGGGTTCACCTCTTATTTTTTTCTAAGAAAATAGAGTTATTAATCATGGAATAGCGATTTATTAAACAAAAAGTGCAGGCACTATCGTTGTCTGCATAGCTTGCCCGTTTGGCTCAAAGATAGAGATTTTTATACTGCCAAGCAGCCACTCTTCGTTATTTTGGCCAAATAGTCCTTTTTCTAATCAAAAGTCATCTGGTATTGATCAAATATATTTGAAATAACTCCCATCGTTTAGTCCCTGTAGAAAGGCTAATCATGTTTGAGGAGATTGTTCGGTAGATTTTCCGATAACAAATGGATTCAGTCTGTTTTCTAAATTTTTCAATACTTACCATTTGAAAGAAAGGATTAGATCTCGTTAGCTTCAATCAAATGAAGTGTGCACTGGGCAGACACTAAGTAAGGTGCCTTCATATCTTGTGTTGTGATAGGGCAAACTGATGGTTTGCCAAAATTGGAATCTATACCTGGATATAAACGATTTCGCGTTATCTCTTGCAAGATTTCGAATTGAGCAGCTGTTAACTCGTCATCTGCGGAGTAAATTTTCACTTTTTGAGTCAATATCCCAAGCAGTTTTGGGCTCTACAGTGAGTGCATACTGGAGAGTGAACCGCGGGTTTTTGGTGAATTGCTATGACTTAGGTTCTGCCTTCCAGATTAATGATCAAGAATGCGGGAATCATAATTGAGATATAAACTGAATTTTTCAAACCAGATTTGGCGTGCTTTCAACGCATGGATCTTCCGAGGCAGTAAATGTGCTCGATAATAAAATTTAAGACGATCCATTAAATGTCTGAATTCCAAGACTGAAAGCCGATCGATTCTTGATTTTTCTTTACAAGCTGAAGGTTTTCTTCGCTTTTAGATCATCTGGATTTTCCTCGAGGGTAATCATCGTTGATTTCGCATTAATAAGAAGCAAGCTTTTATTAAGGATATTTCCAATTAAGTTAGAGGGAAGTGAGGGAGTTACACCCAAAATAATCGTCATTGATCGGGTCTTGATTAAGGTATATCCGATCTTAATCTTAATTCCGAATGAAAATTGCTTGTACCATGTCTTCCTTTCGCCTCGAGTTAGTCGAGAAATGAAGTCCAATATTGAAGCTTTCTGGCAGAAAAGGGATGTTAATTAAATGCTGCAATGAATGATTTCTTATTAATTTCAAAATTAAATCAATCCCACATGAGCATTTGAAAGCTCGAGTTTGTGTATTTCTTTCATCATTTTGATGAGGCCTTCTCGCTTGTTTTGGTCAGGGCGTACGTACTAGCCTGGGACCATTCCGAATCAGTTTGTTCATAAAGAGAGCGTATTGTTTTGAGGTAAACCCATAAGGGCCATTTCTAGATCCCTGAAAAGCGGCAGCTAATTATGAGGTTTTAGAGGTGAAGTTTTCCGAGGAGTTCTGCAAGAATCCTAAAAATACAATCAATCTCGGGAAGATTGGCCTTATGTATGGAAATATGTAGCGATAGAATCAAAATCCCATTTGCCAATCCAAATAGAACTTCTCTCTTGAAGGGAAATCATCTGACCTTGACCAATTGGATGAACAAATCGTTCATTGGAACAGAAAATAGGCTACTCATTTTGCTCAAATCATTAGAATTATTTTCGAAAGAAGGAGATTCCATAGCAGGAAGGTTGTTATAATGAATGCTGACCGTTGATTATTTGGGATTCTTTTGGAAGTATAGCGGGACGACCAAAACGCAACAAAAAAATAACTTACAGCGCTGATCGGAATGAAGCCCGGGAACTCATTTTTTCTCAAGCAGAGTCAAAAACGCGAGTCTCTTAAATAAGATCCACCTATTGTTCTCTGTGAGGTAGCGTTGGTGCTTTCCTGTCAAATTAGGACAGCAAGCCAATTTTAATTCTTAGGGATGGCAATTCCGAATGTATTGGATGGGGAATTGATCGGATAACTTCCAAATGAAAATGACCTGGTAAATATGCGTGAATTTAACAGGCAATTGGACTGAACTATAACCATCTTGGAGTAAGAAGACTTTTACTTCATGGCAACGAACATTTAAATAGATTCGACTCAAAAGTTGGATCTTTCACAGGAATCATATTTTAATTACTCTCCTTTGACTGAAAGTAGATTTAATTTTAAAAGCAGGAACACAAGCGTCATAAATGTCGATATTTGACTTTGATTTTTGGTATCGATTTTCCGTTCTGGCTATCTCAGTTTTTTTTGGGAAAAGGCAGGCGGAACTTGATTAGTAATTTTTTTCTTACCGAGAGAATTTAACCTTTGCTTGAACGTGGCTGATTAACGATGGATCAATATGCATACGCTAACGAAATGGAATCTTCGGACGATTCCATTCTACCAGGAAGGTTGTTTGATTCAGACTGAATTTGCAGTGGGAAACAAAAAAATCCTATCAAAACACAGGGATTTCGGATAAGCGTACTTAGGGTTTGATCTAAATAAGCACATTAATCAAGGTAAATTAGTGATAAGAAAAGCATTTCCCGATCAAACAAATTTATGGAATTGATCAGAGAAGTGAGTTTTATGAGAAATGAAAAAATCTTTTCTGAATTATTTTTTCAAGAATCGGTGGCTTTGAAAAGTATCAGAGGAGTCATCAGAATTCTTTATGCGCGTCATTTGGATATTTAATTTAGAAAGCTTTTTATTTTTGAAAGGAGCTCTTTACTTGATGGTTTTTTGGATGGAGGAATTCTGGGAAAACCCTTAACTCGTTGCAATCCAATGGACTTACCCCTGTTTCATTTGAGCGGGTTTGAATTTGGAGCGGGGTTCTGGAATTTTCCGTTTATTTATGATTGGGAAATTGATATTGCAACCTTGGAGTTTTCATATTCAAGAATTCTTTGGCTTTGGCTAGGTTTTTAATCATGAGAAAATTTTATCTGCTTCGTCGCTTTCTTTTAATACTGTTGTCAGTAACCGGCAATTATTAGAAGACTCCAAAGTCATGGAGGAGGGAAGACAAATTGTTTGAGTTCCGAATATGAATTGAATTTTGCCGCTAGAACTTGACCTTCATCCATGATCTTATTTTCTCCATGGAGATCCGGAGGGCATAGTTGTGTTTTAGGAAGAATCTTTGATTTTTACTGACAAGGATTAGAACTGGTTTTTAAATCAAGTCAGAGATTTTCAGGAACGCTGTTAATAGAGCAAGTTGAATTGGAACGTGTCTTTTTAATCAGGAATATCAACTGATGCGTCCGTGCTAAAAAGTTTGAAGCTCGAGAACCTAAAGAATTGTTGGCAGGATCGGCATGAAAGCCAAATGAAGAAACTTTGGAGATTTGAATTTAAGACCCTGGAAATCAAGACTTTTTCATCTTTGCTTTGCTGATTATACTCATTATTATCCACCGGCATATAAAAGTGCCTACTATGTTTTTCAAACAGTTTTATGAAACCGATATACTTTCCTGAATGCTGAAAATTTCTCTAGATTCTGGAAGTCTTCAAAAGTTCTTTCTTATCGATGTTCTTGTTTTTTGTTTTGGTGGTAATATTATCTAGCTTCTACATTGATTTTGAGTATTGTATTTTTTAAGGAGACTTGGGTTAGGCTAGATCGCTATCAATTTTCAGAATTTGATGATTCGATGGGGAAAGGGGCATTTGTTTTAATTTATTCTCACTATTATTAAGTTTAACACACGATTGAATCATGCTATCTTTTTTGAATTAGGGCAAAATCGAATTCCGCTCATTTCTTCTATTTTGCTCGTTTGGTATTGATGGACAACTAGCCTTCAATCATAGTGTTGCCTATTTTATTCATGAATGACTTTATCTGCCAAAATGGCTCTTAGTGTTAATTCAGTCTTTTATTGGTTTTTATATGTTAAGGACGTTTGTACTTTTCATAATTATGATGAATAAGATTGTAGCTTTAAAGAATATATTTAGTTTTTACTTATCCTTTTGCATCGCAGAATTATCCCTTTGTTTTGCAAAGTGGGTAATTGTCATTGGAGGGTAATTTTGATATTTTAAAACAAT
>Ga0163217_1006777_pt1 | contig 15533 bp, 23 predicted proteins | sample SynspAceP_FD_185933 | JGI IMG/M metagenome (GOLD analysis project Ga0163217, IMG submission 185933) | Saline lake microbial communities from Ace Lake in Antarctica - Synechococcus sp. Ace-P (PacBio error correction) | ecosystem: Environmental > Aquatic > Non-marine Saline and Alkaline > Saline ...
CCCAAAAAAAAAAAGAAAAGAGAAGGGGAATTTTTGGATTTTTTTTTTTTTTTTTGGGCCCTGCCTCCGGATAAAACAAGCTTTTTTTTTGGGGGGGAGTCCCCTCAGAATTTAAAATTTGGAAGTTTTCCCACAAGGGAAATTTTCCAGGCGAAATGCCCAGAAACCCCTTGCGCTGAGTTTTGCCCCCCGGTGGGGGGGGGCTTTGAATCACGAACGAGCGCGCCGCGATGATCGGTCAAGGAATCCCTTCCTACGAAAACGGCTGGAGATCCGGATTGCCCCTTTCCTAAAGGCGTCGCCGTAACTCAATGGCGTTTTTATACTCCCAACAGAAAACTCGTTTTGGGTACTTGCGAGTGGCCCACGTAGGGGCAGGAAGAAACGGTTAAATCAAGAGAATGCAAAAGCGGCCAGCGAGTCATGATTGCAGGCTTTTTTTCCCAAATCCCGCTGCCCTTGCAATAACTGGCTTTGGCCAGCGGTCGGTCAGGCCCCGGTAGCGCTGCCTGGACTGCCTTTGGGGTTTTGGTCGGGAGAGGTCCATTTCGATTCAGGCCCGGCTTTTTCCCAACGCAAGGGAGTACAGAAATATGTTTGGGGTTCTGAATGTTGGGCCGGTGGCTTTAGGCCCGCAGTGCAAATCCTGGATCATTGCTTGGGTGCCATGGGCCCATCAAAGTCCAACACCAAGCAGTAACGTATCCGACTGGTCGGTGACTTGAGTCCGGTAACGTGGGTCCGGTGACTTGACCCTGTGCCGCTGCCCCAGTCCCCAACCTGAATCTCTTTGCATCGGCCTTGCCAACTATCGCTCTGAAACTCGTTTGCCGGTGTGGCGGGCGGGTGATCAAGGAGCGCGTATCCTTTGGCGCAGGCTGCCAGCTCACCGCCAGGGTAGTGAAGTACGGCCATTCTGTATATGGTGCAGTACGTTTGATGGGTGGCCAACGGCATCAAAAAGCGGTCCAACTGCGGTGGTTCTCTTGTCTTCTGGCGTCTTCCGGTGGAACTGCTGGGTTTGTACACGCAGTCAAAGGAGATGAAGCATGGTAAAAGAAATACCAGTCACGATCAGCAACTTCACAGAATTCTATTTGTCGATTACCCACGTCAAGGCCTTGGCATTAATTCCTTGCCGATGAGGCGGCCGCGCTGGATGATAAGAAATGCGACCCTCCAAGAGCGTTAAAAACCCGGCAGGAGGAACCGACCCATGGCCACATTGAGCGATGCGTTTGCTGGGCGAAGGCAATGCAAAAAGCGAAGCAGGCATTGCTTGCCAGGCTGCTCAACCGCCGTTTGGCCTTTGAATGAATCAAGTGGAGCTGCGTTTGCAAGCAGGCCACTACGCAGAGCTGGAGCGTTGGCGAGAATATCGGATGCAACGACGCGAGAGGTTTTGCGTTCATTGATAGACGCCTACAATGCACGAAAATCATGGGTCAGAGTCATTAAGGTTTCGCTTCCCAAGGACTCTGTGGCCTCGTTGCTCAGCACTTAATACCAAATCGATAATGCGCTCAGCCAGCCAAGGTTCCTGGGGCTGGAGCCTTACACGCCTCCCAATCGTTAATTTACGAAGACGTGCAGAAGCGCGAGCGGCATTCAGGTCAACTGTCTGCTGTTATTTTTGGCAGGAAATAGCGCTGGCGAATCGTTGAAGTCGCTCATGTGGCGATGTCCTAATGGCATGCACGATTGGCCCAGTCGAGTGCGTCGTATTGTGGACCTGCCATATTGCGGAAGCCAACGGGACTTTTTCATGGCGGTCCTTGCCAGCTTCTCATCAATCAGTTTGGGCCTCAGCCATACGATCAAAGACCCTCCAATGTATTGGCGGCGGTTGGTTGCGTCCTGAAACCAGGTGCGCCCCAAGATCAAACGCATAGCTGTACGGCGCGGCTCAGATTGAAGAAAACAATCACGCCCCTGCAGATCACGTCCATTGCGAAGTGTGGGTGATATCGGGTGGCACTGAGTCTGACTCGGGAAGGCAACGGTGAAGGGAGTTCCCAGCTTTGCGGTTCAACATCGAAGTGTGCCATGCTTTTTCTGCGCTTGCCAAGTATGCGCCGTAAGTAGGGAAGAAAGTCTTCGTATAAAAACGTGCGGCTTGACCAGCTCCCCCCCGGCCCCCCCCGGGGCTTGCCCCAAAAACCCGGCCCCATCCCCAAAAGAAAAAAAAAACCTTTCAGGCGGATACCAAGTTGCCAGTATCTTGGCCCAGCAGCGGCTGCGCCAGCCTTGCGTAGGTCTAATTAAATCAATCGCTCGTCCGCTGGGCTTGAGCGAGTGCTTTCGATTCCAGTTTTGCAATTTTGTCATTATGCTCAACGGCACGCATTTTGCACGGCACATCGGGCATCGCTGTCCGGGTCGTTCTGCCGCTGGCCAGAAGCCGAAAGGTAAGCAACTGTACTGGGGATGGTCGCCAGTTATCTTTCGATTTGGGCGGTATGACATGGCGGTACCCTGGATGATATTGGTGTAACGAGTGGTACAAAACATGGCAACCCAGGCTGCCCCTTGTGGCCATTTCCTTTTGCAGAACTGCCAGTTGGCATTTTTGCGTTTGTCGGCTGGCAAATGGCTAGTGGCGCTTACTACCTCTCAGTAGACTGGCCCAAACACTACCTGGGAGACCATAGCGGCATCGGCCATGGCTTCTGCTGGTATTTTGTTGGTGGCGTTGCCTGGTGGCCAAGCGAGAGATTCCAGCATTCCTACTACCATCCCGGTTTGTCAGTGACTAATGCTGCGCAGTGACCCATGAACTGTTGATCGGCCCAGTCAGCGCGTTATCTATCCTGAATATGGCCCTTCGACCAGCGTACGGCTATACGGCGCTACCCGACGTGCCACTTTGCAGTCATAGTTTCAGTCCGTCTCCAACACGGTTTTCCGATCCGCTCATGCGCTATGTGGAGCAGGGCTTTTATCCGCCTTTTGATGAGAAAACCCAGTCCGGCCTGAAATTGAGACTGCCGGTGGCGAGCCGGTTTTCCCCTTCCAATTACCCGACAACGCACTATTCCGATTTTGAGCAACGTGCCGCGTTGTTGCCGAGGCGTTAATGTTTTCGAGGATCGTGAGCTGCTCAGGCAACGAACCACCCCAGCAACCTGCGGTGAACTGGTTACGCCTGGCGAGTGCGTCCGTTCCTCTGGCGAGTAGCCAGTTATTACCGATAGCTCTAACCTGGGGCGAGCACGCTAGGCGACTCAGATCGAAAGTTCGGCATTCCCGTGAGGGGCGTACCCAGGGCCTGCAAGACAAGTGGATGCAAATGGGCCTCTGCCAGTGTGGCGCGCTTCAAGAATGGCCCTAATACCATGGCGGTTCGCCAGCAACTTTGGGGGTATTGGACTATATCAACAACGGTGCCTTTGGCTGCCGCGCCGGGCATGGCGAGGTTGAACGTGTGGGCGGATGGCCTGGGGTGTGGTTTCGCGAAGATATAGATAACTTCAGCCGGCGCCTGGCGGTGAAGAGGACATTGCGGGGTCAAGGCACGGTAGCCTTGCAGTCAGCGTGGCGTTGATGAATTTGCCAGCGTCGGCCGTCCTATTATTTGCTGCAGGGCGTGATGATCTTAAATGGCGTTGGTGAGCAGCCATTTTTGCGGCCTGCTCACGCGTGAGGGCGTGATTGAGGCGGCGCGCGTGACGAAGCTTGGCCCAGCCTCTGTATCCGTAACTGGCTCAGGATCCTTGCGCCAGCGCTTGCCGCTGACAAGGCGATTATCCGTGGCACGTTGCACGCTCTCCATTTTGCTTGCCAATCGCAATACGCGTAGACCGTTTGATCTGCAGTGCCGACCACCAGCCTGCACGGTGAGTTTGCAGAAGCAGGTCAGTGCGTTATCTGGAAAGCTTGTCTACACCCCGGAAATGGCTGGGCAGATAGGCCCTTCTTGGCGAGCGCTGTTTGTCGCCGGAGAAGGTGGTACGTGGCGTTACAGTTTTAACGCTGATGCAACACGGTACTAAACGGCAGACCAGTGCGGGTACAGACCGATAATACTGGCTGCGTTTGATCTTAACGAGGGCAGCAAACTTGAGCTGGGGTCCACGGCCAAGCTGCGGTGCTGGCGACTTAACTTGGAAGATCAATTGCCGAGCTGCAATGAAACAGTTGATCAGGGCCGATACAAGCGCTGCCAAAGCTGCGCGCGGGATAAATGAGAACGGTACTATTGGCAGTCCTGGGGCCGCAGGCTATCTCAGTGCCAATCCGCCAGCGACGCTGGCTCAGACGTTGGAGGCAGCCCTTGGACCGCGCGTTATTCGGCGATCCGATGAACGTTTTACCGTTGGGGCGTGGCAGGCGTTTTTGGTAACTTCCGCCGCGAAGATAATGGCCGCTTCCACCCTGCGCGAGTCTACTGCGCGAGTCTATCACCTACCGTTTGTGCGGTTGATGCGCGATATTCTTCGTTATGCCATTACCAGTCGCCTGAAAGGCAGCATGAATGTGATGCGCGAGACAACGATCCGGCACGACCAAAATCTATCTGGGCGTTTTGCGACAAGGAAGGGCAAGACCTTTCTCCTCGCGCTTCTGGCCAAATCGCGGGCAGACCGAGGCGCGCGCCTGGGATGCGTTCTTGACGGCCTGAGGCCTACTGCGACGCGATTGGCTGCAGTGCACTCGTTACTTTGCACCCGACGCCGATGAGGAGTTCTTCAGACCTTTAATAATGCTGGCGCGGCCCGGTAGGGCGAGCTGAGCAACGCGCGGCTTGAGAGCCCTTTTATCGTGATTACGGCCCGGGCAAATACGATTTGCCGGATCAGGGCTATTGCCCGAGTGCATCCGCTGGAATTGTGGCTGTTAGGCCATTGGCGCAGCATCCGCAGAGCAGTTTCAGCGAAGCTGTTCTGTGCTATCAGGCCGAGCGCAGGAGGTTTATGGCTGGTGTTCTCCGCACTCGCAAATCGCAGCGCGCCGCGACTCCGCGCAATGCGTACCATGCTGGAGGTCGAAAGCCTTTCTGGAAGTGCAACCGGCGCTGGAAGCGTCTGGTTATCCCTTTGAAAAACATCTGGTGCCCTCATTGGGCCACTGCCCCTGGCAAAGTTCTGGCGACCGGCCTGCGGCTTTGGCCGAACTGAATGGGGGGTGATCCAGAAACGATGGCCTGCGCTCGCAAGTCTCCGCATCAAACGATCTGCAATTGCCTGCCGGCACGGACCGTATGAGGTGCGTTTTGAACGGCCGGATGAAGGGGCGTCAGGGATGCATGCTGATGTGGCTGGGCGTGAAGGTGTGCTTTCCGAGGTGGTCGACGGCGGTACAGGCACGGCGCTTGCAAGGCACCTTCGTCGATAGCGGAATGGTATTGCAATTGCGCTGGGTGCAAGACGGGAACGGAGAATAAACCGTATTCACAGCATGACCCGCCACGGGTCGCTTCGAACCAGTAGCCCAGGTTAATGAACCGGCACTGTCCGACCTTCGTGTTTTTTCTCGGTGACGAATCATTTGGTACTTTTGACGGCCTTTGTGCGGGCAAAGGCGGCGGATGTTTTCGTTTTACCTCGGCATGCATGTGCAGGTGCCTTCAAGGGTAATGGCGCCGAATACTGCAAAATATTTACAGCAAAGGTTCAATCGGCCTGTGAGGTCGCGCAGTAACGCGCCATCTCCCGTCCACCCCCGGCCCCTCCATTCCCAGCGCAGGCGGAAATCCAATTTGGACGTGAGCCTTGCAGCTTTGACGTGACTATACGGTTTAGTGTGGTGACCCCTTAAATATGGATCCCCGCGTTCGCGAGGAATGACTGGGGGGGAAGTAGAGTTAATCAAAATGCCTAGAATCGGCCGCCGCCCTCGATAGCTGGATATTTCCAAGGGCAACAAGTGAAGTCCCGCGTACGCCCGGGCGATACGGCAAATAGACCAGATGGTCGCAGGCGTGTTTGAGGATTGAGTCGTGGCAGAAGGATCAGCATGGATTAAATGGAGGGGGCCTTTACGTGGGCCTGCTGATAGCTTGCCTGTCCGTAGCCGTAACGGACGCTCCTGAAGTACAGGTTTGGACAAAGCGCTGTGGCCGCTACTCAAGACCCTACGACTATCAAGCGCGATATTGCCCCCATTCTTGAAACACAAATGCATGGGCTTGCCATGGCGCTATGACGCTCCTTGCCAATTGAAATTGACCAGCCCGATGGCTGGAGCGGGGCGCGTCATTGTTGCCGGGTCCTACGACGGTACTCGCGTTGAAGACATGATGCCCACTCGGCTTGGGGTGTGGATGCAGCTCGACGGCGGATGGCCGTTCAAGGGGTTCTTCTCGGTACTGCATGATACCGACGAGGTGAACTGGGCGGGCTGGAGGCCGTCGGTGTTTGTACCGGATGATCGAGCTGGGCAGGTCCAATCCTTTACACCCAATAGCCGCCCTGCCCGAAGATGTGACCGTGGGATAACCCGCAGCAACAACTTGCCCCTTCGGTTCGCGAGTTGACGATTATGCTGCCTGAACACCCCACGGCCGGCTAATGCCTTAGGCACCACCGCCTACTGATGACGAATTTGGCCCGGTTTCCCAGTGGATAACCGAGGGTGCGGTGCTCAAGCCATAGAGTACCGGCCTGGATAGGCTGAACAGGCGGCCAATAGCGGCAGTGGAGACCTTTTTTTAATCAAATCAGGTCAGCCAATCGGAGCAGTTGGTCGCCCCGCTACCTGTTCGAAGCACTTGTTTTGCTGCCCATCTGCAAATTTCCCGAGTGACCGGCAAGCCAGTTCTATGAACTGGTTGCGCTCCACCACTGCCCGGGCGAAAAGGGCGCGTGAAATCCACCTGCGAACGGTGCGGCCTCATGATGACCTGGGCAGGCTTCTACTAACCCGCCTGCACCGCTGCGGCAGGTCATCGTGGAAAAGAACCACATACCTATGGCGGGCTGGTGCGCGCGCTGGAAGCGTTACCAAAACGCTGTTTTTTCCAGCCGAATGGGCAGGTCGAGGCCCCCGGTTTGCCCGGCATGCTATGAAAGACCGTGCCAAACCCGTCCTGACCTTGCGGCGAATTCTTGCGAGCGCCGTTTATCAGTTTCTGCCTCGATAATGCGGAGTTTTTTTCGTGCGCAATTTTAATCCGCGGGCCGGTGTGTCGCGGGCAGAATTGCCACGGACGGTGATTCGTGATCAGTTTCTCCGGGTGTTGTTTGAAGATCCCGAGCAAGGAGGCCTAACGTCAACGATGCTGATTATTCGTGCCAAGGTCAGCCCACTGCTGGGTTTGGCCGGCTGAAAAGCGATCTGTTGTCATGGGCTCGGAGTGGCTGGAGTATCAAGGCGCAGCGCAAAATGACTATCTGAAGCTCCGCCGAGGGCACTACAGCGCCCGCAAACCAGAGGGGGCGACGCTGGATCAGGTTATGGGTGCGACGTTTCAATCAGGTACGCCTTGCTGACTATCTTCCGCCCATCACGATTAGCGCCTCGGTCATGCGTGGGCTCAGGGGCGCATACCGGCGCAGCCGCGTGGGTGATGGACTATCCGCTGCTGGAGCGCACCTATACGCTGTGACCAATTTCAATGTATTTGGCAGCGTCTCCCACCAGGGCCAGACGCGCTTGTATTTTGGACAACTGATTCCGCAATGGCCGCCGAGCAGAATATGCTGCGATTTATACCCCCGCCTCGCGCGAACGCTATACGCCATGGGTAACAGGGCGGGGGGCCGAAGCTCAAGCAATGAGATAACCTATGTCGATTCCGGATCTCAGCACCCAGTGGCGATACCCTAATGCTGAGGCGTCCGGATAATAACTGCCGTGATGGCCGCGCCTTCAAGTGAGTTGTTGATGCAACACACGGCGCAGGGTCAGTGGCCCAGCGATACCGGCTGAACGTTGCCCATCCCGGCGATTGCCCTCGGCCGAATACAGTGACGCGCAGCCAGGCACATCAGAGTCGCTGCTGCAACCGCTCGCGCGTGCCCCGACGGTGCCAGGTTGCCGGGTGATTCCCTGCGCCTAGAAGTTACTTTTTTGCGAGTGACCCGAAGGCGAGCAGCGTGGGTTTACAACGCTACTGCATCAACGGGCGCATGCCAGTGTGGCTTTTTTAAATGTACGGTAGGAGTCGCGATTCGCAAATGCCGGAAGCAAGACCACCCTGACCGCTGCTTGAAGGTACGCAAGGGTAGTTATCCCAACTTCAAGTTTTGATGTGCGTTTTGTCTGAATTGTCAGACTTTTATAGCCGCGCTTTCTGCTGGTGAAGGAGCAGGAGGCTTTTTTGCATGCTGTGGCTGACCCTGGGGTGTCGGCCGCACCCATCCACAGTTCTGGGAGATCATGGCGGACTTGCGTCGCAGTAATGAGCAAGCCAAGCCAGTCGAGGCTGGCTTGCGGAATCTGAACCGTTATCAGAAAACTTTGAGGGCGGTAGGCCCGGCGCGCGCTACTCTTGAGTATCAACCCCTGATAGGCTGCACCTTGCCCTGCAAGGTAATCCTTGTAAGCCTGCCTCGACCGCCTCGCCACCTTGTACTGCCGTGAATCTTTCAATCCACTCTGCACTGAGGCAACCAGGGGCGCCCCGAGCTGAGCGAAGTTCTGCATCAACTTGGGCGTTGCCCAGTTCCTTGCCGCGCTTTTCCAGTAACCGGGGGGCGAAGAGACCTCAAGGCTTGGCGCCGGGCAGGTTTTTTTTCGCCACCGCGTGAATCCAATGTGCAGCACCAAACCAGCGAGCGAACAGCATTTTTTCGGCAACAGTGTTTATCGCAGGCTGGCGAGCCACTTCGCCGTTACCGGCAAAATCTACCGATACGCTGGTTGATTGGCATCCAGCCTGGTTCTATGTCTGCAATAGCTGACCACCCGATCATAATAATCCCATGGCTTTCGACAAAGGCGGTGTTGCCGGGCGAAGGTCAGTGCGGTGATGGTCAGCGCTTGCCTACGTTGGCTGCGCTGGTGCTGAAGCATAAAAGGCCCAGGCCCAGCGCGTTTTGCTGGAGGCGCTGTCAGTATGATGCTGCTCGGCGATTGAAGAAATTCTCCACGCACAGAAAATCATCCGCCAGCAGGAACGAGGTGATCAAGCAATGGGCGCAGCACAGCATTTGCAGCGCTTTCGTGCTCCGGCTGGTAGGCTGGGTCACCTATGGTGAACAGGTACTGGTGTAAGCCAAGGGCCAGGTGCTGACGGTTGTCTGGCGGTATCGACAAAACTGCTCTTGGCTTACCTGTCGGGCTTACGAGCAACTGCTGGGCATCGGCAATAGTAACCATACAGGCGCACATGCCGACTGCTACCTCTGGGTGCCGGAAGGCACAACGTCGGCAAAGGACCTCCACACTAGGTATCTGCCCCCATGGGCGCTGGAGCCGGAAAGAGTCCCACTACTTGAAGCGCTTGCCCCAGAGCCGCGTAGTGAATGTTGTTGGCGGTGAAGGCAAAGTGATCGACGGCCAGAAGTACCTCGTCGCCTTCCTCCAGATCGTCCCGCGCTGGTGGCGGGCAAGAGTAGTGTTGAGCAGAGGTCCAAGTTGGCCTGATCGACCCAAAAGTGGATTGGTGTGTTCTGATGTACCGGCTCCGGCGAAATGGGGTTTCGTCTAGCTGCGCTGAGTTGCGTTTCGGACGGTCTGCGTTAAACCATCTGCAAATATCTGCTGAATAACAACCGGGCGAGATGTGCGCTGTGATGGCGGTTAAGTGAAGCAGCAGTAATACTTTTGTATTCCGCACCAATTACTGCCGCAGCCTATGCTAGATTGACATGCCTGCATCTGCTGGCGCTGCCGCCCCGTAAGGAGGGGTTTTTTAATCATGAGTTGATGTCATTGTCCCTGTTTATTGTTGGGACCTTGTTCTATTGGTTGGCAGGTGCCGAAGTGCTTGTCAAAGGCGCTTCGCGGTTTGGCCGCCGGTTTCCGATATTTCACCTCTGGTTAATTCGGCCTCACCGTGGTCGCTTTTGGCACCAGCGCGCCTGACTGGGCCGTCAGCAACTGGCGCCGCCTTGAATGGGCAGGGTGATATTTGCAACTCGGTAACGTGCTGGGCAGCAACATCTTCGGAACGTGCTGTTCATTTCATGGGCTTTGTCTGCGCTGAATGCACCCGCTGGTTGTTTCGCGCAACTGATTCGCCTGGAATGTGCCCGATCATGATTGGTGCCAGCCTGCTGGTGATCTGGCTGTCGCTGGAACGGTCGCCTGGGTCGCTTTGTGCATCCTGCTGTTCGCGCTGAGTGGTCAGCTACACGCTGTTTCTTGATTTATCAGCAGCCGGCGTCGAATACGCCCTAACGATGCCGCTGATCTGGGTTGGTGCCGGACGCACGCCCATAGCGGGTCTGCGCTGGTCATTCTGCTGTTCGTTCTCGGTGGTTTTTGGTGAATGCTGGTGCTGGGGCCCGCTGGTTGGTAAACGGCGCTGTTGTCATGGGCGAACCAGCTTGGGTGTATCGAGCGCGGGTGGCGCTGGACTATCGTAGCTGCGGGTACCTCGTACCCGAGTGGCGATCTTCGGGTCATCGCCAGATCCGTGGCCAGCGCAATAATGCCGGGCAACGTGGGTGGCAGTAATATTTTCAACCTGCTGGCAGTGTTTGGGCGTGGCGTCCGTTTTTGCTTTCCTGCGGTATGCGCCTGTGTCCGAAGCGGTGTTTGCGTTTCGATATGTTGGTTGAGTTTGTTGTGGCGCTGGCCTGCCTACGATTCCATTCAGTGGGATGCGTATCAAACCGCTTTGGGAAGGTTCTGCTGTTTTATGGCGTACTTCGTGGTGTTACAACGTGGGCAGTTGTGACCACCGATGCCGGTGCCAGCGCATCCCGGGCTGCCAAGTGCAATGCTGTTTTATGTCATGCCGCTCACGCCGGTGACGCTGCTGGTCTCCCCATGGTGCGCCGGTGCTCCCTCAGCGCATTGGAAAGGCGAAATACGCTTAGTCAGTTGCTGTAGTTGAAAAAGGGCAGCCGCTACGCGTTTCTGCCCGTTTTTTATTCTTTTTTTTGCGCCGTTGTGGTGCAATCGTTGATGGTCCTGTCGCTTGCCCCTCTGCTGATTACCTTTTTTTCCCAAAAAAAACCCGCGTTTATTTCTGCCTGGGTCGCTGAGCCTTTTCGCTATAGCGCTGCAATGCCCATTGCGAGGTCGCTGGCAATTGTCTGTGTGGATTCTTTTTTTCTTCCTGTTGACTGTAAATGTCCATATAATGCATTATTCATACTGTCACCCCCCCTCATGTTCGGTTGGCTTAAAAGCCGCTTCGGTGTCTAAAGGGCTTTCTGCTATTGGGTTATATGGTTGATCAGGGTCTATACCGTATTTTAATCGAAGCCATTTATCCGAAGTGTTTGTGGAGGTCAATACAGCTCCGTTTGAATGCAAGGCAGCCGTAGGAAGATTGTATGAAGCAACTAACACCCATGGATTCGCATTTCTACTATTTCGAAGGCCCCAACCAAGCCATGAATGAATCGGCAGCCTGTGGCTATGCCGATCAGACTACCGCGCCGGATGGCCTTGTGCGGCACAAGATATTCTGGCAGAAACGTATCAGACGCTGAATACCACCTCTTTTCACGTCGTCCGCCTTGAGCAGGCCCCCTTTCAAAGCTTGATTCCTTATGGCTGGAGGAACGAAATTTCGACCTTGAATACCACGTCCGTCATGTCGGTTTGCCCCGCAGCCGGGTGACTGGCGGCAGCTATGCATCTTTCTAACAGCGCGGAACCATGTCGCGCAGCGTGACAATTGGAGCCGTGCCGCCCTGGGAGATTTAATATCATTGAGGGGTTTAATAACTCGGAGGGTGACCACCTAACAGCTTCCCGTCTGTCTTGATTCGGTTCACCATGCCTACTTGATGGCAAGTCCGAGCCTCGAGCCTGAGTACGGCGAATGATGAAGAGACCGCCGATCATGAATATGGGCCGAGCGCGATCGGGTCGAATGTCGCCGAGCGCGCGCCCGACACATCTGGAAATGTGGGCGCGCAGACGGCACCCGCGGAATGCTCGGGCAGTTCGGTACGCAAGTGTGCGCGCAAGGCTTGTTTGTTCGGGGCAAAAAGTCTTGAAACTGGCGCGCCGCCATGCGAAACGAACGGGTTTACCCTGAACAGCGGCGCGTGCCGACGCACCATTCTCAATGTCCCGTCACCCCGCACCGTTCCTACGGCGGGCAATGTAATGGCAGATTTCCCCCCGAACTCAAGCGGAATGCCGCCAGGTGCACCCGGTGCCCAGCCTCAACGATGTTGAATTTTGGGCGGTGATCGCGAGGGGGGATGCTCGCTACTGGAATGAGCACAAAAAGCTGGCCTGATGATCATAGTCGCATGGTATCCATGTGCCCGGTGTCCATCAGGCCTGAAAGACGCCATGTCTGAAACCGGGACTCTGAAATATCGGCCATGTACATTGTATTGGTACCAAATATCGAAGACGCCCCAAGCGCCTCGCCGCGATTCAAGGGCGCACGGCAGCCGAGGTAAATACCGCCTGCCCGCGAGTGCTTCTGTGATCTGGCCAATGGCCGGCCGGTGAAATATGGTGCCTGCCGGCTATGTCCCCGTGCTTTCGGTGCCTTGGTGGTTTGCAGAACCGGCAAACCCACCATGGCGCGCAGCTGCCACTGATCAAGTACGGTTATCACCAAATGTGCCGGGCATCCCTGGCATGATATTCCCCGCTATTTTTGCCCGGGCGCGGCTTCTCCGGATTGTTTCCCCTGGTACCCGTTTGCGATGGCATGCCATCAGTCAAACGGATTACCGGAATCTATGATCGCCTAACCTGGGTGTAGTCGCTGACCGCAAGGTAGTGCCGGATATGACTTCTATATTGCCATGCATGGAGCCGTCGCCCCAGGAACCTGGATTGCGTGGCAGTAAACTGGAGGCGGCGCAGGCCAACGCAGCGCCAGCAGGCACTCGTCCTTCTGACGAGCCGCAAACAAGACTCCAGACAAGCCCGCAAGGCAAGAAAAGCACGAAAACCCGCGGACTAGCAAGACGCCACCAAATCCGTGCGCCAAACAGGCCGTCACAGCCGCCAAGGCGACACTGGCCGAGCAACCCCCCTCTGAAGGAATAGCCCAATGAAACTTTGAAACGCCCACGAAGTAAGCAACATGTGAAGGGTATGGAGCAGGCCAAAGCATTATCAGGATTGGCCGAGCTGCGGCTGCCTGGGATGAGGAGCACGGGCTGGACGAATGGAAGCAGAAGGACGCGGTGCGAGAGTTATGACTACCGCTCGAGATACGCCGCAGCGGCTTGGACAGAATACGTGACTGCGCTTTTCGCCGTGGAGTATCACGACCTGTTTTGTTTGTACTGAATTCGAAAGTCTGCTACGGGAATCTGGGCGGCATGGCAAGCCGGCCTTTGGTACAACAAGGCCCAAACTGGCACCAAGAACTGATTACCCGCTAACGTGGAGAAGTCTGTGGCGCGCTGGACGGATCTGGGACGAGTCGAATGACAGTGTCCATTTCCGCTGGAAGGAAAAGCAGGACTTTCTTTTTTGCGCGCCAGCCATTGGTATGCCGCTCGGCGGCGATTGCTCAGCCGGCGGCGCGTGGCTCGGTTTTTCCATGCGGGGGTGTCCAAGGCCCTGTTTATCATGGAATTATAAATTGGCCGGAGATCTATCTTCCGCTCCAGCGCCGGCTCGATTATCCCGCCACCGCTGCAGCCATGTGGATGATGAACTGGCAGCACCGCCAACTTAAGCCTGGACAACCTGCACCCGAGGTAGAACAAAACCACCGCCATCCGCCCGGCGTTGTCAACTGTTCGGGAATCCCCAGCCGCGCATGATTCCGGACAATCTGCGCGATTACCTGGCCAAGATCATTCCTGATCCTTGACCTTTCAGGAGGCGTTGAACTGACCGGGCCGCAAGCTGAATATTTACGGGTAACGGTCTTTCTCCGCGTCAAGCACCAAGGCTGTTGAACGCCCCATCACCTCGCCCAATGTGTTGAAATCCGTTCTGCGGTCACCGCGTCCTGCGCGTTTACGGTATTTACAACGCCGGCACCTTGCTGTGTCCGCAAATGCGGGCGGGCGAGACGGTGCCCTATCTGCCCTTATCTGAAATGGATAGATGCTCCTTTTGCCGATGACCTGCCCGCCAAGGCGCCTCGCCAAATGCTGTGTGTAAATCATTTTATCTCCAGCAATGACCAATGCCCGCGGTGTTTGGCGATGACCCGAACCCGGATGCGCCCCGAGCAACCCAATACGTACGTTGATGTCCTTCAGGCACGCTTTCTGAAAATCCACCCAGCCGAAGCCAATGCGCTTCAGCCCGCGATCATTATTCGCATCAAATCGCCGTGATCAGCGCCTGATGCAACATCTGACCTACGGCGTGCTGCGCCAGGAATACATCGCGCCGATATCAATTCTTCCTGCGTAACGCGTGATCATCCTTGCGGTACCTGGTGCGCCTCATCGCGCGAGCATGCATCGGCTGTTGCATGAGGGCGAGCGACTCCGACCTGGGAAAAGGTCGGAGATGGTCGCAATTGCACGGCGATCCAGCCGCAAGCGGATACCAATCGTGCAATGGGCGGGGCTGGGAAAAAGTAACTTGGCTTTGAGGTTGCGGAAGGCTGTTTCAATAGTCTTGCTGCCCGCCCAATGACGTCCATTTGATTGCGAGCCGCCCCTATGACCGAAACAGCCGCCTAGCCTCTCACTCGGCGCCCGTTATATTTGCGCTGCCGAAAAAGCCCGCGAAAACTGGACCTGTTTGCCGCGATGCTGGTCAAGCGGGGCGCCGAGGCTGCTGCGATGCCCGCGTGTGTCCATGTCATACTGATGCGCCTGAATCAGCAAACCGGTATCGAACTGATCGCTGATTTAATTGCCCACTCCGTACGATGACCTTATTCTGTTGAACCGGTGAAGGCTTTGCGCCGTTGCTCGGCAACCGGCCGAGCGCGCCGGGGGCAGTTTTTTGCGGACGATGTTATATCGCCCGGCTTTGGCGACAGTACGCGAAGCTTGAACGCGTGGCTCCAAACCCGGGTGCTGCGCTACGGCAAATCAGGCCTCAAAGCCGACCTGGTCGCGGCTCGGCCGACTACTGAAGGCGTGATTAAAACCCTGGAAAGCCGGCGAATCTGGCTGGTCGGCGCATTGCCGTGCAGCTTTATGGCACCGAGCCGAATCGGCTGTTGTGGATTGTCCTCACAGTTGCTGGCGCCCATGTCAGTACGGTCGCACCTTCATGTCTATGCCGATGGATGTAGAAGATGCGCGCGTGGAAAGACTGGTCAGCGCGATTCTGCCGGGCAATGATGCGGTGGCTTTCAACCAGTGCAACTGCAGGTAACGGCCGTCCTGTTTCGCAGAATTGGGCCGCAAATCCAGTGCGGCCGACCCGCGCTGTCCGCGGGCATTGGCCGCGCTCAAAGGTAGCGGCCGGTCGGCCTGTGGTGGCGGAATGAGCCCTTCGTGAGCGTGGGGTGCAGGTTGATCTGATGCCCGAAAGCAGCTTCTCATGAAGCTTTGTGCGCGAGCTGGTCAAGTCGC
>Ga0163217_1079819_pt1 | contig 15532 bp, 14 predicted proteins | sample SynspAceP_FD_185933 | JGI IMG/M metagenome (GOLD analysis project Ga0163217, IMG submission 185933) | Saline lake microbial communities from Ace Lake in Antarctica - Synechococcus sp. Ace-P (PacBio error correction) | ecosystem: Environmental > Aquatic > Non-marine Saline and Alkaline > Saline ...
CCCCCCCCACCCCCACCCCCCCCCCCCAAATTACACAAAGACAGAAGGAGACTAGCATTTGATGACAAATTCATTATCTTTTTTTTTCCTAAAATTTTAAATCATTTTATCAATTATCAATTTAAATCTGGTAGAACCTTCCCGTAAACTTTTTTTACCAATAAACCTACTGTTTTTTTTCCTAAAGGATAAAAGGAAAGGAATATTCCCCCTAATTTTTAAATTGTCTAACACGGGACCAATGGTCCAACTTAATAATAGTTTTTTTGAGGGTTGATTATGCCTACTTTGTCCCATTAAATGAGAACGTTATCTTTATATAATTTTCCATTCCTTCACCTTTTTTTCTTTTTAAAAAAAAAAAAAAGAACTGAAACCGGTAACAAACCCGTCTAGCTTCTTTTTAGCCTTTTTTTAATAGGTTTTATTTTCCCTTCAGTTTAAATCGGTTTACTTTTTTTTTTTTCTGAAGTTGATAGTTTTTCCTTTTTTTCCTTTTCTTTATCTTTTCATCTGTATTTCCTCGTCACCTATCCAATAAGCTGCGTCTTTTTTTCTCGTTCGGCTTTAACTCGGGTGGATCTATGAAGTAACGGTTTTCATTTTTCTCGTTCTTGGTCCAATTCGTCCCCTTAAGAGTACCAAGCCTCCCCTTGTCTATATATCTTTTTTTGATCCCATATCCAACGGTTCTCCAACTGTGAAATCCTCTCATACAATAATATCAACTTCGCTATTCTGATGTGGGGCTACTTTCTTCTTCACTACTTTTATTTTGTAGCGATTCCCATAATACTCGTACCTTGTTGATTTGTCTGCACGTCTACTTCTAAACGAAATCGTTGCATAAAATTAGAGAGTCCACCTGGTGTAATTTTCAGGTTTACCAAACATAATCCAAACTTTTTTCACGAATCTGATTAAGAATAAGCATTGTTTTTCGTTTTGTTAATTGAACCAGATATTTACGAAGAGCTTGAACATTAAACGAGCTTGTAAACAACGGTGACTGTCTCATTTACTTCCAATTTCTGCACGGGGACTAATGCGCCACTGAATAATAACAACAATATCTTAACAGCACATTTGAAACTAACGCTCCGCAATCTTAATCTGTTCACCTGTAATGGTGTGCAATAGTAACTCATCAAAATATCTACACTATGCGGCTGCATATTAGGATCTAGTGCTTTCCAGCGTCAATAATGCGCATTCCACCTTGTTTTTGAAATTCAAGCTACAGATGCAACGCACTGTAAGTTTTACCAGACTTTCTGGTCATATAACTTTCTGATTCTCCCTCTGGAACACCAACTTCCTAGCGCTAACATCAACGCTAAGACCACTTGGAAAGTTTTGAAATACGAGTATCCACTTTTTTCTCCTAACTCATAACTGAGCTTTACAAAGTTCTTTTCAATTTTTTCAATGCTAATTCTACTGCTTGTTTACGGTCTTCTGCCATTGTTATGTCCTAAATTGTTTTTTATTGCTATCAATTTACATAATTAATTTATTTTATAGGTCCTGTCAACATCCAATATACTTCTTTTTTATAAATGCAAGAAGACGAACAAACATTCGGTGCGCTATTTCCATTTTATCGACTGAGTCCAATGACTTTTTTCCATTATCTGCTTGTCCAATATCTCGATTAATTTAGATATAATCTGCTAGAACTGAATTTCCCGATTAATATTTCTATCTTTTTTCAAATGAAACATTTTGCATACGACCTCAATTTTTGATTGCTATAACTTCCAAACTGTACCAGTTTTTTTATTCTCTAACTTAATGGACCCAGCTACACAGTAAAAAGAAATTCCAATATTGTGTTGAACTGCTTTGACTTGTTTCGGACCATCTAATGGCACATTGGCTACTGACAACTCCGAATTGATTCATCATTTTTTGATTGATACCGAGTTCTCTTTTTTTATACGATTGCTATAAGTGACCAATCCCTTAAAAAATCTGAAGCACAGATATAGATGTTAGACTCTGAAAAGCTCCTCTTTAAATCTCAAGCTGCTGATAATGTCAATTCTCTTCTTTTCATTACTCTTTACTGAATACTCTCAGCTAACTTGTGTCATCTCATAGCCATTAGTGTCCGCGCGTTCTCTTATTATTACCATCTAAGTTATCCACTTTTTTCGCAACTCGATTTCAGACCTTCTTGGCCGTTAAGCGCAAGCTCATTCATGCTTACGCGCATAAGAAGCTAACGTAGGATTGCTTGTTTTTCAATCAAATCTTCAACAATGTAACCTAGACGCGATTCACCTATTCCATAAAAAGCGTAATCTTCGATAGCAAAACAGTTTCATTTGTGTTTGCTTCAGTCGAATGGTTTGCTTCTTGCTCAACATTCTCTCTATTCGTGTGGGCGGTCCTGGCAGCAACAAATAAAAACATTTCCCATTTTTAAAACATGCTGCAGCCATACCATTATTATTTTTTACAACACTTGAATTTTTTGACCTTACTATGCTTGAAGTTCATTGTTTTTTCAGACATAGGCGATTTTTTTGTTCGTGGAACTTATAATTTTTTCCATAGTCTTTGTGCCGTACAATTGTTTTCCAAGAATTTTCTAAAATTTGTTTTGTCATATCATCTTTTGTGGACGACTAAGCCTCCCGTTAAAAAACAACCAAATCGCTTCTTTTTTCAGCAAATTGTTAATGGCTTCTTCTAATTTTCTGCTTAATCTCTACAACAGATTGATGATAAACCTTCAATACTAATGTTTGCTACCACGTCTTTTCGATAAAAATGATTTGCATTTTGTAATTCACTACTTGTCCTAACATAGTTCTGTCCCGACAGCCAATTATTTCAGCATTCACTTTTTCCCACTTAATAGTCAAATATCGCTTGTTGACGTCTTTATTTTTTTTATTAGATCATCAAATCATTATGAAATAGATAGATTCTCATTAACCTTCCAGTATCTAAAAATTAGGCTTGAGCGACTGTCCAACTATTTTTAAAGACACGTATGATTAACCGAAGAAGGTACATGGAACCTTAAAAGAACGCTATTTTTCAACAAATATCGATTCCTGAATAAATAGTAAAAACAAACAGATAAAAACATGAATTATCAGTAAGGAATACCTAAACTTCAAAGTAAATTAATCTACCAATACAATAATGGCAATCATTTGAGCATGGTCTTAATTTTACCTGGCCATGCTGCCGCCAGGACGTTCCTCCTTGTTCACTAATAATAGCGCATCCGGTTACGTAGTTTTTCTACAAACGATAATTGCTACAACCCATGAAGAAGCTAAGCCTTGGCCACACTAAAATAATTAATGCAGTCATTACTAAACATTTTATCAGCTAGGATTGCAAACTTCCAAAATTTGTTACAACCTCTGAGCGAGCCATTTTCCCCATCAAGCAATCTGTTATATACAACTGCAAATATAATTGCTGCTATAACTGTGTAATCTCAATCGTTGACCGCATATTGCCAAACTCCCCAATTTAAAGGAGCCAGAGCGATGATGAGACAAAATGGGATCATAAAGATAGCACAACCGTTATTTATATTTGGTAAATTCCAAACTATCGCCTTCTTTCTTTTTTATTTAATTTAAATTTAACACATAAGAAAATTCTAATAAAAGAAAGTCTTATTGTCTTTCTTAACTTATTCTTTTCATTAATTGAGAATTCAATCTTCTGTGTGAACTGGCTCCGGCCGCTTCAGGAGCGTACTCGACATTCTCATATTTAACATGAACAGAGTAACCGCAAAGCGTTTTCCCTATAACTAAGATAACCTGCTTTGCACATCTGGGATAGTAACTTTCAATGAGTTTCCAGTGTAATAAGGCTTGAATCCGAGCCATAACGGCCGTCATTTCTTCTATTACCAACTGTCTCCACCTTGTCAATCAAACTAATTCATTTCTTTCCAGTACTCCTGTTACGGAAAGCTGCTGAGAACATGGGAAGATACTATGGATATGGATTGTTTTAAGGTTCTCTTTTTCGACAGAAGAAGACTCTTTTTTCTGACCTTTTGTCTCGATGCATTAGATTCCGTACTTGGACAACGACCGTTTCTGAATTTTTCGTAATCATGTCTCTTTAGCCGCTTAGGTTCGGTCTTGATAAATGGTAGATAAATTGACGTTACTCACAATGATGACGTCACCAAATGAGTAAGTAGGCAAATGAATTTTGAACTTATGTAGACTTATTACTGATTTTATTACCTGAGCGTGTTGGTTTGCGACGCTTTTTCTCGTATTTTCGTCATGAGTTATGAGGAACCAGTATCTGTATAAATCTTCTAATAACTGATTCATTGAAGCCCAAAGCGTATCAGCATACTGCTTATGAAAGCTCGCGCGTAAATTTACCTGGCATGACATTGAATAATGCCTTTTCATTGGCAATTAAATAACGTTTTTTGTATTTTGTCATTTGTTTGTAAATCGTCTAAAGTAATAGCCTTTACTTTTTCTGGCTTCTTGTTAATTTTTCACCGATTTCATTCATTCCTATTCTCAACTCCAGTTCTCTGTTTAGAGGCCTAAAAGCTCATATTATTTTAATTATAACACAATCAAAGTTTGACTAACATCTCTTCTTTTTGATGTATCAAACTTTGAGTAGTCGTTTTTATTTAACAAGCAATGTTTGCGTTAGTGCTCTTCTTACCTTAACATCCACCGCTTACATATAGATTGTCCCAGTTAAATGGCACTTCTAGGTTCTAATAATTGATGGACCCAAAAACTAATTTTGAAAACTACCATTACGTCCAACTGGTATCTCTCTTTTAATGCAGCTAACTCAATTCACTAAAGTCCGAATTCAATTTTTGTTTGATTGCCTGCGAGATAGCAATTAACTGGTTATCTAAGCTGCCTCTTTACTATAGGCCTTTACAAAAGATATTGCTCCTTTTGTTTTACCTATAAACTTCCATCGAACTCCTGATATCCCCCATAAATAGAGCGATAAAAACAACTCTTCCCGACCTAGAATAAGCTAATTTTGTTTGTAGTTGTCCTGCAACATTATAAAGGCGTTTTTACATGGACTGCCCAATATCATCCATTGTTTTTTTGACGTTTCACTCTGTCAATAATTGAAAAGTGTAAAACCACTTGAAAAATAATTGCATCTAATTGGAAAATATTTTTAACAACTCCTCTTCTGATTCATTCTGTATATCTAGCTTAATTTCCAAAAAATCTGTTTAGGATGCAGTCTATAACGCGAAGTTGTTTTCCAACCTTTTTTCATCTTGTATGATAATGTAAATACAAGAACCAACCACTTTCAGCCAATCTTTTGCAATCCTGCACAATTTCACTAGCTCCATGATAAGCTGACTTATGTTTTGGCTGTCCTTCTTGGGGCAAAATATGAAAAACACTGCATACTACTTTTTCTGCTAACTCTTCTGGCAAGAACTTTTATTTGATTTAGAGTGATGGAATAATGATTGGACTAAATCGAATACGTAGCTTTCACCATAATTCTGTGGCTGTAATGGCTGCAAATAACTCCAGAGAATTGAGATGATTGAAGAACCTGGGCCTATCATTTCTTTTTTCACAAGAACTCACTGTGCTTGATTTCATTCTGGAATAACTTTAGCTCTTAATAAAATTTCTTTTATGATTACTGAAAGCTTCTGTCTTTTGTGTCTCCTCCAATATCAGCAAAATAAACGTTCGTTCTAAGCTGAAATCATATGAAAAACTATCATCAATAATGCAGTAATCATATAACCTTAACTAATTACTGATGTAGGCCAACTAACAAGGCTATAAATCCCTAGTGGGTCTTATAGACTACAGCTCTTTTGCTTCTGGAGCTTCGGCCACACCCTTTAATACCACGATACTTTTCGGCCTTTTCACGGCCATCTTTATTGAGTCAAAAGGTTAAATATCAGCTGTTGTTTCTTCAAGCGGAATAGCGTTCAATTTCATCGCTTCTGAAAATTCTTTTTCAGCTTGGTTTGTTTAATCAATTGCAATCATTTCTCTGGATCCATTTTACCCTACAACAAAAAGTTCATATTGCTAGGATGATAAAATGTTTGTAGCTTTCGTGTAATAGCTCTCAAGCTGTTTATCATAATACTATCAACGGTAAACCCTGCAATATCAATATGCACAGGATGCTTAGGGTACATATTACTAACAAGCCAAAAACAAACGCCAACTGGTTTCATCTTCAAACATCTGTACTCTTGAGCAATAATCTCCTTTTTCTTTATCGACAGTTTCTTTCGTAAATAGGTTTTGACAAAGTCTAGTAATGTCCAATATTTCATCTACTTAGTGGTAACTCGAAACAAATACTGGTTGATAAAATTGTAAAAGCATTTGCTGAAGCCCCCATTTTGCCAAATAGATTAAAAACATCTCATTTCTTTTTCAACTTTTCTGCTTCTAAAAAATGAGCAATAACCATCCGGAACACGAGTTAATTGATCACTATCTCGTGGTATGACTGATTGTCTATTGAACATCTTAGTAGTAAATAGTCCGTACGTTTTATGAATTCATTTTAGGCAATAAGGTACGGATAGCCCATTTGATACGTGTTTTCCAAGTATATATCGTCTCAATTTAATTGTTCCTACTGCTTTTTCTCCATTATTTTAACCTCCTCTGATAAGAAAGAATGTCGCTTTAATTTGACTTGATTAGCTATCTCTATGATTTCTTTTTTGTTACTGTCTTCAATATTTGCCATCTCTTTTTTTTATACTTATGTTCATTTTTTGCTAATTGGTTTGAATAAGTTGCTCTCAAGCATCTTGAATATCTCAGATTGCAACATTGAATTTTTCAAACATTTGATTTTGGTTGGTGTATATTCTTCTTTAGTACAATACCAGTTTGCATCTCTTTTAATTGCAGCGTAAAGATCTCTTTTACTTGACCATTTTTTTTACTGTCATCCTGTTTGAACATATCATACCTCTAAAAGTTATCTAATGACTAGATGCTAAAAGCTAGACTTTCTTTTTCTCTAACGTTTACAATAATAGAGTGAGGGAACCACCAAATAAACCATTAATAGTTTGACCTGCATAATAATTATCTTGAAGATAAAAGAATATCCGTTGTGTACCCTAAATTGAATTAGCTTGTTTACTTCTTAGGTATTTCTATTTTGTTTTACTTCTTCTTCAAATTGCTTGAAACATAAAAGCTCTTGTTGTTTTGATTTTCCTTGTTTAAAGGAAACCTTTTAAGTTGGTTTGATTATTTGATTTTCATCTACATCAGCTACGTACAATACTGGTCACTTGATTTGTGGATCATTTCTTTGTAGTAATCATAATAGTGATCTCAGTAATTTCTGCTAAATTCATAGTCCCGATACTAGGAATTTTTTGACTTTCTTTCATCAAAAAAAAAGTTCTGCTGTAATTCTAAATTAGCATACGTTTGCTTATCATCTGGCAATCGAATCATAGTAATACACTAGGTATTTCTTTTCACGTATAAATGTATCTTGTCAAAATGTCTTCAAACACGTTAGGATTGAAGATAATCTCTTCAAGATTCAACAGTGATTGTGTTAATCATCGAGTCGCCCTTGTTTAATATTTCAATTAACAACGTTAAAAGATAAGGTTAAAACATGAACTGTTCCTTTTTTTAGTTACCCGAGCTTCAAATCCTGCACAATAAATTTGATAATTCACTTCTTAAAGTTGTCTGTGTCGGATTTTTTTCACTATTCGTTTCAATTATGCTAGATTAACAAAGCTCCTTTTGTTATATACTCCTTATCTAAGGAGTAAGAACTTTATTTAATCCTTTACTGTTTTAAATACTTTTCAGTTGGAATGGACTATAATGACAGTTCTCAGTTACAGTATAATCTTGGAATATGAGCATTTTTTTGTCTCACGGTACGCTTATGTGTAACAACGTATGCAATCTTCTCTTTATCATAGTGGTGAGAGCGTAAAATATTAAAAGTGAAGTGTCCTACCTGGACAAAAAAAAATTAGAAGCATTTACTTCTAATTGTTTTTATAATCGTTATTTTGATTTGGATATATGTCCTTACCATTGCTGCTGGACCTTCAGATTTACCAAATGACACCTACTAATACAATAATCGTTATTAAGATAAGAGCAACTTGCAAACAAACACTTGGTACATTTGAATAATCGGTATATAATTTCCGAAACACTTAGACTTTGAGCAAAGCAAAGAATATTGCCAGCACCCATAGCTTCCTAAAGGATTCCTTGCCTGCAGATCATGCAGCCATTGCAATAAAACCTTGTCTGCGATTGCTTGATGCGAGAAATTTAATGAAATAGCTTGGAGCTGATTGTCCACCCATACCACTAGTAAATCAGATAGTAAAACGCCAGCATATTTTAGTCATGTACACATTGATTCTAATGTATCAGCTTGCTTGAGGGTGCTCTCCAACTGCCTCTTAGTCTTAGACCAAAAGAGTTTTGAATACGTACAAACAACAGCATTACTGCAATACTACCCAACAAATGCAGGGGCAGATGTTCCTTAAAGAAAATAGGTCTAAAACGGAATGTTTTTCTATAAAGGTATTTTGCTTACAAAGTTTTTCTGAAATAATATCTGCTGCCCACGTCCATGTATAAAAACACGCGTTAAACAATACAGCCAGAGCTGGAGCCATTAGGTTTTGATAACCGTACAGAAATATGGTCGCTCGTAAAATTATTGTAGCGACAGCATGAATGAGTGAAAATAAAATACAATAAATCCGCCTACAACCAACCTAAACAAGGTGTCCAATTACTAATTGAGAAGCAACATGTCAAGTTAAAAACAACTGAACTAAAAGCACCCATTACCCATAATTCCTTCAAGTCCAACGTTTAACTAATCGCACTTCGTTCTGAAAACGTGCCACCTAGTGCAGTCAAAATTAGAGGAGCTGAGTAAACCACGCTGCGAAAGACAATTGCCAATACATTAATAACTAATCCATCCTTATTGACTCCTCCTTTATTTAATTTAGCACGCTTAATCGACAAACATGCGGATTAAATATTAGCTCCGACAAAGAAGTACTAAATAGAAGCAATAACAATATAACAACTTCTGTGGCCGTCTGCTACTAAAAAGCCATGGCTATTTCGCCAATTTTTAAAGCCCAAATTAATAAAGCTGAGAATAAGATACCTACCGGATTACCTAGTCCTAATAACGCAACGGCAATACCGTCAGACCCGATTGAATGGCATTATTGATGCTTGAACAAAGCATGTTTTGAAAAGTTCCCAATGCCTTCCTAGCCACCTAACCTGCTAGTGAACGCATAATTAGCATTGAATAACTCTCGTTCTTTTTGTAACGTCATTCCTGCGTATTTACGATGCAAAAGGGTTTAAAACCAACTGCCTCTTATTTCAAACACTGTTGTCTTTTTCAATAAATAACCAACGATAATCAGCGTAATTACGAAGATTTCCTCCATGCAAATGGTTTTGAATTATTTGTTAAATCTGATACCATGCCCCAACGAAGACTTGCACCTTCAGGGATGCGAGCTTGTATCTGATGATTCAGATAAGAACATTTCTGGATTAAATAATTTGCTGTATAAAAGGCTGTATAATTCAACATAATCGTACGATAACTTCCACTTGTATTAAAATAAGCTCTCAAGAACCTGCAATGCCCGCCATAGACCACCAGCTAAAGCACAAACAATTAAACAACCCTAATAAAATAATACCTGGTATTGTAGGAATGATAATGCAAACAAACTGAAAAATAGCCAACGAGTAATGCTTGTACAGCAACACCGATATTAAAGCAGCCAGCCTGTATACGCTACTGAAAATCCAAGCGCCGTAAAAATTAAAGGTGTTGCCTGTCTAATGTTTTCTCCAATATAAATGAAATTGCCAAAATGCGCCTTGTAACTATGGCTTGAATAAACCCGCCACTGGGTTATAGCCAAAGTTAACATAATTAATGCTCCTAATAATAATCCTAAAAATAACGCGAAATACCGGAACTAATATACCATCTAATTTCTTTTATTGTTTCAACGTTTAGTTGGCCTTTCTTTCCCAGCTCTTTTTCAGCAGCAAGCTCTAGCCTTTTTGAAGAGACGACCTGCCTTAGATAGTCCTAATTCTTGGCTGTGTTGATTCTTTTGGTTGACGATTGCTACAATATTTCCTCGTACATTACAGCATGCGATCTGAAACGTTTAAAATTTCATCTAATTCACACTCATTAAGTAGAAGCTTTCATTATCTCGTTTTGTTCAATCAAACGCTTATGATATACTCTATTGCTCCAACATCTAATCAGCGCGTAGTTGCGCTGCACATTAATAGAGATGGATTGCGATCAATTTCTTAGCAATCAATGGCTTTTTGTTTGTTTCTCCGACACTCACCTGCCAGAACCATTCTCATTTTGAGCTGCGCAATCAACCTCATGCAATTAATTCTTTGCATATTTTTTAATTTCTTAGGATTTTAAAAGCCGTTTTGCTTAATGGTTTTTTTGTAGTGTTTTGAATTGCAATATTTTCTTCTAGACTCATTGGCAAATTAAGTCTATTTTATGGCGATCTCAGGGATTATGTCTAAACCCATTTTTCAGTGGATTTCGGGTGTATCTTATTTTGAATTTCTTTTCCATTCAATTTAATTTTTCCACTTTCTGTTTTAGTTAGTCCGTAATGGCTTGGATTAATTCACTTTGCCATTACCATCATTCCAGCTTATTCCCAATAATTTCTCAGCTCTTACTTCAAGACTTAGGATTTTTCAGCTCTAGGCTCGATCTTCTTTACTCAATATTTTCGACTGAAAAGAACAACTTCTTTAGGCTGGCTTCTTTCTTTTCAGTTTTAAATGAAACTGAGCGACAAACCATCATATCTGCTTATTTTTTGCTGCGAGTCCGTTTTGATACATCACGGTATCATACTTGGCCGCGACGAATATACGTAAACGATCTGCAACTTTTTTTTTCATCTAATTTTTTGAGTAATCAAAATAATAGATTTGCTTATAGTTATCTTTCATAATCTTGAATATTCCACCAATTCTTGAGGAGTTAACACCGCTGTAGCTCTCAAATATTAAGCTTTCTGCACCACGATAGAGTGTTTTTAAATATTTCACACGTTGTTCCATTCCGACTGGAGATGCTCTCACTTTTGATGCTGGATTTACTATAAACCATACTTTTCTGATAATCTTTAATTCGATTGTTTTGAGTGTTTTTTGATCTAGAACACCAGCTTTATTCGGTTCACTACCTCAAAATAATTTCTCAAGTACCGTAAATTTTTTTAAAAACATAAAATGCTGGTGAACATTCCGATACCCAGTTTATTAGCATTCCACGGGATTAATTGTTACTTCTTTTCATAATCAAAATTTTTCCTGAAGTCGGCTCTACAAAGTCCTGACAAATATTCATCAGAGTCGATTCCCCGCCCCGTTTTCACCCAATAAAGCATGACTTTCTCCTTTTTAAGGCTGTAAATTAATTATTATCAATTTGCTTTAAAGGTACAAATTGTTTGTAATACCTTCATTTCGATAACGAAATTGTCTCTGAAACGATGAACTCATCCTTTTTACTGCTTAAATTTAAATATTCATTATACGTTCATTTCTCAATCAGGGGCTACAACATTTTTTACATGTGTAGCGTTTTCAAGTTATTTAGGAACTCAAAAGGCTCCTTTGCCTATAGTGGATAAGAGATGAAAGGCCGGAATAAACACCGGCCTTTCTCTAGGATTAATTTATCTCCTAATATAATCTTTTTATTATTTTTAAGGTTTTTGTGGTATATCAATGTCTCCCTGATGATTTGTTCTTTGTATTCTAGGCGACTTTTTCTTAACTTCGTCTGTTTAAGTTACCATCTGTCAAGTCAACACCGCCTCAGCTAGCGTAGTTACAACTTCTCCTGCAACAATTACAGCCATTGCCTCAATTTGAGATGTCCTTTAACTGCTTGCACCTACACCTTTAAGTGTAGAAGCTAGTGTAAGTTACCTGTATCGTATTTACCTTCATCATTTTGATTCACGGTCAACTCCGATTAACCATAACTTTTTGATTCATCAGCATTCATATAAATCTTTTGCTTTCTGAAAATACGCCGTTACTGAATCTCCTGCTGCTTGATAGATAACGTCCGGCAATATATAACATAGCTGCTGCTAAATTGTTTCCACGAGTGCGTCCACCAAAAGAACTACATACTCACTGTTTACATCTATTTCCGGGTTTAACTGCTTACTCGCAGCAACAAATTCCTGCTTCAAAGCGTGAGATAACATCACTTTCTTGTCCACCGATAGCCTATTTTGTTGATTCAAGTTGTTTCGGCTGCTGCTACTCCTGCTAAAAATGCTGCTTCATGATCTTTACAACCGGAATGCAAGTTTGGAGCTTCTATCATATCATCAAATAAAACAAAGGTTTGGTCTTCATTTTGTCCTGAACATCTGTCATTGCTTCTTTTAATTTGTATCCAATTCCAAATACTACATACAAAAATCAGCTTGAGAGCACTGTCAAATTAGTTACCAAATTCTGATCTTCATTCGATTGTTTAAGTACTTAAAGGCCGTCGGTTCCTTCTTTCTTATCGTTTTCTGTCGCCCCATTCTTGCATAGCCTTCCAGGCAGATTGGTTAAGGATTTATCATCTACTCCACCTACATCTGTTACATAACTACCGAAAATTTTAATCTTTCAGTTTTTGATTGATTGTGCTGCAGAATTCAGAAGCTGTTTCTGAATCATCTGATCCACAGGCTGCTAATGTACACTGAAATTAATCCTAAAGCTAGAAGACTCATAAAATTGCGTTTTTTCCATTAAAAAACCCCAACGTTTTTAAGTAACAAGTAAATTGCGGTTCACTTGCCTTTAAATAAATATGATACCATTTTTAATTAAACAAAATTAACAATTAAACGATGATGTAACCGTTTTTTCCATAAAAAATGTTTCACATTTTAATGGTAATTCTATTTTTTTTTTTTCGAAAGAAGTTTTAACCCTAACGATTCTTTAAAAACCATTGTTCATTAATTTGTTGAATTTCTCCACCTGGTTTCCCAGGCTTTTCTGTAACGTTTAACTTTTTGGTTTACTTCCTTCGAGGGACCCACGATTCCACGCATTTCCATCTCAATCATATTCATCGAGTGCACCGATTGTAAACAATTCAAAACGTCTTTGTAATAAAGATTAATACTAGCTGTTTTGCATCTCTATTATATTTGAACAGCATCCTTCATAAATCTCGTTCTTGGATTCACACTGATTGTTTCGGCTCATCACAGGCCATCATTTCTTCTACATAATTAGCTCCTTGTTGTTGGGTAACAAACTCAACTTACGCGCTTACCTATCATCAGAAATATAGGCCACTGAACACGACAGGTTATTTTCTCCCATAGGTAGTACACATATCTCCTCTTCCAAGTAGTTTTCTGCTCCACTACATCATATTGTTCGTGAATCCGTTCCAACTCCGATACTGGCAAAAGGCAATTCTTGAAGTAACACTTAGCTTTTAATAATGCCCTGTGATAACATCGGACATCTTGGTTGTTGTGTCGCAAAATCATACTGAATACAGCAGCTGAGCATTTTGAGCTAGTCTGATAATGGCATCCTCCACTTCATTACTGGCAAACATCATTAAATCAGCTAAATATCCACTACTACTACAATAAGGGTAAGGTAGGATGCCCTTCTCCATTTTCTAAGTTTTTTCCACAATAAAATGATTATACCCCGTATAATTTTCGTTGCCACTAAGCAGCAAATAACTTCATAAGCTGTTCCATTTCCTAAATATTTTTGTAAAGCTGGCGCCTGCTTTTTTTGGGATTGTGGACAACTGGTGTCAGTAAATGTGGAATACCATTGTATACATTTAATTCAACCATTTTGGTCAATCATCATCACTTCACTTCGTTTGGTTTGCCTTCATATAACAAACTAGTGATGATGCGTTATCAAATGATTTCCCACTTCCGGTGATTCCGCTACAAGTAATGAGGCATTTAGTTAATCCGCCATGGCAACATTACAGATATATCTCTACCTAAAGGAACTTCTAACTAGTTTTTTCGTTATTTTGCCTGACCTTCAATAACATTCCCTAAAAGCTACAAGCTACTTTCACTATTTGGAATTCAATCCCAAATAAAAGGTTTTCCGGATAGGCGCTTCCATCCTAATATCTTTTAAGCGGCTAGTGTGCTAGAGCAATGTCATCATTAGACTCACGATTTCCTTACCTTCACTCCAACGCCGGTTGAATCTCGTACTTTCCGTTACTTGCGGTCCAAGAATTAGCTTTTGTAACTTTAGCCTCTACTCCAAAACTTTTAAACGTTTTTCAAGTTTTTTTTAACATTTCTTTGAATTAAGGCTACTCATTTGTTTTGGTCCTGTTGTTCAACTTCTTTAATAAACTAGAGCGGCCATTTGAATAGTCAATGTTTTCAGGTTCTGATTAATTTCAAAATCTAATCCTGATTATCCCGAACGCAACTTCTTTACTCCGCTTTCTTTTGAGTCTCAGATGGCTTTGTTGATCTGATACTTCAATTCTTCTAACGCATTTCGGTCATTTAATGAAGTATTTTATTCGATGTGATATCAGATTCTAATGGTTCTTTGTATCTATTGGCTTCTATACGTTTCTTTGTTTTTTTTATATTCTTCCATTTGTTTAGCAACAGCCAGCCTATTTTTTTTGAAAATAGTAGTAAATAATTAAGAGATGTTTCAAATGATTTCGAACGAATTCCATAAACTTTTGAAAGATAATCAAAAATCAAAAAGATACTGATAAACGCATAACAACCACTACTAAGTAAGTTCTATTGTGTAAACAAAGAAATTAACTAGATGAATCAATTACCCACCAATCATTCTCTCCTAAAGATTTGAGTTATTTCGTTTTTAGTCATATCGCCATAACAAAACGCAATGAAGCTGAAAAACATTTAGGTTGTTATCTAATAATGGGAGCAAAATAATGAGCATGCAACAATTACCAATGTACTGGCATAAGCTATTCTAATCCAATCATTCTTTGTTTTTAAATGGGAGGTTTGTTTTCCTCCTTAAAATAAATAGGCCGCCATATACCGCCCAGTAACAAAGCAGCAACCATAAATGTATTTCCTACAAAAAGCGAATAAATTAGCACTGAGAACTCCAATAAACCCTAATTTGGGAAGCTGCGAGCCAGCTTAATAGGAATAAATATAAGTCCTATAATTTCAATTGAGAAGTGGTTGGTTTTTTATTTTTTTCTAGTATTCTTCTCTTTTTGTTTGCCACAAATAACTTAAACCTCCTTTGGCATTACTTTCTCATTTACACAAAAAAAAGGAAGTGGAATCCACTTTTTAGATAGAAAAACTATGTTGCAGTGTATAAAGCCATTCTGATCCAAACGAAAATAACCGAATACCGCACAACATAAAGCTTGTTTTATTTCTCTTTTTGTC
>Ga0163217_1017978_pt1 | contig 15531 bp, 7 predicted proteins | sample SynspAceP_FD_185933 | JGI IMG/M metagenome (GOLD analysis project Ga0163217, IMG submission 185933) | Saline lake microbial communities from Ace Lake in Antarctica - Synechococcus sp. Ace-P (PacBio error correction) | ecosystem: Environmental > Aquatic > Non-marine Saline and Alkaline > Saline ...
TAAAGGGGAAAGAAAAAAAAGGAAAGCAAAAAAAAAAAATTTCAAAAAAAAATGAAAAGTCCCAAAAAAGGGGTTTCCCGGTTTTCCCCGTGCAAAGAACCCATCCCGAATTATCATTAATTTGGGGGCGGAAAATTTGGCCCTTAATGGCCCTAATTTTTTTGGGAATTTTTCTCGGGAAGGTAGTTCCCCGTGGTGGTTACAAAGGTACCCAAAAAAATCCTGGGGTCCCCCCGCCACTTTTTCCTTTATCTAGCCACCATCTTCAATGAATACGGACCAGTTGTTCCCTTAGGGAGAAAAATAGTCCCCAACTTATCTCACTCGGGCCCAAAAGTTTTGTACACTTCTTCTGAATGGCGGACTGGAAATGGGTTTGGGTACTGCACATAACGGTTCCTATTGCATCACCAACTAAGGTAGCCTAGGTTGCTCAGCAACACTTCATTGACGCGCCTGAATAGTAGGTTTTCAATTGCCCGCTTTAAATATCCCGTGAAACTGAAATGACCTGTCCGGTAGTTAGTTTAATAGTGCCGTTTTCCGTTAAAAAATGGTCCGAAAAGAATTATCGATGGGACAACCATTTGCTCGGGGTTAAGTAATCCCTCCTGCGGCCCTTACCCGAAACCCTAAATTGGAATAAGGTTCCAATTTTTCAGCTTTGCGTGTCATTCTCCCAGGTCCCTGTCGTTTTGTTGATAAGAATAACCGTGATATTTTTATAAGCTTGACATCGTCAGGATACAAGGCACCGGTCAAAGGATTCTTTAGGCTGGCCGTGATGCTTCCCTAAGAAAATCGCTCTGGTCCTTGAATATGTTCATCTCCCGATAATTCCTTTTTATTCAAATTTTTTGTCCCATAAATACATTTTCCTTGATATCTTTCGCAATCAACTGGTAACCTTAGTAAATATCTGCTTGATAGCGGATTGAAATTTGAAGTTTTTACAATACCTACTCCTCTGCCTTTTTCATAAGTTATTTCCACCCTGTTGTTGTATAATTTTGCTTTAAGTCAATATCCAACATCCTTGCCATTTTTTTTAAGCATCACCGCATACATAAAAAAGAGCTCACTCTCCACCATTCAACAACTCCTGGCCCATTCTCACAACATCTTGTGCTGTACACTAGTGTTTTTTGTTCCTGAATCCCTAGAAAAAGGCGACATCTGCTTTTGTCAAACACTCCCCTTTAAATATTGTTGCCTTCGTCTGATCAGGAAATCTGTGGGAAATTTCCTATCGCCAAAAAGAAAAGCCAGGACGGTCCCTTTTTTATCCAATACTTCCCGTTGCTCGCATAAGGCCCTAAATGGTGCCACTCCAGTTCCCGGACCTAACCCATGATAATTGGGTGCTTGATTTTCGGAAAGTTAAATCGTGTGTTTTTATCTACAAAAATCTTTACTTTATCCCCACTTCAAGCCTATCCCTAGGGTAGAGGAGCATGGCCTTCTTTATTCCCTGCCCAATGCAATTATAGCGCACAACCGAAACACCAATATGTACTTCCTCTTCCACAGCTTTCCTGGTGCGAAGCAATAGAATTACATTCGCCGGTATTTTTTCGCAAGAATCAAATCAGTTCCTTGGAAGATAATTTTATAGGGTAACTTCGTTTTAAGATCCAAGATATCACGTGCCCCTGGTAGAGGTATTCCTGAATTGCCGACTTGTCATCAAGGATTTTTTTTTTAAGGCCTCATTGCCCGTTATGCTGCATATTTCGGATAGAGGTGTTTTGGATAGGGGGTAAGTTCATAATCATACGTAGTGCATCATGTAAAGTTTTGCGTCCTTCATCGGGTCTCGAACCTCCTCATTAACCTGACAAATTGGTGGAACGCAATACTGCCTTAAACAAGTTTTGGGGAATTGGGCACCATAAACCCCCAATGCATGCCCGCTCCATATTTTATTAATTCCCAGATCCTTAAGATCCAGTTCCAAATGGGATGGTTTTCTTTGAAGACCCCTTTCCATTAAGTGGAATTTTCTCTAACTCCTGGCTTCAAAAAAAGATTTTTTCTGGAGTATTGTGTTCCGATTAACCTGGATATTGGACGATCCTAGTACTTGATCCCCCGGTTTAAAAGAAAAATTTTGACCATTTGTCTGTACATATGCATTAGAAATTTCTGTATGCCAGGTCTCTGCTTCATCCCCATAGTCTAACATCACAATCTGCCGAGGAACAATTCTTTTACCCGCCCAATTTTTCGAGTACGGGGGCATCGCAAACGTCTACGCCGTCCTGGCAAATAATCCAACATAAACTACTATCGCCCAGGGCAAAACTGAAAATTGTAACAATGGGGCGAGGGTTTGTTGCCTTTTTACCGCGGAGGTAATTGAAATGAAGTTCCTCTGCCTGTACAGGGGGTTCGCCCAAATCCAACTCAGATTGGTGCTTACGATTACAGCCAGTTTTGATGTTTCTTGAGTTCCTGGTTTTAAAGGTAGCCATATCGGAAACCCACTGCTTTAATTCCCATTTCCTCTGCCGCTTGCATAAGATTTCCTCGGCCAACCTTCACTATTGCCCGTATGGCTCCCGAAAAGGATATGTATTGTTTTCCGTTTTTTCCTCATCAACAAAAGGTGGAATCCGGAACCTAAGGTAAGGTTTCCTACTGCTGTTCGTCAAAGATGTTCTGGCCAGATCCCCCGCAAAAAAAAGACCGCTTTAAACCCATGGTACTGTCCCGATCCATGTCCCGACAGAGTCATACTAAGTTTGTCTGCTTGATCATCGTTAAACGGTCCTCTTTCCAGTCTTTTTTAAGTACCATACTTTTGAATAATTCAATGTTATTTTGTTCGGGCGTTTGGGAAGTGTATCGCAGATAGGGCTTTATAACTCGATACCTTGGGATATTTAGCTTCGACCTCCGTCCGTTTTACCCCGGGAGGTATAAATTACATCCTGTCCCTAGAATAGGAATTCCTAAAACCCCTGCCAAATCCACCGGCGTGGCAACATTATGAAAGGCAGTAAGTTGGAGAGAGTCGACCACGCCTAACGGATTCTCTGTGAATTCCCTCCCAGTGAAGCAGGAATAGGTAATCAATGCCTGCCCTTTTCCTTGTCGGACGTAATGAAATATACTGAATCTAAACGTAGAAAGAGGTGGATGCGTTGGGGTGGATCATGTTTATACAGGTTGTTGCTACGTTTTTTTATAAATCGGTATCCGGCTATAATGGGAAGTCAACTACGCATTTTGGGTTTCCATTGATATTCCTTTGACCCAACCGGATGGGAATCCAGATCATGCCACACTAAACTGCAAGCCACGCTTGGTTTTTTCTCTTAGCAAAATCTTCCCTTTAACTGAGCGGTCCTACCAAGTTCTGTGGTGCACACAGGAGTGTAAGTCTGCAGGGGTGTGATATAGTATTCCCCAACTATTGCCCAGCCATTGCGTATATTCTATTCCCCGCTTACGTGGTCTGCGCTTTAAAATTAGGTGCTCGTCTCCCAATTCTCAAACCTCATATTTTGTATATTAAAATTATACATTGAAAGCATTTTGCCCAAAAAATGTTGCCTGCTTTCTAAATACAAAAATCTACGAAGGGTATTAACTGAATCGCCAATTGGAAAATATTAATTTAGGATAACTAAGGTTATGACACCTACAGGGGACATTTAAGAAGGTTTACCTAAAAATGCTTAGTGCAGGTAATGAATTGAATACGAGTTTTGCCTTATATACCTCAAAAAAACCTAAAATAATTTAAAAAATTATGGTTTCGGCTTAAAAACTGATCAATAAGGCGGATAATCCTCCCTCGGGCCTATGTGGTGTAATAAAATAGAAAATTCCTATGGATAGGGAGCTTTTTTTGAATCTCGATGATTTTCAATACCCCACTTTTAAAGCTCCTTAAGATGGCATTAAGGAAACGAATGCCTGCAGTCCGAAATGTTTTGGGTAGGTAGGATTTGATGGCTTCCGTACGCCCAAATTGCATTTCCACCTTAAGGTCGGCAAGACGGATACCTTTTTGGCTTAAAGCATCGCAATTACTTCAAGCGTTCCTGAACCAGGTTCCCTAAAAAGCAGGGGAATGTTTTTTAGATTTCAGCTTTAATTCGTCTTTTGAGACAATGGGATTTTTGCTGCCGCATCCACAGGACGATCTCATCTTTAAAAATGGGGTAAATAGTGGATTTCGCGGTCCTTTTGGAATTTGCCCTCAAACAATCCAAGCTCTAATTCTCTTGTTGAGTAGGGCCCTGCTTCTATCTTGTTCCGAATTGCCACTGAGCAGCTCGTACCCTTTACATCTTGTGAAATGTATGGAAGCCCGTGCTAGTAGGTGGAGGCCAAGATGTACTGCGTAAAGGAGTGCTTTGATCCTACATTGCAATACCCCTTTAAAGGCCTCATTAAACTGATTTAAATAAATCAAATTCTAATTGCCCCTGTAGACCTCTTGAATGTTTTCGGTATGTTTAGCAAAAGTAACTGTGTTTCTCCCCGCAGGAGAAAGAACTACCTTGTTTCGCCTCTTCGATCAAAAAAGTGCAAGATTAAAACTGGCTTTCCAGTTCTTTTATGTGTTTTTGTGACACGCGCAGGTTGGGATACTAACAATTCATTTCTGCCAGCCGTTGGTAAAATCGACGCCTTCTGCAACCGTATAAAAAACTTTCCAGACGAAAATCGAACATATAACAATATTACTCATATTTTTTAGACCCTGGAACGGCTGAGTAAAGAGAAATCTGGATAAAACCACTAAAATGAGCATCCCCTTTAAACTTAAAGTAATTTACATAAAAGATAACTTCCCGTAATTTCTATTTTAAAATTAACATAAATAGCATATAAAGTTTATAAAGTTGTGATTGATAAAGATTTTTTGAATTATCGTTTTTTTTTACTCATAAAAACCTGTAATGTTCGCTATCACCAAGCATGTCGATATGGTCTATCCCTTAAAATTCTTACTGTTGAGTATGTTGTAGGTATTTCCTTTTTATCTTAATTGGTAGTTCCCTAATTAGGGTTGCGCTTTGCATTACTTTATGGTAAAATGTACCATTTCAAGGGTATCCACTGTGGTTACCCTAAACTTGCTCTTTTTCTGTGCAACTGTAGAGGTTCCACGAAATCTAACGAGGATTCTTGTCCGTAAAATCGTATGCTTTTCCTCGGCGAGAAGAATTCCCTGACAGTATCATTTATCCTTGCCTCAGTATGAATCTTCCAATAACCACAGAATTTAAAAAAAAGGCCGACAACTTCTTTAATGGAACGGTCGCAGGGTAAATTTTTAACTTGATCTTACGAAGCGCCACAAAAGCGAAACCGAATTGTCCAGTAGTCATTGCAACGACAAGATTCCTTTCTCTCTCGCTCCCGTCATTCCAAGCAGACCAATGTACAATTAGTAAGAGAAGGTTTGAACATGGCTAATCCAATTCACTTACAATTTGAAAAGGGGATGTTCCCAGAATATTATACTCATAGATAGGATTCATTAAATGTTCATGTATTTTTTGAAATCCCCAATATACAATATGTTCAACAAAAAACAGAAAGCATTCAAAGAAATTATATCTATTTAAGTATGTCCTCCATGGTTTAAATATTTGGATGCAAAAGCAAGAATATCAATGGATCCTTTATTTATGGCCAGATATCATTCAAGATATGATGAAGTTAACCAAATTCCTTAAACCATGATTCTCGCCATTTACACAACATTTAATGCACCCTTGCATCTTTTTAGTTGCAGGAAATGTTATTTAAGCTAGATTGTCTATGATTAACCCGTCACATAATCACCATTATGAAATTAAGAGATAATAATTGTAAGCGATCGTCATGCACGCACTTGCGGTAGCTCAAATTAGTTGAACAATTCATCCAATACTTAGCAATGGGTAGGGGCCCGGTACAGTTAATGGCCTTGGAAGCAAAAACGTCATCTAAATAAAGACATTCCATCTATTTTCCTCGATGTGGAAAATGCCCTATCATCATGGTTTCGATCTTTTGAATCCCTTGGAAACCACCAACAGTAATTTTGATTACAGGCAAACCTGAATTATGCCAACTTTAAGGCTTTTTGATATGAAACGTAAACCGATTTATACCTGCAAAACCTATTACTCTGGGCCCGTTTTGAAATGCCTCTGCTAAAAGAGCTATGGCCAAATATCAGCAGCTGCAAAAAGGTGATCGAAGACGACGAGTATATCTTCGTAAAAAAGCAACCTAAAAAATAAGTCACAAAGTTGTTCTTAACGACATAAAACTTGATCGATAAGCTCTTGGAGGCCTTATATTAAATTAGTAACGGATGAATCCAATATCGATCATTCTTTCTAACATGCAATCTTCTTGACACACAGTTGCCGGAGGATAATCCTAAGGATTCAACAAATCTATATATCGTGAATTTAAAGAAAAAATTGAAAATTTAATAAAAAAACAATGTTGAAGTCGGAGGACGACAGGTGCCCAGTGAGCCGAAACAGAAAAACCGTATTGGCAGAGGCGCTTAAGCAACATTTTAAATAAATTATTCTCGCATTTAGATGCCCTTCGTTTACTAACAGGAATCATCAGTACTTCTATGTTAATAGGATGAAATTTATTAAAGGACTATCTCATAAAAAAAACAATTGGCTGGAGAGAGCTTTTATAATGTTTCAAAACCTCATCCGTGATTCGATTGAGTTACCGATAATATTAAAAATGATATGTCTCAGATTCATGTAAATATATTCAGATTTTCATAAATTTAGATTTCAACCTATAGATTTAGGTTAAACATTAACCAATTTTTATTAATCCTAAGGTTTATGATCTAGAAGGTGAAACTAGCACAGGTTATCCTTATTTGTTTCCTTGATTTTTTCATTCAATTCCTACCCTTTTAATGCAAATTAGGGGGACATTATCTTGATCGGAACGGTTTAAAACTAATCCTCTTTTTTATTTAAGGGGAAGTGTTATAAAATTAAGGTTTAATAGGGTATCCTTATTTTTTTTTTGCAATATTTATGTTAAATAAAGAACTGTTACCCGAATGGCGTTTTTTACATATACGGTTTTGAGGTATTTTAGACTTGACTTTTTACTCTACATTTATTAAGCTAATCACCTGAGTTTCATTTATTTACCCCCATAGCCAGGGAGAGGTGGCAAAAGATTAACACTTCCACTTCTTCCTCTCTTAGATTCTTCTACTTTTCATGGTTGGTCTGGTGTATTAGGATGGACGCGTTCCCCGTTCGTTGGCCTTATCCAGGCCTCGATCCTGCATTCAAGTTCTTCGTATTAGGCCTGAGTAACAATAATTATGTCCCCGTGCCTTTTGGCTTATGCTGTGAATTCCTGGAGGAAAAGAAGTCCAAAGCCCGAGTAAGGACCGTGTAGGATGACGTGAATGAGGATGGCACTTCACGTCCTGCAAGAGCTTTTGGACTTCTTTTCTCGCAGGAATTCCCCCCCATCCATGCACGGCATATTGGATATCTAAAATAATATCAGGGCATTCCTTTTCAATATGTTTGAAGGCTTCCATTCCATTAAACACTCATTAACATGTTCAAAACCAGCACTTTAAGAATTAACTTTTAGATATGAAATTTGTTTGTTTCATCATCTTAACAAGTAATATTTATCATTTTTTTCCCTTATTTAAATAAAATACTGAAACATGCCTCCTTGGGCATACTTTTTACTTCAATTTTTCCACCGGTGTGCTTCTACAATGGGAATTAACAATATACATTCCAACGCCTTTCCCTCGACTGCGTATGGCAAACCGCTTGAATACGCCTGAACACCTTTTACTGTATTTCTCACCGTCAAATCCGAGTCCATTGTGCCTTCTAACGGTTAGGCAAACCCGCCCGTTGACTTCCTTGTTTTTTTAACTTTTATTTTTAAATACTTAAATTAGGGTTTCCGTACTTTAAGGGATATTGGTCAGTAAATCTTCTGCATAATGCCTTCTAAATGCAAGGGTGGGTTTCATGGATTTAAAATAGAAACATTCTGAAAAAAATCACGTCTATGGTAAGTCATGGACTCTTAAATTTGCTTCACTAATGCTCTCCCTCTATTTTCCTTGAATAACATCTCAAATTTCAAACGTTCCTTTTTGTCTCTAAAGCTAGTTTTAAAGTTGATGACATCGTTCAGGAATGAAAAACCGGTTTTTTTAAACCTTGTTCTATGTTATTTTTCACTTATTGAACAGTTGGATGTCTTTTAGAATTTACATCCCGTCCAATTTATCATATCTTTACGAACATTGAGGTGGTAATGGGGGCTTTTCAAATCGTGTGCCTGCCACATAGGCAAAATCTTCCAGTTCTTTTGTTTTTTTATTCCAAATTTCTTCTGGCATTCAATTCCAGTCCTTGCCATCTCCCACTTGTAGTGCCGTGATTCCCTCTTGGAGCTTCTTTTTCTGCTGTTTTGCGTTCTGTGATATTTTTGATGTGGACATTGAATGATAGGTTTATCTCCAACCATATATTTGCAGGCGTAACTTCAGCCATAAAAAATGGAGCCGTCCCTTCTGCGCATAATTGTCCGGCACTCAACTTATTTTTTGCTTCATCTGTTTCTAGAACTCAGCTGAATGCTCAAGCTTCGTCCCTTAGTATGAAGGTCAAATATTCTTTTTATTTAGAAATTCATTTTTTGTAAAACCAAAATTCTTTGATGCATCTATGCATTTGCTTCGATATATATTCATATCCATGTCATGGACGATTGTTGGTAATTTAGAATATTTGAAAATCTGTTGATAGATACTCACCACCTTCAATCAAACTTGGTTGAAAACCTTTCCATGGCATTTGATACGTTTGAATCCAATTTAATTACTATCTATATATACCCAAACTATATTCTTTTCCAATTTCAGCTTTGCTTCCAAAGGTCTTTTTTAAGCATTAGTCATGTTCAAGCAATCCAATTTTAACGTGAAGTCGACTTAAGAAATCGAGTTATTTTACTTTGCAGAAAAATCAGAAAAATTGGTATATTTTAAGTGTCTAATATTCAAATAGTTTCAACCATTATCCGCTTATGATGCTCTACCCGATAAAAATTACGGAAATTTTTTGTCTTTCGACGATTTTTTGCATAGAATTGGATCAAGTTCTTGACAAAAACGGAATCGATGATGGTTCGGCAAAAGAAAAAGGCGCAATAGGAGCCTGTAAAATGTCGCAAGCGAGGTGGATCACCATTATGGTGGCTTTTACCATATCAAAGGGATACCGCTGCCTTTAAACATTTTTATCTGGAGCACGTGCGTAACATAATGGAAGACGAACTTTCCCCATCGGTATCCTACAATCGTTTTGTGGAACATTCAGCAAAAAAGGCATAGTTCCGATGGTACTGTTTTTGCAAATGTGCTGTTTGGGCCAATGTTCGGAATCTCTTTTATGGATTCCACTCTGTAAAGGTATGCAAGCAAAAGGGAAAAACAGAACAAGGTATTCAAAGAATAGCGGAAAAAGGCAGGGGCCATGGGATGGTTCTTTGGGTTCAAGCCCATCATCATCATCAACGAAAGGGGGCAGATCAATCGATTTCCCTCATTATAAAGGGCAATGTGGATCGACCGCCAGCCCCTCAAGGACAATGAACCTTCCATAACCAAAGTGTTTTTTAGAAGATAATTCGCCGATAGGGGGCCTCATGAAAGGACCTGTCGAAGAGCTGTTCGTTGGACGGCAATACATCTGGTGACCAACAAATAAAAAAGAACATGAAAAATACATCCTGATGCGCCAATACGACAAAATATTGCTCAGAAAAAGAGCTGTAGTCGAGAGGTCAACCGACATCCTTAAAAACCAGTGCCCATCGAACACACCAGGCACAGATAAGCTTTGGCACTTCAATTACAAAAATATGATTTCCGGACTCATTGCATATGCTTCTACGCATTAAACCCCAATCATCAATATCGACAACACCTCCAGAGAATTGGTATCGCTTACTATTAACTCACGTTATTTTACACACTTTATGAGATAGGTCCTATAACATAACCGTTTTAAGTAGGTGTAAAGTGATGTAAATTTTAAGATTCTCGATTAGATGAGGATAAAAATGTATTCGCCTATGAAAAATAAGTCCACAGAAAGAAAGAGTCCTTGATGAATTATTAATTCTAACAAAATAATAAGCAACATGATAAAACCGTTTTGGTTCACATAAAACACACATAGTGTCTGAAAACTTAACTGTCATTTGATTATCGTCTATTAACAATGCGTGTTTCATAAGTGATCTCTTTTTTAATTAAGTCCCATCATCGATCGGAGGGTTACAATAATTTTTTGTTCCTTTTGTTAATTTCGAATCAATATTTAATGGTTGCCGTTAAGCCTTTCAAGGGTTTTCCTTCACGAATCATACATCCAGGCCGGAACCATCAAGATTCTTGGTAGCCCTATAAAACATTTCAATATATCTATCCTATCCTTTTCCTCAATACCAATACCGTTATGCTTCCTATCATTATAAGGCTGGTCATTACTGCAAATTTAACATCGATACTAACATATGGGTTTCTTTTGTAGGGGTCCATATATTTAATGGCATTGAAAAAAGATGTTCAAAATTACGTTTTATCCTTCCCAGTTCGAAACCAAATTAAAATCCTGTTTTTAATTTTTAAACGTTCAGTTTTCAATTCGTTGCTCCCTCCATAATAAATGTGCCCAGTGATATATACTGATGGTTTTGATTAAAATCAATGGCTTCTTTAGCTACCTCGGTACGGTAATTACGTGAGTGCTTAATATATCCCAATAAACGTTACGAGTTTTTAGATACTGCTCTTCATCATGTCCATCTGTTTTTACTTCAAACGGTGTTCCTGTTTATGTCTTCTATGATCATGATCCGAAAGACCCTGTAATTGATTTCCAAGGAAGATTCAATATCGTGGTTGAGGCACTGTAAAACAAAGCGGTCCAATTCATTGTTCGTCTTCAAGAAGCAGTTGGTTCGCATTTCCAAAATCTTCAAATTGTTGTTTAAGCCATTCCTTATTTTCTTTCCTTTTCGGTAATACAATACTGGCATAAATTTGTGGCTTTGCCTTGTGCTGGGCAAGTAAGCAAGATGCAGCTTCAACACTCTATTTCATTTTTGTTGCATCAATATGTACCCATTCAAAAGCTACTTTCTTACCCAACATCGCCTTTTCATATCTTTTTTGCCTTTTACTTTTGACAATACGCCCGTCTGCTGAAATTCCGGACTAATGTCTACGGTCATACTAGTTAATTCTTCTCTGAAACTCTGAACACGTTTTGACAGCAGTTTACTTGGCTTTGATAAATCTTTTCTGATGCAATGTCAAGGACAAGATACTTTCTGGAGCGTTTTCCAAACCAGAATTCGAAACCGGGACATTTTCACTTTGCTTACGTCCTTTCCTCGCCTCTTTTCGTTTCGGTAAGATGTGTAATAAGAACCAATAAGCATGTGCAATTATTGTTCTCAGTCAATAATTGGGGAAATACTAAAATCTCCTATGAGCTTTCTATTTTGTAATCAACTTCTTTTCCAACGAACTACCCCTTTTGGTTTTAATGGCTTCATCATAATTTTGTCAATCGCAACAATCCACTGATTCTTTCGAATGACGTCCTCTACTGCTTTCCCGACTACTTCCTTAATCAATCATCCAGTTGCCTTTTTAGATAAGCTTGGTTCACCTTATTAAACCTATAGTGGCCATCTTTTTCTATATCTAAAACAACCAAACGACTACTCTCGGCAACACGGTATCAAAATATCGGAAGACATTCTCTTCTAGCGGCCTAATGTTTCAGTTCTATAATGTAACTCTTTTTGTTCTAAATCAAACATTGGAACTGTTTTGATTTTTTTCTTCTAATATTTTATTTTTTAGAAATATCCCGTTCGAATAGCTATATATTGATAAGGTTTCCCTCTCTTATTCAGTAAAGGAACAATTGTACTATTCACCCAGTAAAATGTACCGTCCTTTGCTTTATTCATTAATTTCTTCCTTTCCACCTTTTCCTTCGGAAATGGTTTCCCACAGATTGCTTATAAATGCTTTATCTATGATAACCGGCGTTGACTTACCGAATGGTCTTGTCCGATTAATTCTTCCCTGCTATATTTAGAAATATTACAAAAATTATTCAATTTACCCGATTGATAATCCTTTTGCGATCTGGGAAGGCTCTTGGCGGATCATCCAACGCTATTTATCATCAGGAACTTCCTTAAAGTACTCTGTAATTTTCTTTCTCTGCCTTTTTATATCCCCTAATATCCCAATTAACGCCTATTAAGTCTTTGAAGCCTACCCTCCTTATTTTTTCAACCTCAGCATGTGCCTTCCATGGTTCTAATCGAGTAATCATCGGCCAAATCACACGCCAACTCACTAACTATTTCTTTACCCTCATGTTCGATTTCTTGAATCTTCCATTAATGGCTTCTTTGGAGATCAAAATTCCTGGATGAATGGTATTTTTTTCCACCAGCTTCATAATCTACTATGAATGTTCCGCTGTTAAGCCATAAGATTGTACATTTGGTATCCCAAAAAGTTGGTTGTTAACAACATCTAATTCCCAAACACCAGCATTACTGCCCTTGGCGCCAAAGTTGCAAGGCGTTCAGATGTTTCAAATTGTAATATTCTCCGTAATTTTTCTTATTACATTTTTTTCATTAAGTTCAAAATGCATAAAACCAAATAATTGAAATACAATGGCCATATTGAACTTAATAAGTAATCCAACGCCAAATTCATCGCTTCACTAATCCATTATGCTCTAAATATAGTTCCTTGCTGAACCAAAGCATAATTGGAAGAATAATTGCTGGGGGGAGCATTTTCTGGCCATTGAAGAAGCCTACTATTGGATCCCGAATAAGACCCTATAAATTCCTTCATTTTTTATTTAGAAAAGATAGCAAAAGTAATAAGGAATAAAACTTAGGGCCGTAGAAATAGCCCATAGGAAAGTATTTTATTTAAAAGAATAAAATTCCCTAACACATAGATATATCCAATTTACTGTTGTCATTTGCCCACAAGACCAAGTAATAAGGCCAATAATTCGAGGGAATCCACCGACGGCCAATCCCTTTATCTGAAATTAATATGCCATTGAGGTCAATAAAAAGCAAAGGCAGTTATTTGGAGCCATAAATTTATTGGTTTGGCCTACACTCCAGAGACACACTTTAGCTGTTGAAAGACAATGTATCTATTCGGAATTTTAATCAAAAATTATTTCGCCCAGACGACGACAGCCAATGTTAAGAACTACTGCTGCTAATATTTTCTTGCATTTTTTAAATAGCCAGTCTTTTCGCAAAACTCTAATTAAATATAAGTGAATACTTAGGTAAATAAAGCAGTAATTGCGGTAGAGGATCACATAGCAACAGCCCCAGCGACAGGTGTATAACACTTTAATGTTGGACAAGTCCACCCTATTAAAACAATTAGATAATATAAATGACAATTGATTCGATTATCGTACTTGTTCCCTGTGCTTTATCTTAATTTTATTTCCCTTTAGCATCTCTTTTAAATTAAAATACGAACTCGAACTGTTTAGCGAGGAGCTTTTTAGTCTTAAAAATATAAAAATCCATTCACTTTAGTGTATTTCAACTTTGTCTTAAAAAAACCTTGTGCTTGTTTATATCAAAAGTATAGATCGAATGGCAAAGCGTTTCAACGCCTTCAGTCCCTTAAATTTAGTGCAGAAGTTCCGTTTAATTTTGTTAATTGATTGGAAATCGTCCAATTCGATGTAGCATCCTTTTGACACAGGTATATGATTTAGTAGACATTTAGATTATAAAAGAGGTTGTTTTGCTAAAGTTCATACCATTTAGCAAAATGGTCCATCTCTGGGTTTTAAGCAATTTGATAAAGAAACTTCAGAGGAAAAATTCAAGAAAGCTTTAGCTAGATTACTCAAGAATGGGAGAATTGGTATTGGGAATGTAATATAGGGTATAGGGTTATGGCTGTCGGGAACAGGAAAATTTAAACTGACTTATGGCCAACGAAATATTTTTGAGTATCATAGAACCGCCAAGGTAATGGAGCAAGAAACAAATCATTTACAGAGCAATAACCCATTGGGCAACTTTAAATTACCTGTCCGAAACTAATGGTCTTTAGTTTTCTTATAGCGTTATTTTTTTGTTTTCTCCAAAGCACGGTAGAGTGTTTTATACCTGTAAATATCAAAAAAGATTGTATATAATACGCTTTAAGTGAGACTAATCTCATAAAGTGTGGTAAATAAGAAAAATAGCTGGGTCGCATGCCCCAAGCTATTTTTTTGTTAATTTTAAATATTTACAACATTATGAAATAAAACGAAAATTATTCGATGATGAATTTTTTAAAAGGCCAGTTCAAGAACTCGGGGATGAGCTCAACGTTTTTTAAAGGACTCAAAAAGCGGGGTTCCAGAAAATGCTTCGAGGGAGAGCTTGGAATGGTCATTTTGGGATTATGACAAGCAGCCAAAAATCAAATCAGAGCATATTCCCGAAACGGGTTTTCCAAAAAGAAGGTACGCACTTCTTTTCGGGAATCCGAAATATAAGCCGTACCAAGGACACGGATGCTTCCTTTAACCCCATGATAGTGGCCCCAAAACCGCGGGCAAACATGGTCGAGCGGGATCGAGAACGTTATGTATCGCTCTATGCAACAGGGGATTGAGCAACGCGATATTCGAGGAGCAAATAAGGGAGGTCTACACTTTGAATGTCTCCCACTTCGACCATATCGAAGGATTACGGACAAGGTATCCGGCCGAATATCGTAGCCTGGCAGAAACCGCCCGCTGGAACTGTCTACCTTAATTGTTTGGATGGATGGCATTGTATTTAAGGTACGTGAGAGCTCAAGGTCATCAGCAACGACCGTTTATATTGCCGTACGGCCTGCGCAAGGGATGGTACAAACAGATATTGATGGGTACTTTGGCTTCGGCAAGAACGATTCGCGCTTTCTGGATGAGCGTACTGACGATTATCAGGGCGCGAGGCCACCGAGATAATCCTCATTACGGCTACCGACAATCTCAGAATGGGGTTTACGGACACCATCACGAAACGTATTCCCGATCCAGGACCCAGTATGTGTGGTCATCAGTAAGAAATGCTTGCAGGTATGTGGTCTGGAAGGACAAAAAGCATTTTAGCGTTGACAATGAAGCAAATTTGCAACGCCTGCCTACCCAGGAGGCTTGCCAAAGCGGCCCTGGCGAACGTTTGGTTGCAGGGCAATGGAAAAAACAAGTATTCTACGCCATAAAAGTTGGAAGGGACAACTGCAAGGAACTTCACCGTGTATCTTCGAGTTTTCCCTTGAGGAATCCGTAGATCATCTATACGACCAATCTTATAGAAGAACCTCAATGAAAGATCAGAAAGTATCCAAAAACCAATACTTTCGTTTCCCTCACCGACGATGCGTCGGTGATGAAAATCCCGTAT
>Ga0163217_1048749_pt1 | contig 15531 bp, 12 predicted proteins | sample SynspAceP_FD_185933 | JGI IMG/M metagenome (GOLD analysis project Ga0163217, IMG submission 185933) | Saline lake microbial communities from Ace Lake in Antarctica - Synechococcus sp. Ace-P (PacBio error correction) | ecosystem: Environmental > Aquatic > Non-marine Saline and Alkaline > Saline ...
TCGAACAGTAAAAGAGAGTGCCCATGAGTCCCACTTGCCAATCTGGGGGCGCTGAAGGGCGTCCGAGGCCAGCATTTATTGCTGGCATCGGTAGGAAGGTCTAGATAGTTCAGCCAGAAGTTGCACAGGCTGAAAAGCCACCCTGGAGCATTCCATACCAATCGGTGGATGGAGTGGAAGATTGGAAAGAACGTATTGCTGCGATTTTCTACTAGAGCGCCCCTGTACCCCGCTTTTCTTGTGCTATCCAACGATCCACTGCCCTCAGCGGTAATTGGACTGAATGAGAGTGGCAGCGAAAAGAACCGCCTTCGCTGTCTGAAGCGGCCGGTGACTGCCAAGGAACAAGTGATGCGCCTGCAGGTGATCAAGCGGCAATTGCCCAACGTAGCTGTTTCCTTGGCCAATTCTGTTGCTGTCGGCGTGTTTGATCCACAACCAACTTCTTGTTTTATGCCAGCTAAGCTAATCTATCAGAGCCCCCCACGATTGTGGATACTCCTTAAAAAGCCTGTCGTACCCATGGCACGGTTGTGTCGGCAGATCTCCAAAGCCGGTACATTTCAGGGTACTGGTACGTTTCCTCTGGAGGGGGCTCTGACCGCTGCCGCGGCTTCTAGGGAGCTGTTCGTGAGCCAGGATCGACAAGCTGAGAGCTATTGCTGAAGAGGCTGCCGGGAAGCACCCGGCATCCGATCGTTGAGGCTCGTTGAACAACGTGGGGCCACTTACAGCCCGGAAGCGGGCCAGTGAGCGCTGTCTGACGTCAAGGCTCCTTTCACCCAAAGCCAACGATGTAACTTCGGCAAGGCCAATCATCCGTGCCACTTCAGAGCCTGGTAGCTGTTCCGGCTTGGCCTCTTGCCTGGGGTGGTGGCCCCGATCGCGGCCCAGGGGCAAGGCATAGAGCTCGGCGAAACCCGCCAGGATCCCTTTCTGCTTCTTTGTGTCCGAAGCTGGTCGTGGCCGTCGCCCAGGGAGTAGGTACCCCCCGCAGAATTCCTCGGAAGCGTGGATGTAAATACAAGATCCGGCCCGAGAGCGTGTAGCGCAGTGGGGGTCGGGGGAGCAGGCAGTGCAACTGAGGCCCTTAGATGCGGCAAAACAGAGAGAGCAGTTTCGTTAGCACCAAACACTGTTAAGCGCTTTACCCAGCCCCGGTGTCAGGTCTTCACGGCACACCCCGATAATGCGGCAGAGCGCGCGCATTGCGCTGGAGCCTCGAGCGTGCCAATTTTGCAGAAACCACAACGCCATGCGGCGGAGATCGCGCTTCATGGCCCGCATGTAGATCGGCATGTCGATCAACATCCCTGGCACGCCCCCACATAGGCGCCCTGAAAAGGCAGCGTCGCGAATCCCAAGACGTTTCTCAGGCGTGGAATCAGAATACGGCTCTCAGCATTGCGAGCGTAGCGACGCCAGCCCACGGTCAAGCAACCACTGAGTGGCGGGGTCTCGCAGTGCCCAGAGCGGATATGTGAGATCAAGATCCATTACAGCCAATTATGTCCATGGCCGAATCAGTCGCCAGGAAAGCGGCTGATAAATGTGGAAGCGAGAGATAGCTAGCTTGAACTCTGCCGCAGCGCTTTGAACCAGGTTTGGCTCAATCTCTGGTGTGCGGATAAACCTCGTATCGAGCAGCTGCAGGGGAAACCAGCGGGCGCGCCGATCCACATCTAGAGATAGTAGGTACAGCGGTGAGATGCGAGTACGACGAGCTCTGCTAACAACCGGACGCACTGTGAGGAGGCACGCTCGCGACGCACTCGAAAAAGCTGGCGAAGCCGTCGCCAGGCTACCGCCCTCCCACCGAGCACGGCCACGCCCCGGCTCGCGACTAGCCAGCGACCAAGGATCCACCGAGCCTCGCTCGGGCCGTCCCCCAGTGACCCAGGGAGATAGCGCCAGAGCCGCCGTGCGCCACACTAAACTGATGAAATCAGCGTCGCGTCGCGCGATCGCTTCCCACCCTCAATCCGTTGTTTTTACTACTCCATCGTCCTGAATGTGTTGCCGTCAGGGACCCACGTATACAGGCCGCCGTCGACGGAGTGCTCACTTGCGGAGAGCAGAGCAAGGTCTTGAGCCGCGCCAGCGGAGTGAAATCTGTATTGGCAGAAGAAACGACCACCTTCAGAGCCGGGAAGCCAACTATTGACGGATGCCAGCACACCCCGGCCAAGGACGTAGAGAGCTTTGCCAGTGGGGCCATAAGCGTGGAAAGATATCACAGTCCCCCTCCATAGAAGTCACGACACTGGAGACACGGACAGCGAGCATAGACCTCAGTTCAGCTGCTCTGTATGAAACCATCATCACGAGATTCCTAGCGCGAGGTTAATCGCTGGCTGGGGCGTGAGCTGCCTGACGGCCCAAGCGGCAAGAGTAGAACGACAGACTACGAAGAGAACTTAATCTTGCGTGGTTCTCTTGTTCCTTCTGTGAGGACAGGCAATAATTTTGCGCGATACACAGAGGATTCACAGGGTAGTACAGGGAGCCGCCCCAAAAACAACGTTGACTCCTGATCCCACTCAAGCTGAGTCGCACACCCCTCTGCGCTGAGCACTATGACACAATCCGGGGAGTTCAACTGAGGACCTGTGCTCAACCATGGCGCCCACCGCAGAAACTGCAGGGTAGGCCACGAATAGCGGCCAAGACCATGCGGCTTCCACCAGGACACTGGCACACAGGAGCGGCATGGGCTGTTTGCGGACAGATTCTAGTAAGAAATGTCATTGTGAAGAGGGCGAGCCGAGCCAAAGCGACTGAGCAGAGGAATCGCTCAGGTCCCACAGCCCTTGGAACCTCCGGGGCACCACACATGAAACCCCTTTCGCTCATGTGGCGACACTCCAGAGAGCACCAGGTGAGCCTGGCCTGGCAAACGCCATGTCCAGGCCGGCAGGTTTGTGGTCGCAGGTCTCTGGTGACCCGATAGTACTGCCGCAATCAAACGGATTGGGCGCATGCCGATATTGGCGGCGCACAGCATCCAAGGGCGACGGGCAAGCAGCTGCAGCGTCGGAGAGCGCGGTCCTTTTGCCTGGGCGCGCGAGGACGCCCGTTGAATTTCATGGTTCACCAAGGAGTCGTTTGAATCGAGGTTGCGCGTTTCTGATCGAATCTGGCGATTATGTTCTCAGTAGCAGCTGGAGCAACAGTTTGGTTGTAGCACGCGCCCATAAAACAGAGTCGCGTATCTCTGAGAGGCGAGCGAGATTGAGATTCCATTGTGCGAACATATGTTCTTATGAAAAGAGCATGAGCACAGTAGGGGAAGTATAGGGGAGCCCTAACCTTAAATTAGTACGCCAGTGTATCATAGGAAACCACTGCCCCACAAGTCCGCAAGTCCCAGCAGACCAGATATGCACACCAGCCTTGTAAGATCGCGAATGGAGTTGAGAAAGAGCGCGAGTGCTCACTTGAGTATGGCCGCGTGGGCGTCGGTCGGATCTCAGCGGGCGCTCATGGGCTGGCTTCTCCAGAACCTCTCTGCATGAAGCGCCGCACTTGATGCACCTGCGCAGTAAACTCGCGCCAAAATCCATAGCTGAAGAACACTGAGACCATCCCGAAGGATATTTTTGAAAAAGCCAATTGAAGCGTGAGGACCTCACGACTTCTGGTCCGCAGGCTATCATCGCGCTCAGACTCGCCTATGGACAAAGTGCACAGGATGAAGAAACGTTACGAGGAGAAAAAAAATTAAAATCTGCTTTCGTTGAAGTACGTAAGGTGCGTAGTGTTTCGAATCAACAGAAAAATCCAACGATACATCTTCAGGTGCGATCCTCGAAAGGCCCTCTATATCCTACCTCGACACGGTCATCCAAATGAAGCGGTCTGGAAGACAGGAATCTGATCAATATGGCTATTACGGCGATCGGTCAATCTCACTTTATCAATACGCTCACTATTGCCTGACAAAGGAACTTCAGCTGAAGCCTTTGGCCATTCGCTGAAGCTGCAGCCAAATACGATACTACCAAAGCTGGAAAATCAAGAGAACATCATTCCGAGTGACGTTTTTCGCCGGTCCAATTGCTCACTGTTGGCCACGCGTCGATGCAGTCCGTCTCCCCCCTTGCCCTCCGCCGTGAGCAGGTAGAGCTCTCTTCAGGATTTCGAGGTCGGATTGACCAACAGGCGCGAACAGAGGAGAGCTGAGAAGAGTCCCGACCGTGCACACGATGGACGATATGAGTCAGAATGTTACCAGTGCTACAGCCCGTGGTGAAACCGTCACCAACCTTGTTCAGCTGTAGCAGTGGTGGGGGACATAGCAATGTTCGGCGTTGGAGGTTTCAGCGCCAACCAAGCGCACTGCCTATCCAGGCGTACCCCAACGGTTCGCCCATAGAAGAAGTGACGCTTGCGCGTACAGTCGGTATTTAGGGACCAACCCTCGAAAAGAGTGAGAAGGGTCCTCGCCCCACAGCGACCACCACGACACTCGGCCTCTCGCTTTTGCGCACGAGACGGGCGCATATACCGAAGGCAGGCTCAGCCCAACCAACGAGGAGCCGATCTGGGAGATAGGAAGGAGCTACACATGTCCCATATGTCGCACACAGGTATTGGTGTCTTGCGCTCACAGACTTTTTGGAGAACGTCTCCAGCCTCGTGAGAATGAGGTGGTAGAAGGAGCGATAAAACCACCGCGCGAGAGATAGATTCTAGACGCTATTCGCTCGTTCACCATCAAAATGGGCTAACGTCGACAATTAGGGCAAACTTAACTCAAAGCAAGTCGGCACGCACTCTACTGGGTGAACATCTTCAAGGTCGCAATTCCAAACTCCGGAAAGTTAAGCCTCGCGTCTGCACATGGACAATACAGAAAATCAGCGACGGTATGGTCACTGCCGGAAAGCCGGTTCCGCCGCGCAAGCTTACCTCACTTATCTCCCATAGAAGCAGGGAGTGAGAGGCGGAAGCTCTCACGATCTGGGCCTCCGCAATGGCACGCTCGGCATGCGGCGCGCGGCGATCTCTGCCATCGGCCTTGTGACAAGGAAAATATGCCCACAACAATTTATCACAGCGCACACTGATCCCACTCAGTACCATACTCATCCAGTCGCAATCGGATCACTGCGAATGATCCGACAGTGGTCACTTGTGGCCGTGCTGCCGATTCCCGACCCCATTGAACAGAAACCAGTGGTGTACCAGCGTGAAGGACAGCACCACACTGTATCAGCTTCAAACTTCCACCAACCTGGCTTGGAAGCTTGATCGTTGCCGGTCGATGCCTCAGCCTTGCGCAGGTGCTGCACTTCGGACACCCGGGGCAAGGGCATGCTTCAGTCTTATCTCTGGGACAGGGCGTAGCGAGCTGAACTGAATTCGGATCAAAACCACATGCTCGCTTGTGCAGCACTTGCTCCAGAGTTCCTCGAGCTTCTGTTCGTGTCGCCATGACATGAGCCCTTTGATAGGACTATGGAGCATTTAGTACGGCTGACCGCTTCAGATCAGAAGCGGGCAAGTGCCTTTTTGCTGAATGAGGATCAGGCCCTAATTCCCGCCTTCTGGATCTGGAAATGTTAAGCGCAGACATCATGAGTCTGTGCCCAATTCCCAGGATTGAGCCCATGGGCTGGTGACACATAGAGTTTCATTCGACCATTGACTGCAACCCATTTTCCACGAATTTCTTTCTCACATGGGTGTATCCACGCGAACCAATAAAGCTGACTCCGGCCTGCTTCGTCTCCGCGCATTAGGTAATCCCAACTGAACAACAATATACAGACCAGGGTGTCGGCGAGCTAGCCTCATGTATGGCGCGGACAGTCTGCGTTCCATAGTAGTAAAGAATATGTTTTGCCCTCCCCCTTCTCGCTCATGGATGACTCGACCGACCATGTGTGAAGTACAGCACATCCGGGCCCCATAGCGATCCGCACGCAATTACAATTCAGCCTCCCACGGAAAGCATTGCCAGTCAGAACCCAACGTTCAAAAATCTTGGCGAACCTAACATTCTGTTTCGTAAGCAGCTAGATAACCAAGTTATCGATGAAGCCGTAAAGAGCGTGAGAGCTGGTAGGTACCCACTCGCTTTCCAGGTCTCCCATTGGCCCCGCGCGATCACCTTGTCGGTCGAATCCGCATCTGAGGCACCATGCTGCATTTGCTGAATCTCCAATCTCTCTCATTGCGTGTCATGTGCCCTCAAATCTCTGGCCAATAACCTAGGCCCACGAGCTGAGTGGCCATGTCTCAGGAGCCTAGTGTTTGCTACAGCAAGATGGTTGTGGCGCCTGTCCACACAAAGGGGCTTTGTTTATATCGTCCCTTCACCAGCGAGGAAATTTTCCTTTCTGCAATGCACCTTAAATTAAAAAAGCTAGATCATAACTCTTGTTTCTCTGCGGCTGAATAACACTTGACAGCCAGTGTCTGAATCATAGACAGTCCTTGGAAAGAGAGCAAGTATCCATCGTACTGGAGCGGATGATGTCTTCTGAAACTCTGGATACAAATCGAAGACAGGTTCTCTTCAGGGCAAACACCGATTTATACATGCACAGTTGCCAGTTTTGCTCTGAGGGGTATAGCTGAATAGGCAATCGCCTCCAAGTTAGGTTTAGAGAGCGTGTGGAGCCGTGAAGTAAACGAAGACACAGTCTAGCCAGTTCACTGATCACATCCGTTAACCCAGCTCGATGCGGTACTTGCTGCGCGTGGCTTGCACCACCGTCTACCACGCAGACCAGCGTCGCATGAGTGGTGCGCACAGCGAGAGAAGAGAGACAGCTACTCTGTTCTTGCACTAGAAGAATAAGCTCACTAGTGTGCAAGACAGATAATAATCGAGTAGAATCAGTAAGTGATTATGAGTCTAACGACGCGAGAGTTACGCTTGTCATGGCGGACCGTGACCATAGTTGCAAATAGAGTCTTCGGTATCGCACTCAGCTCGGGGAACGTACGGTGTGTTGATGGGATAATAATGCCGAACCTGGCGTTGCGAAGTATATACGACAATCACCACAGATCAGCGGCGGGCGGCACTTTCTTGACACGCTTGAAGCAACGCCTTAACCAACGCTCCACGCGCCCCGCTGAGTCTATGTATGTAGATTTATGCCGCAAACTTGAGCAAATGGCAGCTAACCAAATCTGTTACGAGATCGTTAATGTCCATCCTGCCAGCTTAAGTGCACCACGACAAAATTGGGCCTTGCCGGCGACCGTTTGGCCCAAGGCCGACGGCCAGCGAGGACAATGAGTCTCATTCGTGCTTCCAGGGTAAACCGGTATTTTCGAGAGGATGCCCTTAACGAATACCGTCTCAAAAATCTCTTCAGGTCAAAGTGGGTTCCAGAACTTTTGACCACTCATCTACTGGTACTGCTAATTCACGTGGAAAAGATAATAGACAACAAGAGGGTGCCAACAGACATCGTCACAGAGTATGAATCATTGACTGGCCAATTCCGCGTTTTAATCTTGACCCATTGGCTCTAAGCGTATTGGATGCGACGAATAAATATCCCCGTGATTAATGAAATCAGGATAGTGGGAATTAGCAGAACAGCATAGGCTGTGAGGCCTCTCAAGCTTCAAATCTATCGGCCCCTCACCGCCGGCACTGGAGCACACGCCGGCCATGGTGAGTGGCTTTCACACCCGAGGAGTAACGCTAGCCTTTGACACGATCTCAGGGCTGAGGTTGGTGAAATCAAGGTGCTCAGTGACTTGGTCTTGGGCGCGCAAATTCCTTGACAATTTATACAACTCATCCAGACACTTGATACATCTAGCGCTAGTCCAACAGCTACATCTCTCGCGCGAAATTAAACTACAATAGTTCGATAGCCAAACGTCGGTGCACTAGTGATTTAGAGGAATTCTACCTTTGTTATTCCACACAATACTTAGTCTGCAACACCTTATCATCCCAGTCTTTCCAATGCCAACCTAACGATAAGGTGCGGATAGATGACAGGCCACAAAGTTCCGATAAACGTAAACGCCTGGCCTACCTTGGCTTGTAATCACAGGTGCCATCTGTCCTCATTCATTTTTTTTGCTATTCTCTCCCTATTTGCCCGCGAGCCTCACACCACTCGATCTTAAATCTTGCCAAAAGGGCAGCATCGTGCGGGCTGTATCACATTCTCTGAGATTCTCGTGTATATAAGTTATTTACCTCACGAGATGGTTGTGCCTGATTGAGCACTCGCTAATTCTGGCGTAGAGTGAGGATAAGCTATCTTTTATCTCTGATAATACAATAAGTAAACTGGTGTAATCATTGCTCAATCCTTTTCTTAAGGTTCGACAGAGCTGCAGCCTAATGCACGTAATGTTACTTGCCAAGCATGATGTGTCTCACTTTCTCGGGAGCAGTAGAAGTAGGGCCATGCCCAATCTGATCTATAGCGCCTCGAGATACAGCCCATGTAAAATTTGAATTCCAGCTGTATCTCTAACCCGTAATCATGGTACCTCATGTAATTAACATACTAATTTTCTCAAAAAATCTTTTTGCCTTTCCTCCACATTGAGCCTTTCTTTGGTGACTTTGACAGTAAATACTCGAAGTATTTGTACGGTTCCACAAGTTTTTACATCAGGAACTACTCTTCTCTAAATTGCCTTGATCCTATCTCCGAGTTTTTTTTCAGGCCTCTCTTACTCCAACCTCGTACCACTGTGCTGGTCCGGAATACAGTAGGCTAAGAGCACATGGCCGCTTGGCCCCATCCTGTCAGGCGCTGATACATCCTGGCCCACTCAACCCTTCTAGCTATCAACCCGTATCCTTGAATTGCCTGGTGATTCAAAATGAAATCGCTAATCGACTGGTTAGCGCTGTTGCGTCATATACGCTCCGGGACACCCTTCTGTCGGAATTCGCGAGTATAGGCAAAGTATCTCGGGTCAGCTATGCAATTTCCACGCTGTGTATTCTAGCGCGGAAGGCCATATTGAGGGTCTGCGAGCCACACGAGCAAGGCGCTGAGGACAGCTCATGCAGACGCACGCTGGAACCAAGGATCGGCGCCATGGTTGCCAAAGGAAATTGGGTCCTCCTCCCAGATACAAGGGCCTGAGGGGGGGCTCTCCCCAGAGGGGCGTGGCCACCTGCCTTCCTCACAGCAGGGAAGACGGCCTGCACCCATCGCCATCACAGGTGGTCGCCAACCGCACCACGGCCCGTTGACCATCCAGCGCACCAGCTCCCTGCTGAGAGCAACATGCGTGCTGAAGGCAGCTCCAAGGCCGCCAGCATCTTTGGCAGAGCTCGCTCAGCGGGAATCTCACCCTTCGCCAGAGAAGTGGTTGACAAGGTCGGGAAACTGGGCCAGGTGTTCCCTGCTCGACCTTGTCCACGCGTGCGCTGTCACAGATGCCAACGGTGCAGGTTTTGGGACAAGGGCTAGGTAACAGTTGTGGCCTAGATGCAATGTGCAGGTTATTGACCTTGTGTGCAGGTTGATACTTCTTTGGCTTATGTAACTTCGATTAACTTTTGTCTGCGATCTCTTTCGCCACTGGGGCGTGTGATCTTTGTGACCGGCCAATTTTCGAAGCAAATAATATATGACCTACAGCGATTAGAATACTCAGCAGTAATCCAATGAAACATTAGAAAACTATTTTATGCTAAAATTAATGCTGGCTGAGTCGCTTTCGTTTCACACAAGTGCTTCTTTTGATTGCGACCTTCGTCTTCTCTTCAATTCAGCTAGTTGATCTGAATCGTGATTATACATACCCATTCACGCCGTGCTGCCAGGGCAGCACCTTCTAACGTTCCGCCTGCTCAGGAAGTCACTCGTGCATCTAACGCTCAAGATCAGCGGGGGGTAGTGACTTTTGCGGCAATCAGCTCCCTCCTGCCCCCCTCCGCTGGATCTTGATGTAGATGTCCTCTGCGTTATACTCTAGAAGAAACAGTTGACCAGACGGATGGGCTTCGCATTCGTTGAAGCATCAATTCATGACTCATCCAATATTTGCCATTCGCTGCATACTCAAGTAGCTTCCACTCTTGACTGAGGATTCCAGAAGATTATCAGGGCTTTTGGAGTTTGTTTGACTGACGCCCCCAAGAAGGTTCTGAATCAATTCCTGAAGTTCTTAATGTCTGTCAAATGATGTTTAGTAGACCCATTATGAACTGGATGATTGTGATATTGACGGAGCTCGGTGCATCTAGCTTGCTCCAAGTAAAAAACTCCCATTTCTTAGGATTATCGCATGAGAGCATTTATACGGCGAAGCCATCGAGGCCCGTTATCCTGACTGCAATTCCCATTACGCATGAAATGCCGGCAACAAATACTTCCCGTTTTTCGTGAAACATTCCGACTGCAAGTCGCTTCTTCAAGATCTTTTCTGACCTTCGGCTTGCAAAGGAATATGCTTTTCTTAAACGTCCTCGCCCTTTTTCTTGCGTCATAATTTTTGAAAACATGGTCAATATTCTCCGAGACGAAGAAATCTCGCTACACTATCTTAGATCTCCTTTTATTTCGTTTTGCTGAGGCTCACCAAGCCATTGTTAAATATCCACTAAAATTGCAGGCGCTAGCAACATACAGGCAAACCAAGTAGATAGCCCCAGCTCATTACTTGGCTCAATACAAATAGTAAGCCACGGCAAAAATAGACAAGCGCAAAACAGCCTGAAAGTTACTGCACTAGAGATCCTCGATCTATCTCCTCTAATTCAAAGGTGTAAGGTTCCTAGCACCTTGTAAACCCTGCTCCTTAACTTCGAAAACCTAAGCAGTGAACGGTCTGCCCTACTCCATGCTAAACTTGTTTTCTGTTTGGTGCATCTAATGACGGAAGCTGAGCCGCAACCGCCGTTCTAACCGAACGAAGTCGGCCTAAGCCACGACGGTGTCCCGGCTCCAGCGAAGTGTTGCCTTATGCCGCGCCAAGTAAATTCACGCACTTAGAAACACAACGTAGAAACAGCGTCAAAGCAACAGTATTCGGCGGGTCCGGTATCCACCCACCTGTCCGGCGTATGGTCCGCAATAAAAATGCAACCGGGCTTGTGCTCTTGGGCTGAAGACCTTTCCAGCATAAGGCCGTTGTCGCCAATTGCCAAATAGGAGAGGGGAACCTTAGGCGGTCCGAGAACCACATGTTCCAAGCATTACGGATGGGTCCTCCTGGCTCGTTAACGGCCCAACCGTAGTGCTCCCTTTTGTTACTGCACATTTCGATGATGTGCTTTTGCCCTGCAAGTCCCGACATGCTTGCCGTTGTTTGCCTTCCTCCGACTCAGGATGCAATAGCTCCCACTGAAACCTGGCCCCAGCTGCCTACGCGGGTGGCGCGGCCTGCGCAAGCTGAGCAACGTGGCCAATCACACGCAGAACGGCCGCCATCCAAGGTGCCTGGAGCCAACTAACTCCCCGAACCAAGACGCCCACAGGCGCCAGCGGCAACCTGCAACGTAGCTCACGGCGGTGGCGCGGGGCGGAACCGGTAGGGCCATCAGGCCGCCGGTGAGGGCCGAGCTTGGCGCAGTTGGGTGAACAGTCCCACGCAGCAGCCCAGCCCAGCTCCACGGCCGGTGGGCAGCACCGATCCGATCCAGAGCACCGGCCAGGCTCAGCGGCAAGGCACCAGGGGGAAATAGAACACGATCACCAGCGGTGCTCGCGCGGGCCCAAGGCGCGCACACTCACGTAAGCAAGGGCGGAGAACGGGCGCGGCCAGGCCGATCAGCAAGCGGCCAGCAGCGGCAGCCCCCGGTTGGCCCCCCCTTTTTTTCGTTGCCGGCGAGCTGGAGCCAGCAGGCCGGATCGGCCAAGCAGCACCACCCCAGCCCGCCAGCGCGGCTGCCAGCAGCACCGACCGTTCAGGCGCTCACCCAGCAGGGCCCGGCCAGCAGGGCTGTGAAGGTGGGATGGAGTATTGCACCAGCCGTGGCGGCGGCCCACGCAAGGCCTGCCAAGGCGCTGTAGACGCAATAGAGCCCCGCGCGCCCGAGCAGGCCGCGCGACAAGCAAGGCCGCGGCGTTTTTGCACCAGGGGGAGACGCCGGCGGCGCGCAGCATCCAGACGCTGATCGTCAGGCTCACCACGGACCCGGGCCAGCATCACCTCGCCCACACGCTAGGCGACCCACGGCCTGTGACGCACACGCCCCATCAGCTGAAGGCCAGGGCCGCTGGTGAGCAAATCCCCACAGCACTCCCCCTCTCTGGTGTTTTTCTCCGTCAGAAGGGATCCTGCCGGAACTCCACCGGTAGTGGGTCCTGGTGCCTGCTCCATCCCTTGAGCAGCCGACGCTCCAAACCTCGCCTCCAACTCCCGCACCGATCGAGGCCGTCAAAGGAGCGCGCGGACATTGTTGATGTGGTTCGCGAAGCACGTGGTGCCTCAAGAAGAAGGCCGGGAATTCGTGGGATCTGCCCCTTCCACGACCGACAAATCGCCCGTCGATGACGTTCACGACGGCCAAGCGTCTACTACTGTTTCTCCTGTGGCGCCGGTGGCAACGCAATCACAGTTCCTGATTGGAACACACAGCGCCCAGCTTCACGAGGTGGTGCTGGAGCGGCCCGCAAAATACCAGCTGCCGGTCGAAACCGTTTTGATGGGCCCCAGCAAGGAGCGCCTGCGCCGCCAGCTCTCCCATCGCCGAGGCCCTGCTGCGTGCCCTCCGCCCTGGCCGCCGGGTTGGTTTCCGCAGCCAGCCTGCGCAGCCCCGCCGGGCGCCCCAGCCCTCGCCTACCTCAAAGACCAGCGCGGCCTCAGCGAAAGCACCCTCGAGAGCTTCGAGATCGGCTACGCCCCCGATCCTGGACGGCCTGCTCGGCCATCTCACCCCAGGTTGGAACGGCCTCTCGCCCGAGCTGCTCGAACCGACGGCCTGGTGGTCTCACGCAAGGGCGCGAAGCGTCTACGACCGCTTCGCATCGGTGATGGTGCCGTACTCCCACGACCGCCAGGGCGGGTGATCGGCTCCGGCGGCGCAGCCTCGATGGCGGTGAACCCAAATACCTCAACTCCCCCGGAAACCGACGGTGTTCCGAGAAGGGCAAGCACCTCTTCGGGGCCTGGATCGCGCCACCTCCGCCATCCGCAAGGACGAACCAGGCGGTGGTGGTGGAGGGCTACTGTCGATGTGATCGCCCTCCACGCCGCCGGCCCTCACCAAATGCGGTGGCCTCGCTCGCACGGCCCTGAGCAGCCAGCAGAATTCACCCAGCTTTGCGCTGCTGCGAAAGCCGCCGGCTCGTGCTCAATTTTCGACACCGATGCGCCGGCGGTGCGTGCGCCCAGCGGCGATCGGCGAGGTGGAGCAGCTGCCCTGCAAAGGGCCAGCTCGAAATTGCGGGTGCTGGCAACTGCCCGCCGCAAAGACCCCGACGACTTCCTCAAGGAACCACGGCGCAGGTGAATACGCGCCCCTGCTGGAGCAGCGCGCTCTGCTGAACTGGCAGATCGAGCAGGGCTGGAAGGCAAGGATCTGGCCCGCTCCGACCAGTTTCCAGCAGGCCGTTTTCGCCCCTTGGTGGCCACTGCTTGGGCAAGCTGCCCAGAGCGCCGTGCGCAAGCACTACCTCCAGCAAGGTGGCCGAAACGTCCTCTCCGGCCGGTCAGCCCGCCTCGCCCAAGAACTCGAGAAAGACTGCGCCTGCAGGTGAAGGGCGAGCGCTGGCATGGCCGCTCGGCGCGCTGGGAGAAGCCCGGCGATGGCAGCCTCGCGGAAGCGGGCCGAGGCTGAGCTGTTTGGCGGGCTCCTATCTCCGCCCGCCCGCACCGCGGCGCCCATTCGGCGTGAGCTGCGCCTCGCGCGAACTCGACGATTTCGCCCTTACACGCACCATCGCTGCCTCTGGGCAGCGATCAGCGAACGGGCAAGAGGACAACAACCTCGGTGCCCGGGCCGGCTTGAAGCCTCAACCGCGGCGACGACCCCGGCGATGACCTGCCGATCCTCGATCTGCCCCGGCTCCTCGCCGATCAGTTTGCTGGTGGAGCAGAGCGAGTTGCTCGATCGCCTCACCCCCTGCTGGAGCCCACCGAAACTCCAGACCAATGAACCCTCTCCGCCCCCGCTGCTGCAGTTGCTGGAACCAAGCCGTGGCTGGCGCCAGCGTTGCTCAGCGTTGCCGCCACCTGCTCGATGCCTGGAGGCGGTCAGCGGCTGGAAAAACGCTTCGAGCGCTGCATTGCCCTGCTGCTGGAGGAGGAGCGGAACGAGGTTGCGGCCAGCAGAGGCCAGTTCCACCCAGGTCGTCACGCCTGTCTCCATCAACCTGGTAAGACCCGCATTCGACAAGCTGTTTCCGCCGATCTCCAAACAACAGACGCCTGCGTTTCCCAGGACGCTCTATTAGCAACGAAGGCGCAAAGCACATCGGCCCACCTCGACCAGCAGCGCTGCGCCGGCCTGGCCTGAACGCTCGTGGCGTGGCCTGAGCCTGCCAGCATCGGCCAACCATTCCCGCTTCCATCGATGCCCGCCTGCCAGCGAGACCACCCCCTGGCGCCGCAGCTGGTACCCGGTCGCCTACTGCGAGAGGTGGCGACGAGGTATCATCCGGAAGAAGGAAAGCCTATTTTTCTTCCAATGAATGAATAGGATGTACAGAACTACTCAGAAAATCAAACTCTAAGCTTGGGGAATAATCGATGGACTGAGTTTGATATAAATTTTTAGGGAGATTGTCATCTGGAATTAACAATTCAGTTTTTTCAACAACGACTTTAAGCTTTCTACTGGATCGATGTAAAAAATCTTCGAAATGGGATTTCAAACTCAAAGTCCTGATACTGACAAAGCGGGATTTATAGCAAAGCCTTAATGTTAAATGGCGCCAACGATATGATGGTGGTGGCGAGTAATTGGTAACATGGCGGATAAACGCTTCAAAATGATTTGAACTGGTATGAAAACAAAAAATTCTTTGCCTTCACTCTGATTCTGCTTCTGAGAACGACCAAAACCATCGATAATTTTAAGTCAGAAATGAGCTTTGCTTTCCAAAAATACCCGAAAAGACTCACCGGCAAGTTTCTGAGTCGGATAATATGGGGCAGCGCGTCATCGATGCGTCGAATCATGTCATCGCCACAGAGGCTCAAAAACCGATTAACCCCAACACCTGGACGACTCTACAGCAAGCATCACTCATGGACAAAATTATTCAAGAGCCAAAGTGAGCTAATAGCATTTGATGAAAGCGTGGCGTCCAAACTCAGTATGGAGCTGGATTACTGCAGAGCAAGAAGTTTCAAGCTTTAAATCACCGTCACCAGTGGGGGAAGAAATTGAGCGTTGGAAGAACTGATCAACCATTTGAGAAGTCCTCCTTTTGGGGTGGAAATTTGAAGCAGTGCTACAGGAGTGCTTGATTCCAATTTGGAGGCCATATGAAAAACGAGAGTTTGTCTATCCAAAAATACGCACTCGATACATCCCAAAAGACTTATATCGGAGCAGCCTGCGGACCCGCTTGCCATGTCTGAGAACAGCTCTCACAGCGGCACGGTATGTGTTAATTCAGGAGATTTGAGAGG
>Ga0163217_1018095_pt1 | contig 15530 bp, 19 predicted proteins | sample SynspAceP_FD_185933 | JGI IMG/M metagenome (GOLD analysis project Ga0163217, IMG submission 185933) | Saline lake microbial communities from Ace Lake in Antarctica - Synechococcus sp. Ace-P (PacBio error correction) | ecosystem: Environmental > Aquatic > Non-marine Saline and Alkaline > Saline ...
TTCACACAAGGGAAAGGAAAAGGAAATGAAGAAATTTCCAAATTCCTTCCCCCCCCAGGGGCAAAAAAAAATAATAAGAAAGAAAAAGAAATCCCAAGGCAAAGAAAAAACACAGATTTGAGCCCCCCTGCTTTGGCAAACCAAGAAAAACAAAAGAATCCAAAAGCCACCCCCGCTTACTGAAGAAATGCCTGAAAAGCCAAATAGGGCCTTCAAATAAGGGATGCAGAAGCCGAAGGAACATAAGGGCCCCCAGAATAGGCCAAGGCCTCCCAAGGTAGAATCAGGCCGTAGGTTCGCCGACCAATTAAACGCCCGCGCCTTTCGCTTTGTCAATCCATCGTTTTCCACTCTCCCACTTAATTGTTTAATTAAACCGATTTTGGGAATTTCACTGAACTCGGAAAGAGTTCCGTGACACCTGATTTCTGCAAAATTCGGCGCACAATAAATTCCCCGACATTAGTCTTAGGTTTTTTCAGGCCTGGCAGGCGGTGCTTTCAGGCAGGTTAAAGGATATGCAGGCAAGGGTCAGTGGAGCGCTGCTGTCAGGAATCGGATACTGGTTAAAGCTGACTGACAACGAAAAAAAGCCACCCGAAGGTGGCTTTAATCTGAATCTGGAGCCGGGAAACGAGACTCGAAACTCGCGAGGCCTACGCGCCCCCGCCCCGACCCTCGGCAAGGTCGTTGCCTCTACTCCTCAGAACGAAAAAAGCCACCCGAGGTGTGCTTGTAATCTAAAACTGGAGGCGGGAAAAACCGAGACTCGAACTCGCGGACCCCGACCTTGGCCAAGGTCGTGCTCTACAAACTGATGCTAATTCCCCGCTTTGGACGGCGCCTATTTCTATCTTTCCTGCGGACACTGTTCCAAGTCATTGATTCAGAAAAAAAGTTTATTTGGTCCGCTTTTTTTGACAATCAAGTGCATGCTCATATAGGGGCCAGGCGGCGCGTCAGAATTTAACACGTACATGGACCAGAAGTAGGACCGCAGAGATCATCAAGTAGCACATAGCCAAGAAATGACCCCAGTTGTTGATGAGGCGGTGGGTTTGGCCAGCAGTACGATCCAGCGGTCGACCTATGTTGCGCGGCGGTCTTGTACTTGCGCAAGCTGCGAGACCGCGACATGTGGCGCGCTTTGCCAAGCTCTTGCCATCCATGTTCGCGCAACGCGAAATCAACGATCCACGACCAATGATTGACCATATGCGGGCGCTCGTCACCCAGAATTGGCGTTGGCTTCTTGAACCGCAGTAACCAGGGCCAACGGCCACCATCAGCTTGTTCGGCAACGGGATCCAGAAAGCGCCAAAGGGCTGTGCTTTGCTCCCATTTGCGCGCCAGGTAGCCGTCCAAGCCAATCGGTAACGCTTGCCGAATGGTGAAACACAATCGCGCTGCCACTAGCACCAGTGGATAATGGCAAAGTAGTAAAACAGAATGAAGATGGGGATCAGTCCGACCCTCGCAGCAAGCGTCAGGATGTTGGGTATGTTCATGAATAATGTGAAGGCCTCTGGTCAATGCCGCATTCCTAGTCGCTTTATGAGCTCGGCATAAATCTGTTCCGCAAGTTTTTTGCTGATTGCCGGCCCTTGCATTTCCGCCGCCACTGGCGCGCTTCAATTCCTGTAGAACCACCAATAATGCTTGAGAGCTCGCGCGGCGTTTCGGGACCGACGCCCTCGATGCCCTCCAGCGTGAAGTAATTGCGGGCTTTGCCCGCGCCCTGCGCGGTGACCGGGTGAATAGCAAAACGGTGCGCTTCGTCGCGGAAATGCTGATCAGATGCAGTGCGGCGAAATGGGCCTGGCGCACCAACTCGTTGTTGCGGGTCATTCAGATCAGAGTTCCAATGCCGGCCTTGCGGGTGACACCTTTGGCCACGCCAAACCAGGTCCAGGGCCATGAATGGCCAGATCCTGCAGCACTTCCAGGGCCATGGACATCTGCCCCTGCCCACCGTCCACCAGCAGGTGTCCGGCATCTTGCCCTCGCCCCTTCCTTATAACGGCTAAAGGCGCCGGGTCAAGGCCTGACAGCATCGCGGCCATAGTCATCCGCCCCAGCAGTGACGCCTTCGATATTGAAATCGTCGGTAGTCGCTCTTCAAGGGGGCCCCTCGGGCCGAACACCCGCAGGAGCGACAGTCCCGCCTCGCCCTGGAATGACTGATGTCGTAAGCACTCGAGCCGAGTCGGGCGTTCGGCCAGTTGCAAAGCGCTTCCTGGAGGGCGTCAAAAGCGTACCTGTCCGTTCTGCCGGTTGGCCAGCATGCCAGCCAACGCCAAAGTTCGGCAATTGTTTGACCGCCAGACTCTGCCAGCGGCTGCGGTGCCTCTGACCCTGTGCTGATGGTCAGGATTATGCCCGCTGCGCTTGCGCCAGAGCCTCTGCGACGACCGGCAGATCCTCTGCTCGGCGTTTACCGAATAATTCTCGCCAGGCAGTTCTCGTCGGCGCTGCCTCAGGTAGTCTGTGGCAATGAACGCAGCCAGCACTTTCCCCTCAGGGGTCTGTTCAATTAGGGACCCGGGGGAAAGTGATTTTCTTGCTGTCCCAGCACCCTGCCTGGCGCACCTCACCAACATGCCACACAGGCACCGCCGGGCGGACACGGACGCAGCAAACGATAAATCCACAATTGCCCTCTCGGTAATCCATGCTCCTGTTGGTCCTGCACACCAGTCCGCGCGATCAGCGCCATCTGTCCGCTGCAATCCGCCGTCGCCGTCAAGTCCAGTTGTTCGGCGGCAATGCTCCATTGCTTGCCTAATCTCGACGCCCAGCGCCGGTTGCTGCGCCCCTTCGGGAACATGATGGGAATGCCGCACGTCTCGCGTACTCCTCTCGTCGACCAGGCCCACACACAGGCGCCTTGCATACGATTTGATCTGATGTGGAGGCAAGGTCTGGTGCGGTTGCCGGTTAGTAGCTGTCTTCGCAACTGGCGAACGCTTGAAGGGCCTTCTGCAGCAAACTGAGCCTTCACGGATGGCGCCGGCGCTCGGAGGGCCCCGAAGTAGCGACCCTTGAGTTTCTTTGTCCTCACGGTGAAGGCCAAGCCGGCGGGAAGCTGTCCTGGCTGAGAAGAAACACGTAGGGGTAGGATTTTGTCGTCGCGCAAGCAGGGATATTGTACGGGCGGGACGGGACGCCTTGAATCAAGGCTCTGTTCCAGCAACAACGCTCGGTTTGCATTGGCGGTGATGGTGGTGTTTCATTGCTGAATTTCGCGCAACCAGGCGCGGTTTTCGTGGTTTTCTCAGCCCGGTCTTGCGGAAGTAACTGGGCCCAGGCGTTTTTCAGGTGCTTGGCCTGCCGACGTACAGCAGTTCCCCTTGGGCATCGGAACATGCGATAAACGCCAGGCTTGTTTGCTGGTCAGTTCGAGAGAAAGGCACTGAATCAAATACGGGGTGGAATTCATTCTCAGCGGGAAGGCGTCCAACCATGCCGTGGCGCACCGCCCAACAGCGTCAGCTCAACATCGCTGGTGATATTCAGTTTCTCGAACAGCCGGTACCGATAGGGTGTGACCTGTTTTCGGGCCTCAGACACAGCTTGTCGGCGATATCCTGCACTTTCCGCAACTCTGAAACGAATCATGTAGGCGATCTGCATTTCACGCTCGGACGATTGTCGAAAGGGCGAAGTCGCAGGCCGGCGCGAACGCCTTCAGGGCCAGTTGTTGTGCGATATCAGGACTGAATGTAATGCGCTGCCCGCCAGCTACCTGACGGGATCGCCGTGACCATCTCGTCAGCGCGGCAACCCTTGGTGACATAACCGGCCGGCAATACCGGCCGCATCAAGGCTGTGGGGAAAGGTTCTTCATCGCAGACGGTGACGGCAATAATGCGCAGCGTGCTTGTCAATGAAGCAAGAAGCTTGCGGTAGCTCCAGGCAAGCCATGCCAGGCATTCTGACATCCATGTCAGCACCACATCCGGCATCACTGGCCGGGGCCTGGTAGCAAGAACTCGCCGGAATCGCTTCACCCACCACACTTAGCCCTGGAACTCGCTCAGCAATTCGCTGATGCCCATACGCACCAGATCAATGGTCGTCTACGCATATACCTTGATCAAATGCCGACCCCTTTGTGCGTGGCCGAGCAGCATTTTCAAAGAACTACCTGATATTCCGATCAAGGCAGCATGGCGGCAAAAGCTCGGCCCAAAGTTCAATAGGGCCGTAGCCTATAGCAAATCAACTGCGTTAAGTGGAACGACTGATCTGGAGGGCCTCGGGCGAAGTTGCTCGGTCCGCTCGTCGAGACAGGCTGGGATCCGTTCGATGGGTCGAGGCACTGCAAAGGTCTCGGCTCCGGCCTAATCTGGCGCTGATCCCGCCCGCGGTATCTTGCCGAGCGTGTCCTTGGGTAATCGCTTGACCACGCAGTTGCGCCCTTGAAGCCCGCCAGCGCGCGATATCAACGACGAACCACGCAACCAGCTCGCACTTCAAGGTGCCCGCGTCTAATATGCATATCGTTCTTCAAATACCACCAGGCCCAAACGGCAATCGCCTTTTGAGTTATTCGGAATGCCGATGACCGCACACTCGGCCACCCGCGATGGGCCACCCAGCAGCCTCTTCCATCTCGGCCGTGACAACGATGGCCCTGCGACATTGATGAATGTTCGCGTCGGCCCAAGACGAACACTAGCCGTCCATGGTCAGATAGCCAGCGTCCCCCGACTGAATAATACCCCAGGCAAGACGTTCAGAATACCTCGCAACGAAAACGCCCGCAGGATGCCCCCAGATACCCGTCAGACAGCCGGTGGCAAACGGCATTTTCAGCGCAATATTGCCCTGCACACCGGTTTTGACCGGCAGGCCTTCGTCGTCGAGAATGGCGACTTCAAAGCCCGGCATCGGCCCAGGTCGCCGAGCCCATTTTGGCTGTCTGCAATTCGTAACCGCCGGTTTGGCGGCAAATCGCCCAACCGGTTTGTCTGCCACCGAAATGATGCAATGATCGGCGCTTGAAGTGCTCCTCAGCCAGGCCCAGGTGGGCGGTCCAGGCGTTTCGCCTGCCAGGTAAAGCCGCTCCAGTTTGGACAGGTCCGACGCGCAAATGCGCCCAAGGAACGCGTTGGATCTTCCTTGCGGATCGCGCGACCAAAGGCGGTCGGCGCTGCGAACAATGCTTGACGCCGTACTCGGCACAGACCCGCAGAAGGCACGGCAAACCGGTGTGGCGAATGGTTGCCTTCGTAAGCACGGTGGTGCAGCCGGCGAGCTAAAAGGCCCGTAAACAAATGTAGGAGTGGCCTACCAACCCAGCCAACCATCAGGGCGGCCCGAAACACGTCGCCAGGGCCGCAGTCGTAAACCACCTGCAAGCCTGAAGCGCAATGGCGACCGGCGTGCCGCCGATGATCACGCATCAACGCCCTGGGTTGCCGGTAGTGCCAAGAGGTGTAAAGAATATAAAGCGGGTCGGCCGGCCAGTACGGGACCGCGTCGGCTGGTTCCGGCATTGGCGAGCGCGCGCTGCATTCCAGGTCGGCGATCACTATACAAGCTCCGGCTTTTACATTGCGGGCGCTGAATAGACCACGCAGTGCCTGACCGGTGGGCCGCTTCTTGATTGCCGCGGTCCACCAGTGTTTGTAGGGATAATACGGTCGACCTCGATTCCGCAGGAATGCGGTGAGGATCACGTCCTGCTGGGCGTCATCAAAATACGCACCGCCAGTTTCGTGGGCGGCAAAGCCAGCCGAATACACCAATGCCTGCTGACCCAATCGCGCGCAGGCCAACAATGGCGACCCACGGCTTCCGGGATCATCGGCATGTAGCATAATAACCCCGTCCCCTCTGCAGCGTTTTCAGGGCCATCGCAGCATGCCGGCGCATTGGGCGACCCGCCCCGCCAGGTTCGCGGGTAACTGATGCGCGGCCTTGCGTGGGTCACCGGGGATGTCTACGATGATCGCGGTCTGTTCACCCGCCCTGCCTCCACATGAGCATCCACAGCAGCCAGGCGGTATTTCAAGCCGGCCATCCGCAAACCAGTGATTAATCACCTTCGGCCGTCTGTTGCAGAAGCGGTGGGGGCGTATGCCCCAGGCGAGCCCTGCGCCTGCGGGCCAGAAAAACGCTTCGGGGTCAAGGCTGGCCTGTTTTGGTAGGCTTGTGATTAGGTAGCTGAGTCAAGTTCGAATGGGGGCATCGAATCGTGATCGATCCTCTTATTATGCCGCCAGACTAAACCAACAGCCTATAATAAGGAACTAGAACTTATCGTAGGATGGGGCCCCCAGCCCCGGCCTGCCCCATACTTGCCCGCAACAACATAAAAAGGTCTTTGCTCATGAGTAAAGACGTTATCTCTCTCTGTCTCGCCACCGCAAAACGGCGTCATGCAGAACGTACAATGCACCATGACGTTTCTGATGAATATCCGCCGTTCAAAGCCGATGGACACTCACACCCTGGCCTTTATGGTGGAGCAATTGCAGCTGTGCCTTTTTCGCGCGGGTGGCGAGACCAATCATCCGGCCCGCAGGATGGCCCGGTTAAAGACTTTTATAATCGTCAAGCAAGGCCTGGTGCGCGGCGAGCAGCATGCTGGCCGGCAGGAAGCGCCGGAAACTCACCTTCGAGATCACCCAGGGTGAATTGTTTCCGCTGGCGGCGCTGATTGGCGAGCGCGCCACCGCACCGAGCACTTGCCGGCAAGGATATCGGTTCTGCCTGCACCTAGCCGCGCGTTCAGACTTTTGCCAGAACTCTTTTGCATGTCCTTGCGCCCTTCCGTGACTTTGCCCTGCGTGGCGTCGAGCCTGCTTGAACCAGGGCAACCAGCAGGCGCAGATGCAGGCGGCAGAAAATCTGGCTCCCAATACTCGCTGGATAACGCGCCTGGGCGATCTGGCAGTGCGCAGGCCCGATCAGCTGCGCCGCGGAGTTGCCGATACGCGACGCGTAAGAAACATGCACGAAGGCCATGTCGGCAGTATTCGTCAATCTGTCAATACGGAGAAAAAACACCGCTGGCAATCTTTACCCTGCGGGACCGTGCGCAAGTGGTCGCCCTCGGTGAGATCGGCATGGATGATCCGATACATCAGGTCCATGTCCTCGCGCCCTTCCACCTGCCGCCGAGCGCCTCTGCATTGGGAAATGCGGCCGATCGCCATGACCGGGCCCAGCCATTAGCGCATATCTGCGTGTTGATCAGAGGGCTGGTTGGCGGTGTCTGAGCGCGATCTGTTTTCCTCTGCAACGGGTTGATCTGGTTCCCTGGCCCGGCCATTCGCCAGCCAGCGGTCAGCACGCTCACCGCCCTGCGCCCGGATATCCGCCCAGTTGGTCGAGAAGCAATGAGGCCCACGGTGCCTCCTCGACTCAGATTACCCACATCATCACTCTTTTGAACGACCACACGGTGTGCCGGGGTGATCGAGCTGAAGGTATCGAGGAGCACGGCGATCCCGGCTCCCCCTTTACCTGCTGTGTTTGTGCAGTGAAGGTCGCCCGCGACAGACGCTGCAACACCGATCAGGACATGGGCACCTCTTCGCCGCCGAGGATGCGGCAGACGCAGCGCGTATGCGCGCGTGCGTTTACCCCGCGCAGAAGAGTCAACCATGGGCTGGCCGAATGGCGGGCTTCCCCTGTGCAAGGGCAACCATCATGGCCAGCATACCGCCCTGTGCCTTGTCTTGCATGAATGGGACATAGCGGCTTGACCAACTGATTCTCGTACCACTACCCCGGAAAACCTGATGGCATCCTCTCGATCTACTTCGATTTCCGGGTGGTTCTGGGGCGAGGCAGAGGCGCACGCAAGCTCTTCAAACAGAGTGCTCGAGAAGGTCAGCAACCAAACCGCTGTTTCAACTACATGCCTGGCCACAACGCGCTGACGCAGCGGCCCAACCCATAGGCGCTTCCGCGACTTCGTGTGGCCTCGCAGTGGGCGTGGAAGAAGGAACACCCTGGATCTAAAAACAGGGCTTGATGCCGTTCGAGACGGTTTGCATACGGCTAACTGGCCTTGGCTCACGGGATTCAGAGTGCAATAACCCTGAAGCGCTTCCGTGCACTCAGTGCCCTTGAGGTGATCGATGCCAGGACCGCGGCGGCCTATGAGGAAGCCTACCACTACATTCAACGATCGCATGCAAGCTAGCATCAGCATGCAGGACGCCAGGGCTTGCCGTTCAGTAATCGCAATTGAACCCGGACACCCTCATACCACCTCGACCGCCGGATCCTGCGTCGAATCCTTCCGCCAGGCAAGCGGTTGCGGCGAGTCCTGGGCTCTCAGGTATCAGCTATGAGTCCGCTGAAACTGGCTGCAGGCCATCGCGCGCGAGCCTTAGCGACGCCAGCGCGAGCGTCGTGATCACCTCCCTGCCCCGCAAGCCGCCTGATGACACCCTCTGCAATGAAACAACGCCTGTGGTGTCGACCTGGAAACCAGCGTTTGAATAGCGCAGCGCGACAAGGTGCCTTGTCGATAAGGCGCAGTTGGTGAATTGAGCGGGCGGCTGTGGGATATGGGTACTCATAGAAATGCACGCTGTATCGCGCCAATACACAAGGTCACTGAGTCGATCCTGATTCAACGGCATCCTCCGCGAAGTCGCCGAGGGCAATGGACGCTCAGGATGTCGCTGCTGGATTTTATGGAGTTTGCCGGGGAATGCGTGTTTCACTGGCCTTCCATGCCGGCTTTGATCAGGCGCATGTTGGCAAGAGGCTGCGCCAGGATCTGGGCTATCGGTACAGCACAAGTTTAAGACGGTAGCTGAACTTTTAATGGCGCCTCATGCTCTGCCCGGATGCCAAAGGTCGGACGCGGTGGGCTGGATGACTGGCAGACGCCTTTCCGCTCAAACAACAGTCAGCGGCATAACGCGGCGGCAAGATGCCATGGCCACGGCAGAGATGACACCTGATCCTGCCCAGCAAGGCACGGGCCCAGGGGATTGATAATCTGACCACCCTGAAATACGCGCCTGGGCCACTGGACGCAAGCTGAAGCGCGCACGTCTCGGCGGAATCTTAAGTCATTTTTTGCCGGTATGCTGGGTTCCGTCTCCATATCGAGCCATTAACTCAAAACATTGAACGCCCGAGTTTATTTATGTCCGAAGCGTCGGTAGCCTCCGCGCCCCGACATCCCCGGAGTTTCAGATGAACTAAAAGCAATAACCCTTAGAAACTGCCCTTTGCGCTCGCCGTGGCGGCCGCTTCCACCCAGGCGCTGGCCAAATGGTGGTCGCCAATCAAGATGAGCAGAGTGCCAGCAGCATGGAACCGGCTTTGCCGACGTTCTTCCTCGCCACAGGATGCCAGCATGTCTTCGGTAATCCCGCGGGCATGTTCCCCAAACTGGATCGGGCTCAAGTCAGCGGCGGCTTCGCTGCATTCATGCCAAAGACCGATATCAGCAACGCCAGCAGCAGCGCTCCCGGACCAACGATGGACATGGTGCCTTTTGCTGCCATCCCCTTTGGTTACTACGTCAGACCGCTGAATGAAACTGGCAACTTCGGCCTGGGCATTCCTACGTGTCTTTTGTGTCATCAGCATTATGAAAGCAGCTTCCAGGGCGTTATCACGGTCCTGAAAGCGAAGTGAAGTGGGTCACGCACAGCCGACGCTGAGGCTATAAGGTCAACGATCGGGTGTCCATCGTTTCGGCCCACGATCAATCGTATTGAAGCACTTTGACCAGCGCTGTCTTTACTGGAACGGGGAGTCGACGGCAAACGTCGATATCCAGGCGACGATATGGCTATGGTTTCAATGCCGGTGTAACTGTTTGATCTCTCAGAGCCGTCGCACTGGGCGTCAACTATCATTCCAAGGTGGATTACATCCTGGAAGGGCCGCCACGCGGGTCTCTGGGTTTCCCGGATCCGGTCAAACGGTCGCTATGACGCCCGAACTGGAAGTTCAGTACCTCCCGCGGTCGATGTGTCCCTACTTATGCCGCAGATGATTTCTGGAACCTTTACGGCCGGGACCACCTGGACACCTGGAGCCAGTTCGATCAGTTGGTGATCGAGAACCCAGGGGTTCACACCGTTGAGGAAAGACTGACTGGTCTGACACCTGGGCCCTTCGCTTTCGGCGCGGCCTATCAGATCCACCCAAGGTGGTTGCTGCGTACTGGCCTCGCCTTTTCGACCGATCCCCCACCCAATGAAATGCTGACCGCAACAGTCGTATCCCTGTAGGTAAGTCGCAAGATACTCTCACTGGGGTGCCGGGGCTGGGACGCGACTGACGACCTGACGCTGGATGTTGCATCGCCTACCTGCGGGAGGATCGTGCTAGCGTGAGCTATGAGGATTCGCCCACCTCACCAGGTTACAGCGCGATTTACCGGCAACAGTGCACACGGTTTATTGTCGTGCCCAGGTTTTACCTATCGCTACTGATATGGCTTGGGCAAAAGCGCCCCGCTGACGTGGTGGCGCTTTCAAGTCTTCATGACTCAGTCCCATCAGCTCTGCAGGGCCTTTCAGTAATTTGTTCTTGAACGCCTTGGCAACACATCAGCGGTGCTGCGCATGAAACAGACTGATTTCTTCGGCAGTCTTTTCACCAGCGGATGGCAACGGCCTTTTGCAATAACCTCACCTAGTGTTTTTCTTCTGCCAGCATCAAGCATTTTGTCGTGGCGATCTGGCTTCGGCTTTAATCATGAACAAATGCTCGGGTCTCTGCTACTGCGGTAAACAACTTCGAACGGCCATGAGTCAAACCTCAGGCTTTTATATGGACTTCCCGGCTTGCCATAAGCTCAGCGAGCTGCATTGTATATCTGTATATTAGATACAGTTAAAAGCTTGATTCTTGAAACCCTCCCCAGCAGGCAAAAACACCAACCGCTGCGAGGATTCCAGCCGCACTGCGGTTTATAGTCCTGCCTTTTCGACAGCCCGTGCGTATTGGCTTGAGCGGCCTGCAAACTTTGGCCTATAACAGCAAGTGCAAGTACTCTGAATCAGGTCTGCGTCAGCCCAAAGAGAACCAATAGACAAATTGCCAACTAGCACCGGGTTAAGCAATCCACACGCCGACGTCACAGGCTATAACAGGCTGGAAGAATAAAAGTGGCCGCGCACAGACCCTTTATCCCTTTCTCACTCGGATTCCTAGTTGCTGCGAACAAGAGCAAACGGCCGCCCATGATCGCCCATACGCCGACTAATTTTCCGGCCTCGGTAGCCTGGGTGGCCGCTGGATCATGGCTTTTTGCCTGTTGGATCGGACGTTTAATCAGCGGCGACGGGATGCTCACAGTCGGCGCCGATTGCTGGCACATGCACTGCCTACTTCTCGTTTCACCCTGTTTCGGTCACGCTCAGCTATGGGGTGACCTATCGCGCTGCCAATACGCTCTGCTCTTCAGTCGCTGTTCGCGTTTCTAACGCCGCGAGCAATTTTCCGCATAAGCGATCAACCGCGTTCCCTGGGCCCTGTTACTCCAGCCTGCCCAGTCGCCCAGTTAGTACTACTGACTCTGCCTCCTGAAATACCCTGGAACCACGCACGCATGGTCGCGTCCGTATCTTGATGTCCAATGCGCGTTTATTATTCGCTGGGCGGCACATTTTTCCAACCCGGCGGCTCGGGCTCCATTCTTGCTGATTCTCGGCGCCTCCATCAGCCTTATAGCATTCTTATTCGGGTGGTATCCATCCGTCCAGCGGCCAATGCACCCGAATGCGTTATGACGTCAGCCAATTTGAGGCAATCGATTCCATCAGCATAAGGCACTGGTGAACAGTCATGATGCTCCTCGCTAGGCCTGGTATTGATGTCCCAAGGAACGGGCTGAGGTAGCAAATGAAAATACCTGGCCATGCGCGACCCGCTACCGATATCCCCAACCGCAAAGAGCCATTCTTGAAGAGCTTGGACCAGGAAATTGATCGCGCCAGCGCGCGAACAAACGTCGTTGGCCATTCGCCATCATTGACCTCGATCATTTCAAGAACATAAACGAATCAGCACGGCCATTCTTGGCCGGCGAATGAGGTTCTGCGTCACTGCGTGCAGGCAGATGAAACAGCGCTTCGCTTCGCTGACAAAGCCTGGGACGTTACGGTGGTGAATGAGTTCCTGCTGCTGATGCCAGGCTCCAGCGTAGAGGGCGCCATGACCGCAGTCAAGCCCCTGCGTGAGGCCATCGCAGACAATCACCCCTGTTTGGCGAACAAGCGAAGCGCAAGCTCAGTGCGGCGGTCTGGGTTGGTGTGCCAGGCCAGCCAAGAATGTTGCGTCGAAGTCCTTATTGCTCAAGCCGATGCGGCGCTTTATCGAATGCAAGGCTGCCGGCACCAACTCAGTGCGGTTTGGCGGGCGGGCAGATGGCCCATCACTATTTAACAGGTAGTCCCAAAAACCAAACGCCCACCAAGAGATCTCTTATAGATTTTGCAACTACGGTGCATCGGGGGCGCGTGACACCGCTTGATATATCACTTCGACCACGTTGGATAAGCAGGTTGATCAGCTTAGTCCGACCGACCTTTAACGGGCGAATCTATAGAGAAGATTTCCATTAGACGGCTTTCAATTGTTTATATGGAAATGAAAAGGGCCTGCAAGCAGCCCCTTCTTCATGCTGGTCATCCCATCAGATCAACGATGGCTACCGGGAGTGGTTTTCCGGTATTTTAAATGTCGCAGAGCATCCCGCCCTGGGGTTGAAGTCCTTGACGATCTCGGCACTTGGCCGCACCACAAGGTACCGCCCCGCCCCAGCCAGAACAGCACAGATTACAGTACTGTTCGCCATCCATATCCCAGGTACCGATTACAAATCACGCCTGAAACCAGTGTTAGAACTCCCACAGCTTTCTCGCCATTTCTTGCATTGCCAAGGCCATCAGGTAACCTCCGGGTTTGCCGGTAAAGACCAGGTGCCTTTGTGCTCAGTAACACCGCCCCAGAGTGCCCGGATTTTTCCACTGCGCCAGACTTTCCTTGCCCGGTTCTGGGGTCCATGGCCCCGGATACTCAATGTAGTCCGTCATGGATTGGCTGATGGTGAAGCCGGCTCCAGATAGGCTGCGCCCTTCTTGTAAGCGGTGCTTTCGTTCCAGATGTCCATTCCCACATTCGTTGGATGGGCACGTAGAACAGGCCGTGTCCTGACTGTAGGCCATGGGTTGCCAATCTTGCCCGCGAGGAAGGCGGGCGCAGCGTAAACGGTTTTTCCCCCTGGTCACCGGATTCTGTTGCGCGCCTGGCGTGTCTTCGCTTGTTAGAATCGGCCGGCCGTTCCTGTCAGCCCCTTTTGCCCAGGTGATGGTGTCGACGAAGGAAAGCCGCGAAAAACTTGCCAATTGGTACGGTCCAGTACATAGAAGAAACCGTTGCGGTCAGCGGGTGGCCGCAGCTTGATTTCCTTGTTGCCTTCTTTGTAGTTGAAAAGGACAACCAGCTCGTTCACGCCGTCGTAGTCCCAGCCAATCATTGGGCGTGTCTGGAAATGCCATTTAATAGTGCCGTCGTCGGGGTTCAGACCAGGCGTGAATGAGCTATACGAGATTGTCGCCTTGCGCATTGTGTGAGTTCCCAGGGCGCCGGGATTACCGGTGGCCGAAGAGCAACAGATTGGTTTCCGGGCTCCATAGAAACCGCCTGCCAAGGCCCTCTCGCCACCGGTCTTCACATGGTCGCCGGGCCAGGTTTTATTGGCTTCGCCGCCGAAATACCCGCTTGCATGGCTTTTGCCGTCCTTGTAGGTATATCCCCATGTGGCCCTCGGTGGTCGGGCGGGTCCAAGAGCAGCCGCCGTGGTGGGGTCGTAGGCTTCATCTTGCCCACAACGCTCAACTCGCCACCTGATACGACCGTAATCAACCGGCCATTCACGATCAGCGCGCGGCGCTATGGCAAAATAGCCCGCCTGTAGTCGGGCTAACGGTCCTTGCGCCCAGAACCACCTTGCCCCGGTATCTTTGTGGCAGGGCCACCAAGCCTTGCGTCGCAGGGTACCGAAGATCACCAGATTCACAATCAAAGCCACCCGCGGTTGATCAACGTCACAGCAAGGCATGATTGCCGTCGGCAGCGCGGCTCGATTGCAGAGCTTCGTTGCGTGCGTGCAATCAAACGGCGAAACACGCGCGAGGTAGGAGCCGGTGATATACACACCCCATCCTTGATCATCGGTTGTGCTTGCTTGGCCGCGCTGTTTTTCCGCCGCCGAGCGAGATATGCCCAGGCCGGCTTGCAACTGAATTGACGTTGCCTGTCGTTTAACCATGGTCAGCGCTATAGCGTTGGCCGAGCGTGCCCCAATGCCGTAGAGACAATGGAAATCGGTGGTGGTCGCATCGTTGTTTGATATCGTCATAAGTGACGGGCGCCTGGCGACAGCCATTACCGAACAATTCATGGCGGCTAACCAGGGCGGTCAGAGGCTGAAAGGATGAGCCGGTGGTCATTGCTGCTACCTCAGAGATGTAATTGTTGTGATGGTCCGAGTCAGCGAAGAACCGGGAAATTTTTTTCCCCGCCTCTGACCCTGATTGTTCGCCGCAAGGCCTTGCTCAACAATGCACCCAGGGGTGATTTAGCTCATCACTTGGTAGCAATACCCTGTTCTCCAGACTAAAAAAGCCGGCCGCGCAGTAACAAACTCAAATGCGCGCCGGCCAAGCATGAAAGCGGTTCAGATATCGGTGTAAATAGCTCGGCAACATGTAAGCGCAAACCGCTACTCGGCATAGAGCGCGGGCCATGCCCCGTTCCAGCACATGGGCTTCAGCCGGTATCACCCAGGCATAGGCTAGTTGCCGGTGGAGTCGTGGGACTGCCATGCCCAGCTCCCAGAAACCTGTTTGCCCCATATTCGGAATAGGCATTCTCGGTCAATCGCAATGCGCCGCAATCGGGGTGGGCTTTGCGAAGCAGCAGTCGATCTCTGCCTGGTGCCCATGACCGCATGCACTTCCCCGCCCACCCCATCGCCTAAAGCCTGGGAAGCCGACGGTAATGATGGGTCATCTTGCTTATCTGACCATTCATGACACTGGCCAGATAGAAACGAGGGATGGGAATCCTCCTCAAACGCCTACGGTATGGTAATGAAAGATGAGCAAATGCTGGGTACTGGCGGTCTATCTTCGTGGGTCGTAGGCCGCTTGCCAGCGCCCCTGCTGATAGGGGCAAACATTGCACCAGCTCGTGCGCCGGCAGGCCCAAAATCGTCACGTTCATGGTCTGTAACGCCTTGTCGTTGGGGCACGCACAATGAGTTCGCGATCTGAACCGGGACGCAGGGTAGTGAACCTTTTCCATAGATGGTTGCCGCAGAATCACCCGTCGAAGGTTTCGTCCGGGGGTCATCCATTGAGCCGCCAACTCCACGCCCAGCTCGGAGGCCAGTACCTTGCCAGCTCGACGTCGACGGCCTCGGGGCTGGCCATCCTCTATGAACTGTAGGGGGGATAGTCTTTCGTAGACCGGCCACCTTGAGGTAGCCAGACTCGATAATTTCATCATGGTCACGGATATTGTGTGAT
>Ga0163217_1044903_pt1 | contig 15529 bp, 14 predicted proteins | sample SynspAceP_FD_185933 | JGI IMG/M metagenome (GOLD analysis project Ga0163217, IMG submission 185933) | Saline lake microbial communities from Ace Lake in Antarctica - Synechococcus sp. Ace-P (PacBio error correction) | ecosystem: Environmental > Aquatic > Non-marine Saline and Alkaline > Saline ...
CCTGCAACGACCAAAGGCTTCGTTTACCATCGCCCTATGATTTTTCCTCAGAAGGACAGTGGCTGTGGCGAGCAGCACGAATGAACAAGTCGAGGAAGGATGACTACCAATCATCAATTGTATTCGCCGCCCCAATTCCTTTTGTCGAACCCTTCTGGTTCCTAGAAGGCCCTTCCTCACTATCATGAGCCTGTCTTTGAGCCTTTTAACCTCAGCCCACGCGAGCGAGAAGGGTACCCGCCAACCGCCGGGACCACCGCCCTACAGCGCTCGGCGAGATCGACGCTGCGTCGTAGATCGCGCGGGCCGAGGGAGATTTTGGGGAGGAAGATCAACCCGATGACGCCCAGGGGTTCAATCCCCAGCAGAGAAAGCCAGCTCGTTAGTCGATCCACCCCCCGGAGGCGATCACCGTATTGAAACTGGCGCGGCCATCTTGCGCGCCGCCTCCAGTTGGGGCAGCCAGGTGCCAATCGTGGCGATGTCGTGCTGAGATCGCGGCCACACCACTGCCTTCAGCTGCGCCCAAAAGCGTGGCCTCAGATCGTCTCCCTCCACCAGCCCGCGGGTGCCACCTGCCGTCCTCTGGCGTCGATTCTAAACCACTGAGTCCGGCCCCTTGTGGAGGCCGCCATGGGGCGCACCAGCGGGCTCCTCGAATCGCCACACGGTCCGAGGATGACCCATCGAGGCCGCAGCTCCAGCAGCCTCGCCCCGTCGGCCCGTTGCGCGACGGCCCGCCGCTCTCAGCTGGCATCCGGATGGCCACGGGCGTTGTGATGCCCCAATGACGCGTCAATGGCCCGGCACGCCTCCTCTGCGCCATCGAGATCGTACCAATCAGCCTCGCCACCCCTCTCTTGCCACTCAGCGCCTGGCCCACCGGGTCGATCCGTTGAAGCGGTGACCTGTCCGTAGTCCCCTGTGGAGCTGATCGCAGTGTCCATGGAGCAGTCGATGGCGGAATGACTTGCATATCGGGCGGCGCGGGGAGAGCGCATGGAAACTTGACTCCATCCTCCCCGGCGCTTGAAGTGCTCGCTTCAGAACTGCCACTGCCGTATAGATCCTTGTATGGGTGGCACCCCTTCATCGCAACCGTTGGTGCCCATTGCTCGCCTTCGGCCACGAGCTCACCCGTTCACTCCGCGCAAAGAATCCCGTCCCGCCGGGTGACAATCTGCGGCGCCGATCGCGGCGACGCCGAGGCCCTGCGCCGCGCCAGGGCGAAGCTTCGACGTGATCGACGCAAAGCAGCGCCGGCCTCACCTTGCTTGACAAGCCCCCGTCTCGCAGAGAACCCGGCGAGCCGAAGCACCGCTTGGTATGTACCTCGGCCCGGTGTTTACTGCCGACATGAGCTCGGCCCCTCAGCGAAACAACCCCACCGACCCTGTCCAGCCGCCATGTCCGAATCTCGAAACTCGAGATTGGCCTGCGCAGGAGCGGACCCTTCACCAGCTTCCGGCCACCTACATCATCGTCCGGGCAACTACAACCCGGTGGAGAGCTGGTTCTTTGATCGAATCGGCACGTCGCCTCAGTGCCGTTGCTAGGCGATGGCACACGATTCACGCAACCTCGGCCACGTGAGCGATCTCGCCAATCGCATGCGCCCTTGCTGGAGTGATAGCGGTCCACCAACCCGGATCTACAACTGCACGCCCGCCAAGGGATCAATTCGCGGTCCTGGTGGCGCGGCGGCCGCGCCTGCGCCAGGTACCGGCGGCGGTGTGAGATCCCGCTCCTTCGATCCAGCGGCTTGACCCCCACAAGCCCCCGCAAGGCCTTCCCCTGCGCCGAACCACTTCCTCGTGATTTGCACCGCTGGAGCGGAAGCGCCTGGTCGCCGGTGTCGAGCCGAGGGCGCCCTTCCGAGCAGCTACGTGCCTACGCTACGCCTTGCAACGCTGCAGCTGCACAGCCGATTCAGTGCTGACCGCCTTGCCTGCCTGAGGTAGCCCAGCCCGAACTAGCGCCCAGCAGAAGCGAGGCCAGACGCCACCATCCCAGGGCCTGAAGGCCGCGCCAGCCGCCGCCAGTGGGCCCCCAAAATAAACCATGGGCCAGAGCAGCAGCAAGCAGGGCTCCTGAATGCAGTCACCGCCTTGGCTTGCCCCGCGCGCCGACGCGGGCCGCCATCCCCCCTGCCGGCCGCCAGCCCGAGACCAACAGCTCGCGCGCCAGCAACACCACACCCGCCCATAGCGGCAGGCCCATTCGCTTGGCGCCCTTAGCCACAAGCAACGGCGCACTTGATCAGGATCTTGTTCGTGAGGGGATCGGATCCCGGCCCCCAGGCCGACCGCCGCCGGCCGGCGGCTCCAGGGGCCATCGGCCCAGTCGGAGAGCCGCCGAGCAGCAGTCAGGATCCAGCCAATCCCGCCCCTGCCGTGTCGAGAAAGGGCGAGCAGCAGTGCAGGCCGATCAAGGCACGCCACGTGAGCCCCGTCGGCGAGGCCGCGGCAGCGGCGGGCCACCTGCCGTCACCGGCTGCTGGATCTGCTGGACTTGCTTGCTGGTCTGCCTGATCGATGGAGCTGACACGCCCGATCAGCTGTTGGGCGTCCAGTCTGCGGACTATCCGACACCGCAAGGATTTCCGCTGGGCCCTAGAACCTTGCAGCCCGCGCCGCCCTCCGATGACTTCCACACCCGTCCGTCCATCAATTCAGGTGCAGAGCCGATACCTCTTCCGTTTGAGCGCCTAAAGCGAGCACGCCCCTGCAGGAGCGGTCAGTACTCTCAGTCGATTCACCACATCTAATGTCTCCGGGTGTGGATACAGTGCGTCTGATCGGTGAGCTCACGAGCAGAGCTGATTGGTGAAGTGAGGGCGGCTTCGATGGCCGCCCCTACGTGATGCTGCTCGAATGCGGTGATTATCGCGCAACGCCCTCGACTGGGAACGGCAGTGCATCAAGGTTCTGGCAGCAACGGTGGCAGAACTGATGCGGACCATCCCCACAGCTGCGAGGCACGCTCTCGTCCTCGCCGAGCGGCCCGGTGCTGCACACCGCAGCACCCAGCGCCTGTTGTGCTCGAAGCCTGCCAAGCCCGCCGGTCCAACCCGCGGTTGATGTGTGCGTTCGAGCCAGCACGCTTTAAGACCGGCCAGCCCACAACGTAACCGTCGGCCACCAGACCACCAGGGCACGAGGGTCGCAGGGAAATGCCGCCGGGGAGCTGCGAAGGAGGTGCAGCAGCAGCCGTGGGCGCGCTGGCAATCGAAGCTAGCAGCACCGTAACAGCCGTCGTTGCCGACCCCCCAGCGCCACCGTGGATATTGCCGCAAGATGACCGCTTCGTCGCCCTCCGGTGCCTGCACTCCGGGATTGTGGCTCAAACCAGAGCGGACCCGCGTTGGAGGCTGGCCTTGCCCCTGGCCTCACCCCGCCACCAGCTGCCCCGTTCAATGTTTGCCGACCGATTCAGGCTGAGCGGGCAGGCCCATCAAGGCCGCAGGCCCTCAGCTCTGGTCCCGCTCGGCGGTGAGGCGAGGCGGCTGTGAATCAAGGCGCCGAGACCACACCTCCCGGGGCCCCAGTGGTGGCCAGATCCAGAAAGGGCAATGAAGGGCCCGATCGCCTCGCTGGCAGAGATGCGCGTGGGCCTGGAAGTTTTTCGGCCTTAGCCAAGATGCCCTAATCGTCAAGAGCCAGCACCGCTGGCCGATCCCAGACGCCTTGGCGCCGACATCTCAGGGTGGCCGCCAGTTCGAAGGATGGTGGCTGGACATCAGCGCAATTAGCCCGTGCCATCGCCGCCTGTAGTCGAACACGCCCACTGGGCCGCTCGATGCTGCCGCACTGTGGTAGGCGCCTAGTCGACTGGTGGAAGAAGATCGGCAGTAGGCCAATGCCTGACAGCGCCAGTCCGCCACCCCCTCAGGGCTACCACCTAAACCAAGGCTCCGCCCCCCGGTTTGAGGGCGCCATCAGCCGTGGAACATCCTTCTCTGCGCGGCGGCTTCGACAACAGTGCGGTGTCCAGGTGCATGGAAACAGCAAACCATTGCTCCGCTTCGGCCCGCTGCCCGGCTGCTGAATCTCATGCCGTAGCGTCGGCCAGTACAGCAGGAAAACAGCTTTCCGAACAGCCGAGCTGCCTGCCTATCTGCCGACTTGGCGCCCTCGTCCGACCTAGCAGGGCAACCTTGCGAATGTGTGAGCGGAGGAAGAGTTCACACTCGTGTGTTCCACCTGCGCGGCTGCGAGCTTTGCTTATCAGACAGAGATCCAGGTGAAGGGGTCTCAGCTTCGCTCTGCATAGACCCAAAACATGCTAGGCGCGGCATCCTAGTGAGACGAGCCCCCGGCTGCGGCGCTCCGCCTTCACCACACGAGGCCCTGGCCCGACCGGGCATGCCCCCATAGACCATACGCGCGCGTGACGAAGCAGGGCTCCACAAGAGACGGGATAGTCCAGCCTAGGAGCAAGAGCGGACTCAGGCGGACCACGAGTTGGCGACTGAGGGTTGTGGTCGCGTGGCGTTCTCGGCAGCGTCTTGCCGTGGGGGAGCATCGTGTCCATGGGATCAGGCCTAAGCGCGGGCCCAGAACTAGACCCGACCCTCTTGCGCGGGCGCAGCGGGCAGTCGAGTACACAGCCGCCTGGACTCGTGGACACCGGGGAATCTGTGCGGGACGATGCCAGGGGCGGCGGGCGCGGCGCGATGTGAGAGTGCCGCAGTCCGCCCACAAGGGCGCGCCTACGAAAGGACTTGCCGAAGCTTTCTCGGGGCAACTCTTGAAGCGCGGAGACAGGAGGAGCAGCGCGCCCAAGACGGCGAGGTCATCTCCGAGCCCAGCCACGAGCCTGCGCCGGCTCGGAACCGGGGTAGATGGCCGGGTGAGCCCGCCTGGAGAAAGGACGATTGCGGCCGCCCTGATCCACCGGCTCCGCCACCCTCCGCCAGCTTGATGTGCAGCTCGATTGAGCCCTCTGCGCAAGTAATGGGCGGTGAGCGGTCGAGTCGATGCCTGACGCCTAGCGAAGCAGCAGGTCCGCTGCCTCGGAGTGCACCAAATACAGCGGAGCGCGCAAGTGCTCGATCAGACCAGCCTCGACACAGGTTCAGATCTCTCCCCCCTGCTGCAGCCGCGGTCGCACACGAGCCGGGCGCGCGGAGCCACAGGTGAGTCCGACTAGGCAGCCGGCCGCACTACACAGCGGATGTACGGCGACCACGGACCACTCCGGCAACCTCGCGCAGGCACGCAACTATTGTTCCTCGCAATCCGGCCCCGATGTGGGAAACGGCGCGCTCGCCTCGGGATCGCTGTGCGCGCACTGCTTGGCGCAGGCGTTCGAGCCTCTGAGCGCCCCGGTAATGCGCGGACGCGCCACTGTGCGCGCGGCACTTCGAACAGGATCGGCACTCGACCGAGCGCGTCGTGCGAGTGCTGCGGTGAGGTCATAGTGAATAGCTGGGCAAGCGTTGTCACAACGATCCGCTGAGAACGCTGCTCTACACCGGCGGCATATGATCGGCGCGCCGGCGAGCGATGAGGAGGCGGAGGTATACGCCCATACCCGTCAGCCCAGATCTATGATGTCCCCTCGGCAAACGGTGCCGCGCAGCGACTGAAGAGTCTGGTGGACCGGGCCCCCTGCGCACAGACGGGCTTCGCCTGGCTTCGCTTGAGCCCGTGCCCCATCCGTCATCACAAAGCAGTCTACTGGCCTCTGGACAGCCACATAGACGAGCCCAACGGCCTGCGCTTCGATCCTTCTGGCGCTGGCGGCCGCCAACGGGGCCGCCATTGGACGCGCCGCCACCCGGCTCCTGAACGGCCTGCTGGTTCGGCTTGTGAGCTGGTGTTCGTGCTGTGAACCTGCTGTGCGGGTCCCCAGGACCGGCCAGCTAAATGTGGCCTCAATCTGTTCTGGGCCTGTGGTGGCCCTTAATCCTGCCTCAGTATGCCCGTGGGGGCCGCTGTGGTGCTCGTTCTGCCCGTTCATGGTCTGGGGCGAGATCGTTCAGCTCGCTGCGCGGCTGTTGCTGCAGCCGGCCGCCCTGGCGCCCGGGGCAACACCGATGCTGGCCGCAACCGCCTCGCGGCGGTTTTGCGCGCGATCCTGCCTCTGGGAGGAACTGCGCCCGATCTGTGGCACGCACATGCCCGCGCGGGCTCGTATCTGCAGTCCTGTTTTCCCGTAGCACTTGTTGCTCCTGACTGAAGACCCCGCTGCCTGCGCGCCCCAAAGGGTGGCAGAGCCTTGGAGGGCGGTGATGGCTTGGGCTCAATCCCCTGGCGCGAGCCGGGGCAATGGGCTTAGCCTCAGGGCGCCTCGCTGCCCGGCGTCGTCGTAGCGGAAGCGTTCTTCGTGGCCTCCGCTGCCAATCGACGTGGCCGGGGTGGGGCCTGGCAACGGGGCCTGTTCCATGCGCTCGGGAGGTATCCAGCGGAGATCTAGGCGCACAGGCGGCGCAACGTATCAGCGCGACCGGCGCGGGCCCCCAAGACGCCCTGCAGCGCGACAAGACTGCGAGGCATGCTCTTATGCCGCGCTTGCTCCAAAAACTAGCACTCCTTGCCAATTGGCGGAGGGCCGGGCCACCACGCGCTGGAGCCTGAGACCCACCGCTTGGGGCACCCATCGCGCCCTGCGCGCTCCCACGCTGAGGACATCCCTCCGTCGGCGAACCGCGTTGAGCCTGCGATTGCCGCTCCTCGCATTGCACCTCCACGTCCGCATGCTCGCCGCCACTAGCTAGCCGGCGGGCCCGAGCCACTGCTGCGCGCTGTAAGCCCGAGGCGATGCCATAGCCCGACCCGCCTGCACCACACTGGCCAGGCCTGTGCGGATTGGCGCACCATACTCGCGGCGGGAAGGCTCGTGGTCTCGGAATCGCTGGCGCTGCTGGCGGGGGGCCGTCTCTGAGATTACTGGAGCGGCGCTTTGTGCCGGCCAAGGGTCGTAGCCAGCTATGGCGCTGGCTCACTAGCCTGCCAGCTCGGACCGTTTTGCCGCGGCTGGCCTTTGGCTGCCTGGCCCTGGCCTGCCGTCGTGTGTGTTCCTGCGCCTGCGCCCTGCTGGCCTCCTCGCTCCGCTTTCTTCGCTTAAACGCCACGGCTGCGGCTGGGCTCCTAATGGCTTGTTGCCCCTGCTCTGGCCCCTTTGCTGCCCGCCTCTTTCCGTCGTCGGCATGCGGAGCGGGAGGTTTGCGGGAGCCGGCGGGGTTGGCCAGCCCTGGCCCAGCCCTGGACGCCGATCCCCACTGATCGCTTCTTGCCAGAGCTGGTGGCTGCTGACGCGCAGCGCAGCTTGCTTGCTTGCCTGCGTGCGCGCCTCGCCGCCTTCGATCCGGTCATTCACCAGCTGCTGCGGTGTCTAGACTGCCTGGTTAGCCGCTGCGCGCGTGCAGCAGACACAGCCGCTGGTGGCGGATTGCTCGCGGCACTGAGACTAGACATCTATTTGAGCGGCGCATGTGGTCGAATTGCCATGCTCGGAATGTCTCACTTCGCGTTCGGGCTACGCCACGCGCCCGCCGATGCAATAGGTGCCCCGTCGAGTTCCGTATTCAGCAATCCAGGCAGCGTCAGCAAACTCTCCCGAGAAGCACCAGAGCCCCATCATCTGAGCCCAGTACGTCCGCGCGAGCGCCAGAAGCACACGACCACGGAATGCGCTGCGACTGGCACACGATGCAGCGATCTAGACTGGGCGGGTCCTTTCAGAACGCCCGAACACGCCTGCCTGTTGCATTCAGAAATGAGCCCGACGCCCCGGGGCATCTATTTATGAGCGGTTAGTGGTATCCTTGGCTCGCGAAAGAAACGCCGGGGGGCTACGAGGTCCGGAGCGCGCGCGCATCAGAGCCTCCACGATGCCTGTCGCCCGCCTGCTGCGTGACCGCGCCCTGCATTGTTCCAACCACCTCTTCCCGAGCAGGACGATCACCTCAGTGAATATAATGCGTTCAATGATTGACCTGAACCAAAGATCACAAATGCCTTTCGCTTGCCGTTCTGTTGGCTCGTGGTGCTCATGACCGTGATCGTCAGCGCCCGGAGAAAGCCTGAAGAGCGATCAGTGCGTTTGTCATGGTTGAGCACTGACGTGACCCGCTTTCTGTAAGGCCTTAATCGCGTCATCGTTCCTTCCAGCCCGGCGGCTTCGCTACCAGGGCGCTCGAGTCGCTCCAGCACCGTTCGCTGCTACATCCGTTGTGGTCAGCCTCTCCACACAAGCGGAAACAGCGGCCGCCGGGCTGTTTCGCTCCACACAACCGCTGGCCCGTAACCGTCCAGGGCCATTTGCAGGCGACCCAGTCCAGCTGCCTCCTCGACCACCTCGCGCCTGCCTGCTCTCCAGCAACGTTGACCCGTTTCGTGGACGCCTCGAACACGTCCAAGAGACAGGCGCGCGATCTGCAAGTTGGCCGCCGGCTCTGGTTGCTGTGGCCCAGGATAGCCGTTCATCGTCAGACCATGGGCGCCGCCACCGGGCATGGACGCGGAAGCCGACGCCGACAGAGTTCGGAGCGCATCGAGCGGCGCATAACTTCCAATCCGCCTCGCAGGCGGCGACGCATCGTGGAGTACGAGCCTTCCTCGCGTGGCCTCCACAATCCGCGAAGGGTAACCGCGGTCCAGCAGCTCGAAGCCTGTCCGTTTCACCGACACGGTGATTTGCGCTTGCGCGTCCTCAGTATGCGCGCAGTCTCAAGCGCTGCAGCCCAATTACAGCAACATAGCACATATCTGTCCACGAACTGCGTCGCTTGCCAAGAGTAGGTATATGTGCAACAGTGCCGCCTGTCCGATCCGGACAGGGCCCGCAATCGCCGGGCACAGGTATCGAGGAGCCAGGACGACCGGTGATCCTCACGATACGGGGAGAGGGCTGAGACGATTCTGCCGCTTGCTCCGAACGTGTCGCAGGCCGCCGCTATAATCTGTCACGTGCGACGACTTATAGGCGGCTCGGCGCTGTTCTGATGCCTGCCGAGTTGGCATCGTGCAGAACGCGGCATACCTCCTGCCAGCCAGGCGCGCAGGCCGGGCGCGATACTGAACAGTGCGCGCGTGGGGTCGCGAACCCAAGCGGTCGGATCGCTCAAAGATCGATCACCGGCGAACGATGCGGGAGGAGTCAGCGAGGACGCTTGCCAGCAAGGCCAGTCGCCCTGCTCCCAGGCCCCAGGCCGGCAGCGCGCGGTGCGGCTCTTATTTATTCTCTACACTGGCGTGTGGGACACAAGTCGCAATCCAGCGACGCCGCTCAGTAACTACAAGGCGCACGACACTCCCAGCTGGCGCCGCGAAGAAAAGACATTCCCCGGCTTGACCGGCCACGAACGACTCCTCCACATGGCCGAGCTGGCGCCGCGCACCACTTTTCACGTACCGAACGAATCGCCGTGATCGTGCCGATTTGAGCCGGTGCGGCGGCGATGGCGTTGTCGCCGGACCTTGTAGCGGAAGGGGGGGGCTCGCCCTGGGGGCTGGCCGCGGCGGTGGGAATGACGTCTGGAAAAACGCAAGCAAGGTGGATCGATCGGCTCGCGCTCGAGCTGCGTAGCGGAATTAGGCCCCGAGGCAGTCCGCCGCCCGCTCCGGGAAGAAAAAAAAAAAAAAAAAAAAACCCCGCAAGGGCCAAAAAAAAAACCACGCCACCTGGCTCCATCGAGGTGGCGGAAGCTCCCAGCGCTGCGCACCGCCCTCAGCTCCTGCTCGGCTCGAACCCCGGACCACAGGCCAGCTGTGAGGCTGCAGCAACAACACAGCGGTCCATAAGCGACGCCGCGTTCCACCAGCCCTGCTCCAGCCCCGCCGCAGGCCTCAGCTCCAGCAGCTCCAGGCGTGGTGGCCAGAACAGTCACTCTGGGATTGCCCCGGGCTGTTGCGGAGCGTCCCGGCCGCTGCAGCAGCCGGCGCCAAGGGTTCTGGCGACCGATCTGCACCCACCCGCCCACCGCTGAATCCACCCCCAATCCAGGGAAACGTACAGACCACCCAGCGATCATCCCGTTCCTTGACGCCCGCCTTCGGCCGCTTCGCGCTCCCCGCGTCGATGAGCTGTGGTGCAGGCCTAGGCCGCCTCCATCTCCGGCAGCTAGCGAGCACGATCCATCGCTCGCCTGGTTCGGGTGGGTGAACAGCAGCGTGGAGACGCCGGACCAGCTCCACCAGCTCCTCGTACATGCGCAGGCCGAGGCCGGCCAGGAAACCGGTCGAGGTCCTCGGCACAAGCTGCGAAATCTCGTGGCACGCCGAAAGCGTGCGGCATGATCAGGCTCGGTCCTGGTTCTGCCTGCGGCACCCACCGCGCGCGGCAAGCACCTGCCAAGTTCCGATCGTGGCGCTGATCGCCCATGGGGTGCGCAGCCGTCGGCGCCTGCCAACCAAGCTCAAGCAAAGCCGCTCTGGCTGCCCGCCTTGCTGCCCATCAATCGGCCATTCATCGGGGAGCACCAACGGCGTAAGGCCCGATATGCATCGCGCTGGCGGCCTGCCGCCAGCAAACACCGAGTAGCGATTGGGTGGGTGATCAGGTATGCGGCGGATTCTTGAAGTTGGGCGGCCCGCCGCGCTGGGGGTGCCCGGGGTTGCTAATCCCACCCAACGGCCACCCATACCCATAGTCAGGCGGATCGGCCAGGGCCAGGTCACGGCTGAGGGCCCGGCAGCGGGAGAAGAGGCAGGCGCACCCGGGCGGCTCCCGTTGCGCTTCGCCTCGGCGACACAATCGGCTGCGATCGCCCATCACGCGCAGTTTTGCCGGCGCCGTGGGTCACCTGGAATCAGCCCGCGCGGCGGGCCCAGAAACTCCCGCCAGCAACGCCGGCTGACGCTGGGGCCCGGCCACCCTGCCCCGAAACCAGCTTCGATCGGGGGATGAGGCCCTGGGCACAGATTGTTGAGCGCCAATGCCCGTTACCGGCGACACGCTACCGACGATCCACTCCTTCCGCCACTGCCATCAACGCCAGCCCTGCAGCAATCGGCTTCGGCCCGCCGGGTTTTGTTCGCCGCCACGGAGATCGGCGGAAAGCGCACGGCGAGCCGCCTGTGCGTTCGAGGCTGCAGCTTCGAAGCCAGCTCGAACAACCTCAGGCTCCACGCCGCACTGCCCGAAACGCTCGTGGGGCGCGACCAGAGTCGAGTTCGTTGATCTCGGCTCATCAAGTCCGAGTAAGCCTGGCGAAGGTCATAGCTGGCTCTGGTTCTCCTGGCCACGCGTTTGCGGCTCGCCAAAGCCAGTGGTTCCAGCGGCTTGCTCCAAAAGCCAAGTTAATCGGGGAAGAGTGCCCTCCGCCCACTGCCCCCCTGCGTAGAGCAACACGGCATCGAGATGGACGTCGAGTTTGTGCTCCACCAATCACCGCGTCGCGCCGGCCGAGGGATTCGAGCCGTTGACATCAACCTTCGCCCAACCTCGCGGCGCGGCCACGCTGCACTCCCACCCTCCCCAGCACTCCAGGGACAAGCCGCCCGAATCCGCAGCTTTGCCGTCGGATATCACCTTTCAACGCGACCTGCAGCCCTCCAACGTGCCAACGCAACGCAGCGCCGGCGCTGGTCGACGCCGGCCGGACTGCCAAACAGGTCCGTAGCGACAAAGGCCATCGGCATTGACGCGCCAGGCTGGCGCCCACGCTCTGCGACCCACCGCCGGCGCAGGCTGGCGAAGGCTGCGGCCTCCTCTCCGGCATCCCAGACGATCACTTCGGCCATCGAGCACGGGTGCCCTCCAGCCTCACCCAGGCTCACCAACTCTGAACTCTCGTTCACCAGCTCCTCGCCACGGCTTCCAAAAAGCTTGCGGGGCCCGGCGGATCAAACTGGCCGCTGGATGCCGTCCACTTCCACTCCGCCCGCCAGGGCTGACCCCAACCTCAAGCGGCCGGATCGTAGGGCTGGCCAAAAGAGGAAGCCGACCGGGGCCCCACCGCCCCGCCCCGCAACGGGCGAGCGGGCGCAAGCTCGGCCTGGCTCCAGCCACCCATGAGCCGCGGCGACTGCTCTTCAGGCCCCCGCACAAGCGCCAGGGCCCTGTTCACCATCCCCTGTGCACACCCACCCGCAAAGGCCACCGGACAGCTTGGGTTGAACAGTAAAGGCCTGCCCGCGGGGCAAACCCCCCGGTCTACACGGCTTCAACCCCTGGCGTGAACCTCAAGCGCTGCCGATCGCCCAGCCGCTCCCCCATCCACTCTGGCAGCGGCCGCTCGATCACTCGCTCGGGCAGCGGCCCCAGCTGGCAGCAGCAGCGATGTTCGCACGGCGCCCACCTGGCCTGGCAGTTCCGTCAACAACCATTCGCAGAGCAAGCGCCAGGCGATTTTCGCGCAGGCCCTCCGGTAGCAGCGCTGGCGTCGTTTGCCTAGCAACAGGCTAGCGCAGCCCCGTCGCGGATCCACTGCCGCAAAAACCGCACCGCTTCCACCCGGGCGTGTGCCGGCGCCGTCGAGCTCCATAGGAGGCGGCCAGAACCGCGCAATGGCAGCCCTGCTCAAGCGAAACGGCTTCACACTGGCCCAGACAGTTCAGCGGCTTAGCACAACCGATCACGAAATCGGGCTGCCGACCCAGTTTACGACCCAAGTACCTGGAAAAGGTCATGATCGGCAACCCATGGATGTAAGGGACGAGAATACGATTGGAGCCATGGTTAACGCCACTACTGTTTCCAGTTCGGTGCTGGATCAGATAGTTCTTCCACCGGCTATTACGCCGCGCTTTGCAAGTTGTCATGTTGGATGGTTGAGGCCTGTCCCAACGATTCAACGCAATCACGCGCTATCCAAGGCCGTTGCCGGGTACTGCCAGATGTGTCCGCGCTGGGCGTGGAGCAACGAATCCTTCCATGCCGCCCGGACCTCGTGACGATGGTCGGTGTTCCCGCGGCCTCATCGGGAACTGACACCTACCTGGCCACGTGTCCCGTCCGGACCCCACCCATCAATAGCTATCAACAAGTTTTTACATACCCGGATTGATCATCTGCACTCCAAACCTTCTTCTGGAGAACGGGCCCCACGCCCTGCGACGGCTCGACCATGCGCAAAGCCCGATCACCCTGCACCGGATTACCCGGCGGATGCAATGCCATTCGGCGCGCCTTCCTCAGCCGGGGGCACGTCCTCCGAAAGCCCATAGCCGCCGCTCGCATTCTACCTGAATATTGGCCTGCTGGTTCCCGTCGAAGCAGCAATTGCCCGGTCTCACAGTGGAATCGAGTGCCTTTCCCGAACCTCTGCCATGCGTGCCCGACTCTGGCTACTATTCACTGCCCCCCGCCCAACAATCGTTGGCGATGAAGGGGCAGTCAAATGGAACCCGGCGGGAATTCTATAACCGCGGCTGCTCAACAACCCGACATGCGCCTCTGCGTTCAGGGGCTTGTTGGATAGGCACTGGGACAGCTATCCCCTAGGCAACGCTGATTCGAATAAGCCGAGACCCGTTTAAAATAGCTATGGGTCCCGCACCATGGCCAATGAACCCCAGATTCTGAAATCTGAGTAGAAAAAAACTAAAAAGACTAGACAAGTCTTGATCGACGTCAACACGCGCAAAATCCTGGGCAAAGCGCTTATCTTTGCTACTTATCTATAAACTAGCGGCTCACGGCCCTACGAACAACCTCTCACTCGAGCCATCCGGCCACATGCAATCCCAAGTCAAATGCCACCCTCCACTCACATGCCATGATGGGACCTCTCGCCCATTCGGGATCCAGAACTCCACATCCAAGCGGGAGATCCGCGCGTTGGAAGCCAATCACCATCAGTATGAACACTTCAACTGCCAGACGAACCTGTTTTTGCAAGTGTGACCCCGTCGGGAATCCCACCGAACGCAAGCACCGAAACTGTTCATCCTGAGCCAACAGATGAAAGCCTGATCACGACACCTTGCCCCACGCATTCCCCATTGCCCAATGAGCCAAAAAGATGATCAGCACAGTACCAAAGCACCGCGGCCAAAAATCCTCGCCGACAGCCGGTTCTGGAGATCCACACAAGAATTTTGGCATTTCCGGAGGCTGGGACCCAACAAGGTTTTGTCGCATAGGGAACCCCTCAGGGAACGCTCTGGATGATCGAACTCCTTCCTCTCCACAAGCCGGGAAAGCCACTTCCAGTGTTGAACGCCACGGATGAATGAAAAACACCAACACAAGAATAACCCCCGCATACAACCTAAGCAGGGCCGGATAGGCACGGGCCTGAAGGAACCGAACAGGAAGCACCGATGAACTGGATCACCCCACCGGGTGTGGAGCAGTACCTTCACTCCGGCATCTAATAAACACAGAGCCCAAGTCATCGCGTGTGCTAGAAGCAAACCACCATGATAAAGCGAACCACCCCCAGCCAACGGCAAGATAAGCAACCCCAACCAGTGAGAACTCCTGTCATCAACAATCCATAAAATGTTGCCCGTTCTGCGTACAAAACACAAGAACGCACATTTGGCTCTAGGCAAAAATCTCCCCCCCCCCCCGGGAGATCCGCCAATTCATAATCACGGGCTAAAACAAATTCTGATCTGTGATATTTGCTAAGAACAAGAGCACGTATCGTTAGCATCACGGATGTCGAAGTAGTAACTACGATACCCTTGCAAATGGGGTTACTGTCAGGTTCCCCCGCAGTCAAAGAAAGCAAGAACCCGATCCAATCCTGTGTGAAATAATCTAAGGCAATTAATCCGAGTTCTTGACAAAAATACCCCTTAAAATGTCCGGGTCAGAAGCAAGAATTAAACTTGCCGGACTGAAGTCACCCCGCTGCGGCTCTACCCATTCAAAGTTGAGACATCCTACGTGGAAACACTACAGCTTGTCAACAATGCATCGGACGCTGCCTCCGTAGCTATCCACACTGGCTGTTTGTCTGCCTTGAATGCATGCAAAAAGCAATTCCTGAGAACTTGAAATTTTGTAGGTATTACACGCTTGTCGCCAGTTTTTCGACAACTGTCATGTTAGCAAATAAACAGATCTACCCAAACATTGAATCGTTATGCATTGGTACTCTGGAATACATCCCCATCAGATCTAGGTTAGTCATTCCCAATTCCAACATAGGTCCCAAACTATGTCGAAGAGTGCACTTACGGTTAATCCACATTTGTGAGTGCCCAGGCTTTGAACAACGGTGATTGAGATATGACGACTTCCCCCGCAGTTTATAATCAACGCATTAGGAAAACACCACTGCAATTCCCACAGTTAAAGCCATCCCTTTCAAGCTAAGAAATCTGCAAAGCACCGCCCCATCCTCTCCAGTGTCATGAACCTCGACAGGTTAACAGAGTTTCATAGAGGGTAAAAATGAAAATTCCGATACCTCGCTAACTGCAAACGAACTGCTGTCTACGCACTCCAATCTCCACTACTTAGCGCTTCATCAGTCAATCCCGCTGCCATAGACAAAACTGCCAACGACAGAACAATAACTGAACCAAAGTACTTCCCACCTCCTGCAAAGAATCATAGGCAGCCGTCGAACACCGACTAAAAGAAAGATCCCTTGATATCTCTCTCAACAACCAACAAACACGAA
>Ga0163217_1064808_pt1 | contig 15527 bp, 22 predicted proteins | sample SynspAceP_FD_185933 | JGI IMG/M metagenome (GOLD analysis project Ga0163217, IMG submission 185933) | Saline lake microbial communities from Ace Lake in Antarctica - Synechococcus sp. Ace-P (PacBio error correction) | ecosystem: Environmental > Aquatic > Non-marine Saline and Alkaline > Saline ...
TCCAGGAAGACTTGGTCCGAGAGGCAGGTCTTCCGTACACCGATCAAGGCTTGAAAAGTGAAACGGTGAGGATCTTGCCCTGCAACAACTGGCTCCCTGGCGCTTGGGGTTTCCGCCCGGGTTCGCCCCTTGAACGAAACACCTTGTCGGGAGGGGTTGGGGAGCTAAGAGATCTGCGGGAGCTTGGTAAGCGGATCTGAGCCTATCCCAGGGATCGACGCCACGGCGGTAATCAGGCAAGGGGTCCGGGCAGTCGTTCGCCTTGGGGTCCGGTTATTTGGGTGAACAATGGTCGTCAAGGTGACGTGGCCCGTTTCGACGGGCTTGGGGCACCGGGGGCCGCCGGGCACCTGTGACAACGTGAAGGGCCAGAGCGCCAGCCGTCAAGGCAAGCTCAGGTCGCGAAAACGCATGGGCGGGGAAAAGCCGAACGGGCAGGGTGAAAAAACTAGGTCAGGGTGCGCCCACTGGCGACCTTACCGATGGAAATCTTTGCTTCTGGCACCCTTAGCTGCCTCTCAACAACCACGTGAGAGCCGCTTGCTGCGCGGCCTTTCAGCGTGCAACAACGGTCGACAAAGGGGCGGCCTAGCCGGTGAGCAGCCCATGCCACGGCCACTATGCACCTGGCCAGCGCACGGCCGTGCACTGCTCGCCCGGGCCCAACACCAGCCCTGGTGTTCCCGGCCGAAGCGCAACCTGGCCTGAGATCGGATGCGAAACACAGATCGCAGGCCCTTGCGGGGCCAATTGGGCACGGCTTGGGCAACACGTCCCCTACTGGGCCTGGCAAAGCCCAGCACCTTCTGCCCCGGGGGGCCGCGTCGCTGCAAACCAGTTCGGCCAGAGTTCCGGCACCTCTGCCATCTCCCCCAGGCCTGGCTTCCAGTTTTTGCTTCGCCCTTGTGGCCCCAAGGGGCGGAGCCCGGTGACGGGCCACAGCCGCCGCCCATGGCGATGGGCTCCATCTCGGGCTGCCGGCCCGCTCTAAGGCCTCCTGCAGCCGGCGGCACATTCTCGATCGGGGTGGGCAGACACCCATCAACAGCCGGATCCTAGCGAAGCGGGGCCCGTGACAGTTCCACCTGGTCCACGGCGCAAGCGGGCGCCTGCCACAACACCCCCATCAACGGCCTTGGGTTGGTGAAGACATGCGGCCCGGATCGGGTAGAACATTCCTCGGTGGGGCCGCCGTCAACCAGCACCGTCGCCACCAGTCGCGCCGCCAACCCCAAGCTTGAAGAAATCCAGCCCCAGTAAATCAGCAACGTATGGCCGGCTCCCCATGCGGCCATCGCCCTTCCGGTCGCAGTCCATCAATCCCTGCCTCCTGGCTCCAGAGAGCACCCGCTCGAAACCCTTGACTGCTTCCAGTTTGCGTCCCACAGGGCCGCGCGCCACATCGGGGGCGGTGTGCATACGCAGGCGCGCCAGCACCGCGCCGCTTCGCAGGCGACAAGGTGCTGGCCAGCAGGTGTCGCCAGCCCCTGCACCCCACGGCCAGGCTCTGGCACTGATGCGCGCCACCAACAACCACTTCCGGCCCACCGCAGCTCGATGTGCAGGGCGGGGGCCCGTATGGCTCACTGGTCCTGCGTCGAGAAACAGGCGGGCGGCTGAGCGGCACGCCAGGGGCCTCAGCCAGCTGCACGGGCGCTCGGGCGTCAATCAGACAGTCGGCACCAGGCACCCCGTTGCCAGGCCGCTGAACCACCATGGGCAACTTGAACGCGGGGGCGACTCCGCATGATCCCCACAAGAAGCGGCGTCCCGTCCAGGATCGGCAGGCGATCAAGGCCATCAAGCCCTCCTACCCTCTCAAAGGGTTCCTGTCGCCAGGATCGAGGGCGGCCAGTTCGCGCCGGGTGATATCGCCATCGGTCCCTCATCAAGCCATCCCGCAGCCACAACGGGGTATGGATAGTCACGTCACGACCCTGAGCCAGCTCGGCAGGGCACCTCATCGAAGCCTGCCAGCCGCCCTATGGATCGACCAACGATTGTGCCCCCTGGAGCGGAAGCTTGGATCGAAGGCTATGGGAGCGGTGCCGTGTACTCGAATCCAAGGTGATGAACGAGAACGAGCTCTATTCTCAATCTCACGTGAATATCTGACGCTCCGCCTGGGCACTGAAGCTTTCAAAGCCACGGTATTTAGCTCAGCTGTAAGCGCTGCGATCGCACCGTCAAAGGTCAAGGTTCGGTCCCCTATTCTCCACTTCGCAACTGGATCCAATTTCGCAACTGATGATGACTGTAACCCAGCAGCAGAAGCAACTCAAGAAGTACCTTTTTTGTGCGGCCGTCTGCGGACGCAAATCGACGATGCGCTGGAATCAAAGCCGATCCAGCATCGATCTCACGGGACTTTTATCGACAGCCAAAGTCCAAATTTCGGATAAGACCAGCGGCTTCTTGCGCATTCGGCAGAATGCTGCTTAACGCGATCGGTAAAAGGAGTGACCATAGACCCTGCCCCATGGCCGAATCAAAGCGAGAACAGGTGCGATCACCTTCGCTACATCCGCCAGGATCTCGCGAGATCTCACCAAGGCGTCATGGAGGACGGTTGCTGCCTGAAGCTGGGCGAAAGTCCGCGCGGATGGCCCAGATGAAGCCTCTCTTGCGAACTCCTTAAGGGCAAGGTGCTTCCCGCAAGACAAGACACGACAGGCGAACCGTGGCTTCTTGCTGATCCCGGCTTCTAAAGTGGCGCGGGCCAGTTTGAATTGAATCACCTATGATGCGCCAGGGCCATGGCGTCACTCCAGAAACTGGTGAAACAAGTTCGTTCATGTTGCTGGGTCGGGATGGAGAACTCGGCAACCATAAGGTCCCTGCCACCCCAATGCTGTAGGCCGTTTACTCAGCAAACATGCGCCGCATCGCCATGGGCGTTCAGCCACGGCTCAGACCTGGGGGCCGCAAACCCCGTGGGTCGTCGGGCTCTCGGCAGCTGAGCGCGTTTGGAGTGTATTTCTTCGGTGTCGCGATTGGCATGCTCACCGGTCCGTCCAACTACCTTTCGATCCGCTGGCGGCCTGGCCTTGTCGTGCCAATCGGGGAAGTGAGCGGCGCCCCGCGGCGGGCTGCAACAGCAATCCGCGATCAAACTCAAACTCTCAACTACATCCGATGCCTGCACAGGGTTTGGCTGGCTTCTATCGGTGCTGCTGATGAAGTTTCAAACTGCTCGTAGCAGCCACGGAGAGCTCAGGAGGGACCTCGCTGCGCCATCAATAACAGGGCCATGCGGATCCGGAATGCCGTTGCGTACCGCTCGTCACCCAGAAAAAAAGCTGAGTCATTCGACAATCTCCCGCTCATTTCCACCCCACTGTCACACTCCCCGGTGATGCACTGGCACGCACTGGGCCGCAGAGCCAGTGCGCCGGTGCTGAAGTCCGACGGCGGGTGATAACTCCCATGGCTGGTGAGCAGTTTTCATACGCATCCCCTCTGTACCGCAGGGCCATCACCGCAATCACCCCTGCAGGCCTCCTCGGAGCGCGCACCACGCTGATGCTTTCTCGCTCAGCATCCGGATCGTGGCCTGGCCAGGTGGGCGTCCGACCTACGAAATCCGCAAAGCAATCAGGCAAGGTGCTGGGCCACACAACACCTTACAAAATCGGCACGCAAGGGCTCAGAGCCCCAGAGACATTGTAGCGGGCCACCCCGATGGAGCAACAATACGATGATCGCGATCTCGCTTGCCTGCCAGGGCCCTGCGGCGTGGGGTCCCTCAGCGCGAACTGACGCGCCAGGGTGAACAATCGAAGCAATCCCTGGCTCGGTGGCGTCAAGCCATCGCCCCATTGAGCAACCGCCACCCGCTCACCCGCTGCGATAAGTTTGGCGCGCCAGGTTTTTCGGGAACACCGGCGCAGCGGGTTGCGACATCTCATCCAGCACATCAGCTCCCATTTCGCACGTAGGTCGGTGCCGTAATCGAGCAGGCTCTCGCTCCTTGGAGATGTGAAACTGGAGCCGGGCGAGAAGCTTCTGACACGGCCGAAAGCCGCGGCAGCCACTCGAAAACGCGCGTGTCCGGTACTTCGGTTCAAAGTTAAGAGGCTGTGACAACTGCCCTGCAGGGTCCGGCAAGCGCGGGGACCACTGGTCGCAGGACGAAAGCGTGGGCCAGTCTCCAGCACCGGGTAACGCCTGGGAAAAGGCGCGCCAGATCCAGAACGTTGCCGTGAACTTCCATAGCGCTCTGGTACAACCACATATTCACGCAGGGGCCAACCATGATCCTGCCAATCGTAGAGCACTGACCGGGCAATGACGAATCCCCGCCGAATGCGGCGGCTACCTAGCCTGCCCTCTGACTTTTGAAAGCATTCCCATGTCCCAGCGCTCTTTCCAGCTTCAACCTCGGCACTGTTGCTGCTGGGAAAGTCGGCTTGTTCTGCCTGACCACGCCTTATTCGCTACCCATGGCGGGCTACTACGACACCGGAACGCCTAACGACGGCAACGGCAACCGCCCACTGATCCATCGCCACTGAGCCACCCAACGCCCTCTCCAGAAACCGCAACTGAATCAATACTGCTCCTAAATGGCGCAACTGCTCGATTCCGGGCATCCGTCGGCGGTGGCCAGTTCGTTCGCCTGGTGCCTGCGGTGAAAAGGCCACCGGTGGCTGACCGCACAATTGGATCGCAGGCGGACGCCTCCCCCCAGCTGTGCGATCATCGTCTTCCTCGGCGTCATAGCGAAGTACCAAGTCCCCTTTGATCTCCACGACGAGTGGCTTGCCGATCCAGCGCTGTGACGCGCAAGAACATCCCAGATCGGGCTCTCTTTGGCGAATCTGATCCAGCTTGCGTACAATCATTCCGCTCCCTCGGCTGCAAGCCCGCCGATCGACCCCGGACCGCCCAATCCAGGGAAGAATCTAACGAACCATCTGACTCCCGCCATGACCACAGTCCCAGGGTTCCCAGCCGTGAGCATTGGAGGCCATCCGCTGCAAAGCTGCGCACTGCTGAGTGAGAGTTATCTCATCGACCTGCAAAGCCGTGACGTGCCCGCGGGCTCCCACTGAGCACACGCCCCCACCGACGATCGGCCCGTATTGCCCTGAACCTGCCGTGCCGTTCGCCCTGAGGTGGGGCGCCGCACCGGTGTGCTGGTGACACGACCTCCAACCCTCGGCAGCGGAGCACCACCTCTGGTTTGCCGGCACGATCAACCTTCAGCCTCACTTTCCATACTCTGCTCGCCGTGTGCTCCAACTGTGCTCTCCCTGGCCCGGCATGGCTTTGAGCGGATCTCTGATCAACGCCACGCGGCAACAGCCGCCACCGTGCCGGCGGGTTTCGCCGAGGCCTACGCAACGCCCTCGGCACGGGGTCCTGTGCCGCTGGCTTCTCCTAGGGCTGCGCTGCAGCTTGGCTAACACGTTTTCTGGCCCTGGACCGTGATGCGGCAAGCCAGTGGAGCTTGTATGGCGTTCGGGGGCCACCACCCACCCCGAGTGAAATTGCCCTCTACCCTCCATTCTCGAACCGAGCCTGGTCGCCAAGCAGCGCCCGCTGCATAGCCTGCTGCGGCGGCCACCATGGCCGGAGGATATTCCGGTCGGCGCCATCCCGAGGACGCAGGTGCTCTGACCCCTACCTGGCCAGCGCCGCCACGGGCGCCCTGTTCCCTGGAGCAGGCCGCCACGCCTGCAAGGATCTCGAAGCCTTCGAGCGAAGACTATCCTCGGGGTCAGGGGCGCGACCTCACGGTTGATTCTCGCCCTCCGCCGCCCCCGCTAGGTCTAGCCCCATTCAGGAGATCACGGCGATGCAGGATCACAGCGGGAACGTGCGCAAGGTGGCGTTTTGGCCCGCTGGACCTCGCCGAAATCACATACCACCTATACCATCCAGCTGGAGCGAAATCCTCGACTAACGTGGACTCTTCGACAGTGGACACACAACCGGGGTCCCCCCTACCAACCCCGGGCCGTTCGAAGTGGTGAACGTGGACCCGCAGCGATCAGGTAGAATCCCAACCCCGGTTGCGAGAGAGCTCCTCGACTTGGCCCCCCAGAGGCAAGGAGACTTCATCCGTTGTTCCCTTCAATCCTGCCCGATAACGACCAGACGAACGGGGCGCAGGCGTTTAAAACCCGCCCCGTCGATGCAGGAGGTTAGCACCTGTGACGGCGGGTCGTTGCCGTGGGCAATCAATGCCGCCAAGCGACGCAGCCGACTACGGCCAACCTTGGGCGCGGTCTCCCAGAAAGATGTCGTAGAGAATAATTAAATTCCATCGTGGCGCGTTTCAAACAATCCCAACGCTGGTTGAGCCTTGCTTCCATAAATGTTGGTTGCCAAATGGCCGTTGATACTGGGGAAACCAGGAACGAGGGCCAAGATGGTGCCGAATGTCGTTTCGCCCATGACAGCCAATTCCATCAAGCGGTCTGGTAGATCCCCGCGTTGTCAACGGCTTCTGACAGAATGGTAACGTGGAGTAATCAAAGAACAGTCCCAAAGGTACCCCACCATCATGGCTTGGAAGTCAAAACCAACCATTTGTAAATAAGAGGCAGAAAATCGTCTTAATCGGCCTGCCACACGACGCTCAACGTAATCAACCCTGCCACCCCCACTCCAGCAGCTCCCAGCGTCGCCAGAGGCGATTGCTGAAAGAAAAAAACCTCGTGATAAAAACCGGGGTGCGAATCACCAGAGCGGCCCTGAGTGTGAACGATTATCGGATCGCGCTTCGGATCGTTACATGGGCCAAGGTGCTTGCAGTATGCAATGCCCGGTGAGACAGAAAGCTGAAGCCCAGCAGGATGGCACGCCGTGCCCCATCAGCGCATCCAGAAGCGCTGGGGTGGGCGGCGGTTGGTGCAGGCTCATGGATGACGGTCCTCGAGATGCAAGGGTCCAGGAAGCCCAGGCCAGCAGTACGGCCTAGGGGCCAGTGGTCCCACGAACCTAGCCCCAGATCTCACTCCGGCGAGTCCATGCGGCCAAAAATAAGCCCACATTGGGTTCCCAAGCCGCCGGTGGCCGAGGAATTCCGCGCGTACCGAACGGGCAGCTCGGTCCTGGCGGTTGTGGGGCCACTGAACAGGCTCCAAGGCCTGAGCTTGTCGTCATCGCCCTGGATCTGCGCCTCCCCGATTCAAGTCGGACTCAGCTTACGAGCTGGCAACCGGGAGTAGAACCGCCGCTTGAATTGCCTACGCAGAGGCTGCCCCTTAACCGCCTGCAAACGAAAATGCAGCAATCTCGGCTAGGATAGGGCGCCGCGATATCCAACGGTCCAACAATCAGCAAGTGAAACAAAGCCCCAGCGTCCGCCCTGCTTCCCAGTCGCTCTGCTTCCTGGTGCCACATAGTGCCTGCGGCAATCGCCGCCAAGCTCCTCCATCAGTGAGCCGGCCGCATTTTCCGAGCGCGGCCCTACAAACGTCTGGTCTGCCGATTACGCCACAGAAACCGGCAATTCAGGTCCTATTATCATCGTGGGCCTCGGCCGCCGGATTCCGGCAATTCATCGCGGCACCGTCGATTTCCGGCGCCATACGACGACAACTCCAAGGGCGAAGATTCACCTCTGCGCCGTCCGTGAACGGGGCGCTCTGCAGATCCGATGCCTGGCGCACCGCTACTCCCGCCTACAACAACCCCGAACTGCCCGAATCCTCAAGCTCAACGCAGGCCCACTTCGCCGGATAATCTCCTGGCAAGATCCCAACTGGAGTGCGCTGGGCTCCTCCAGCAAGCCGATCACCGTGGCCCTAACCGCTCCGATGGCTCCCGGCACCACCTATGCCCTCACCAACTCCTGACTGCTTCTCGCCGAGTGGAAGGAGAAATGGGGCGGCAAGGCGGTGACTGGCAGGTCGCGTGGCCCAAAGGCAATGAAGGCGTGGCTTGGCCTATCAGAACACCCCCGTTCGATCGGTCTCCGTCAACCAGCCTTCGGCTGGCATGACCTGCGGCGCGTCGGAAGAACAAGGAGGCAGTTCGTGCTGTGCCACTGCGAGAGCGGTAGCGGCAGGCCTCAAGACGCGTCCCACCCTCGATGAGCTCCTCGCGGTGAAGATGCAATCCTCCGTGCTCGAAAGCCTTCCGATCTTCCGCCTTCAACCTGGAATCCTCGCCTACAAAACGCGGAAATCCCAAGGCCGATGCGGTGCGCGCCTTCCTCAACTGGTCGTTGCAAGAAATAGGACCACAGCAAGAATGGCGGCGACTGGCCTACGTGCCCCCTCAAGGGCGACGTGCTTGGAGCGGCCAAGGCCGAGGTGCCAAGATCAAGAACTGATCAGGCCCCAGCAGAAGCGGCTGGCTCGGCGCAGCAGCAGCACCGCTCGACGCATGGTGACCCACCAGGGCCTGGGCACGCTCGCGTCAGCTCCAGCCACTGGTGCATCGCGTCAGCTCACATGAATGCTGCCGCCGGAGCCCGCCCTTCATCCCCACCCGGCAGAACCATGCTGCCTCGAGCACACGTAATGCGCTCACTGGAAAGGCCCCTCCTGGCCCTGTCAACAGCCAGACCGGCCACTGTTCAACTCTTGATCAATCTCCTGAATCCAATTCTTTGATTCAGAACTGATTCGGCCCCTGATCAGTGGCAGGACTCTTGTGGCGCTGGCGTGGCTTTCGAGCCGCAGGTAGGGTGGTCGCGGATGCCCACAGATGGGAAGATACCTGCCCTGCCTCCACCAGGGGGCAGATCCAGCCCCACACGAGCGCGCTCATCCGGGGCCCCCTCCGCCAAGCGCCCGCAGGCCGTGAGAAAGGTTCCTGCAGCCGCCTCAACCGCGCCACCGCCACCACTGGATGCTCAATCACTCTGCGGCTGGCCCTGGGCCACCACCCGGCCGTGAGCGATCACCAGCACTCATCGCTGAGCCTAGTCCTCCTCAGTCGTGTCCCCAGCAGGGCTGGCACGCCGCGTGGCCGCAAGTCACTCGGCGATGTGTTGCTGCAACGGGCCGCAGATAGCTCCTGGCGGCGAAAGGCTCATCGAGCAACAACAGCTCAGTGCAACCGCCAGGTGCCGGCCAGGCCACCCGCTGCTGCTGGCCTCCCGGAAGCTGGCGGGATATGCGCTTCCGCAAGGCTGATCAGGCCCAGATGCTTCCAGCTGCAAGACACCACCCTCTCTGCCCCGCTCAGCCCGGCAGGAACGCCAGCGAAACCTCACGTTGGCGGCCTACGGTCAGATTTGGGGAAGAGGGCTAGTGCTGCGGCATCAGGCCGCATCCGCCGCCGCGCAACGGAGTCGATGCCGCCTCCGCTATCAAAACAGCGGTGCGCCATTGAGGGCGTATCCGCCCGCCTGCGGGACGCTCCAAGCCCGCCCCAGCAGCGCAGCAATCTGGCTCTTGCCGCCCCCGAAAACCCCCAGCAACCGCAAAAGCCTGCGGCCATGCTCCATAAGGCGATCCGCATTGGAAAGCACCCAAAGGGCGCAGCAGCCGCACCTACCGCTAGGAAGGGCCCTGGGTCGGGCGGGGGCCTCGCGACCCGTGTGACCAGAAGATCCGTCTCCACAGCGGCTTCCCGAAATCATCAGGTTCCGTGATCCGCCCTGCCGCGGCCTGGCAAGCAGGGCCACAATCCGCTTCCCAGCAAGCAAAACAGGCTCAGGCTGTTTGAACAGCATCAACCAGGCCGTCAAGCCGCCAGGCCACCGCCGGATATCGCCGGCACCACAGCACAAAACGCCAGCGCAGGGTCTGGGTCGGCCTCGGGATTTGGCCCCGCCAGCATCAAGTGGTTGCGAACTACCCCCCTAGCGCCCGGCAAAGCTGAGCTTTACCCGTCCACCAAGGCCGGCAGCGCCCAGCGCAGAAGATACGTCTACAGCACCTGCTTTTCAACGCACCGACGGCTGCGGCCACCTCTGGCAGGCGGTCCGATCTGCTCGATAGCGCAGGCCGCCCGGTACATCAGCCGGGAAGCTCACCACGGCAGAGCTGAGCACCGTGTCGCCAGCTGAACACGAGCGTAAACCCCCACGATCCCAGCAGCATCCCCCGATCGCCCCTGCCTCCTCAGGCATTGCAACAAGACGAACCCCAGCACCCGTGGGCGCAAAACACCAACGGCGCAGCAGGACCAAAATCGGCCAGGCTGCGGCGCAAACCGCGCCGCGCTGCACGGCGGCCGCCAGCACCCCGAGCGGAGCGCCAGCAAACCGCGACGTGGTCGCTGCGCAGGAGAGCAGAGGGGGTAGGTCACCGGGAGGACGAACAGCATCGGCTCCACCACAAAGGCCGCCGTCATAAGGGATCACGGCCGGCGCGGAACGCCCGCGTGGCAGAGCCTTACTGAGCGATCGCCAGGTAGGCACGGCAGCCCAGTGCCGGCGCGGCGAGACCGCTCCGTCCATATACGGAAATCGGCCGGTGATCCTCCGAAGCCGTATCCACCACCCGCAAAGCCGAACCAATGACGCCCCACTGGATAAAGCAGACCGGCACGACGTTGCCACGGCCACAGCAACGGCAAAACAGCCCGCACTGAACCCCAACGGGAATCAACATTCGGCTCCAGCCTGCGGCAAGCCCGAAAAAGGCCTGCCTCTGCGGGCGTAATCCGCGCGGCACGGTGCATCGCAATTGGCAATCCGAGCGATCGAGGGGACGTCTCAGATCCTGAAGCGGGGCAAGGCGGCGGAGCGGCGCCGTCGGGCACCACCAGCACCAGACGGTGGTCGCAAACTTATTCGCGTCGGCTGCCCTTTCGAGCACAGTCCGCGGGTTCTCCAACCAATCGAGCGACGGGGCAGGCCGAGAGGAATAACATCCACGGAAGCTCCCGTATCTGACTGGCCAGCCCCTGAGGAGGCGAAGCCTGAACTGGGGGGGCGTGGCACTGCCATGCGCGCAGTTGGACAGGGCTCGCCGCAGGCTGATGCCGCAGCAACCGTGACGAAATCCGGGCGGGGAACAGGCCACCAGCCCTAGGATCAAGGTCCCACACCTTGAAATGCACCGAGGCAGGCCATGGCGGACCTCGCGTCTTTGCTGTGGGTTCTGAAATCTAAGTGTGCCATTGTTTCCTGGGACACGCCTGCAAAACCCCAACCCATTCACCAAAAAGACACAACGTGAAGCTGGGGACCAGTCTGTATGGAGCCGAAGCAATGTGGTTGCCAACCCAATGGACCCAACCAAGCGCGGCTGCCCACAACAGGGCCCAAGTTCGCCCGCCCTGCAGAGGTGGCGTCCAGTTCCAGGGCCTGCGGCTGGCTGATTCTCGATGGGGTGATATCCTGGATCTGTCCCGGTTGCGAACCTCACCAGGCTGCTTTCGTGAATCCGGCTCGGCAAAAGCCGTCGCGCGGCACTGCCGGGTCGAGGGGCCAACTTTGCCCAGCGCTGATCCGGGCGCCGGACCTCTTGGCCTTCAATGCAATCGGCTCCCGCTGGCATGGTGCGATTTTTCTCGGCTCAACGGCTGCACACTATTTCCCATGAGCCATGATGCAATCGCTGCGCCTCGGGCGTGGCGCCCGCTGGCTGCTGCTGCTAAGGCGGCTTTGTGGAAGCGGATTTCAGCGCCGCGCTCGACCAGCTCACCGATCCCGGCGGCGCCGGTTTTCAGCGCCCGACCTCAGTTATGCCCGTAATCAAGGGCGCCACTTGCGCACCTCAGTCTGCGTGGAGCCTGCCCTTTATGGCGCACGATCTCATGCAGACACCTGGCCACGGACCTGCCGGGGCTCGACACCTTCGTGAATTCCAGCTCAGCGTGCAGCCTGAACCAGGCCCGACTCGACGGTGCCTCTTCAGAGCTTGGGACCAAGGGGGAACGCAACCCAACAAGGCCGGTTTCAACCCGATGACCAGCACTGACGGCCGCTGAAACTAGGCACAGGCAAACCGCAAGCTGCCCACCAGGCCCTGCCCCACAAAAGAGCCGAGCACCAAGGCAGCCTGTAGCCCGCCGACTATTGACACAGCCCTCGAGAGCAAGGTCCCCAGCAGCGGCCCGCGCATTGGCCATTGTAATAAAGCCCACTGAGGACTCAGCCGATTCGGCATCGGGCATAGTCCAAACATGTAGCGTGAATAGGAATTCATGCGAAGACGCTGCAAGACGCCAGGCCCACCATCAATCACCACGCAGGAGGGGTCGGCCCCGCCCAGAGCGCCACGGCGACAGGGCTGGAACGGCGGGACAGGGCGCTCCAGACTGCACTGGCGCAGGCCCGCGGCGCGCCGCTGCCCCAGCCCGTCGCAGGTTGGGCGGCGGCTGAACGATCCCTAGCCGATCACCCAGAGCCATGAAGCCGCCCACCTCCCAGAAACAGCCAGCCGTCGTCCGAGGAACACTCGGCAACTGCCAATACACCCAGACATCGCGGGCACCAAAGAGAAAGAAACGGGCCAGCGACAACTTTGAATTGCCGGCGCCTCGGGATAAGAGTCTCAAGAGGCCGCTTTCCTGCTTCCTGCGGCCGATCTCGCGGGCCAACATCAGTGCCGAGCAAGGTGAGGCACCAAGCCGCAGCCATGGCCTGCCACCGGCGTCGGAGAAGCCGAATGCTGGAGGGCAGCAGACCCGCCGAAGGAAGAAACCGACGCCCTAGCATCTTGAGCCGGTGAGAGCGCACCTCAGCGAACAGTTGCTGCTGCCCGCTCAGACCTCCGTTCCGCGCAACCCACCGTTGAGCGCTCTTGGCGCTCATCTTGTGAGATCTTTGGCAGCCCGCTGATCGCCTGGCGGCCATCACTAACCGCAGCGATAAACACCGGGCCAGCTGGCTGACACCGGGGCACCAGCATCACCAGCCCACACTGCAGCACCAGCCCGGCCCTCAGAGGTGATCGGCAGGCCGGGAACGGGCCCCGAGCCAGCCGCCATGAAGGTGTGACGATGCGAAGAATCGTAGAACGAAACAGAAGCGATTTCCCAAGAGGAGTTAACCGAAGCTGGTGAGTGTAACACCACAACCCCCAGGGCCCCGTCCATGACGTGCAAAGCCAGTACAACGCGGTATCACCCTACTGCCCGACGGCCGAAGATGAACGGGCGTAAATCTTGGGCCGGAAGGCTGGAAATCGAGGACGGCCCATGGCTCAGCGCCCCTCCACTACTGCCCAATGCAGCCAGATCGCCAAGCGCAGCTGTAGTCTCCACTCGTTGTCGTACAAGCTAAGACCTTGACTGCTGCGCCGGTCACCAGGGTAGAGACCGCGACGATCCGCACTGCCGGGATATTGGGACCGTAGCGCAGGACACCATGGCTGGGTTTCGTAGCAGGATTCCCCTGCAGGGCCGTTGCGGCGCCTCAAACGCGCATCACTGGCCACATTCACCTCCTTCCAGCTCCAGACCACATCGTGAGTGAGGCTTGAGCAAAGTGCACCGCACGGCAGGCCGTCGAGCTTGCCGGCCAGAATCGGGAAGAATCAGGCCCCGATCGCCCCGGCCATCCTGGTGGTGGGTATCAGGCTCTGCAGCCCGAGCGGGCCCGGCGCAGTCGCTGGCAAGCCATCGCCATCACGGTTGCCGTGACTCGTGAAGGTGGGGTCGAGCGGGCGGACCCGAAGGACTTCATGAACCACCTTCACAGCGGCCTAGGAAGTTGGGGTGCAGGAAGGCCCGGGAGCAGGCCTGGGCGGCTGGGCGTAGAGCCGGTGTTTGATTTGCCGGAACACCATGGTTCAAGGCTTCCCTCGCCGCAATCGGCCACGCACCGTGACAGGCAACGATCACTCGTTTGCAGCCCAGTCGGCTAAGTAGGGCTCCAGCGCCGCTGAGTCTTGAATTGGCCTACTGCACTCGAGCACCACTCCACAACCCGCCTCCCCCAGGCACGGCCGGTGGGAATCGGATTCCGCTGCTGAACTCAAACGTTCCGCCTGATCCGCCGCCCCGATCTAGGAACGGGCGGGTCACCGGAAGCAGGCGATGCACGGCGGGACCAACGTGCCATGAACCGAGTCGAAGCTCACAGATGGTCGCACTGACGGTGTGGCCTTGGGGTCATTTGAGGTGGACACCGAGAGACCTGGCGGCCCCAGAGGCCCCGTAAAACCCAGGCGCCCGATCCGGGCCCAATCCCATTGATCCGATTCAGAGGTGGCGCCGCCGCTGGCGACGGGCTGCACGTGCGTCCAGCCAGCCTCTGCATCAATAAACTTGATGGATTAATGCCCGGTTTAAACCAGCCCAGCCCCCTGCTCCCATCCCTGACCCATGCCCCAGTCACCGCCCAACGCAGCTGCACCGAACTCGATGACACCATGCCGCCAGCTCTCAACGCCTCGGCGACCGCTGCGGCGCATGAATCAGGCCTGGCCGGGGAACGCTGCTCTGACGATCTCACCACCGACCTGGACTCTCCAGTCACGGTGTCGTTCCACCTCAAAGTGCCAAGAGCCGGCCTGCTCAGCGAACCCCAACGCCGGCTGGATCTACACCAAGCCAAACCTGAGCACTTTGATAGGCCTGCGCACTGGTTGCCATCTGCAGGAACGCTGCCTGCGCCTCCCCGAACCCCTGGCCCCTAGATCCCCTTGGGACAAGCACCAGCTCCATTCCACCGCCCACCCGCCGGGTGGTTGCGCCTCGCACCCGCCGCGTGGGTAATCGCGATCTGCTCACGATCGCCAAACCAAGCCGCTCCCGCCCCGTGTGCAGCGGACCCCCACCGCGCGCAGGGATCGCCGCGATAAAACGCTCAAACATCCGCTCGAGTCGCCGTCGTGAAGCCGCAACGTGGTCTCGGACTCCACCCCACCACTGGTTCGCACTCCAGCAAGCGCACCTCCACCACACGTATCCGGGCTAGCGCCAGCTGTCAAACAGTGAGCAGGCCCGGCTGCAGGCGGTAAAATCCCCAGACAGCAGGCCGGAAGTGCTCGGAAAGGCCCTGAGCTGCTACGTCCGCGCTCCGGCCAGGGGCGCAGGTCGTCCCCAGACTCCTTGCACACCTTCGGCAGATCGAGCACCCTCGTAATCGCCGCTTCATCACGGGCAGGCTTCTCCAGCTGGGAGAGTTCGAGCAATCCGCCCACCAGCTCTGCAGCCTTCAGTTCCCGTGGCAGCGCCTATCTACTGTCGTTGGCCCCTGGTAACTGGCCGCCGCTGTCCGACAAAACAGCAATGAGTTACGTGTCTTGAGTTAGGTGGGCCACATCGCTCACCACGCCCGTGGTCCACGCATTCCAGATCGCGGCTTTCAGTTCCACAGCGCCACAGATCATCCCCTCCCGCACAAGGGTGTAACCCCTCGATCGGGTCCTCGCCCAGGGACCACTCCCCGCCGCTCCGGGCCACTGGTGCGCACACGCATGCAACGGCCTCCTCCAGATCCTTTATTGGAACACCACGGAATGCTGCCCTCACCACTTGCCCGTTGGAATGTTCAGCAACGCTCGGCCTGGCATTGATCGAATGAACCTGAGTCGCATCCACAACAGCCACCCCTCCAACGCGCCGCTTCCAAACCAACCTGCAGTGCCCCCGCGCAGCATCAAGTCGGGTCCCGCGGCGACGCCGGCCCTGATGCCGCCCCGGGCGAACCGTATCCGAAGCCA
>Ga0163217_1115818_pt1 | contig 15527 bp, 20 predicted proteins | sample SynspAceP_FD_185933 | JGI IMG/M metagenome (GOLD analysis project Ga0163217, IMG submission 185933) | Saline lake microbial communities from Ace Lake in Antarctica - Synechococcus sp. Ace-P (PacBio error correction) | ecosystem: Environmental > Aquatic > Non-marine Saline and Alkaline > Saline ...
GCGTATCCCCAATCCCACCGCCCATGAGGAAGCTTTGGTGCATCAACCCCCAACGAAATGGTTGATCGGCTTGGAGAAGAAAATTTCTACGGCCTTCGTTTGAAAATGCGATCATTAAATCTGGAGGAGCCGCCACGCCCGCCGTCCTCGCGCAGCACCCCGATTGGTATTTTGAGCGGGTCCCGCTGGATCGCCCGACATCGATACTGACCGCAAGAAAAACTTCAGGTGCTACGACGATATCCAGATTGGCGCACATCGGCAGCCATCGGGCAGATCGTTACATCCGGGCCCTGCCGGAATTCGTATTTCCGTCACGTCCGCGTCATCGCTCGGCCTTTTGTGATTCACAACCTGAATAACAGGGCTTTTCCACATGCTTGTGAGCGGTGCAGATGCGTATCATCGCTCCTTCGCCAATCGGGTCCTTATAAGACCTCACCGTGATCACGCCTGATACGCCTCGATCCCGGCCATCGCGGTCCATTGGGGAACGATAAGGATAGGGATGCGGCGCGAGGGATGCCGGGATAGACCGCCAGCGCTGATCTCGTATTTCAAGTGAAGGTCTTTTGTCAGACCGCGCGCATTTAACCGGATGGCGCGTTGGGCGCGTGCCACCATCCTCCTGCACCTCCCAGACCCACACCACCATTTCTTGACCGGATATCAAGCCCGCCAGTTGCCGACCTGCATCGTCGCCGAGCTTGGCGAGGAGCGGCGCAGCGCTTGGAATGTTCATCGCAGCCCAGTGGCGGAAACGGCTTTCGCAAAATGAAGCCCGTTCAAGGTTCCACGGACAGGTCTTCATGCAGCGCCCGCACATCGCGCCGCCAAAGCGTGCCAACCGGTAGGTCGCGCATTTCTGCTGTCGCTTTCCAGTCTCGTAGCCGTTGAAACACAGCTTCGGCCCGCTGGTCGCCCCAGACGGGCATTCGCGCGCACATTTGTTGCCACGACTCGCAGAACTTCTGCACCCGAAATAAATCGGCTTGTCATGGGCCAGCGGCAAATAATCCGTTCGTCACAAGCGCCAGATCTTCAGCCGAAGTCCGAGGAACGGATTTCAGGATTACCTCGCCAATCGGCTAACCTCGCCCGACAGACAGTAGCAGGAGCGGCGGTTGCAGCAAACCTCGCCGGGTCCATCAACGGTATGGCGCCCTCGCCGAATAGCCCAAGTTGCGATTTGTTTTGCGCGATCACGGCCGCCCAGAAGCGAGAACCTGAAGATAGGCGCGCATGGATTGGGCGACGCTGATCCCATCACATCGCCGCTCGCCCCCTCCATACGTCTCGTAGCCTTGTCGATGAATCATAGCTAAATCGGCTTGGTATGGGGCGGAAATCGAATTGGGGTCGCGCCGCATCATGGGAAGTAACCAGCGTCCAATCCGACACCTCGAAATGCCAACCGCATCCACCGCGAGGAATAGCTGGCAGCCTGATCGCGCGGCATGGGGTGCGCGCGGCTCGGCAACCGGATCGCCATGCCAGGCCATTTTGCAGCAGAACAAACGCACGAGCACCGACGTTGCGCGGCAAGACGGGGCCGCTTTGCGCACGTAATAACCGCCCTTGGCACCATTTTGCGTCGCCTTGCCATGTCGCCGAACTGCGCGCGCGCGAAACATATCGGTGGCGCTTGGGGCACACGGGCGACAATTAGGCTCCATCTATATAGGTCGTCGGGCGTGTCCACACGCTGAGCGTCTCGACGGGTGCGGGCCATCGCGAAATCCGCTTAGCAAAACGGGTCGCCAATTTAGCGCGAGATTTGGGCAAAAGCCCGCACGAACGAGCCACCATGCGGGGCCTTGGGTCTTGAACCAGGGCTGCTGGCCAACGAACCAAAGGGCGCATCGGTCGCGAGGCATGAAGTCGTTCACAACCGCAACGCCGAACGCGAGGGCCAAGATAGGTTCACCAAGCGCGCCGTCTTCAAACCGTCGCAAGGCCAGCAGTGAACGTCAGTTGGTTGAGATCAACGTCTGAGCTTGTCCGCGCTATGGGGCCTTCGCGTCCCCACCCGAGCAGACGGATATAGTTGGCGAGCACAACGCGGTTTCCGTCAGCGCGCAGCCCAAGACCGGTGGGTTGCGCATCCTACCAGCCATTCGCATTCCTGCCTCGCCCTGTTTTTGGGTCGCGCGGCATCTCATATAGGAAAGTAATCGCGCGGGTAATGGCCGACCGATGGTGCTGGGCGGCGCGCTCATTCGACCTCCTTGAGGTCCGCCAGTGGATCATGTCGATGCCCCGCGCTAGGGGTTTTTGGTTTGGCGCGTGCGCAAGCGCGTCGGCCCAGACGTCCGATATCGGGGTTGCCGGAGGGCTGTTCCAGCAAAGCACTGTCCGGCAACGGCCCAATCCCACCATCGAAGCATCGCTGAAATAGCCAACGCCTTGAGGTGTTGGCAGCGGTGCCCAAATCCTCGGGGGATTGCGAGCGTGTCTTGTTTCACACAAGCGTCGCGGATCGCGTCCATCATCGCCTGATATTTCACCCATCGCATTGACGATGCTTTCAGGCGTGTCGGGCGGCGAAATTCCAGCTGCTGCGTTGCGAACGATGCCGAGGTTCGGGCATGGTGCCCGCGCCAGACGCTCCAGCGGATAAGGGGCCAAAAGAATGGACGGGATCGCTTGGCATCCGAGAAAAACCGCACGCCCATTAGTAAGGCAACCCGAACATAGTTTCTCGGCAAGCGCGTTTGCGGCGGCGGTCGAGTTTTCCAGATACGCAATTCCGCCTCCTGCATGTTTTGGTCAAACGTCCCGTCTGCCGTCGGAAACGGTGCAAGGTTGAGGTCATCCACCACGAGAACCGCGAGGCTTCCAAACCCTTGCAAGACGCGTGGCCGAATACCCCTCGACGCCATCATCGGCCCGTCGCCTTTATAGAGCGCGGATCAAAGCCTCGACAAATAATGCACATCACTGCCGCAAGGTTCCAGCCCTTCGCCCCGGTCCGGCGGCACGAATGGGGCGGCATCCCCGACAAGGAACAGGCGGACCCCAGCGCAATCGGCCGGCATGAAAAACTGCGCAGGGGGGCGATGGATTTCCTCGATACTCGGGCCAAGTGACCATGTCTCAGCAGCCTCTGGCGGTAGGCGTAGGCGCAAGGCTCGTCCCAGAAGGCATCGTGCGCTCCCACTTCTCCAAAGGATCATCGACGGGGGCTTGGACATACGTAAGCGGAACAAAAAGGTTCTCGTTGCGCATGGAACACAAGGCAAAAGCCGCGTTCGTGGTTGGCAATAGATCAAGCTTCGTGTTCACGGGCGGGGTTTCGGAACAGGATGCCCAGCCAACCGAAGGGCATACGACCTCTCGTATTCGCGGCAGCAACCGTAATCGGGGAATCGTTTTGCGACTGACACCGTGGAATCATCACAGCCCGCAACCAATCGCAGTCCGATGCGATACTCGTCCCGTCGCGGTGTATGTGACGTAAAGGCGCATCGGTCTCTGCCCCGTGAATTGCGTGCCGTCCACACGTGGGATCACCACCGCCGTCCATCTTTTGCGCGCGCCTCGAAGAGGTCCTTTTCCGTTCACCTCAAGTCTGGCCGTAGACCATCACCTGATTTCCCAATCAGCCCGTCGAATCGATGCAGAAACATGAACAGCCCGCTGCGCCCACAGCGTGCCGGTAATGCACATAGCCCCTCGCGGTCCATCCGGTCGCCAACACCCGCTTGCCGCAAGCAGATCGCAAAAGGCCCGTTTCCAGCACACCGACAAGCGCGGAATACGCGACAGCACAATAGGCACGCGAATTACGGCTCCAAGATACACGACCGTATCGTGCCTTGAAAGGTGCAAAAGCTGGCTGAGCAGCAGACCGATGGCCCACACGCCGATGATACAAACCTGTGTGCGCAATGATCTCTCGCTAGGCTAGACGATATTGCGCTCCTACTTGCCATTTCTTCTGCGCACCCATCCTTCGGCCAAAAAACTTGTATATAACCGCGCAATGAATACACCTTTCGCGAAACAGATTCCCGTCTTCGATCTGTATGGCGAGGCCAGCGGTCTGCCCGATCTGCTGCATGTCCGAGCGATCGAGGAGCGTGCAGCCCCTCTGGATATGATCATCCGGGTGCACAACATCCCGCGCTTCGGCAGTTCCTGGATCGCGGAGGCGCGCGACCCGCGCATATTGACGGCAGCGCGCACAGGTTGGCCCGGATACCCTGCATCTTCGTGCCGCGCCTGTGGCACGCAGCGGGTTTCTGTTTTCGACGAAAAGGCTGCGACGGCATCGTGTTGACACATGCAGTTGCGACCTTGGACGGCCGCACGCCCGAACGGCCAACCCGGCGCGCTTGGCCAGCCCTTGGTGCCTGCCGTCAGGGCCGCGTTTCGGGCAAATTATGGCGATGGTGGCGGACGAGACCGGGGGGCCGCCCCATACAGGCGGGCTACTCCTGACCGGTTGGTCGGGCTGATCGCCCAATTGGAATTGCGCGGCAGGGCGGAGGCGACGGTGTTTGTTGCGAAGCCGGCCCTTATGACGGGCTAATCGCGCGGTTCCTCCGATATGCTTGAGGCACAATACCGACAAGAGAAGATGTTGCTGCCTTATGCCGCCGCCTTATCCAAGAACCGCCCTCGCATCTGAACCGTGGCCTGTGGTTGGTGCTGGCAAAAACCGCCTCCGCCCGTGAATCGAGAGCGGGTGATGCTGGAACGGCGCGGCGGCGAGTTAGGCTATTCCGGCAACGGGCTGTCTCGGACATCGCCTACAGTCTTGGCTACGGCGATCCGGAGCATTATCACTGCGAGTCTTTCGCGCCGGCGACAGGGCCCAAACGCCAAGAGTATTCGCAAGGCGGTGAATGGGGTGAGCCTTGATTTACGACCAAAAGGTTAACCGCGCTAAGATTGTTAGCGCGTTAACCATATGGTAAGATTAGATGCCCTCATTTTTAAGCAAGAGCGTCTTTTCCGAATGGGTTTGGCGGCCAGTTTTCAAAGGCGTCACGGCCGCCTCCCTAACATTGTTAGCGCTGGGCGGTTTCCAGTCCAGGATGCATCCAAGGCTCCCATTCACACGCGGCAACTTACGGCCCAAGGGATATGATCTGCCGCCTTCTCTCCCACCAAAATCGACGGCCCATCAGGTTGCCATTGTGATGCGCGGGAAGACTGAGCTGTCGGCAACGCGCAACCGCTCCAACCCCGATCAACGCGACCAATCGCCAAATCGACCACAGCCATCGGATCATCCGCGCCGACCCATCTTGAGGTGCCACAAGGATGATACGCGCTTTCAGGCGTGCTCGCGATAAAGTCATCGAGGTCGTCATCGGTTGCGCCCTGAAGCGCCCCCGGCTGGATTCGTGCTTGGCATGGGCGGCAAATGCGGGTTGCTCGAATATTCCCGCGTCAATCGGAATCGCCTTGCGAAGTCGGTCAAGTTCCTGCGGCGTCGCTCATGTAATTTGGAAGCGTATCACCGGATCAGGCTGCGGATCGCCATCGCGCACGTGACCGCCCCCGCGCGACGGCTGCGCATGGTCCGACATGGCGCCTGGAACCCGTGCCCTTCGGCAGCAACCCTTGCCGGTCATTAAGCGCACAGCCAATGGGCAAGAAAATGGAATTGCAAGATCGGGATAATCGAGCCCTTGCGCGATCGAATGAAGCCCAGCTTTCGAAACTGGTTCGACGCGCCAAGACCTTTTTCGTAAACAGCCACTCGCGCCCCGATGCCATGGCCTTGCCGATCAGGTCCAATACTTGAACAGGCTGACGGGCTTGTTTTTGGCGGCCATCTGGATATAGAGCTCTAGGTGATCTGCAGGTTTTGCCCCACCCCTGCGCGATCGCGACAGGGCCTCGATCCCATGCTCGGGGCCAGAGTGCGCGGCAAGTCCCAATACCTGAACAGCATCAGCAACTTAGGCGAATTAATAGACGAAGCCGCGCAAAGGATCACTCGCCACTGGCCCTCGATCACCTCGGTTGACCGCCGCGAACCAACCTTCACCCCGGTGGCACGCGCCGTCCTCGATCACGACAACGCTGGGCGAGGCCTCGGACCAGCGTGCAAGGTTCTTGCGCTTCAATGCGGGCCTCGATAGGCGTTGCCGCTGACCACCGCACGCCTTATATGGACGTCCGCCTCAAACGGACCGAACCCTTCCTGCTTCTCGCCATTGTAGTCATCGTGGTCTCGTAACCCGGCTTCGGCCCGCCTTTCGCATAAGCCTGCACCAGCGGAATTGTCCCCGAGGACCGCGCGAGAGAATGCAGCGGACCATCGTGCCACGCCAAGACGCGTCCCGCCCTGCCAATGCCCACGGTTTCCATCCGTTTTGAAATAGGGGCAGCACATCCGCGCAAGCCCACCCATCGGCACCGCTTTCCCGGCCCAGTGATCGTAGTTCGCGCGCATTGGCCGCGCACATAGACCATGCCGTTGATCGATGAGCTTCCGCCGATGACCTTGCCGCGCGGACACGCCCAGAACGGCGACCGCCCCAAAAATGGGGCTCAAGTTTCCGACTGATACCCCACATAGCGCTTCATATTCATCGGAATAGGAAGCGGCTGCGGGCATCTGGATACGGACCCGCATCGGTTGCGCGCCATGTTCGATTACAATCACGGACTTCCCCAGCCTCCGCCAAACGGTAGGCAAGCCGCAACTGCCAGGAGCCCCGGCGCCCAACGATCACATAATATGCTTTCTGGCCTAAAACGGAGCCTCCACATGCCCATCCGCACATAACGACTTCACTTGGCTGTAAGTGTGGATCCGCCTCCTAAGAGTTCTCGCCGCCGACGCCAACTGGCTTTTCCACGACCGCCAAAACGGGGCCTCCACCGGCGCGGTCCATTATAGGAGTTGATGAAGCACGATCCCGCTTCCAGCAGCCCAATGCAACGCGGTGCGCCGCGGTCAGATCGGAGGTGAAGACGCCAGCAGATAAGCAAACTCGTCGCGTTCGCACGCCTGAATGGCCTCGCCTCAACCTTGAAGTCACGCACCGACATGACGGGGCCGAAAATCTCGTCTTTGGCATGGTAAAATGTCGTCGGTGACATCGGCAAAAACGTGGGCTCCAGATAGAAGCCCTCCGCGGTCGATGGCGCTTTCCGCCTGCGATCTAGCGTCGCACCTTCGTCTTGGCCGAATCTGGATATAAGCGCTGCACGATATCGAGGCTGGCTTTGGCTGACACATTGGGCCCGAATTTGTGGCCTCATCTTGTGGATCACCGATCACTGCGGTCCGCAAGACGCTCGCATAAAACGCTTTTGAGGAACGCGTCTTGATTCCTTCCTGCAAAACAAGACCGTGTGCGTTGAACACACCTGCCGGAGGAATAGAAATTCCGAGATCGCACCGCCGAAGCATTCTCCTACAGATCAGCGTCATCCGATAGATCAGCAAGCGGGGATTTTGCCCGCCAAGCTCCATCGTGACGTGCTTTCATACCTGGCCGCAGCACTCGCAAATAAATTTTACGCCCGGTCGGGACCAGAGCGGTGAGGGCTGACTTTAATCGACGCGCGATCGGCCACTAAGGCGCGCGCAAACTGCGCCGGTGCCCTTGATGACATTATAAAGACCCGCAGGCAAACCCGCTCATGCAGGATTTCCGCGACTTTCAGCGCAAAAAGCGGCGTAATCTACGGACGGCTTGAATGATCATCGCATTGCCGAAGCCAGCGCGGGCGCGGCTTTCCAGCAAGGCGATCTGGGTGGATAGTCCCACGCAACCGTGCCCGACGCACAGGCCAGCGCCTCGCCGCACCGTATAGACCCCAGTCTGCCGAGCGGATGTGCTCGCCCCGTCAGGCTGCTGCAAGACCGCCGAAATATTTCGAGCCATCTGCGCCAGAGGGTGGCATCGACATAGAGCGTTTCACCGATAGTGGTTTGCCGGTATCATACGTCTCAGCACCGGACAGCTCGCGGTTTGCGTCTGCGAATGATGTCGGCGGCTTTACGCAACACGCGACCGCGTTCAGTGCCGACCGCGCGGCCCAGTCCCCTTTTGGCTGCGAGTGCCGCCTGGGTGTAACGCTTGTCGATGATGCAAAGGCACGTCGCCTCATAGAGGTGTCGCGATTTGCTCGCCTGGGCGCGGGGTAGATCACGGGGCAGGAGGGTGCCTGACGTGTCTTCGACAAATAAGCGCCGTTGAATGAAATGGCTGCGTGGGTTGGGTATTCATCTGGTCAAACGCGGGCGCGGGTTTCCGGGACCATCGTTGAGGCCATGTGGGTTGCGCATGATAGCGCTCGATGCGCCGTTGGCAGCGGGTGGAAGTCCCAAAAACGGGTAATAATTGCGTTGCGCCAGGCACCAGCGGCGCGCTGTTGGCTTTGGCGAACAAGATTGGACGAAGGTTCCAGCGATCAGCGGCCATGGCTTTGAAGAGGAGACTAGCGAGAATCGGTAAGCTCATGCGGATCGGCGCTGGGTCGAACAAACTGATCGGGGTCGAGCGTGCAAGCGGTTGTATTTCCACTTGATCTTTGGCGCAGGCAAATCAAGGGGGGCAATAAGACGCCTCGGAACCGCATACTCGATTGCGACCGGGCTGGTGCGGATACGCGCCTTTGGCCGAGCGGCGTCAGGCTTTCGCCCGTGGTCCAAAGGCGCGGATCTTCGTCCAATGGAAAATAGAGAGACGCACATAGCGGTCGGTCACGATAGATATTTGGACCGGGGTGTTTCGACAGCACCCCGGTTCCATCTCTGGTGGACAGACCATCAAGGGGACGCGGAGGAGACACCTTCATAAAAGCCTCATCTTGAACCCACAAACCGCGCTCGAAGAGAGCAGCAAAATGTCGCCGTGGTCCGACACAAACAGATGATCGCATCCTGCTGGTGGTCTCAAGCGCCTCTAGAACCTCAGCGATCTTATCGTCCGATAGCTGATTTTGCAAATAAGGCGCGCGGGAGGTTTTGATCTGATCGTCGGTGAATTTGTAAGCTGCGCCAGTCATTTTGCGTCGAAAATGCCGCTTGGAGTGGGGGTCTTGAAATCCTCGTAAAGCGATCGCAGGGAACTCGGCATAGCAAGGTGCGTGCAATCCCTCGTATAAGTCCCAGTATTGTCTGGCGTGCCACGTAAGGGTATGCGGGATGGTGAGCTGACGGTCGGCACCACGGGCGGGTGTCCTTCGCGCGCGCCAGATCAATAAACCTTGCTTGCTTGGTGCGCTTACATCAAATCATCGAATTTCGAGTTTTGATTGGTGATCTCGCCCACAACCCGCGCCGTCACGGCTGCCCATGTTGTGATACCACCACTCGAATCCGCTCCTGCCGGCTTTGCGGTAAGTCCGGGGTCCAGCCAAAATCAGCGGGAAGATGTCGGCGTCAAAACGCTCTTCAAAGCCGTGCATCTGGTCAGGGCGACGAGTGCATTTTGCCCGAAAGACAGGTGGTAGTAGCCCGCGCGGCGCAGGTGGTTGCGCGTAGGTCGGAAATTCGACGCGGAACTCCGCGGCGTTGGTCATAGACGCGGGTGTGCGAGGGAAGCAGGCCTCGACATGAAATCTGGCACGACCGGGCGCGCAGAGGGCGAGGCGGTTGTAGCAATTGGCGAACCGGTGAGCGTAATGCGAAGTTTCTTCAGGTTCGGCGCAAAATGCAGCCAATTCGGCGGGACATGGGGAACAGCGTCCCGTTCAAGCCTGGGTCCCACATGAAAATCAGGATGTTCGGACTTGGTCCATCGGGGCGGCCTCCGATCAGGGTGTTCGAGCGTTTGGTGACACCGCGTACCGCCTCGGCCCAGCCATCGCGTCGCTCGGCGCAAGGTGGCGTAAGAGACCCCGTCGATGAGGGCGGCGATTGAACATGGGCGTGGTGGTTCGGGAGTGCAACTGATGGGGCGGCAGGTGGGCGAGTAGGTTACTGTGCAATACGGTGCTGGTAATTGCGCAAGGAAGCGTTTGCCGCTTCGGGATCGGTTGGGCTTGGACATAAGAAGTTCAGCCAAGCCGCAAACGGCTGTTGCCCGGGAAGCACTCCTGATCGAACGAGGCCGAAATGATGCCTTCAACCTTGGCGCGCGGGTGTCGCACCTTGCCAGCTCCTTACGGACCGCTTCCGGTGAATCGCCGCAGAATCCGCGCATACCGGCATGAAGGATCTGGTCCTTGCCAACAAAAGTAGTGATGGCCAGCGCGCTCGACATACCTGCCCGCTGGGCGATCTGGCTTACAGTAACGGCAAATGAGCTGTTGCGCCCTTCCGCAATGGTTGGCTTTGACGAGCGCGGCGGCTGATAGGCTCTTGCAGCTTGGCATCTTTTTGGGTGACCACGTTCAAGGGTTTTTAATTGACTCGTCAATCAAGCATAAAAGGGAAGGTCATGTAAATGCTTTAAGACACACTCCTCCGCGTTCGCTGTTTGGATGCTGTCGCCGGCCAAGCGGTCTGCCGCGTGCGAACTGTTACCGTTTGCCGATGTGGTGGACCGACATCACCGCACGACCGCGGCACCAGCGTTGTCTTGCAGGGCGCTGGGACTACGAGACTGACATCAAGCTTTTGTCGGTTTCCGGTCACTTATTCGTCGATGGCCCAGTGAATCGACCGTCTTCCTTGGCAAACTGATGCCGACGATGGAAGGCGACATTGCTCCTAACAGCGGGCGGCACGTCGACACCGTGCGCGCAAACCTTGAGGCGCGAAAATAATACGCTCGCTTGTGAACGACGTGCCGCCGCACTTGCATCGCGGAATTTTCGCGATATTGCTGCAATGCAGAAGTCTTGGAACGGCCCAGGAGCAAGATTATGGCATCGAGCGGGCAATGAACGGCAACCGCCTGATCCAATCAATGATCGATGGGGAATGTGTTTTGGGCCTCAGCGATTTCGAAGTGCCGAAAGCTCCCGAGCGGGCAAATGCCTGGCTCAGGTCGCGCGTGCCACACGCGGACGAGCCGATTTGTCCCTTCCTTCGGGTGGGCACGCACCCTCATGAAAGCCAAATTTTTTGGAATTGTCCTACTTGACCGGGGTGGGATGAATTCTTTGGTTCGTGGGTCTACAATCTTACACACCCGCGCGGTTAATGTCGAAGAGTGTGCGAATGTCGGCGAAAGCTTACGGACCAAACCTCCGAATTCACCTTGGCCATGGAGATGAAATCAATGGGCGCGATCCTCGATGATGCCCAAGACCCAGAAGACGCTTGCAACCGCATGGCTTGACAGCGAACAATGGAACGTTCTGGACGTCTGCTAGACGCGTGACCACGATGGAGTGGTGGCGACCGCAAAGATGGCCGTGATGGGCCGCGCTTCAAAGTAAGTTGTGAACAACGTAGTAAATTTGCGGGGGCCGGGTCTTAGGAAGTCGCCCCTAGCAGTTATGGGGGGGCACATGGACTGGCTGACTGAGAACGAAAAAATCCCGCGGTGGGGGGCCGACCGCGCGCGCGGTTGTTTTTGATTGGTTGCAGAATTTGGTTGCCGGGGACTACCTCGATAAGCTTTTCGGATAATGGTCCCTGGAGGCGGCGATCAACGCCCAATCTCTGGGTGCCCTGCAAACCCGCATCCCACTGATCATCGCAGCCGTTTTTTGTGGCGCTTACATGGGCCTTACAAGCTCGTGGGAAGACCTGCGTGGTTCATCACGTTAGGTTCTTTGTCATTCCTTTACCAAGCTATCTGGGAGGAAAATGACCGAAAGTCTGACCCTCCGTGCTCAAGCGCTTGTTGTCCGTCTGCATGGCGTCGGCGTGCCTATCGGCATCTGGGCCGCGCACCGCCCGACGGCCCTAACGCCTTTGATGCGCCCGGTTCTTGAATCTATATGCAGAGCTGCCGACCTTCGTCCTCCTGATTCCCGGCCAGTCGTCTCTTCGGCATCGGCCATGGTGCTGGGCCTGATCGCAACGGTGAATCTTCGTGCTACCCGGCCGATCCGGTGACCCATCTGGGCGTGACCTCCACCCCGGAAACCGCTTCCTCTGAAGCCGCCCAAGCGTTTGCGAACCCGCACGCAGACGTGGTGAAGGTGTGAGTTGCCGTATGCCTTCCCGCAGATGCATGGCGGGGTTTGAACCAGACGATCATGCTGAGCCTGTCGATGGTCGTCCATCGCAGCGCTCGTGGGCGCAAGACGGCCTCGGCGTTCCGTCGTGCGCGCGCCTGAACGCGAAGTAAACACCGGCGCTGGGCTTTGAGACGGAATTGTAATCGTGGTCGTGGCAATCAGCCTTCGACCGTAAATATGCTGCGGGTGGGACGATCATGAGTGTTTGCTTGTCTCCTTCGACAACGTCTCCATACGTGTTTCGGTCCTGAAGCGGAGAGCGCGCTGCCTATAATGGATGAAGGAAAAGCGCGCTGAAGTGCAGGAGGCCTGTGATCAAATTCCTGGGCGTCCATGATTGCGGGCTTGAAAGGTCGCCAACAGGCGAAATCCTTTGTGCTAATGGGGCTGTCGGGTCAGGCAAATCCACCGCTTCTTGCGGGCGTCAACGGGCTGAATCCGGTCGTGCGCGGGGCGGTGCGGGTCAATGATGGGGGACGGGCTGGTTGATGTGCCCAACGCCAACGCCAAGACTTTTGCGGCCCATATTCGCCAAACCCGTGTGGCTATGTGGTTCCAGCAATCGGGCTGCTGCATGGCGGTCGGTCGGAGAAATGTTGGTTGGGCCTAGAGACTTTCTGGCAAATGGCCAAAGGTATCCCGCCGACAGCAAAGTGGTCTGCGCAACTGCGCTGGTTGGCTTGACCCGATTGGGGGCAGATGCGCGCAGTGGCGGAATGTCCCGGGCCGGGATGCAAGCACGCAGTCGGACTTGACGCGCCGCCTTTTGGCGACCGATGCGCCGATCTTGCTGATGGACGAGCCGTTCTCCGCGATCGATCCGCTGATCCGCACGCATTTTGCAGGACGAGTTGCCTGGAGCTTCAGCGCGAGCTGAACGCACGATCATTTTCGTTGCCATGACCTCGACGAGGCGTTCAAGCTGGGCGACCGCATCGCGATTATGAAGGCGGCGCATCGTGCGATCGGCACGCCGCGCGGAATTCTATTCCGCGCCGCGCGAGCGGAGTATGTGGCGGAGTTCGTGGGCCAATATGAACCGCTCGGGGTGGGCTAATGCGCGAGCGATGTAATGGGGCCTGTGACCGGAGCGGCTGAGCGCGAGGTTTGACCAGTATGCTAGATCGGGCCGCTCATGAAGGAACTCGGCGGGATAACTGCGCGTGGCCGTGGTGCGGGAGGGCGAAGTGATTGGCGAGATTACCGCTGATTCCATCCTGCAACGTCTTGTCGCAGTAGCTATTTGTCGTAAATGCCCGACTGGTGCCACCGCCAGGCATCCCGCCGACATCTTGGGGTTCGAGGTGAACGCTCGGGGCCGCCAAGCTCGGCCCCAGCGCGGGTGCTTGCCAGACACGAGGGGCGGTCGCATCCCCCGGAACGGGGCGATCCCCATAGTCAGGCGGACATCTTGGTTGGGTCGCGCGCTTGGCAGCCTGAATGACCTCGCGGCCCGAAAGCCAGTGCCAGTGCCAGGTTGAAGCGCGGCTTTGCTTGTCCGCGATCAGCCACTCAAGCCCGCTGAGATGCGCATCAATCAAGTCGCTACATGCACATAATCCGCGGAGCAAGGTGCCGTCGGGGTGTCATAGTCCCGATGCCCGTAGACGCGTCAAAGCGGGGAGTGGCCGTCGACTATTAGAAGGCGTCGAAATAGGCGCGCTGACCGACGAGTGAGCTGGCTTTGCCAAGATCAGCGGGGATCAGTGCGTCTCGGTCGGTGACAACTCGCCCACCCTCACGCCTCTGGATCGGCCCCCGGCCAACATTGAAGTAGCGGAAGATCACTTTGCGCAGGCCGTAAGTGGCCTCAAAATTCCTCAAGGATCTGTCAAATCGCCAGCTTTGAAGCGCCGTATGCGTGGATTGGGCATCGCCTGCTATGCCTCGTCGAGGACCCCCCGTCCTGATCGCCGTAGGTCGCGCAAGTGGAAGAGAAAAACGACAAACGCTTGCACCTGCGCAACACGTTGCCTCGATCAAGTCAGCGCGCCCGTGACGTTCTCGCGCAGTACAGACCGGGGTCTTTCATTCGAAAATCGCCCACCTGGCTGAGGCGGCGAAATGCATGACGGCGACGGGGCTGGTTGCTTGGAAAAGACCTCGTCAAGGCGCGGCGCGATCCAGCAGATTGCCTTCTCAAGCGGGCCGAACTTGACGCATCGCCCCAGCCGGTGGATAGGTTTGTCGAAGGTCTCAGGCACGAACCCTTGCGCGCCAATGCTGCACGCGTGTGACCGATGTGCCAGCCTCCGCCAGTGAACGCAAAATGCGATCCATTTACCTAAAACCTCTTGTTTTTTGTCCCGCACAAGCCGCTGCCCAGCACCTGAACCTTAACGCTCTGCACTCACTCTCTCACCAACCAAAAAGAGGGGCGCAACCATGCTCGATACAGCGACTTATGCCTTTCGGGGGGCAACAGAGTGGGGCAAGCACCGCCCACCAGATGTGCGCTTTAAATGTGATCGGTGATATCACGGCGAGATTGGGCTGCTGGAACGGCTTCTAGACCAAATCGATGCGAAATCGCAGGGGCGTCGGTGGCCTCGCGCATCTGGCTACGTTGGCGACTATATAACGCGGACCATAGCGCGCGGTGCTGACGCGCTTGTTTGATTTTGCAAACCGAACTCGGACGCACATGCGGTGACGCTATGGCAATCACGAAACGAATGATGCTCGATTTTCTCGACGACCACCGATCACCAAGGCACACGCTGGCCTACGCAATGGCGGGCTGCAAAACGGCTGCCAGTTTCGGGATCGGGTGGGATCACGTGAGACCGCGCGCGCCGATGGGTTGTGAAAATGCTGCCGATGCTTTTGCGCGGTGCGCTGGCTGCAATCCGCCTCAGATGTTGGCTTGGCTGCGTGATCTGCCGGCTCTGTGGCAAAACGGAACGGTTGCGGTGGACCATGCGGGGGCGAACACGCTGCGCGCGCGATGGCAGAGATCAATCTGAACGCGCGAATGCTTTGGGGGCATCCCGATTCTCGCGCATGCCACGACGCGATCGGCCCTATGGGTTCTGCTTTGGTCAAAATACACGATTGCGTCGATTCACCGGTGGTCGCGTTGCCGTAGACACGGGCGGTCAACAATATGGGCGACTTTCGTGTGCGTGTTTTATGCCTGATGCGCGACCCGCGGTGCATCGAACCACTGCATCTCGGTTTCCGTCGCCACTAAGAAGCGAAATCATCAACCTTCGCCAAAACGCCTCTTTGCTGCCTGCTTTGATCTGCTGATACCGCCCATTCCACCCTTCCGATAGTAAGTTTCGGGGTAAAGGTGGGAATCTGGAGTCGCATATGGGTTGTGTTTTTTCGCATGTCCAACGAAGCTGGGGAAGCGGTGTCGTCTCGCTAAGCGGGTGGCAGACCTAGATTTGACCGGGTGAACGGCAATGGGATGCTCTATTCCGCGTCGCTTGACGCGACTATAGCCTTGGCTCGTGTTTTCGGATTGG
>Ga0163217_1114488_pt1 | contig 15526 bp, 15 predicted proteins | sample SynspAceP_FD_185933 | JGI IMG/M metagenome (GOLD analysis project Ga0163217, IMG submission 185933) | Saline lake microbial communities from Ace Lake in Antarctica - Synechococcus sp. Ace-P (PacBio error correction) | ecosystem: Environmental > Aquatic > Non-marine Saline and Alkaline > Saline ...
CCCACCCCGGGAAGAAAGGGGGGATGTGGCCCGCACCGGCCCCAAACCCAAGTTTGGGGGGGTTGGGGGCGGGATTCGAACCCTTTCTTTCTAATCAACCCCTAACCTTAAAAACCGAGGGAAGAAATAGGGGAAGGTTCCTTTTGTGGGCAAAAGTAATGCTTCGCCGAATCTTAAAAAGCCCCAATTTTTCCTCCGTTTTCTCAAGTTCCGCAGTTTTGCTCTATAGCCCATTTCAAATTGAGGCCTTTTTCCTCCACTTTCGGACAGCAAAAAAAGGCCCGGCCTGAATTATCGGTGATAAATTTGGAGAAAATTGGCGGCCCCTGAGTCGGAAAGCCAACCAGGCTGGATAAATTCGCCAGCGTAAATTGTTCGATTTTCAAGAAAATTCCCGTATGAATCGTTTCAAAGGAACGCCAGAATCCGCGGGCGGGTGGCAACTGACCCGGGGGAGTCCCTTGCCGTTGGACCATCCTTTCTGCCAACATAATTGCCCGCCGCCCACAGGAACGGCCCCGGCAACTTGAAAAATCCCGCTGTTAAGTACCGACTTGGCCCCAGTAACGCCAAATACCAATCCCTTTCAGGGGAAAAATTGAAAATTTTCTTTGACCATAGAAGATGGCGCCCCTCCCGCCGTGCAAGGGTCCATTTCCAGGCCCTGCCTTCGTTGAGCGGGGCAGGCTCCCAGAAAAAAAAAACCTGCTCGGCCCTGGATCCCCAGTCGGCATCATCCCCCATGCCGGTCCATCAAGGCGGGTGAAGAAAGCTTCAGCTCGACGTCGTCGAAAGGCCCGAATCCTTGTACCTGCAGGTCAGTTTTTGATGAAAGTCGGCCCTGCCCTCGGACTTGACCCTGCTCATCGGTGCAGAAATGTGGGCGCGTCCGGTCCTGGGTAAAGCACCCGTACCCGCCCATCCAAGACCGTCGCGAACCCCGATGCCGTTACGGTGGGGCAGGCAAGCCCGGAACTCGGCCAGACCCAAGTGCAGCTCGCGGGTAGCCTTCAGGGGGCCTGAATTGGAACCAAAACCTCCCGTGCACGGGGCAGTTCATCGGGGGCTTGGATGGCGTAGTCCGCGGCTTTTCCGACTCGGTGGTGAACATGTTCGCCGAGTATGCTCCCAGGTGGCCTGAGCGGCTCCCCCAGAGGCCCCGGCGATCGACCACCCTGCGGGGGTCTTGGGCATCTCTTTAAAATAGCCACCTGACGCCGCGGAGTGCGCATGTACTGCTCCAAGCACCCTGAATAGATGTCCAGCCATTGGGTGGCCAGACACCATGCCCGGCGCTCTTCCTGGGTTGGTGGAACAGGCCCCAGACCGCTTTGCCGGATCTTCCCCTTGGGGGCGGTGATCGGCCGCTTTCGGCTCCTTCATACGCTGGAATATAGGCAGCCACTGCTTCTTGTCGGCCCAGCGGTGCCGTAGATGCGCTGCAGCTTGCTCATTCTTCGGCATCGCCCACGCCAAGTAGGCCGCCGGAGATGCGCGTCAGCTGGGAAAGGCCTTGGGAGGAAGGGCGTGTGTCGCCAGCGTGCGACCCGCGGCAACATGTCCCAACGTATTCTTCGGTGGTAGTACAGGCCCATTGGCCTGCTTCGTCCGGGCATGTCTTCCGACCAGAAACGCGCTTGTAGTCTTCGCCGGGCGGAGACTCGAACACCTCGATGACCTGATCACGCGGGAGTGACCTTCTTGATCACCAGTCGTAATCGGTGGCAAATCAGCTCGCGCATGCGCGGCCTTCGATGGCAAGCCCCATGTGTCCAGGCCGTGAAGGGAGCGCTCGGTAGGCGATGTCGTAATTAGAAAAGCCAAATCAATGGGGATCCGGGGAAAACCCGGGATCACAAATTCCTTGCGTCGGTTAAACAGCTGCTTTTGAACGCGGTGCCAATCAGGTGAGGCGCAGGAGTGCGGATAATCTCCCAGCCCCGTCCTTTTCTTCCGGCGTGGTGATCTGCAGGGTCGGCATCGGGACTCGATCTGTCGCAGGCCCGTCGGGAACCCAGACGAACGCATCCCGACTTGGCCGGCCAGCGTCCCGCTTTGGCCAGGGCAGCCGCCAAAAATAGAGGCGGGGCCCAAATTCGCTTACGGATATCAGGGGTTGATCGGAAAACCCCTGCGTTGAATCTGCCCCGTCCGGGGGAAGAGTAAATAGTGGGCATATGCCTGGCTTCCTTCCTCCAGTTGGGTGACCCCCTACGCCCAAGGGGCCCACATGAATGGGAAAAAGTCCCGCTTTGGGTCCGCCCTTGTTGCTTGTCAGTCATACCGGGCCTGACGATTGCCGGACGCCCTAGTAAGGCCTACCCGGGCACAGGGCGTTCCCAATTGGGACCGCCCTGAAAACAAAAAAAAAACGCCCGGCCATAGGCCGGGTTCTTGTAATTGGTAGGCACAATTGGATTCGAACCAACGACCCCACATGTCAAGGTGTGGCGCCTTAACGCAACTGAGCTATCCCTGCAATGGCTCGGAAACTTTTACGCAAAACGGCCCGAACCGTAAAGAATCAAGGCCTACCTGGATAAAAGCGGAACATTCGTCTTTATTTGCTCGGTTGGGGATGTTGGGTGCTTGGGTAACCCCCAAGGGCCTCCTGTTTAACGACAGGGCTGGTGTTAAGGACCATACTCGCCTTGGGGATTCCCGCCTGCGCGGGGATGACGGGGTGTGGGGCCGGCCCCCGTGTTATTACCCCAACCTTCTCATTCTCCGGGCCCCCAACGCTGGGTCTCCTCGCGAAAACCGGGATCCATTGTCGGGCTGGGCTCGGAGCATTTGTACTGGCGCAAAGGGTCCAAATGGTTTTCCCCCAGCGTGCCCCGCGCACCGTGGCTTGCGGAATAAATTCATAGGCCACCACGGGCCCCCCTGAATTCCGCTGCAGTTTTTCCAGATCTGTTGTCGGTTGCCTTCGGGGCACAAGAGTTCAGGGGGTCTGTTCTAACCTGAAACCCACCCCTTGTCCCTCAGTTCATCCAGCAGTGGCCGCAAGGACCTTGGATGTAGCACTGAGTGTCCTGTTCATTTGGCAGCAACAGATAAGGTGATCAAAAAGCAGTAAATATCTGCACTTGACGGCATTTTTTTCGCTGCGGGCCGAGAAAAACTTTCCTTATCCGGATCTTCGAGTTTGCTTCCAGCCATTTTTGAGAACAGCTCAAATTGCCCAGCGCGGCTTTTTTGGGGTAGGCGGCCTCGGGGCAATGGGGGAATGGTGGGGCTGCGTTTCCAGGTCGTTTGGTGCTAGCACAACCGGGCCTGCCGGGGTCTTTTCGCCTCCCAACCGTTTTTCCTTGCGGAAACGGGGTGCCGTATACTCGTTGGATGCGTTTGCCGGCCGGCGGGGGGCGATGGGTGGAAGCCCTGGACAAGGTGATTCGCCCCAGAATCTGCGGGGTTGCTGGGATCCGGAGCCAGGTTTCTGGGTCCTCCCTCGGGAGGTTTTGATACCCGCGGGTTACTCTTGAGTCGTGGGACGAAGCCAAGCCTTCTGAACAGTGGATTCTGATACCCAACCCAGTTTGTATCGCAGTAGCCTTTTGTTTCCAAAGTACATCAACCCTGAACCCTTGGAATGGGCCCATCTGGCCCCGCCCCTGGATTTTCGGATGTCATTGACGTTCGGTCGCCAGTGATGATGCTTCGGACCCGGGGGCGTCCAGCTGTTCCGAGGTCATCAGTACATGGAACCTGTCAGCCCCTTGGGATGTGCGGTTGGCCTGTGGTTATCTTTGGACCAAGTCGTCGTAACCCGCCCCCTTTTCCAGCCGGAATGGGCGTGGGAAATCCAGCCAAGGTAGAGAAGTCGCCTACGTTCCCTGCCGGAAGCGGCGCCCCAACCTTGGCCAATCATGCCGGGCAACGGGCTCCAAAAAACAGGCCAGCTGGGGGACTTTGTGGGATGGCAATCGGGCCCAAGCGTTTGGAGCCGGGGGGGGATAAGGGTGGGGCGGGGTTAAGGTGGTTAATTGGAAGCGTCTTGACTGTTAAGCTGCCTTCACTCTTGAGGCCCTGGTGGCCCCAGAACGTCTGGGCGTACCTACAGCGCCATTTGGGGATTTTGATTCCCCAAAGGTCCTTAGAAACCCTTTTTGCAGTGCCTTGTCTGCAATCGAACTGGACGCACGTGGTTTTTCCAAAAACGGGGCGTGCCAAACCTTTTAAAAGGTCGGCAAATCGGAGTATTTTGGTTTAATACATGTTGCAATCCGCTGAGTTGTTGGAGGTCGCATCAAACGGGTTTTACCCCTTCAGACTTCAGCGGCTGGCAACCTTCCATTAAGGCCCCCAATTTTATTCGGACAGGAAGTGCGCGTGCGCCGGGAAATGACGGTGCGGCTGAAGGGTTAATCGTGTATTTTATTGACCCGCTTTGGCTTTTTGGCTTTGGGCCTCGCCCAAACCCCGTCATCCCCGCGAAGGCGGGATCCCAGGCGGCGTCACCCTTGATCACTGAAGCCGCGTGCAGCCTTCTTGTATCTTCGTCGCGCCATACCCCCGCAAGCAAGCCCTCAACTGAACTCCAAGATCCCGCGCATGGTGATACATCTTCTCTTCCAACTGCCTTATCCGCTTGCCTGATCTCCGAGGCCGAGCGCACTTGAGCTGCACTGGTACCCGCAGCATCCTCGGCGGCCTTGAGCTTCCTTGCGGCTGTTCGATGCGGCTATTGCCCCTGCCCGTAACCACCGGCGCCTTCCATTAATGTCCTGTCCCGCTTTTAGTGAAACCGGATAGGGGCCGTAATATGTGCCTCAAGGGGTAAGCGATCTGCTTCTCACGCCCGCGTTCGGTTTCAACCCAATCGCACGCCTCGCATCGACCCCGGGTCATCCGGTCGCCCATAGGAGATGGCCTTACCGTTAAGGGTTACGTGCGGCGCGGCCAATGGGTCTGGAATCAGCGATCGCTCCGAAACGCAGGAAGCCTTCCTTGTCCGCATCCAGATAGCCCACAAGAGAAACGCTCAGGCATATCAAGACCTTCGCGCCAACAAGTTTAATCCGACCAACACTCAAAAAGCCGGCCAATTCGCAGATCGCGAATAATCTCACCCGCTCTACCGTATCGATATCCGAACTGCAGGATACCGCACTCGCACGCCATGATCAGGCAGGTAGTCGTCGTGTCCTCGGCCCCATAGCGCTTGGTCAAGGGGTGGTACCAATACCCCGTTTCCCCTTCGCCCGCGCGCAGTGCGATCTTCGGCCGCAAGATTCATCCACCTGGCTGTCCGCCCGGCCGCACTTCCGATCAGCGGATCAACCAGGCCCGTCGGCCGTAAACCAACCTGCTCCACGCGGTGCGCCCGGCAATGCTCTGCCTCATTTAGGGGCCCTGGGCGTGGCCGAAACAAAAATCGCTTGGGGCGAGATCAGCTCCCCCTCGTCAAAGCCGCATCGGTCTGTTTACCAATCGCGGGATGGCAGGCGGAAAGCGGTACTCCACCAGGCGGTTTCTTCACACGCGAACGGTACTTTGTAACATGGCGCCCCGCCCTGGGGCACGAAACCGTGTGATTCGTCGATTAATCAACAAGTGCGTTTTTTTCCGGCAAGAGAGATAGTCCGAACAGTGGTCGGCGGCGCCCTGGGGCCATGCCCGCGACCCCGAACAGATAGCGGCGAAGTAGTTTTCGATTTCCCGTTGCAGTTAGCCCAGCTCGGGGAATCATTCCCTAATCAAGCGCGTGCGCTGCTCCAAGTCGTTGGCCGGCCTTCCAACCAAGCTTGTTCTGGTCTTTTCAGTACTTCCAGACGGCCCTCGGCCAGCCTCAAACCTTGGATATGGTTCCACCATGCGTCCAGTCCAGGTTCTCCTCTCGCGTCACATAATGTGACTTGGATAGATAGTTACGCGTGGGACACCTTACGTTAGAACCTCACCCGTAAAGCGATCTAATAACTGAATGGTTTTCCACCACATCAATCCCAAACAATTCGAATGCCGGATGCCTCCAGGATCCGATTCCGCTGGGAAGATGTCGAATCACATCAACACGGACCGATAATTGGCCCCGCGACAGCTCAAATATCATTGCGAGTGGATTGCAGCTCGGCCCACCCGACCGTAACAGGGAGCGTTTTGATCAGCTGGATCGCCGCGATCTACAATGCAGCAACCATCCGCACGATAGGGACGCCGGATCACCTAGACCAATAAATGGCTTGAAACGGTAGCAACGATAAATCGCATCCGGCCGGATTCCAGCAGCGCCCTTGTCGCCGATAAGCGCACTGTTCTATATGGTCCGTTGATCCGATGCGTCCTTCTCCGATAAAAGGTAATCCCTGAAAAGGCACATAGGCTTCGGCTGTAGTAAGTCCGGTAAGTAGAAACGAAAAAGTATTCGACCGGGAGTTTGTCGGGAAAAACTTCGGCGAATTCCCGTACAACTGCGCGGGGCAGAGTCTTGTTCGGGCGCCAATGATGTCGCCGGGGCTCCACTGCTGGATGAACGTTGGGCGATGGGTTTAAGGTTCTGCCGGAGCCGGTTCCCCGAAGCAGCGGTCGGGTGCGGACCAGTCCCCGCTTCCAGGCCCCACGTTCCACTTAATGGGCCCAATGTTTTGGGGGCCCGGTGGGCTGGGTCCACCAGCGGGCTGAAAACGGGTTTTGTAAGCTTGGAACTGCTGCATGAACTGCTGGCTTGCCCACGCTGAAAATCGGGACTACTAAGCACTGCGTGGCGTCCCATAGCTTCTGAACAGCCCTTTACCGGCAAAGGGTTTCACCAATAATGGCCCACGCTGCGCACTCCGCACAGGAGGGCTTTTGTCTGTTTATAATGGCCGCCGTTCCACCCCAACCTCACACCTGCGTTTGAGTTTTGGCCGATACCATGACTCTGTTCTCCCCGTTGAAAATGGCCTCCACCGCGACCCGATTCTTGGCCTGAACGAACCTTTCATGGGGCGACAACCGCGCCCTGACAAAGGTCAATGGTGGGTTTGGGGGGTGTTTATTACGACGAGAACGGCAAAGGGTACCTTTTATTGGGCGTGCATGCAGGCCGGCTTGAAGAAAGCACGCGTGGCTTGGGAGGCATGCCCGCAGCGCCTCCACTTGCCCCTATTGGAAGGGGGGCCCTGCGCCCTATGAAGCGGCCGTACAGGACGGGGCTGTTTAGGGTAGCCTGACTCCGGCCGAGCTGGGCCCTGGAAGATCGGCAAACTCTTTTACCACGGGCGCAATCCACGTGGGCGGTACGGAGCACTGAAACTGGGCGCAGACTTCTATTATCGCTTGCTGGGACAAGCCGCCTGGTCGCGATCAGCCGATCCGAGCTGGGAAAAACCACCCGTGCGCTGTCGAAGGCCAGCCCCCGGGTTTTGAAGTGGTGAACTACCCCCTATTACAACCCGAACTACCATGGTGTGGATCTGGAAGGTGCCCCTGCAGGGGGGTAATCGGGAAAGCTCTGCCCGATAGGCAGTGTGGGTGCCCTGGCGCCCCTGGGCAACGCGTGTTGCCCAACACCCCGACTGGTGCCGGGGATCTGTCCTTTGCAGAATGGAACCTCGGGTAATCCGGGGACGTGGGAGTTCAGAGTGGGCCGGCAAGCCCATGTGGCCCCTTCCTGATATCGCCTATCAGGGCTTCGCCGACATCTGGCAGACGATGCCCATTTGCCGTGCCGCTGGGTTTGCCCGGGGAGTCCGCCCTGGGGGCCATGTGGCTATTGCCAGTCTTTCTCCCAAAGTATTCTCCCTCTTTAACGGGCGAGCCGAGGGGTCCGGCGGTTGCTGGGGAATGGGTGACCGTAGCCAGGACCAAGAGGGAGGCGGAATGGTGATGGGGCTGGGGCCAAGGGGCTCAAGCGGTATCCCCGCACAACCTAATCACCACACCACGACCCACCGGGTGCAAGGGGGTAGTAGCCAAACGTATTGGAAAAACGGTTTTTCCCGAGCTGATGCGTTGTGGAAGAAGAGCTGGCCGGAGATGGGCCCGCGACCGGCATCGCCTGATGCGCCAGCGCTGGTTGACAAGGGCTCCAAGGGCCGCCGCGTGGACCACGATGTGGACTTATTCAGCACATCGGTGGGTTCCATTTCCGGGCCTTAACCGCCAGCTTGCCAGGGTTTGTGCCGACCACCCTGGCCGGAGGATTATGGCCAAAATTCCTACCGCGGGGTCCGGGGGCGTTAGCCGGGGGGGTCGCTCTGTGGTCGGGCGTTTTGAACACGGGGAAAATATTGACCCTTTTGCGGAAAAAACCGCAAATGCCAGGGTATGCTGGGAACTAAACAATCGGGGCCTTGATTTTGAAGCTGGCCGCATATATTTAGACAGAAAGGGCGTTCCAAAAAAACCGGTTGACTTGGATGATATTTTTGATAAAGGCGGCAGCGTTCCGATTCGCGCGATAGGGCTCAGTTGGTAGAGCAAATGGAACCTGTTAATCATTGGGGTCCCAGGTTTCGAGGTCCTGGTCGCGGAAGCCATTATTTGAAAAACGCCCTGTGCTGGATGCTCGGCTTTTTTGTGTGTGGTTTTCCATGCCGCAGTCATTCTCCTCCAACCGCAGCCGGGTTATTTCCGCTCCCCCAACCGTCCCGCAAACCATGCTGCGCTCACCCCCCCTTACCGCCCGTCATTCCCGCGTTCGCCACTGGGCTGTCCGGAATAAAAATTTTGGGGCTAACTGGGAAGGGTTGCCAGCCCGCCTGAATCTTGAAGGGTTAAAAACCCGTTGATGCCGACTCAACATCCAGCGGATGCAACCCATGTATAACAAAAGTACTTCGATTTGGGCCGACCTTTTAAAAAGGTTTTGCCACGCCCCCGTTTTTTGAAAAAAACACCGTTGCCTTCAGTTCGATGCCCAGAAAAGCACTGCAAAAGGTTCAAGACCCTGGGGATCACTCAATTCGCTATGTACGGCCAAGAAATCTCCTGGGCACCCCAGCCCTCAGAGAGGTGGAAGCAGGCTTTAAAACAGTCCAGAAGCCTGCCACCAATTACCACGCCTTGAGGAGAACCCCGCACTAACTCACGGTTCCAAGCGCTTGGCCGATGCCAATCACACAAGCGTCCGCTGGCCTGTTTGAGGCCGTGTGCCCGGGCAGCCTGATGGCCAAAGGTGGGGGCGCCGCCTTCCGGCAGGAAGTAGGCGACCCTTCTCTACTTGCTGGATTCCAAACGCCCATTTTCCGCTGAAAGGGGCTGGGGGGTTATCGAACGACCTGGTCGCAAAGATAACCCACAGCCACCGCACCACAAGGCTGAAGTCCATTATCTGATGACCTCGGGACCCAGGCTGGACGCGGCGAAAGCATCATCACTTGGGGGGCGCCCGGAACGTCAATGGACATCGAAATCGGGCCGGCAGCATTGCCCCATTGTACAAGGTCAGGTTTATGTCTTTGAACAAAGGCTACTGGCGACTCAACTGGTGTAAATCAGATCCCACTGTTCAGAGGCGGTTGCCTTCGTCACCAACACGACTTCAAGAGTAACGCGGGTATCACCTCGCCGGAGGAACACAGAAACCTGCCGAATCCCCCAGCAACCGCCGATTTCTGGGCGATCACCCTTGGTCAGCTTCAAAACCATCGCCCGTCCCGGGCGGCAAACCGCATCAACGAGTACTCCGTCCACCACCGTTTTCGCAAAAGTAACGGTGGAAGCGAAATTAGACGGCAGGCCCGGCCGTTGGTGCTAGCTTTTACCAAACACGACCTTGGAAACGCCCCCCAGCCCACATCATTGCCTGAGCGCTACAAAGCGCGCTTGGGGGCATGAAGCTGTTCTTCCAAATGGCTTGAAGGCAAAAACCTGAAGATCCGAAGTTCCGGCCGCCAAGCGAAAAATGCGTCCAAGGTGCCCGATATTACTGCTTTTGTCCACCTATCTGTTGCCTGCAAATGAACCAGACCACTCGTGCTACATTCCAGGTCCTTGCGCCACTGCCCTGACTGAACTGAAGAGCAAGGTCTGTTTTCAGCCGTAGAAACAGACCATGAACTCTTTGTGCCGGAAGGGCAAACGACAACGACTTGGATCTGCCAGCGGATTCCAGGGGGCGTTGCCGGCTATGAAATTTTATTCCGGGGACAGGCAGTGCGCGAAACGCGGGAATCCACTTGACCTTCGGCCCGGTAAAAGGAAAACTCCCTGCTCAACCCCCAAAAATGGGATCCCCCGCGTTCGCAGAGGATGACGGGGCGGTGTGTCTGGGGAATAGAGATTGGGCGATTGGCCTGCCTGGCCCATACCCCACAAACCCCACCCGCGTTCATTCCCCCGGCGAACGCGCAACTGCCTGTCGCGGAATAAATTTTGACTTTTTGGCCCCGACCCATTTACAGAGGCCCGGTCCTCCTACCCCCCCAAGAATGGATCCCTCCGGGCGTTTTGCCGAAGATGACGACGGTGTGTGTGCCTGGAGAGTAGAATGGATTGGCGATTGGCTGCCCTGCCATACCCCCCACAAAAACGGCCCCGTCATTTCCCAGCGAACGCGGGGGAAATCCAATGTTTGGGACCTTTTTGCGCCCATTCAAAGCTTCCCCCTGCTCCCACCCAAAAATGGATCCCCCGCGGTTCGGCCGAGGATGAACGAAGGGGGTGTGGGTGGGGAATAGGTGGTAAAAGCCCCTGAGTTGAAGCCTCCAGCCCGCCAAGCCATTCAAACGCCCTACTACAACTCAACCCCCCCGACTGATAATCTTCCCCTTTCATGATCCTCGCGAGTACCGCAAAAAAATCCGCTGAATAACGCCCGCATTGGCGTACCATCCGGCCAGATTCGGGTAATTCCCACATATAAGACGCCGACCCAACCGTGCAAACCTTGGCAAACAAACCCCTCGTCCCACCACCCGGGCCAGCAGCTCGGGTAGTAAAACATTTTGGGCCTCTGCAAGCTTACCTCGCAGTCACTTTTTCTCGTTGTGGTCCATCAAGCTCAGCGGTCTACAAACCGCGCGCGACGTCGATCTGTGTACCGCATCTCGGCCAGTTTTGAACGGGTGTTCTGCAAAATCCGCAAACGGGGGCGCGCCCGAAGGCCTTGCCTCCTTTATGACGTATTCCATGGGGTGGCCTGAAAGCCGCTTCCGGGGGCGCCGGCCACCAGCGCCCGCAGGCGTTGGGTCAGGCGTTTTCCCTGGGCGGCATTTTGCTCAGATAAGATAAAGAGCCTGGGCCGTCACCAGCAGGTTGGGCCCTTGGGTACTTTGACGTCGTTGAAGACAAGCTCTGCGGTGTCCCTGGGCTGTGCAATGCGATTTCTTTAGTTTGCGGCCACGCTCGAAAACCGACCATGCCGCGGCTCACCCAGAAACAAGCCCATCGCATGCTTTGTTATCCGGATCTGTCTTTGGCAGCAACGAATCACCAGGTCACTCAACAGGCCGTTGGAAATATAGGTCTTGGAAGGCGTTTTTGACAGATAGTGGTCACCCTTGTCACTGCACTGGTGCGCATCCCGGCCCAGATCGGATCCCGCGCGCCAGGCTCCCGGTCATGGGCCACAGCGAGATGCACTCCCACGAATGATCGCCGGCAGAAAGCGTTGCTTTCTGTTCTCATTGCCGTATTCGGTGATGTAGGGCCCGCACAGCGGGCCGAGTGTAGTGGCAGCATAAAGCCCGGCTCACTTGGAAGTAGGCGCAGTTCCTCGCTCATGATTGTTCATAGCCGAAATCCTTGATACCAGCCCCGCCATAGGCTTCATCAGCCCCAGGGCAAAGAAGAAAACGCCATCCTCACCGGCCTTGACCCAGACTATCGGCGGGTCGACCATGCCGGCTTTCCCCCAGCGGCTCCTGGTTGGGTATACTTCCCTTTTGCAGAAGCTGCGAAGGATTCGCGGAACAGGCTGTGTTCGTTTCCGGAAGTAAAGAATGCCGCCTGCATGGTTCAACTCCTGAGGTGGATGCCATCGAGAGTAGGCCCCGTGCACTTGGCCGGGCCTCAAATGACGCGAACGTCATAAACAATTACCATTTCGGCCGGTTGCGGGGGCGTGCCGGCTTATGTGCTAACTCGGGGGGGGCATTTCACAAAGGCGGAATCATGAGTACAGGTCCAGTGGCTATCCACTTTGTCAAAAGCCGTGCTGGCAGGCGCTGACGCCAAAGGGCCAATGATGCGGTTGCGTTGCTGCTGGCAGGCGGAACATCCAAGTCCTGACCTGCTAGCCACCACGGAATGCGCGTCGATCCCCCGCGCAATATGCGCGGATTGGTCCAAGTGGTGTGGCAACCAAACTCCAGGATGAATACATGGGGCCTGGCAAAAGCCCGCAGCAAGCCCGGTAACCTTCGCGATGAATGTGCCCATGCCGCTGATTCACTGCCCCTATCCCTGGACAAAGCGCCCTCAAGCGCCCGGGGGCATGCTGTTTTACGAACCTGTTCCCGGGGATGCGCCACAGGTTCGCCTGCGGAGGACGGGGAGCGCTGACCTGGCTGGAGATAGATAGCGCAGCAGATGAAGTGAACCCTGCAGCACTTTCCTGGGCCGAGTCGGCCTGGCTGGTTATCTGGCAATTCGGGCTTGGACTGGCCTGGAATTGGCAAAGCGGAATTCCCGCTGGAAGCTGGCATGCCTTTTGCCTAAATCCGCAGCCAACCCCAAAGCACCGGCGAATACGAATTGATTTACGGTGCCCGTTACCAGTTTGATCAAGCCGGTGAACCGCGTCGCCTTGCGTACCCACTATCTTGCACATGGCCTTGATCCAGGACGAGCGCACGTTAAAAAACGCTTTCCTGGCCCCACTCCCCCTCCCGACCTGTTATCACGGCAGGATTTTGGCATACCTTGCAGCCGTCTGCGACAAGCTGATTTGGGGGCAAGCGTGTTGGCAACCGATATGCGGATATGGAGGCGGTGTGCCCAAACAGTGAACATGAGCCCGGCGACGCTACGCCGACACCTCGAGAAGAAGTAACCTTCCCCTGCAGGAGCTTAAATAAGATTTTGCGCCGGCGATATCGCCATTTATCCACGCTGGCACGCCAAGGACTTGCGAATTCAGGATATTGCCGTTCACTGCTCGGGTTTTTTTCCCGAGGCCTTCAGCTTTTCATCGCGCTTTCAAAAAAATGGACTGGAACTGACCGCCGCGGGGAAATTATTGTTGATGACGGAATCGATAGATACGCCTGCAATTAAGGGGCCTGTATCTATCGCCCAATTGAATTACTATTATTGCGCAAGAGCAAAGGAAACCGCAAACGCGACACCCGGTAACTTCACGTAATTGAAGGGCCCTGAGTGCAATGGTTTCTTCACCGGATGAGGCCTTGCGCCGCTTTACCGTGCCGTCAGGGCCGTTGACGAGCTCGGCATCGCAAAGCACTGGCTGGCCTACCCGTAAGGGTCAAGGGTGACCGTGGCGATATTACTGGACTTGCCCCTTACTGCGCGCACGACCGGACGATCGTCACTGCAGCTCGAACTTTCCCACCGGAAGGCTTGTTAGGCGTCGGTAATCTTTGCGCCAACAGCGGCAATGGGACCAACATCATTAAAGTCCACTATGGAACAAGTGGATTGATCATGATTAAACTCTCCCTTCAAGTGGATGGTCAGAGTAGCCCAGGAATTGCTGCATGAAAAGCACCCCGCGTAACGGCCTCGATCCGCTGGCGCACCCTGCAGGCCGTGTCGACCACGGCGGTTTTGGCCCCAGCTGCAACATGCGCTGCACCGTTAGCAATCATCGTCGCTACAACCGTGGCAAAGATGCCAGAGCAACTGGATATACCGCCTGCTCTCGTAATAGAGGCCGGCAAAAGCAGTACTTACTGAAGCGGCCGAGGTTGCTGCTAGCGCTGCCCCGACCCTGTGGTCAACAGGCAGCCAGCTGAAATGCTCGCCTATGAATTGGACCAGGGCTGGGAAGCCGGGGAGGTTCGCCTGGTGGTTGATGGCGCAGTTCCATATCTGCGCGCCTCGCCGCCGCCCTGAAAGCCTTTCCATGCCTCCTGACCAGGGCTGGCGGCGTGCAGTTGCGTGAAGAGGTTTTGTCCCGGCGTGGGGAAGGATTGTTTACTGGGAGATGAATTTCCCGCGGACGATGGCCATCTCCGGAATGAAGCATCGCCGGCTACCTGCCACACAGATCACAGGTCGAATTTATGCCGTCGCCAACCCGAGCACCCACTTGGCATCACCTGCAGCGGGCAACCTGACCCCCAGGATGACCTGCCCAGACCGCAGTTCAGGGTGGTGATCCGTGATTCGGGGCATCATCCGATCGAACCGGGTGGCTGGACGCCGGAGCAGCGCTGGGAACAAGTCACCAAGCATCAAGCCAACCGCTGCCAGCCTCGTGGCCAGCGGCCTTGGGGTTTGCCTGGTTGCCAAGGCAATGAAGATGACAAAAGGCAACCCTGGGAGAGCGGCGAGCTGCTGCCGATTGCTAACTGCACACCAGGGGGGCACCTACTCGTCGCAACTTCAATGTAATCTGTATGCCACCAAGGAACAAACCCTGCCAGCCACGCGCCATCCTGGGCGGCCTGTTGATTGAACATCGATGACAGCTGACATCGACCACACGAATGCTGCCTAGAATACAGAACTGGCTTGCTCACTTCAGACTGGCTTTAGCCAACAAAAGGGACGGAAACCCATGCCACCAACATTTGACCATCGACGGCTGCAGCCTGTATTACACCGATCAAGGGCGAAGGCCGAAGAACGGTTCTGCTGATACCACGGCCTGGGCTCTCAGCACCGAGACTGGGAAGTATCACTGCCCCAGCCTGCTGCCCATTACCGCGTTAATCTGCCCTGGATATGCGCGGGCACGGTCCAGAGCGGATAAACCCAAAGGCGGCTATTCGATTAAAACGCTTTGCCGATGACTGCGTAGCCCTTTAATCGGGAAAATGGCAAGCTGAACCAAGCCCCCGGCATATTGTCAAAGGTATTTCCCATGGGCCGGGATGATTTGCCTTACAACTGGCTAACTTGGATCAGCCGGAAATTGCCCGCCAGCCTGACCATCGGTCAACAAGGCGGCCCCGAGGTGATTTCCGCCGCAAAGCCGGCGGAGTTACGCTGATGGTCGCCAAGCGCTGTTCTTCGCCCGTTCTGCCCTTGGAGTCATCGGCCCGGGGCGCATGGCCAGATGCTCTTCCCTGAACGCCACCATCAAGCAACTGCGTAGTTCTGCGACAACCTTATTAAAGACAAGACCGCTGGATTGAAATGACCGTACGCGCGCTTATCTGGCGCGTTAACGTGCCGAGCGAGTTGGGATGGGGGTGGCCAGGGGAAGCGGCTTGGAGCCCGGTCATAATCAACTGTCCGGTTGCTGTGATGGCAGTGGCGTAATAAGTGGGAAGCTGCACCTCTGGGAGAGGCAAGCGGCACGAGTACGGTATGCAGTGTCGGCACTGGGGATGCGCATCTGGAAAGTGAATCGGAGAACTCCGGCACGGCACCCCGATCGACCAGGCCGACCAAATCAATGCCCTGTTGCTGGGACTTTTTAGCCCAATCAGGGTCGCTGCAACCGACCCTAATCGAACTAAACCCTAAT
>Ga0163217_1059845_pt1 | contig 15522 bp, 7 predicted proteins | sample SynspAceP_FD_185933 | JGI IMG/M metagenome (GOLD analysis project Ga0163217, IMG submission 185933) | Saline lake microbial communities from Ace Lake in Antarctica - Synechococcus sp. Ace-P (PacBio error correction) | ecosystem: Environmental > Aquatic > Non-marine Saline and Alkaline > Saline ...
AAAAAAGGGAAAAAATTAAATAAAATTAATCACCTACCGGCCTAATGGGCCCCTGTTTTTTGGGGAAAAAACAGCGTAAACCTTTAGTTTGATTTTTTTTTTCAACCTAACTCAAGCTTTTTTTTCCCTTTGAATAGGGTTGAGGCCCATTGGCCAACTAAAAAGAACATGAAACAACCCAACTGGCATTAAAATCTGGGCCAATTTTTGGTGGTGTCCCTCTAAATCTGTCTTTTTAAGGCATTATAACCGTGGTTGCAAAACGCCCGGCCTATTTTTTAGAATTGGGGTAAAGAGTAAAGCGTTGGTAAAATTTGGCCCTGCCGCTTTTTTTCTGCGGTGGCCTGGCTTAGCCCCAAGGAAGTAATAATTGACTTGCCTTGTTTTGCTCACAGGCCTGGTCATAATGTGGCAAGCAATGTCGGTGCCATTGGTGTTTTCCTTAACACTGTATCCTGCTGTTTTCGCAGCATTCGAAATACCTGAACCATCGGCAAAATAAGGGTAAATCGGCCGATTTAGGGGTACGGTGAAAGCCCGGATTACTCAGACTCAAATTGGATTTGAGTGGTGCGTTAAATAAAAAAACAAGCTGTGGCGTTTTCGTTGTGGGCTTTCAGATGTCACCCCAATTAACCGCTGTTGCATGGTTACCGTGGCTAGAAGAGTGAAATTAAAATATCCTTAATTTTTGCCTCATGGCGTGTTGGCCTTCTTTACCCTTCCAATTACAGAAATGAAGCCACATAACGCTTTTTATTATTAATAAGAGATAATCAAGGTAGCTTCCGTTTTAGTTGCTTTTTCTAAATAGCTGTTGCTCCATTTTCTAATCGCCAATCCGGTCCATATGATGTAATTGAGTAGAAGAAACTTAAAAAAGCCACTTCGGGCAAAGTTATATTGATTGCTATAATTTAACTGGTGTAAGGTGAAAAAAACTGTGTTGCATGGGAAAATACCGCAAAAACCAATGGAGCCTTTTTAATAGATCAAAATAAATAAGCACTTTTGAGCCAGCCAACACCGCAGTTAAAAGAATGCAAAAAAACTCGTTCTGCAAAAGGCATCAGTTTTTAATACATGGAATTTTAAGGATTGTTTGACGACTTAAAATCGCCAGGCCGGCTATTGATTTAAAAAATAGTGGTAATCAAAAGCCGTCCATCAGTACCAAGGCAAGGCTTATCGAGTTTTTCGCCCCGATAATTTTTACGACTGCTTTTGGCCCCTCGAGTGGAAATTAAATTGGTATAAGGGAATAGGTTGCTTTAGCATAAGGCATTCCTGCAAATAATTAGTTTAAACTAAGTTGAACTATTGCTAATAGATGTGGCAAGTTTGACTTTTGTTTCTACTTCTTGGATTTTAAACGTTTCTATGTTATTTTTACGAGGTGTGTGCCATGTTGCCAGAAATAAAAATATTTTCTATTTGCCTAATCATTATGCCAAATAAAAAAACACCCTAAAAATTAAACAGATTTTTTACAATCTTGCAAGGTGAAATTAGGAGAATCTAAAATGTGCTAAATATTAATTGAGGGAGGATATGCAAAATTAGGTGCTTTTTTAAAGACGGGGAAATAAACAGTAGACAAGGGCGCTTACGCCTTGATTAACGGCTGAAAAATAGCGTAGTAATTTGAACATCGATTTGGGTTTCCCTAACTCAAGTTGTAAAGGCTGTTTGCAGATGGGTCTATTAATTTTTTTTTTGTAATAGTCTTGATGTTCGAGAATATGAGTTTATGAATGAGGTTATAACAGAAAATTAGTGCGCAGAGGACCAAAAAGTTTTCAAATGACGAATATAATCATCTAACTCACTGTCAAAAGGTGTTATTTTCAATTTATTGTTCAACTCTTGAATAAAATGAACAGTTTTTGACTGAATTCAATTAATATGGCCATTTTCAACCCCATCCAACATTACTTTGGCTCCGTGAGCTTGGTGGTCCGATGGTTGATCAGAAGGTTTAACCATTCTCTCACTTTGCTCTCGTTTTTGGCGATTAATACCCCAGAGTAAATCGTTCTGTAAACCTTTTGCCATAAAAAAAATATTATGTGGCTTAAAATACGGTTTCAATAGCGGACACCGATGCTTGTACAAAGGCCCCATCCGCATCCAAAAACAACCACAACCTCATATCTGCGTTAAATGCTTGTTGCATTAAGGTTAGTTTTAACCAGCAGCCTTCAACGCCTAATTTTTGAAAAAGTAAGGGCGAGTCACCGCTTGGTAATCATAAACCTTGTTTATTGGCATATTGATGGGTGGAGAGTCTAATTCTTTGTGGTAAAGCCCACTGATAACCATTTAAAGGCAATTACTAAAAGGATCAAGGTAAGATTTATTTTTCATTACAGACCACGCTGGTTGTCAGAAAAAAAAGAAAAACATCAATGTTGATGTAAAGGCAAAGATTCGCTCCACATTGCTTGAGTGGGAACAAAACCAGATTCGGCCCATCTAGTTTGCCAATTTCCAAAATAGATTTTTCAGTTTGCTTGCATATTGCAAAAAAAAGATCGTGGAAATGCTCCTGGCTTTTTAACAATCCCTTTAAATATAGGCTCTGTAGCCATTGCACACTTCTGGCTAACCTTCAACGCGAATCAAAATATTGCCAATTGCATGAATTAAAATAGGAGGAGTAAATGAATAAATATTGAGTTTTGAATAATTAGCGGTTTTAGTTAGTGCAGCTGTCGTTGTCAGTCCCCATTCCGACTGAAACCCAAAATGGTGATATGTATGGACCGTTTTCCTGAGCTCAGAGCCAATGGCCCAGTGGATATTCAGCAAGAATATTGGTAAACCAAATAATTTAACTTGGAATTTTAAAATGACTATCCAGCCTGACTTTTTTGCGAGGAGTCAACAATGCGTCTGCCAGAGCGTGCTAATTAACAAGGCTTTTTTAACTGATGATGCTGGTTCTACTATAGTTTTGTAGAAGAGGGGGGAGGTATTTATTACCGTTTGTACATGAGGGAGCTGGTGTATCGAAATTCATATTGGTTATTTTTTCATTTTTTGACCCACAAAATCCTCCACAAACTGCCTCGGACGTGAGAGGAAATAGGGTGTTCCCCTAATTTTATCTTACCCCACACCTGACCAATGGACCATCGTTTAAGTTTTAGGTTACGTTTTCCTGCGGATACTCATATAGGTTTTTTTAATTTGTTGCAAATGTTATTGGTTGACAACAGGCCGTAAGAACCTTAAGGCTGTACCATACTACTAAATCGCTACAGCACCTTAATCCAGAACAGGAGTCCGAAGCTTACGTCAACATGCGGTACTTTTGTTGGACGAAAGAGGTATCTGAGGTCGTACTGGCTTTTGAAGATTTACCACGCGGTACGTGCGGGCGAAATAATGACTTTAATGTGCAGTATTTGCCGTGAAAGTGACGGCCAAGAAAGCGCTTAGCGACAAACCAATTGAAGGTAGTCCCCAGTTAACGACAAAGAACGCAGACGAGTGATAGAATGCTGAAGATGAGTTTTCCGGATGACTACCAAGCGCGCGTTTAGTAGTTATTACCCATCGCCAAAAAGAGTGGGTGACCCTTGCCTTTTGAAGATAATGTGGCCAAATCAGTGATTATGACCTTAATGATTTAGTGATCAGAGAGAGGCTGCAAGTTTTATGCTAAACGCTAATGCAAGAATCACTGGTTTTAAACTCAAGTGGCTATTTGAAATGCTCGTGGTTGCAGCAAACCACAATGGTTTTGGGTCTTTCCGCTTGCTCAATACCGACAACGACATTGTCCAGCCAAGCTAATATTGTAGTTGGTGGTACAAAGTTTTGGCCTAAAAAAGAGCAGAAAACTAATCAGTCGGATACCGTATTTAATTTTAGGCAAGATAGTCCACGAAAATTACTCAAACCAATGGACAAGATAAGTGTGCGCAAATTATAAACACCGTAATAAAACGTGTGAAAGCAGTTTTGCCCCCAATCCCATTTGAGTTAAGTGTTAGTTTGATCTGCGCTTGCCTGCATTACCACCATTCCAGTTTTGGACCTTTTTTTATCTTTCGCAGTAAATGACAGCAGTCTAGAAACTTCACTTTCGGCCAGATTACCCTCCTACAGATCTTTTTGATTTTGTCCGCTTTGTCGCCTTGACGATAACATCAGATCCGCAGTCTGGTCGCTTATTTTAGAACGAGCCATAACTACCATGGGCATTAAAAATTAATCAGTGATTGGCGCTAGTCCAGGGAATATAAGATGTGTTGTGGGCATATCCCAAACTATGAAAGATGGGGGAAAGTGCTGGGCAAAGCAAGCTCAAGATTGGTATCAAAGTTACCGAAAGACCACATCATATTTATTTAAACTGACCAAATGAGGAATAAACATTAATGAAATGGGTCACAAGCGTAATTTTTAAATAATTCACATAAATAGGGACAGTATAGCTACGGCTGTTGCGATTTTTGTGTTTAGCCGGTTGTGGATGGTTGAGGGGCGGTACCAATTCAACGTCCAAGTCAGGCTTTGCCGCCTCCCAGTAGTAATCCCTGTGTGAGCCCCGAAGTGATTCGAAATGCCTTAGACTACCACCTGAGCGCGGATAAACTGGAGTCATAAGCGCTAGAAACATCGTCCGGACTTATATGTTGAACCCTGGACTCTTGATTTTAACTAAGTACTTAAGGTGGTTACTCTTTTTGATGTTCCAGTGCATCAGATTTGTAATGATGTCCACCTTTGAAGCAAACCGTCCTTGTTTGGCCAATTTCATTAAATTGATATGGCATAATGATTTTGCAGACCAACGTTTACAAGATAAATCGATTATCGCCATTGTTAAAACAGATACTACAGGCAAGTCTATTTGTCCTATTGAAATGCCCATTTCAAGCGCAAAAAGTGCTATTAGAATTGAAAGAGATTTGGGACTGAAATAAGGTGATGGTTTTGCTTTCCTAAACCTGACGGTGAACCGTCCCATCCACTCTATTTTTTAAGCCAGCTTAGAAGGTAATACTAACTAATGCATACCATCTAAAACGTAACGCACTTTGTGTAGCGTTTTGTTGTTTCTTCGCTCAAGTACGTCGCTGTGTTTCCGACTGTTTTTATGGCACTTTTTAACCCAGTTGATTAGCATCATCCTTTTGTTTGCACCGAGGCTGGTGGATTTAGCGCAATAATTTGCAATAGATTAAGCCGCATGAGAGGCATTTTTGTAGGCATGAATGGTGAATGGCTTGAGTGAAGCTTTCAAGTGCATTGTTCAACATCACCTTACGATAGTACTAAATACGCCATTGTTATTTCAATTCGCGAGAAACTACATTTATTGTCGATTTTTCTTTAATTACCTGATGAATATAGTGCAGAAAGATTTCACCCTGATCAGAATTTGATTTTTACAGGCGGGAAATTCCTAACTGCGCTTAATATGGCCTGGAAGCGCGCCTCCAATGCAAGCCCACTTCAATGAAAGGCTTTTTAGCTTTTATCCGGTAATGCATCGACCTCCTTCATATCCTTCCCAATTATTCTAATTCATCTAATGTTCAATAAGTGCGGAAGCTTTTTCTTTTTCATTTTCCAAGTACAACAATCGAACTTGATACCTTCATTTGATCTGTAATTCGCTTTGGGAAATGCCACTTTTAGTTTGAACGAACGTACTCGTTTGCCTTGCCCTTAAATCAAAATTTAATCGTATCACCTTCATGCGGCCGCATACGACATAGTCAATCCCCCGGCCCTAGCAACATTTTAAAATAGTTTTCAAAAGGTTTTACGTGAATGAGAGTTTTTAAAGGCAAAAAAGTACTATCTTTGGCTGCTTCAAATTGTGTTTCATAGTCGTGGGTGATCGCGAACAAATCTAAAGGCTGTTTTGTGTCTACGAAAAATATTCGCCGGTTGAAATTTCGCTGGCCTCAATACGCATTCTAGAGCGGTTTTCAAAAATCGTTTTGCTTGATTGTAAAGGCCTGGTGCAGCAAATCATAGCGGCAAGTTGTGATCAGGTTTAAAAGACCAGTCGGATAAGTACTAATTTTTTCAGCCGACTCACTTCATCTAATCGAAGATAAGCAATTTATTAATCCCCCAATGCGCCCAAGTGAAGTTTTGACTTTTAAATACGGCTAAATAAAAAGTCTTGCTTGCACCAAAATGACCGCAAGGCACCCAACCATTTCCCCTTTTAATTTTTAACGCTAAGGGGAAAAAAACTCAGAATTTTTTTGGATTGGCCCAAAAAAAACAACTCAACTTCAGACAATCTCGCTGATAATAGTTTTTTCAATGCAGAGATACAATCCCGCATTTAGCGCCTTTTTTCGCGCTAAAAACACGACTTAAACGCCGCCGAGCTCTTTAACCGTCAAAGGTTTGGCTAAAAAATCGTCCTGGTTGCAACTCAAATGATACTCTGCACTAAGTCAGAATTGGTAATCGCGCTAATAAAAACAAGGCGGTACTGGAAAGTAGCTCACCATTAGTTTTTGGAATTTTCATCATAAGAAATATAACCGTCTGCTTCGCCGTTTAAAGATTGTAGGAGCAAATAATAAGATCGTAAACGTTGATTACGGATAGTCCGTAAGCCGCCAAAGCCTAATTTATCAAACATGAAGTAATATCCCCAAAACCTAATTCTTTCGAGGGAAATACTTCATATAACCTTTAGCGAGTACTTGGTCGTCAACAAATCAGTACCTTTAGTAAATCTTTTAGCGAGTTGAAATTCATTAAATAAGCCGATTCTTTCCCTTTAAGTCCCATTAGGTTTATCGTATTTTACAAACCAGAAAAAATAAGGACTTAAGCGCAATAACTTGAAATAATGATGTAATCCAGTCCTGAATACTCTCGTCAAGTCAAGTTTTAGCAGCTAATCCGCCTGAAAAATATGCTGGGTAAAAGCAAGAAAAATTAACGCTTGTGTGGAGGATTTACGCAAAAATGATACGTTCTAGATGACGTGAATCTAGTTTTTTAATGCAAAATTTGATAGACGAAGAAATAGTAAACCGCTAACTGGGGTCCTGTCTGGGAGACCCCGTATTGGTCGAATTCTGGCCCGCCTTGTAAGGCCTCCGATATTATTATATTTTAAATTTAATCTTAATATAAACATTATTGTATTTTAATATTAAAGTATCAATTAAATTGTTTGATTTAATATAGTAAATAATTTACTAAATATGTAAATAGTAATACGTCATCGTCAATTTTTCCCTGTTCCACAATAAAAACATCTAGGTAAAATTATAGTTTCAGTGGTGAAAACTAATTGCCCAAATGGGTTTTCTGTGACGAAATGGGTCGTACGTGTGCAAACAAAAATGAAATATCAAAAAGGACTTAGGTTCACTACATGTAGGGCAGGTTGAAAACTTATCCGAAAAAGAGAATAAGCCCGTTGCATGAGTTGATGTGATTTGATGGATAAATAACACGTTTTTCAGATACGCTTTCCTGCCAAAAACACTAATTCGCGAGACGTTGCACTCTTGGCTCGATTGTTCAATGGGACAATATCGAAAAATATTGCTCCAAAAAACTAATTACACCTGGCCCCATATATGCAACCCCAAAACTCAAGAATTTGAGAAGTGGGCTGAAATACTAAAGCCGCTTCGAAATAAACGGCCCGACATCTACATCGTCATCATCGAGCAAATAGTGAACGCTCCCTGTCCGCGCTGTTGTCAGATTGTTCTGAACCCCCAGTCAGGAATTTTCAATCCAATCTAAAAGCTGGAAACCCTTGTTAAGGCTCTATATTCAATTAACGATCAGACATTATTTTATGTTGAGTGAGGAACAAAAAAAAGATTTGGCTCTAGTTGAACGCCGGATCGAATCTATACCGGAGCGCTAAATTGAAGAAACTGAAAAACAATCCTATCCAAGCCGACAATCCTTTTTAAATGCAGCAAATATTGATGAAGTAGTTACGTAATATTCTTTCTATTTTAAATAAACCGATAGATAGTTCCTGGGGTTTTTTGGAAAAAGTTCCCCATGCGTATATGCTTTTTACGATGGCTTTAAGGAAGTGGGGCAAATGTAAATGATTTCAATTCTAGCCTGAGGAATGATTGTGAGGTCGTAACGTCCACAAACCCACAATTTTTAGCTTCAAGAGCCGACTAACGAAACGCTCAAACAATAGCAAAATCATTTTCATCCGACCTTGATCAAACTCGAAAAAACAACGTCCCTAAGCTCTTTTACCGTCGCATTAAAGCGCTTTGTTCATCCTGATCCTCTCACCTCAATGAGGAAGCCTTCACGCCATTTTCTCCGAATTATCAGCGTCGTCCAGAATATGCACTAAACCTCTGATAGACCTTAAATAACCTCTCTTCGGTTAGAGGGAAAAACAGCAATGATTGTCAGTAAAGTTTGCTGAAGGGACCTAGCCGACGAAAAACGTATCTCGTTTTTGCTCTGACTATATGCCTTGAAATTCCTAACTTCATCGACTCTAGAAGCGTCTGACTAGTTTACGGGCTTTTAACTAAAGAAATAAATCCTGAATTCCGTCAAAATATGATCTGTCCTACAGACAGGCAATGTGGAAACGTCGCTCTGTTGAAATTTGAAGCAGCTTTTCCCCACGTACGGATCAGACTAACTGGCTATAACTTGCCATGACGAGTAACCTGTGGCTACCTTTGCTGATATGGTCAATCCAGCTACAAAAATTAATCAAACATTTAAATATCAGTGACGAAGAGGTTAGCTCAGGGATAACCGCTATTAACCGTTTAATTGGGCTACATGAAGATGACTTTTATCCTAAATTAAATAGCTAATCTTAATAATTTAAAAAAGGTCTTCTAAATTAATGGATTTAAAGGATCTTACCCAGAGTCGATGGCGTTATGCATTATTTTGCCAAGTGGCTCACGATGTTGATTGCATGCTTTTTGCAGCAAATGCTTTTTGCTAATATAGAATTTAGTCAACCCGACGACACTTTTTTTAATTTAAGTGCCTGCAGATAGGTTTCTCATCCAGCGCCACTTATAACAATGCTTCTTGAAGACGGTCTGGCTTTAATGTTGGTAAAGGACTTAATCCACAGAGACACGGTACGTGGCAGTCGTATTGCGTTAATATTGGGAAATATCAGCGCGAAAAATTGAAGAAAACAGCCAGCAAAATAAACAAGTTTTGATTCAGCGCCTTTTAAAAGTCCTGAACAGGTTATTCATGTGTCAATAAACGAAATTTGGCGCTGTTAGTTGCTTTGGGGTTTTGCTTTTTGTGTGGCGGTTCGTGAACAGTCCGACATATTTTTTTCGACGATGCAAGTCATTGAATGACGGCAAGGGTTTTTCTTGGTCTGCGACAAATAACCATCAAAGGCGAAACCCAAACTCGGTTAATAACGCCTTGCCAGAACGTCCTCGTATCATTGTTGAACTCAAGTAATCGATTAGCAGTTTGCGTCAAGATTCCTAATGAACTTAAGGAGGTTTTTCCAAAAACCTAAGGCTAGGTTGGCTAATATTCATATATCAGCCAACAGCCAGCCATCAGAATGCAAACATTCATTATCAAACCGGACAAGCGGCTTCTAGGCTTTTGATTGTTGAGGGGAAAGTGCAGGCGGTATCGTCTGACAGATAGTTAAATTTTTAGGGAACGACTTTACGCTCCTGTCAATTTTTTACGCCGTCATCTTGACCATGCAGCAAATCTGCCACCCTCTTAACTAAGATATCGCCCAGCACCTCTTTGGGGCATAACAGTGTCGGTCATCAATGTATTGGAATGAATAATGGCGCTACAATGTTAACTGGTTAAATTCCACCCTGATATCAAACATCAAATTAAATGTCATGTTAGACGGTCTTGGGATCCAAGAGGTTACAACGCGCAATCATTACGGGCGCATTGCCTTGGGCGTTTAACCTCCTCAAGCTTTAAAATTACCCTGAATGGCTTATACACAAGCGTGAGACTCCCGGACAAAGGAGGTTTTACTTTTTGCTAAGAAGCATTTTTCTCGCTTTACTTGACCGGTGCGAGTCTGTGAGGAGTTTGGAGCTTCAGCTTGCCGCGCAGTTACCGCACAAATCACAAAGACGCGGATACAAAAATCCTCAGCGATGACGTTAAAGTTTTTATGTTCAAGTGGCATCGAGCTTTTAAATAGAACCCAAAAGCAAAATATCTGTTAAACGCTACTTAAACCCGGAGGCGGACCGGTGCGAGTTCTTCTCTGCGTTTGAAGTATGGAAATCGCATAAGCATCTCCGAAAGACATTTTTTGGGGTATATTCTCAATTGGAGAAGCACGTTTTTCATCCGCTAAACCTTCCTGATCAGTTTATCACTTTTTATCAACCTCGTGTTTGCTGCACAGCTATTAACCCAAGGGTAAAGAGGTGATTTTTCGGTCAAAAAAACACCAAACAAATTGGCTTCATTTTTTGTAAACTGACAAGGGCTTGCATCAAGTGTCAGCACCAAAATCAATTGGCTAAGCAAGTTTTCTTCTTTTGGTAGCAGTTTAAAAAAAAAACAGTCCGCTTCACCATCAAACTAACGAAGCTAACCGTTCTTAAAGCTTGGCTAAAAGTTGCAAGTGTTGAATATGGGAATGTCACGCCCCAAGTTGTCGTCATTTTAAACAATTGGCTCAATTTGTATCAGAAATATGGATTATCACACAATCGCGGCTTTCGGTCTCTGCGTAAAAGACAGTTTTATTGCCAGGTGATTACCGCGGTACAGGAAACATCGCAAGATTGTTGGAGCACGGCTCCGATCAACCATTATGAATACGACTTATCCTTCAATTACCAAAAAACATTTAAAGTAAGTGTTGGAATAGAAAGCTAACTAAGGAGCAGCTATAAATCCGGATTCAGAGTCACATTAACCCCCCCCCCGGCAATGAAAGTCTTTTTATTGAGGAAGTTGCTTGCGGCAACTAAAAAGACATGAATAAATGTTGCCGACGAAATCAGCCGTTGAGCCGCAAGATTTTGACATATTGGGTAATTTTAATCGGCACTCAGAAAAAAGGATTTAGAACACCTAAGAGCCGCTTCCAAAGTCCCTGTAAGTGAAGGTTTTTCTGCGCTATGGTTGTTCTACGGTGTCATAGTGAAGCAGGCGCCTCTCATTAAAATAAAAATAATAAGTCAAAGCCCAACAGTTTTTCGTGCGTATCTCAAAGTGGATCACCGAGCATTTAAAGACAAACATTATTGCAGAGCTTGGTTAGTTCTCGATGATTTTGTCTTTTTGAAATCATATACTCGCAAAGCTTTAAAACGTTCCATCTAAATCAGGATAAACACCAAGTTTCGAGAGATTTAAAGATTTTCAATACAGTGATAAACAAAGTTTCTTTTCAATTGACCAACCAGAGTGGAACAAATATTGAAAATATCATTAGAACGCGAAGCAAAGCAGGCGGGTGGTATAGCTTCGATTACTGCCAAATAGCTGCTTACCAGCGGAGCACAAGAATTTCTTTAGAAAAATGAGTCCTTTCAAAGGCCTGGTAGTCAGAAACGAAAGTGGAGCGACTGAAGTGATATGCAATATTGTCGTCTTAGCATTGGGTTATCGTGGTGGGATACGTGAACAGAGATCCGTAATTTATTGGTTCAAACAGATCAACACTGAAATTACGGATTTTAAACAGTCACTGTTTCGCGGTTACTGACGGGCACTAAAAAGCAATAAATAGTCCTCGGCGAATTGAATGTGACGTTTGATGCTTAGATGATATTGAATGGGAAAGCTTATTACGTGTAATCGCTCATGCAAAAATAATAGGTGGACGAGCTTAAGATCCCCTGCAATTTTTTGGAGCTGGCTCTTTAGAGAGTCCGGCTAAGAGAATTGATGCCTTACCTCGAATGTGTATAGACGTATGTCGCAATATTACGGGAAATCCACAGTTACGTTTTTATGATCTCAGCAAAATAGTTTTGTATTAATTATTTCGATATGATTTTGGCTTCTGTCTACGAAGAATAAGCGATACCAATCCAAACTTCTTTGGCGGCGATGGGCGCGAATTTAAGCCGACAGAGCTTAGTTCATTTCGTGAAAAGAATGGTTAAACGTCTCATTCGGCCAACCAAGCAGAAGTGGGCGTATCCCTCATTTTAATGGCATTGGCCGACTATTGGGCCATTGCTCATATACCGAACGAACAATACTATATCCAACACACTGAATATCATCGATGAAAGGTGATGACGTAACCGTCTGATAAGTGAAGCAGATTGGAAACAAGTCCATTTTTTGTTTCTCGGTTAAAACAAGATTTGGTGAAGAAAATGCGGATTTCGTCCGGAGCTTGCAGTGCGTCGAAGCCATTAAGTCTCTCACTAATGCTGGACATGTCGAAGACGCATCCGGTTTAAACCATCGGCGGTTCCAAAAGTGGAATTTCATGTTTTTAGGTCGCGCAGTTCATCTTCGAATCTACTTTTAATGGATCTTTTATTATTGTTTAGCTTGGAAAGAGTTTTGGCTGCCGCGCGATAAATACAAAAATACAGGATGATATCGCGTCCCGTCTAGCCTAAACATTCACAGGACTGAGGACTTACACGCACAAATCGAAAAATTGTGGTTATAGAGGGATATATTTGCCTCCTCTCGTCGACAAAAATCTCCCCTGGAAGTGGTTGAGGAACAGGTTGAAGTATGCGCGTTCGCTTTATTTCAAGTGCCCCCATTTTAAATCGTTAGTCCACACACTGGTTGCCTTCAACTGTAAATGAAACCAATCCCTGACGGCGCTTAAATCGCTCCTCAAATTTTTAATGCGCTTGTCAAAAGGGATGACCAAATCAATTGTGACTCAAAATTGAAGGTAGCGATATTTGGAAGCGCAATCTGAGGCGTATTTTGAAGAACCTGCAAAGCTGGAAATTTTTGCCTAATTTCCTAGTCCAGACAAAATCAGAAGGTTCGAAAAATAAACAATAATTTCAAACTTAACGTCAGAGCGAAAAAGACTACGCGAAAGACGAGCAATCAATAAAATTATCGGAATTTTTAAGTTGCACTGTTCCACTGGCGACAATAAAAAGGGCTGGAAGAGACAGAAAATCATCGGCCAGTGTGGACTGGTAGAGTCACACGGTGTATTGTTAATGTAAAACGGTTTAACAAATTTATGCCCTTGTATGTCGCTTTTAATCAGCAACTCTTGGAAAACCAATGGACCATTTTATGACTAAACACTAAAGCTTGTTTCATCAACTTAACCCCCCACTAAAATTTGGCGGTAACTTTTTTTTTCTTCTGCTTAGAAAAATCATTTATCGACTATTCCTTTTAAACAGCTAAGCCGAATTAGGTAGACCCTATACCAATTGGAACTCCATGGTCTGTTGAACAACAAGTTGATTATGGAAGACAGATGGATGATCCCTCCGACCATAGTCCGAAAACAGTCCCTAATTACTGCTACTTCGAGATTTAAACTAGGAAAGTGCCACGACATTAAAAGCAGAACAAAAAACTTCAATTAAATTAAACAAATTATGTCTTAGACAGGCACAAATCTGGTCGCTTCCTTTATCAAAATATTGGCAGCCTGAATTTTCTTTATTAATTAGTTTTTACACGCAAGTCAACGTCCCTCAAAATGTATTTCAGGTATGAAAGCCGTGTTGATAAAATAAAAAAAACCAATTTCATAGGCGATCTAATTGAGGCAGCCTTATTATGCGATATAGAAATATTACACTATTAAAGCACAATTGATGGCCGAGTGTGACCGCAAAAACTTGCGTAATGGAAACAACTGAAAGTAATATTGAATCTAATGTAACCTTTTTTTGAAAAATACTAAATAGAGGAAATTGACGCAAGCGTCTGTAATCGAAGGCGGAAATAATTTTGCTGTATCATAGAAGCGATGGTGATCAAACGACGTTTGTTGAACTAATTTGACAGAAATTTTTGAATATACACTGGGGAAGAGTTTGGGAGGAAGTTGTTTGCTCAGGCACTGGCAATACGAATTTTTTCTGTGTTTAGCGAATTAAAGATAAGCCCCAAAAAGATCGATAACCCGCGATTGAATACTTAAATAATACTAACAACTAGGCTCATAACCTCAAAATCCAAAAGAACTAATATCTAAATTCAAAGCAAAAGATTCTTAAGAAAAATTACTAAAGGCTGCAGCGTTAAGAAAATCGGGCAACCACCTTGGGTGTATTGCATCAGTAATGCAACGCAACGAGGAGCAGCCATAATGTTGAATTTTTTTCTATTTGATAAAAAACCTCATGCTGAAACAAGCTATAATAATACTAAATTTCAATTTCTAGGGTGCAGTTAACAACACTTGAAAATCGCAAAAAGAGCTAGAACAACTGAGAGCAAATCAGCCAAGAACAATTCCCTGAAAAAATAGTAACTTAGGATTTTGTCAGAAAAGAAAAAAAAATTCGGTAAAGATTACGAATTATTGGGTACGAAATTGAAACGTCCAAATCCAAATTTTAAAATTTAAAAGTTTTCGATTAATGAATACTTTAATATGCAGATTGCAAAACCGAAAAGCCTCTTTTCGAGTAAAATATTTTACTCACTAAGGGGCCCTTGTAAATAAGGAGCTTAAATAATCGGGCAAGCTATGGAAAATGCCTGATTATCAAAAAGTACACAACAATGTTGACTAATTATTTGGAGATGGAATAGGCGATAACCAGCAATACAATATTAGTTTGTAGTAATTACAATGCCCTGAGTATCGCAGTTTCTATCTGAGGTTGGCGTTAAGTTGACAAGTCCCCATGAAGCCTAATTAACTAGAATCTGTTACAGGCTGCGATTCTGTGTAATACCCAAAAATTTTAAACTCGATGGGTTTCGTTCCTGGTTGTAAAGAGCCAATTTTTTTCAAAAAATAATTAAGAAATGGACCTTTTGTTTGGGCAGAGTCACTTACTCTGACACTTCCTCGAAAAGGTTTGGTATATTCTTTTCTAGATTAACTAGGGACTCACTTTTTTTGTGACTTTTCCTGCGCTTCTTTAAAATGTGCATATATCGCCAATTAGCCAACCACTAAAGAAAGGCTAGGGCCATTGTTGCCGACGAAAGCATTTCATTGTCATTCATTTCGTTATCCTTCCCGGATTTTTTTAGACTGTATGTTGAGCCCAAATTAACTTAAAGCTCTGACGCTCAAAACTTATATTCCCCTGTTCTATTCGACTGCAAAGAATAAACTATCTTTAACCTGGAAATCCAAAAGCTGAAATCCGAAAATAGTTACATTCAGACCGAGTCTTCGTCAAGATTAATAAATAAAAGATTAAAGAAATATCTTACGTCTACAATCTGGAAAAACAGTTAGGGTATACGAAAAGTACAGGTCTACCATGGCCCAGACCAACAAAAACTAAGGAACGCTGTGAAATTAACTTGACATCCCCACAGATCGCTATCCCAGTTTTTTGCGCATATTCTTTCTGAGTCAGCTTTGTTGAAATAACGGGATTATCTTTTCGTCTTCAG
>Ga0163217_1035010_pt1 | contig 15520 bp, 21 predicted proteins | sample SynspAceP_FD_185933 | JGI IMG/M metagenome (GOLD analysis project Ga0163217, IMG submission 185933) | Saline lake microbial communities from Ace Lake in Antarctica - Synechococcus sp. Ace-P (PacBio error correction) | ecosystem: Environmental > Aquatic > Non-marine Saline and Alkaline > Saline ...
CGTTCACGCACTCCCGCGGTGGGACGTGTCGCGTGCATGGCTCGCTGACATTGGCACTGATCCCGGGAACATATTGCAAACTCCGTCGCGCGGCGGTACCGGGTGCGCCCAGTCCTTATTCGCCCCGCCCTCACTCTGTTCCCCTCACAGGAGTAACCGAAATTGAACTTCTCCACCCGCCAGAGTGGAAGAACGAAAGGAGAAAACCAATGATTGCCACTACCAGGTCCAAACAATCGTATCCGATCATTATATCCTACCCTGTTCCTGCGCCACATGTCCTGGGAGACGTTGCCTCGTTTGGGCGGTCTCGGGTCGGCAGCCGCACATCGAACGCGGCACATTTTCCGGACAAGACAGCGCTGGCCTATTGGCGAAAGAACCGCAGCCCCTTCCAGGCTGCACGGAAGGCGCTTGCTTCCTCGCACCCAACCGCGCATGGCAAGCTTGCTGGCGCCACCTCTTTTGTTCTGGGGTGATGAGGGGCCAATGTCACTCGTGCATTGGCGGCAAGCTCTGCCCGGGCTCTGCCCAAGGGGACTGGACACATCGAGAGACCTCATCCATTCCGGGTCGCGGTTGATTGGCACTGCCCTTCCACGGCATGCGGCGCCTACCGCTTCGAGGCTTACGGAAACCTGTCGCGGACACCCCAAGATATGGTCCATGCCGGCCCGATGCGATGCTTTGATGCCATCAGGCGGACGGTTGGGGCCGCCTGTGAGGGTTGCGCGAGACCTCGTCAACACATGCCGGCCAATGACATGGGTCCTGATGCGCTTGAAGCGGCTTTTCCGCGTCCTTAGCTGGCCATTATCAAGGCCGAAGTCAGCGTTTGTTACTGGTTGATGGACCTCATTCCTCGAATGGCTGATTCCCGATGATCCATGCGGGTCGGCCGGCGCCTGCGGATCAGGCCGCCGCGTCTGCTTGAGAAATGCGCTGGGGCAAAGCGGGTGCCAACTGAAAATTGACATTGTGGGCAGAAGGAGTCCTGTTTTCGATACCTGCGGTTCTCGATATAACCTGCCCAATATCGATCTGCGATACCATGAAAAAGGACATGGGCGGTGCCGCAAACGTTCTGGCGCTGGCGATGATGATCATGGATGCCGGTCTGCCGGTGGATTTGCGCGTGCTCGTGCCGGCGGTCGAAAACTCGATCTCGGCTCCGCCTTCGGCCGGGCGAAGTCCTCACGCAGCCGCCAAGGGCTTGAAGCGGTTTTCGATTGACAATAACGATGCGAGGGCCGTGGTCCTTGCTGAGCACTCACCTATGCCTGCGAAGATGCCCGGATCCTCTTGCTGATCGACATGGCCACGCTGACGGGTCCGCGCGGGTGGCGCTTGGTCCGGATCTGCCGCCATTCTACACCGACGACGAGACCCTGGGCCGGTGATATCGCCACCGCATCGGCAAAATGTGTTTGATCCCGCTTTGGCGCAATGCCGCTCTACAGCCCTATGAAAGCGGGAACGTCAAAATAGCCAGGATCGCTGATCTGGACCAAATGCACCGGCGGGTGGCTCGCCGGATCGATCACCGCAGCGCTGTTTTCTCAAACGCTTCGTTCGCCCGAAACAGATGGGCAACATTTCGATTTCTTCGCCTGGTTCCTCCAAAGATCAAGACCAAACGCGCCAAATGGGCGGAGAAAAAGCCCAGGGCATTTCGGGGCGTTGTTCGACCGCGATCAGCAAGCGGCAATCCGGCTTGACGATCAGCAGCTGAATTGCGTGTTGTTTTTGTTGTCGGCCAATGTAATCCGGTTAAATACCGAAACGATATGAGCACGCTGCCCGATGGCAAACTCGATCTCCGGCCATACCTGACGCACTCTGGGGCTGTGGCATGCAGCCACGCAACATGTCCCGCCGTCAATCGGCCGGGAGTCTGACAGATCCGGCAATTGGCGATCCTGCTTCACATCTATCTGGCGCCGCCTCCGCACACGCGTGCGCCAGGGCTGCAAGAGTATTGGCGTGACCAAACCGGTGATCACCCGGGCGCTCGACAACCATGGGGCACAACTGGGCTGTTCGCCGGGTGCGCAAAGAGGCCCGACAGGCGCAATGTTCCACATCAAGCGGACGGTGGACGGTGCGCTTTTTGTAGACGGCTTGCGACATCATCATCGCTGAAGGCCGCAAATTGTCGTTGCCGGGGAATTAAAACACATGAGTGAAACCTTGATCACCGGATCCGCACGCCTCCCGGGCGATCTGGCCGATATCCGCCGCTCAAGGGCCACGTGATCGCTGAACGCTACTATCGTAAGGCGCGCCTGGCGAGGTGATCGTGCCTGTTGCCGACAATCCGTCCAGACCTTGACGCCAATTGCAGCAGTCGATAACCACACCAGCGCGCTTTGTGGCGAGGCCCTTTGACGCTGTTCGGACATTTCCAGGCCGGCTGGGCCCTGGGGTGGCACGCTTGGCAGCCGACGTAAAACGTCGTTATCTGTGCGCAAGAAGCGTATCAAGGAAGGCTCAAGCCGGCACGCATGTGGTTCGGGTTCCCGCGCGTTTCCATCTACCCGGGCCTGATCTTCGCTTTCACCGCGCACCTCAAGTGTGTCTTTTCATGATGGGAACCGGTAAAGATCGTTTGGGCTGCAGTGGAAACAGGGCAACGCCCCTAACTGCACTTTGGAAGATTGGAACGCCATCATCGGCCCGCGATTTGCGGCCGTGGCGAAATAGCTTGGTGAGGACGCGGTGTCCGTGCGCTGCCCGGTTTTCTGACACGCCCTATCCTCTGGGGCGGACGGTCCGGTGCTGGGCAAATCGATTGCTCCGCCCTGGTACAGATGGCGCTGGCCATGACCGGCAAAATCGGCGCCAACGCGGATTCCGATCAGCAGGCAGCAGGTCTGGTGCTGAACTTGATCCTGAGCGCGAATGGCTTCAGCGCGGGGATCTGGTGTTCTGGAAGGGCCATTCGCTTTTATCGAAGACTAAAAACACGCTGCTCCAACGCCTCCGGAGTGCACCACCCTGTATGGTGACCCGTGAGCCGCTTTGCGCGAAGCGATAGACCGCATAGCCAAGCCTAGGGCTCCCACTGTCTACCGGCGGCCTTGAGCCGGCTTAGTAACATCGGCCTTTTCCGTCGATCCAGATTGAGCAGCCGGCCTCGCCCCGTTTCATAGGCGTCCGCATCTGGCGCGCCAGTCGCGTCGATCAAGCGAGTGCGGCATTGATGCAGCGGCTGCATGCGGCGTGAGCGTCACCTTCGGGTGGGTCCAGAACGGCTTTCGGCAGTCAAGCGGTCTGCTTGGAAACAGCATCCAGCGTCACACGCCCGACAGCAAGCCTCATATCCGCGCGGAGAGAATATCTGCCTCGTTCTGAAAGTCAGCCGCGTGCCCGGCTTGATATCAGTACCCAGGCGCGACCAGAAGGCCCACGCTTGTCATTCGGACAAAAAATCGCGAATTCAACTACTGAGGATCTCACCAGCGTTTTCGGGCGTGAGCGCAGCAGCCACCACGAAAGATGATCGGGCAGACGCCCAGAAAATGAACCGAGCCACATCTTCGCCCCGGCATGGCAGGTGACACCACTCGACCTGCTCTGCGTCCTCGACCATTCCGGAAGACGGTGAACCCCATAACGCGGACTTTTGCGGCCGCATCGCACGCCCAGTTCGCCCAGCCCCAATGATGCCGACTGAAGATGTCCGCTGGCGGCTTTCTGGTCGTCGGTCCTCATGCCAAAGATCCGGCTGCTGCTGAGTGCACCGGTTTAGCAAGCGGGCCGAGGCGATGATGATCAAGCAGCCTGCCAGAGCCACGTTTCGCTCACCGCGTGGTCAGAGTCGCCAGACACCACCCGCCACGAATCGAGCCAACATCCGGCAGACTGGTGATCAGCAAAGACCGTGATCCACCCCGGCACCGAGCGAAAAAATGGCTTGTGAGATTGGGCAGCTCGACAGCAAGCTAGCCCGTTCTTCCAGACCAATGCGTACCGTTGGAAATCTTGGATCCGCCTCTCCATGCGGCTCAAGCGTACGGCCCGGTCGGAGGTGCCGGGCTTGCCCAACGCTCTTGATCCGACCTCGGGGTGCCCACCCGGTGAGCGCAAGCAGGATGCTCCCTTGCAATCGTGTCGTCAGTCATAAATCCGCCTATTCGCTGACGCACGGGCGCTGTCCCCCGGCTTCGGAAATTGGAAATGCTGCGAGACATCAGCCGCTTTGCAGTGTAATTCGGTTTCTGGTCGGTCGAAGAATCTTGTCCGCCGTGCCTGTTCGACCACTTGCCCGATCCGCATGAACGATGAACTGTCAATTGGCCAGCGCCCGCACAACCTCAGAATCGTGGCTGATTGAACAAGATAAAGCCAGGTCATGCCGCTTCTGCAGATCGCGCAGCAGGTCCACCACCTGCGCCTGACGCTCCCATGTCGAGCGCCGAGGTCGGCTCGTCCAGCAATAGACCGGAAGCGCGGAGCCACTTGAGCAACAATGGCCCGTGCAATCAGCCACTCGCTGCCAGCTGGAGCTCACCGGAAAAATTCGTGGGTACGCCGCGCGTTCGAGCGTCGACCCCGAACTTCTTCTCAGCGCTCAGGCGACGCGAACGAGTCACGGTCGCGGGCCGATACGAGATCAACGGGCGTGGATGCAAGCCCAATCGCCGACGATCATCGCGAGTCGAAATGGCGCGGGACTCAGCGACACACCGAACGGTCCTGAAACACCAGCCAGTGCATAAGCGCTTCTCTAGCGGGCTTCATCTCTTGAAGGAGCGGTAGGCATGCAGCGGCTTGTTTTCGAAAGAAAATCTCGCCTTGCTGCGATCAGCCGCATCAGCGCAAGTCCAAGCGTCGTCTTGCCGGAAAGCCGGATTCCCCGACCGACGCCCAAGCCCGTCTGGCCCAGCCTGAGGTCGAGGCGATAGCCCGTCCTACCGCTTGAATTAATGATCGACGGTGCGCCGCAGAACAACCTGTGCTTGTCCGGAAACGTCAGACCCTTGATGTCTTTGGCCCGCATCACATCTGATGCTTGTTTCATTGCGCTCGGTGGCCGGCCACATGTTTCAAGCGGCAAGAAGGTGATTGGTGTTAGTATGCATGCTGCGGATTGCGAAGATGCTCCGCGGTCGCAGCGCTTTTCGACGATCTTTGCCCTGCGTCATCCAACAAACCCCCGATCGGCGAATTTTGCGCACGATGCCTAGAATCATGGTGATGAAACTGCAGCATCGCCAATGCCATGCCTGGTTTCTTTGAGATCAACGCAACAATTCAAGGATTTTGACGCCTGCACCGTGACATCAAGCGCGCTGCGTCGTCGCTCCGTTCGCAATCAGCAGTTCCGGCGGTTGCAAAAGCCAATGGCGATTCATCACCCGTTGCCGCTGGCCCGCCGGACATGATGCGGAATAGATGCAGACGTTTTTCCAGGGTCGCGGATGCCGACCTGATTGAGCAGATCCCAGAGCCTGCCAGGCGCGCCTCAAATCCGGCTTGATCGGCTGGTGCAGATGCATGGATCTCCGAAAATCTGCTTTTCCACCGACTGCAACGGATTGAGCGATTGTAATCCATCGGCTCCTGGAGAAAATCATGGTTGATGATCCGTTGCAAGAAACATCCCGGATTTCCGGCTCGGACGCTGACAGCAAATCCTGCCCTTTGAACAGGATTTTGCCGGAAGGGTGGCTCGCCGCCGATACGGGCTACAGCCGCATGCCACGGAGACGCGCCGGAGAACCGATTTGCCTGGAGCCGGATTCGCCATCCACCAGCTGGCACCGCTTTCGCCCAGCGCTTTAAGTCAATACGAATATGGTCGACCGCGTTTGACTTTCACCGCACCTGATGGAACGCCACCGACAGATCCCGCACCGACACAGTGCTTCGTCCTTTCTTTGCAACCACTCATCGAAATCGTCCTTCCTGGGTCGAAGGCAAATCACGCGTTGCTTCGCCGAATGAAGATCAGCAGCGACAGCAATGCGATCGAGATCGGTGAAAACGCTGTGCCCGAGCCACGGCGCCTGCACAGATTGCGCTTGCCCGTGCGATCAGTCACCCATGCGAGCCGCGAGCCCGGCGCAGGCCAACCCCAAAAATCCAGCGAAGTCAGCGTCGTGATCGATCCCGGACAGAATGAAAGGCAAAAACGTCAAGCGTCCGCCACTACCTGGCATTGGGCAGAAACTGCCGGAACATGAACTGAGTGCGTCGCCCGACACCGAGCGCCCGGGCCCGCGTTGACCATACTGCGAAAGTTCACTTGCGGGCACAGCAGGTTAACTGCCGCCCGCACGATGCGACAACGACGACCCACGAGAACAGCAGCATGAATGCGAGCATGGGATCCAGAAACACCGGGCGGCAGCACCGCGGCGATGATCAGCGAGGATGTAGAGCACAGGCCATTATGGATGACCAGATTTCCATGAACCGCTGCGATAAATCAGCAGGTCTGTCCATCCGCTCCGAAATAAGCCCTGCACAGCACCGGCGGCGACGCCGGACAATGCTGAACAGATGGTCAGGGCAGGCCGAACAGGGACGAGATGCGGAAGGCCGTAGATTCATGCCGCGCAGGTAACATCGCACGCCGCTACTGTCATCGGTGCTCAAGTCCGAGTTCATGTTGCCGAAGTCGTCCATCCCGGGTCTTCGTCCTTCAGTCGGAAGGCCGAGCAGCGGGTGCCCTTCATCGAGCAATCCAAGACGGCTGGCCTTGTGCGGCGCCGAATGCGGAATGTTTAGGAGTTGGCCAGTAGTGAAGGAATATCGACATCGGCGGCCAGATCAGCCCAGCCATTGGCCTGAATCTCGTCCTTAATGAACGGAATCGCGATAATCCTGGTGACGCGCAGAAATTCCGCCGAATTTTTCGCCTCCGATAATCAACCATCGACCCGGGATAAAGTGGATTTCGCCCTTAGTAGGACGCCAGGATCGGTCTCGGTCATGGCGAATGAACTCGGCAAGCAGGCTGGCGATGAAAAAGGAAGCAGAAAAACAACCACAACGACCAGTAGCCGCGGTCCGGTTGGCCTTTGAATTGGCCATCCGCCGCTTGTTGGTCCGGCGACAGCCAGCCTTTCGGCCGGCCATTGGCATCATAGGTTTTGAGAGTTTTAGCTGAAGCCGGTGCGCTCAATCCGACAGTCACTCTTTTCAAGTCGATGCCGCGGATTACGACCCAGGTATAGACCAAAGATCGGAAATCAGCCCGACCCACCAGAAGCCATCAGCGAGAAAATGAACAGCGTCGCAAACACCACGGGTAGTCACGCTTAATGATCGAATTTCAAAACCCGAGCCGGGCCCAGCCCGTCGAGCGAGAAGATCGTCTCGATACGCAGCGATCCGGAGAAAAAGGCCGAGATGAACGCGCCGGAAAGCCTGCAATAATCGATCAGCAATCGCATTGCGGAACTCATGCCCGGTACAGGCACCTGAGCTTGTTCCCGGTCAGCTCCTTGGCCGCGCAGTGGTCACGTACTGCTTTGCGGATTTCCATCAATGAACGAGTTTCTTGGTCCAGTCAGCGTCGTGGTGGCGAGGCGAAAGCGACAATGCAAATCAAAGGCAGCAGCAAGATGCCAAGAAAAGTCGACGATCGTTTCAGCCGAACAGGCTCAAGCTCGGCAAAATTGTCGGACGTCAATCCCGCCGCAACGGGAAACCAGTCAAAAACGATCCGCCGTGCTAGACATCACGATCAGGCAGGATGCCGACAGAAGCCGGGCACTGCAATAGCGCGACAATTGATGAGGCAGGAGGTCCAGACATCGAACCGCGACCCGTGGACACCGCCCTTCTGAATCCCCAAGCGGGATCGAGATGATGTAGGACAACAACAGGATCCAGCCGCCGGAGCGAGATTGAAAACGGCATCCTTCTCCTTGATCAAGGTCATTACAATCAATGCTGGGAAAATAGCTCTCCGCCGAAATCGAAGCGGAATATAGTTCCACATCATCATAACCGAACGCTCAGCGGCGGCTTGTCGAAGCCGACTGGGCTTCGCAGCTTGGCGATTAAATTCCGGAATCCAGCCCTTGCGCACCGCGATTTGCGAACGTCACCGAATCGCCGAAATCCTGATTTTGCAGGCCGGATCATTCGCCACCACGCCGGAATCCGGTCAGTCGCTGAATTTCACCCTTGGCCGGTCAACTGGGCAAATGAACCTGGTTCGCCCGGAATAAAAAAAACCGCCCGGCGCGAACACTGGATCACCCGCAACGAGATCCGCCATGATGCCGACAATGGTCGGGATGCATCAATAGCAGAACGCCTGAAAATATAACTTCCGCATCAGTCCGTCCGTCGCGTGGAACATTTGGACAGGAGCCAGCTGGTGAAGCATTGTTGTCGATGACAAACCCTCACAAATGCATTCCTTCCCCGCCGGGGACACCGCGGCCGAGGTGATTCGCAAATCGGCCGAACATTCCAAGAATCGAATGTGATGCCGGTTGCAAGACCAAACCAGCCCGCATCAATCATCGGTTTGCCGCTGAACCACCAGACACCCGGGAAAACCGGCGAATAGTAAGGTAATTTCCTCAAGGAATGGGAGGCCGGTCACCAGTAGGTCAATGCCGGAATTGCCGCAGGGTGTAGTGGGGATGACGAAGTGAATTGGCTCAGCAGGTCGCGTTCGAGACGCCCGTGTTGCTCTGGATGAGCGTTTCCGACGGTCCTTGGGCGAAAGGCTACCCTGGCGCCCTCGAGCTTTCGTCGATTGCGCCGATCTGCAATCTACCTGCATAATTGTCAGGACGCGTCGCGATGGCAGTTCGACCCCCCAGTCATATCAGCCTGCTCGTTCCGGGCGGACAGGGTTTGCCCCCCAGCCGCAATGTAGATCAATGTCGAAATCACGCGATCCGCAAGCGTTCACAATCATTGCCGGATGAATCAGCACCCGAATCCGACGTCGACCCCGATGCGTCGGAAGTTCTGGCAAACGGCAGCTGCGCGACCCTTTTCGTATCAGCGAACCGTTGAGCAATGAAATCTCTGAAGGTGAAAGGGCTCACGTTTCCTTCATTGATCCATCTGGTTGCCGCGCAATGTTATCCGACTGGAGAACAGCGAGACAGCTTCGGCGCAGATTTGGCGCGCATGTGGCGCTGGACAATCCTGATCGTCTATCCCCCCAACGTTTTTGTAAGGGGTAGTGAAGACGCTTTCCGGAATCTGTCCGCAGCGATTCCGAAGGATGCCCAGCTCCTGACCTTGCGGCAGTTTCGGCACGAGGTCCGAGTCTGTGCCGAAAGAGAAACTGTTGATAACGGTATACTGCCCGAAGAACAGGTTCTTGTTCTTGGTCCTCGAAATTGTAGGCATATGTTTGAGCGCCCCCTCGCGGACCCTTCGGGTCTTGAACTTGTCCCGCCGGAGATTGGGGATTGAAGCCAACCAGCAACGCCGTTCGAGCGGTAGGCACTTTTCCCGGAGTTTCGCGCTTTAATGCGACCTCGGACAACAAGCAGCGAAGTCATATGGCGTTGAACCACCAGCGTTTGCTTCGTTTTCCTGCAGAAAAATCGATATTGGTCGGATTTGAACGCTTCAAACTCGACATTGGCGGTCCGCGAAAATAGATGTGCTGATCCGGTCAATTGTTGCGCCGCATTGACCGTTCAGTATCAGCTCCCCAGTAGTCCGGCATCCCGCTCGAAACTCAGGCTTTCCCGGTTTGACGTCGGCGATGTCGATAAAGGCGCCGCCGATCCAAGCGGCGGCCTCGAGGTGTTTGCTGATTCGGAGTTTGATGCCCCGGCGTCCTGCGTTTTCCACAACCAGTGTTTGGCAGGAGTATCAGTTCCGCGACGATCTTGGGCAGCTCCAGATTGTTTTTCTCACTGAAAGTTGAAGTTACCTCGCGCGGCCCCGTGACCATCCGCCTTGATGAGGAACGTGCCGGTAATAGAATTCGACAGCTGCGGATTGTTGAGCAACCGTTTTGCTGAAGGTCCAGACAACATCTTCAGCTGTCACCTGGCTGCGCCATCATAGGCCTCGCGCATTTTCGCGCAGACGATAGGAAACCCAGGCAAATAGTCACGGGAAATAGCGTACCGCTTCTGCCAGGCAATCCGTAGTCAGGCCGAAATCTCATCTTCGTGACGAAACCATCAAGGTTTCGAACACAACCCCAGACCGACCGCCAGATCACCCTTTGCCGGAACCGGATTGAACGTGTCCAAACGATCCGGCCTCCGACAAGCCTGAGCGTGCCGCTTTTGGCGCATCGGAGGTTCACAAATAATCAAACCGGGCAAAAGCCGTCGGGGATATTTTCGGTTTCGCCGACAATCGCTGTCCGCATCGCCGCCAGACCGGTTCCTCGGCCGTCTGGGCGGGGCGCCATTGAAGCAGTCCGCAAGTGCCAGCAAGATGGGGCGAATGCGTTTGATCGATGTTCGCGGGTCCTCCGGTAACCCTTTGTCATATTAGGTGATCAAATAGGTCAGTTCGCGGCACATTGCAGGGCCTGTAATCTGAATTTCTGCATCAAAAACATCAAAAAAGCCGGGCTCCCAGGCCCGGCTTTTCATAAGCAGCTCGATCAAATGTCTATTCGGCAGGCAATGGCGTGGCCGGTGTGTCCTGCCACTGTCCTAAGAATATGGCGGATCAAGAATCGGCACGCTCCTGCGATCTCTTACAGCCCGGCAAAACCATTGCCGGGTGGCCCTGGATAATATTTCTTCGGCGCAGCAGGAAATATTGCTGAGATGCCTTCGTATTCACAAACCACGGAGCCGCCGCTGGCGAATTCGGTCATACGCGCCGAAAGTTTTGAAACCCCTCGTGACGGCCACCGGCCGGTTGGACGACGTTCAGAGGCCGGGGCCCCAACCTTGTTGCCGCTGGAGGCATCATTGGTGTGGGCATGCAGCGAATTTTCTTGGAATACGGCCTTCACCCTGGCCGGAATCGGCGCTGGCAACAGCGGCGCGTCAGCTCAGGTGCGGCTCTTCATCCGGTGCGGCGCTTCGCCGCCAACCCTCTGCAAACTCGATCAGAAAGCCTTCTTGAGCCGGTTCCGGAAGCCGTAATAAATGCCTTCCCGAAAACGATCCGAAAGTGTCATCAGGACAACAGGATACCCAGAAAGCGCGCTGCCCGCCGATTAAAATAATGAGGAGTTCATGTGCCGTCGTCCGTTTCGGTTCGGCCTTTCCGCCCAGTTTCTGCAATGTCCGAACCAGCCTTGGAAATCGCGCGGAACCTATGTTTTTGCAAGTTCCGTTGCAACACACGTTTTGTGATTGGCGGCAGTGAGACTTTTGTGAGCACTTGCGCCACAAAAACAGGGGAATAGATGCGATGTACATGCGAGCGTGAGCATCACGGAGCAGTTGTCAGAAGAGCGATAATTCGAACTGTCGATTGGAAATAGACTTCACAGCTACGACCCAGATAGAGACGTGCATTACAGGGTCAAGCAGCTCTGAACGACCACGGACATAAACAATACACGATTGCGAGAACATCGTACGGAGAGGCCAGCCTCAAGTGTCGGTGTACGCTTGCAAGGATGCCGGTGGAGAGATGGACTTACACGCGTGCCAGGGCAACAGCGCGGAGCCTACGTTCGAGGACCACACGGAGGCGCTATATCGAAGAAGCCCGCGGTACGACGGAGCACGTGGCGGTGGCAACTGATTCGCAGCGAAATAGCTGATGCCGGTGCAGGCCGCGGCTTCAAGCAGGTGATGAACCCGCAATGATCATACAGTCCGGCTCGGATCGGGTGTTTGAAGCGGCGACAATTATGGACCCCGAGGCAAGCGCAGTAATTCTCAATGTTCAGCGGTGGACATTCCCCATTGAACGGAATCATTCGCCGCTCTTGCCTTGCCGCTTGCCGGATCGTCCGGCCGATCTCGCCTACGACTTTGCCGTCCGAGATTTACAGAACGAACGAGAAAACCAAAACCCGAACATCGTCAAGGTGATCGGGCACGCCAATGCGGCGGGGGCTTTTTGCGCGCCTGCTTATTTCCACGCGCGCCACTCGCGCTTATGGCGAAGGCCCGCCTCTACCAGCATATCAGATCGGGCTGTATGCCTAGGCGCGCTCGGCGTTTGCCAAGCGCTTCGTACGCTCAACCCTCAACACTCAAAAGCGCGAATCCGCTTTGAAAGCAGTTGGGGCGCTTGAAGGATGGCATGCGCATCGATGTGGCTATCGTTGACTCGGTGCCTCTGGGTGTCGATACTCCCGCCGACCTTGAGCGTGCCCGCCAAATCCTGGCGCCGTAATAGGCGCGTATTTCTCACAAACGGACAGATCTGATGACCGTTTTCCACCAACCGCATCGCTTTCAGGGCCGAGGTTTGGCGCAAAACTCCGATTATGGCATGCCGAGACATGTTTCCCGCATGGAGCCAATTGGCCCTGTGCCACGTACGAGCCATGCGTTCAAGCGCGCTTGAACCAGAGGTGAAGCGGAATCTGGCGATGATATCCGATTGAAAACGACCATCGCCGGACGGGGGTCGCCGACATCCGATGTATCCTTGTTGCCTGAATCGCCAACTGCATATTGATTGGCGAATTTTCACGCCGATCCCATTTTCCAAGCTGAATGTGCTGCCCGGGCGGGGCAAGTCGGGAAATCCCGTACGTGGCACAGCCATGTTCACGCGGTCGTCCGTGTCGCAAGTGGTGTTCGTGCCAATGGCTTGGAAAGCAGTACTGTGGCCAGCGACACCGCAGCCCGCCCGGCCGTTTCCGAGAGCAATAACGACCGGACCATCGGCTCTCTGGCGCCGCGCCCTGGCTTGCCGAGCTCTATGGCCTCAATATCCTTGAGAAAACGTCGCGGACAACGGAAACAACGTCACTCGCTTCGGGTCGTGTTGTCGCGCTGAGGCAAAATTTTTTCCTCCGCCACGCGCCCGTGCCCGAGTGAGGTGGTTCGTCACCACTTCGTCTTCCGGTGCGCACATTCCCGCAGCACTTTACAAGGCGATGGGCTGGTTTCGCCACAACGGCGGTTAACAATGACCAACGCTGGAAAGCTACCAGATCGGCGCAAATTCTTCGCAACACAGTTTTTATGACCGATAGTTCAGGGCCATCCGGACGAAGCGCCGGTGGCGGCCCCGGGGGAGGGGGGGGCCCCCCCCCCCTGCCCCCCCACCATGGATGAACTCGCTTTTTCTTCCAAGGAATTGCGGATTTCTGGGCGTTTATCGGCCCAATCCGTTCAGGCTGCGCAAAACGGCTCACATGGCCGACGAGGCTGAGGGCTGAAAAGCCCTTACTTGCCCAGTCGAGCCAATCGCGCATCAGCCGGTGGGCAAAGTGGCGCCCGGGTGGTGGCGCCGACGGCGTCGGCCCTCGCCCAGGGTTCGCCTGACAGGCATCGCTCGTTCCTCTGCCCGGTCACACCACCGGCAATCCTCAAGTTCAGCCGTTGTCGCGGGTAATCTCCAGGCTCTGGGCTTCAGCGTAGACGCCCGATATCAAGGGTGTGCGGCATCCGGCCAGGGTTTGGCTGGCGTGATAAGCGGACCCGTGCAAACCTTGAATGCCCGACTCCCTCCAATGGTTTCCGCCGAACCGCATTCTTCCATTGGGTTTTTCCGCACCAGCTCGATAAAAACCGGCAAAGGCAGGATACATCCCGGGCGGAAAATGCAGACTGCGTCCCAGCAAGACAGCGGTCGCGGGCCTCGTCAAAAGTCAGCATGATGGCGACGGGATCGGTGCGGGAAACACCGTGTGCTCGCAAGCCTTGCACTTTCGCCGGTGCCGCCCGCCTCGGCAACCATTGAGCTGGCCCGCAGACGCCGCAGAAACGCGGTTGGCCCCAGCGCCCAGGAAACGAGGAGCTGGTTGCCCTGCCGTAGGCGCCCAAAGCGTTTTCTCATCCATCACCACGCCTGACGATAGACTGAGCGCGATATCATGGCCTTTGAAGGGCTCGGCAGGTCGTCGGGCTCGATCTCACTGGCCGGCGATGTGCGCACATTGGCCTCATCCCCAGCCGATCAGCACGCATGATTGTTTTTGTTGGCCAGCAATGGCGGAAGGTCCGGCCGTCAGCAACGCGTGCGTGTGGTGTCACCATCGATCCGCAATCGCCCAGCCGCCTTTGGTGAATGGCGAAATACGTGTCCGCCGGATCATTGAGCGCGTCGCCCAATTCGGATCTCGTTGCGGTATTCGGAACGGCGATCAAGCCGGTTTGGCGGCACCAAATGCGACCAGACGGCTGGCTTTCGCCATGCGGTGCATTTTCATGGTCAACAGTGGAAAATGTCATGATTCAGAGGGCCTCGAGAAAGTCTTTCGTAAATTCGGCGCGGGGCGCTGCGGGTCCAGGCATGGCTTGGCATGCCCCCAGACCGGTCCCGGGCCAGGCTGTCGCCCTCGTTGCGGGCGATGAATGTGAAGTGAAACTGGCGAACCTGATTGCCAAGGGCACCGATGGTGATCTGGGCAATTCAGGAGCCTGCTTGACTGCCATTGGCCGCAATCGCGGTCTCAAAAGTCAGCATCGTCTGTATCAACGCGGAGTCATCGTCCGCAATATCTCGGAAATGGCAAGGTCGCTGCGGGAATCAGAAGCAACCAGGCCGATGCGCGAATCCCTCCATCACCATGAGGTGTCGGCGCACAAGCCCAGCTTCATCAAGCAATGTGTGTCGCGGTCGAGACGAGCGGATCGAGAATACAAAATCAACATGCAACAATAACCGCCGGACAAGGTATTGAACGAATAATCTCTAGCAAGTTTTTTTGGCTCTGGCTTTGCTTTTTGCCCGTCGATGACGATATGTGCTTCTGCGGAGGTTGGTGGTGGACGAGCCACTTCGCCACCGGTGTCAGATCGGAAGGAAAGCCGCCCTAACGAGCCCGGCACGGGTCACCGTGCAGCCTCCCACCCTTTCGCCCGCGCCGCAAAATGCAGGCCTGTCAGTTGACGGGTTCGACCGGGGTCAAAATTTGGTGCAAGGCCATCCGGGCCCCAGCGCAAGGCGGCACAAGAATCATGACGAAAACAATCGGCATGAAACACAGCGCCATCGGGGACCGACTCCGGGAGCAAAAAGCCCCCCCGTTACGGTGCTGCGCGAAAATACCACGCCCCATAGGATTTCACGACCTCAATCGGCAGGAGCCGATGGTCCGCACGCTGACCAACGCCTTTTCCTCGGCCGCATCGCCCAGGCTGGATGCTGACCGGTGGCGCGGGGTCGGCAAAAGACACCACGGCACGCATTCTGGCGTCGCGCCCGAATTACCAGACTGCCTTGAAATCGACCAGCCGACCATCGAAATCCTGACTGTGCGCGCGAACACATGCCAGGACGCATCAATGGGAAAGGCCGCCATGTCGATGTCAATCGAGATGGATGCGGCATCGTCACACTGGTATCGAAGATATTCCGCGAGAATTATCGAAAACCCAGGTTGCGCTAACCCGTCCGTTCGAGGCGCGACTACCATAGGTCTACATCATCGACGAAGTGCACAATGCTTTCCAATCAGGCCTTCAACGGCCTATTG
>Ga0163217_1077759_pt1 | contig 15519 bp, 11 predicted proteins | sample SynspAceP_FD_185933 | JGI IMG/M metagenome (GOLD analysis project Ga0163217, IMG submission 185933) | Saline lake microbial communities from Ace Lake in Antarctica - Synechococcus sp. Ace-P (PacBio error correction) | ecosystem: Environmental > Aquatic > Non-marine Saline and Alkaline > Saline ...
AAAAGAGAGAGAATGGGCCACAATTTTGCGATCCTCGAGAATCTGGCCCGGGTTGGACTTCCTCAGAGCCTTTTGTGCGGCTCCTCGAGGCCGTTTCGGGCGAAAGACGGATCCCCCCCCTGCCCCTTTCCTCCCAAAAATGGCCAAACCAAAAATTGAAAAAGCAAAAAAATGGCCCATTTTTGAACCCGATGGGTCCCTCCACGGTCCCCCGTTTTTTTTTCCCGGCCGAAAGGTTGCCCTTTTTTTTTCCCGAACTGCGGTTTTGGGTCTGGGCCCCCGTAAGCGCGCTCGACTTGGGTCCCCTTCCTGCCCGGTGGCAAAACCGCGGCAACCTTGACCCACGAGCACGTCCTCATATGCGCCGATCAAAAAAAATGCCGATTCCCGCCCCCTTGGCCGGAAACGGGCAATTGTGGGAAACCGCGCCACAAGATAGTCCGCGCCAACTCGTTTGGAACTGGGCCGCCCTTGAAGGCCTTCACTTCCATGCCAGCGGGGTCGTATCGGAAAACACGCTTTTGGATCGTTCGGACTTCCCCCGATGTAATCCTGCCCTGGCAGGAACGACCGCAGGGGGACCCCCGCTTTTTTATTTCGGCGTACAGCCTGTCTTTCAACTCGTTGATTGACGGCCGCGTCTTTCTTGGAAGGCCTTGGTTTTGGGCCCGTTGCTTTGTTTCGTCGAACAGTGATCGATCCCCGGAATTCCCCCCCGCGAGGCGAAGTCAATGGTTTTTGCCGGGTGCGGCGACGAGCGCCCGTCCCGGGTCGCGGCGATGCTGGGTATGGCATAATGTAAGTCCTCCGGAACGAGAAAGGCCGCACCAGTCTGGCGCGGCCTTTTCCCAAAACCTTCCAAGAAAAACAGGTAACTTAAGACGAATTAAAGAAAGTCGACGACTGCCTGGCTTCCATCTGACCGATATGCACCGTCGGCCAGTTTTTCTGGCACGCGGACATAGGTTGCCGACATCGCTTTTTGGGTCAACATCCACATATTCCGGGAGATTTCCGCTCGGGGCTACGAAGGGCCTCAAGGACCAGTGCAATATTGCGTGACTTTCGCGGATCTGAACGACATCGCCCGGCTCTTCAGGCGCCGCTGAACGATGTTACGCGACGACCGTTTGACCATCACATGGCCGTGGTTCACGAACTGGCGTGCCGCAAAGATCGTCGCAACGAACTTGCGCGGTACACAAAGGCTTCAAGGCGCGATTCGCAGCAGGCCGATCAAGGTTTTCTGGCGGCGTTGCCTTTCATGCGGCTGGCTTCAACGTACACGCGGGAGAACTGGCTTCTCCGTGATGTCGCCGTAGTAGCCCTTGAGCTTTTGCTTCGCCATGAGCCTGCGCCGAAGTCGGACAACTTAGATGCGCGGTTCTGGCCCGTGCGTCCGGGGCTTGTAATTACGGCTGTGAAAACGGGGGACCTTGGCGCGGCCCAGAAATTTTTCACCGAACACCGACGGTATCTGTCTTCGCGCTGTGGAGACGTGACATGGTAAGTACCTCATTCGACGCGGGCCGGTGGGCGGCGCGGTATTCGCACCCACGATTTCAACGGCGGCTCCGGCACCAACCCGTAAAGAAATAAGCGGCGGTAAACCCAAATTGACTGGTGCGTCAAGCCATCCCCCTGCTAGGGCTGCAGCAACAAAATCCCGAATAGAATCATGGGAAGGAAGAAAATGAGGAACCTGAAAGGACGCGTGGCAATCGTGACGGGAGCGCCACGGCATTGGCCGGGCCTGCGCAGTCCGCACTGGCGATGAAGGGTCGCCGTTTTGGCTACTGATATTGACGATTCTGGCAACCAAGGAAAACGGTCGATCTTATAGAAGAACGTGCGGAAAAGCCCTCGCTGCCAATCACGACGTCCACCGACGAAGCCCGGTGGACGAGAATCATGACGCTCTGCGAGACCAAATTGGGGAAGCCCGGCCATCATGGTGAACCAATGCCGGCGTCCGATCGGCGGAGCCATTCTCGAATTCAGCCTGGCCGACTGGGCAGAAGCAGAATGGCCATCACGATGGACAGCGTCTTCCTTGCACGCGCGCGGCCATGAGGGCCATGCAGGAGTTCGCGGTCGATCATAAACCTGTCGTCCATTGCGGGCCTGAGAGGCTCAGCTGGCGTCAGTGCTATTTGCGCGAGCAAGGGCGGCGTCCGCCTGTCAGCAAGGCCGCCCTGTCGATGCGGCCAGCTCGGTTTCCCGATACGACGTCAACTCCAATTCAAATCCCGGAAATTTAATCGACAACACCGATCTGGCAAAAAGTCGATTGCCGCATGACCGACACAATGAGCGCCGATCAATTGGCCGCCCTCTACCACCCAAATGGCGCCCAAATTGCATTGTGCCGATGGCCATTGCGCGCGGGGCACCCATCGGGCGCGCGCCAACCGGAAGAGATCGCAGACAATGGTTGTGTTTCTCGGGCCAGCGACTCCTCAAGCTATATCAGCGACAGGAAACTCGTCGTTGATGGCGCGGATGACCGCGTGATGGTTTCGAGCGCCCTGCGAACCCGGGTCATGGATGGCACGGGCTGTATCGAACTCCGGTCAATTCTAGTATCGGCCCGTTCGGCTCGGTCCGTATCTTTGCAGTGCAAACGCGTCTTTTACGGCAGAGATTTTAGCAAACCGGGTGAAGATTTGACGGACGTTACTGTAATAGTTTCCCATGCTACAACAATGCTGCCACCATGAGACGGCAGTACAGAGCGGCCTTGGCCAAACGATGCGGTCAAGTTTATCGTTATCGAATGATAGCCTCAAGTGACGATTCGGCTCAAGCGGCCCCCGAAATCGTCGCGCCGAAGGATCCGCGCCTGGTCGTTCTCGTTTCAAGACCACAATCAAGGCCCGTCGGCGGCCCCACGTAACCGTGCCATAGCGCTCGCCGAAACCAAAAATGGGTCCGCCATTCTGGACGCCGAGACTGGATTGCAATCACGACCGTGCTCGCCGCCTCATAGAACGGGCCCGAGTCCTGACCATCTTGTTTGGTCGCCGACGATCTGAAATCCCGCGTTGAAGCCCGTGGACCGCCCCGAACGCAAGGCACACGTTTTGGTCCGACATCGTCAAGTCGGTGTGCTTGCGCTCACCCTCAGCCGCTTGCGCTAGAAAACATCGACCGCCGAACGGGAAGCCGACGCGAGCTCCGATACGTTTCCTCAGCCCCCCGGGGTTTTTTTTTTTTTTTTTTCCAAATGCCCCCCCCGGGGGAAAAACGGAATTTCTGAAGGCGAACGATTTGCCTACAGGGAAGAGATGCGGCTTGCCGAAGACTTTGGAGCTGTAAATGCACGCGCCTGAATGCGGGCGCCAGGTTCCAAGCCTCATTGTCCAATGCGGCCTATTTTTCGGTCCGACTATCCCCAACTCACTATGAAGGAATATGCTTCGGAAGACCTAAAGCGCGTGTTGAAACGGGATTATCGAGCTACTCGGAAATGGCAAGGCCTGACCGACGAGGAACGTCCGTGCGCTCCGGAGAACAAAAACCCTCTGGCACAAGAAACTGGGGCCTGGGTGCGCCTGAATAGAATCAGTTCGTCGCGCGATCCAATGGGTATCCGTCATGGCGTTCATCGCTCTCCGCCCGCAAGTCGCAGGCGCCCCTTGGCAATTCGCTGCGTGCGGCATCTGACTGGGTCCGCCCCCCCCGTCGCGCTTCCATACTCATCGCGATGCCCGACCTCAGGACATCGCGACGATCCTGTCCAGCCGCCCCGATCAAACGGGCCTAGGAAAAGCGCAGGACGCTCAAGACCGGTAAAATAGATATCGTTTTGGTCGTTTTCCCAACTGAAACGCCTGCGGACGCGCTGTTTTCAAGAACTCGTGCCTCGCGCGGTCGAAAAAAACCCGGATAGATAACAAACGACCCCCAGGAAATAAAAAAAAAAGAGGCAGGCAAAAAGATATACCCACGAAAAACCCCCGCGAGCGCTTCCCGGGGACGCCCGCTGAATCAGAATGAAGGAAGTGCCTGAACCGACGCGTTTTGGCGAGAACGTGGCGACAGGGCTCAAGCGCCGCCACTAGGTCACCGGCACCAATCGGAATCAATACCACAATCTGAACCACGCCAGTCCATGCGTCCGGCAGCAAATCCTCACTGCTGAACCAGACAACGAACCCCATATGAAATGACGCGATGAGTGACTGGATCCAGCGACCACTTGCCGTGCATAGGGAATCCGATCGCCAGTTTCACAGCGTAGGCGCCCCAAAAACCAACATAACCATAAGCTGGGCCAGCATCGGCCCACGCGACCGCCTCGAAGACCGATGTGCAGCGTAGACATGACCGCAACGGCCGTCAGAACCGTGCAACGATCGCTAATTTGAAATTCAGGTTCCAACCCGGCCAACCCCGTTCAGCACTCCGAGTTGAAACGCGGACTCGGAGCGCGAAGTCCCTCAGCAAAGACACACCTGAAAATCGTGGTGACTGCGGGCAACCCCATTCTCCCGAACACGACCCGAATGGCCAAATTGTTGGAATCACGGGCATCCACATGAAAATTGGATAGCGACCAAAGCGGCCAATCGCATCGCCCCTTCGATGGCCCTGAACAGCATCGCCAGATCATTTTGGCCGCTTGAGACGCGACCCGGCAAGGCGACGGCCGCAAAGGGGTGTCACGAACGCCTGACTTCGGCTTGTTCGAGCAACGCCCGGACATGTTGTACATGCCAAGCGCCGTTGGGTCCCAACACGCCCCCAATCATGACGCCTCGAAGGCTCCGCCGCTGGCCTGCACGACTTTGTCGTTAGGTTTGTTGAATTGAAACGTGTGGAGCTCATGGGTTTCGCTCCAGCTGGACTTGAAATGATGGCCGCATTTTTTCCGCGAGCCAGGCGAACATCAAGCAACCTGCCATCACGCCTCGAAATTTCCATCCAGACGAAGTGCCCATGCGTCCCTTCAAAAAAAAAGAAAAACCCCGACCGGGCCACCAAGATGCCAATAAGCAAGCTGCGCTTACTGTCCCGACAACATCGACAATCGTGATCCTTGGTAGCGCAGTCCCTCTGCAAAAGCGCTGCGGGCACCGACGTGGCGGCGCCAATGATCAGGACGACGAGAAAAACTCGCAAATTGCACGAGTTCCGGATGGCTTGAAAACCGGCGGCGAATGGCCGTGCCAGCAGCTGGATAGCCCACCCAGAATAACAACGCCAGCCCAAGAACTGCATGAAAACTCGAATTAACATGACCTTTTGGTCAAACCCGGGCGCTGGACGATTGAAATCGTTCAGGCTGCCTGAGGGCGAAAATCTCGGGGATCGAGAAATGTCACGAGGGCCATATCGAACACAACCGAAATCCAATTGCGACAACAGCCGGGCTATGAGACAGAGACACCAGTCCGCCGACCAATGCCCGATCAGTTGCCCATCGCATTAAACAACGACGGCCTGGCCTTGCGCGTCTGAGCAGACTTTGAGCCATATACGTGGTCCGCGCTTTGGCTTTCCGTGCGATCAATTGCAGTGATTCTTTTGCGTTGATGTCATAGAGGACGCCCGTTTCACAGCTTTGTTCATGATCATAAAATAGCTAAACAGATTTCCCAACATCTGATCTTTGGAATCCGAACGAACTCCTCCAACGCAACCCTCCGCGCCAGAAGATGACACAATTTGCGCGCCCGACCGGTGAGGCGCCGCAAGTTCGCACAGCTTTTCGTCGACAACTTGGGTATTCGTCAGAATTTCATCGCAACCCGTAAACTTTGACGCAAAAGCAGAGCCCGCAACGCAACAGTCTCGGTTTTGAGACGGCGGCCTGACTTTACCTTTCAGCTGCACGCAGGTCCTTGATGGCGAGTTCCCAGAGTTTTCTTGCGAAAAGCCATCACGCTGGCAACGTCTCAAAAGGGCGTGGCCGCTTGTTCACACGGAATCGGAGATAGACTGCCCATCGCTCAGGTATTCCCCCGTTCAGTTTGATCTGCGGATAGTAATTGCGGAAGATCACCTGATCGAACTGGAGACCAGGAGGAGTTCCTTTTCTTTGCCAGAACTGCTTTGTCTGGGTTCCGCGTAGCCGTCATGTACGCGGCTGCTTGAAGACAAATTCTTCGGTGGACACCGGCGTCCCAACTCCGCGCGGGCGGATCAGCATGTGTAATCTGTGAACGAAACGAGACTTTCGTCGAACGCGCCGACCTGATCATAGAGTGACTTACGAACAATCATGCCCTGCCTGGTGGGCAAACATATCGTCAAGTGGCCGGTCAGGAAACTGGCCTGAATCGCAATTGGTCCAATAGCCCCGTTCAAGCTTCCTGCAATTCTCCGATCCATTCGTCCAGAAAAACGTTCATGTCGCCCATAAGCCCATATCGGCAGCCGATTAGCCTCCAAGCAATCCGAACAAGCGTTTTCAAGGCGCCGTCGGAAAGCGAGTCGTCATCATCAAAACAATTCCAGACGAGATCTCCCGTCACGGTGTTTTAGGCCAAAGTTCAGGGGCGGCGACTTACCCGCATTGGACTTTGACAGGACCGCGCACGCGCCCTTCATAAGCTTCAAATTGCTCAAGCGTGTCATCCCGTTGAGCCGTCATCAATAATGATGATCTCATGTGCTGGGCGGGTTGTACCAGAATGGATTTCAAGCTTCATCAGGAAGGCGACCTGTTGAAAAGTCGGAATCAGGACCGTAACGTTAAATGGCTTCAATGTTCATTCCGACTCATGCTGTTTAGGCCCAACATTAGGCTCCTCACGCGACTACTGCGCGTGGCACCTGGAATTGCTCCTGAGATCGTAGCAAATAGCGCGCCAGTTCGAATTTCTATACGCAATTCGCAACATATTGGCTTCCGCGAGAAACAGGACCGCCCGAGAATGAAAATTGCGTCTTCGTCAATGCCTTCCGATGATGTCAGAGGCATTTCATTGCGAATAGCGCGGGGCTCTGGTTGATCAGGGCCACAGTGTCCGACATTTTTCGGAGTCGGGAACGCCGCGCCGACCGACTTTCCGTCAAATCGGTTGAAGATCACCATTTGTAGAGACCGGACGGTCAACAAATGAGCTGGCCAACGTCCACGCCTCGCCCGCGTTGCCGGTCTGCCAGCGCACTCAATACACTTGCGCGTAAAAACGGTGTGGCTGCGGCTTCGGCAGGCTTCGGTCCCGAACATCTATCGGCGCTTCAATTTTTGGCGCGATCTGACGGCCCTCTATCAGGCCAGCGCAATTTGATCGCGACGGCGCGTAACGACATACTCCATTGCCAGTTTGCAACACTCGCCGAAGGTGTCATCAAAGCACCGCAAAGCCGGTTTCTCAAAGGCATATTGTCGGTTAAATTTCCGAGGCTATGATATCTCGGAAACGTCGCAGGCGAATTGGACCACGAACGTTATGCTCACGTCTGGTCTGAAGCTCGAGCTTAGTTGCCCATTGCGACTATTTTCCGTAGACGGGGCTGTCGATCTTGGATGCCCGCAAGACCGTATCGACGTCATAGGCTCGGGTAAATCCGCCTCGAAAACTTCCTTTTGAGCCGGCCCACCGACCGGGGAAGAAACCACGTCCGTTTCTCATGGTCGGTCGGTTGGATTGACGAAAGGGGTTCCAGGTCCCGCGCTTCGCGCGCGTCGCCGAATTCCACCGCGGCGCAAGTGAAAACACCGAATAAAGGTCGACATTCGTGGGCGATGGCGCAATGCGCCCAGGTCTGGAAGCGCTGGCGAATGAATCTCGGACTTGGGCGCATCAGTCCGAAGTTTCACGGCGCCCGCCACACATTCCGAGATTGCAGGCTTCCTACGTCATACAGATGTATTTCTTGCGCCCTCGATGACCATTGGCCAGAGGTGGCCAGGACGCTCCGGTCAATACGTTGAAGAGGCCATGGCTGTCGGTCGACCGGTTATCGGCACGATTCATGGCGGCAATTCCTGAACTCGTCATAGAGGGAGAAACAGGGCGTTCTGGCGACGAAAAAAAAAAAACCCCCCGAAAAAAACAGGGGGTCCGACGCTGTACGCCGCTATCATACGCCCAATGGACCAGCGGGCAATTGGCCTCAACTCGTGAACTTCGCGCACGCGCAAAAGTCGAAGAAAATGTATGACCTGGATCGGGTGACCGACGACCTTGTGACGCTTTATGAACGGACAATTGCACGGAAAAATGCACACTGCGGACTGACAAACGGAATTCAGGGCAAAAACCGCAGGCACGAACTTGCTGCAATATTTCCCGTCCAGACAGTCGGCGCCCCACGGGCGGTTGCGATTTGGAACGATATCCTCCCGCCGACACAAAGATTGATCCAATCTGTCCGTGATGGCCTCGGAGGGAACGGCCCGCCAAAAGCTGCCAAGCAAATTATTATATGAGTGAAGGTTTTCGGAAGATTATGCAAAGCCAAACAATCAAGACCGCACTCCGATGTCACGGTTACGTGCTTCATCGCGACCGCTTCAGTCTTGCTGTTGAAAGCCTGAAAGAGATCATCGCCGGCCACTCAACAGCCCCTACAACTGCTTTACGTCGATGCAAGGCAGCCCGGTAAAGTGGCGGCCGTTGAAATCACATCTGCGACCAAAATGGTTTTCCGCTACGGCGTTAACGAACGCCCTCCTCAGCCGGCCCAGTCACGAAATCGCGGTCTTCGCCGCTGACACTCAAATACGTTCGCCTTTGTTGAAAGTTGCACATTCGTTGCAGATAACTGGCTGCAAAGAACTGATCAATGTGCGCTGAAGAGACGGCCGCCGAAGTCGTCCAACCGCTCAATGTGCCAGAGCAAGCCTTTTTCCCACACCGAGATCTCATCCAGGCCCAAGGCGTAACCCGTTCGCGAAAGATGCCGAACTTTTTCTTTCGGGGCGCCCCTGCAGGATCACGTGATTTGCGACATTCCCCATGCGCACCAGGGCAAACAGGTCACAGAGGTCCCTCTCGTCAGGGGGCCGGGGGGGGGGGGAAAAAAAAACCAAGGTGACTGAAGTCCACTGTTTTCCTTGTAGGAGGCGCGACACGTTTGAGACGGTTCGGCGATTTCGGATGAGTCGATGCTGTCGACAAAGGACCATCCCTCAATTTTCGATGACCGTGTGGGAAAAATGGTGGCCGCATCAATGCTTCGAGCCCGCGTCTGTTTCGCGGACGTTCTATGGTCCCAGCCGGCCAACAACCCATTCGTCTCTCCGCTTATCCGTACTTCATCCTGCGCTGGTCGCCCAAGTGGCCAGGCGGACAGCCTCAATCACTCAAGACCGAAGTGGGGACTCGAAAGGCGATCCCGTAATTTCCAGCAAACGAACCGACATTATCAACCTGGCGCTATCGGTGAGGGCGATCCTGAAGCCCTTTGGCCCGGCCGGATTCCATTCGTCGGGACACAGCTACAAGTCCAGAAAATCGTAATGCGGGCGCCTCGAAACGCGGTTGTTGGTCGCCTGGAGTTGGTGGGCTGGCAAAAGCGCCACGAAAGACCCTGGTCGAGGATGTTTGCCAAACCCCGCAACGTCAGGAATCGGGACCCAGCCCATTCGCGTTCTGAACCATCCGGCGAAGAATTCAGTTCAATCCGCCCCTGCAGGAGCGCACCTCGGGTGCGGTGCTTCAACGGGGGCGGTCAATTTCAGCGGTCCCTGCCAGGGCCTGCCTTCGCATTGCTTTAAAGAAGTCGAAACACATGCCACATGCACACCGACAATGCCGCCGAACGCGACATCATCGTAATCATCGAAGAGAGCGGTTCAGCCCCGGCTGTCCGGTCCCTGAACACGCTCATATCGCAAACGCGGGCACCCTATGGCCTCATCTATATTGATGCCGGCAGCCCAAACAGCGTTGCATCCGAACTGAGCAGCATAAATGCGCCCAAGCAGGGTTTCCACGTATCACAGGATTGAACACTTCCTGAGCCCGGCGCAACACCGTAACCGCGGCAATCATATGGCGACACGCAATACGTCGTATTCGTGAAAAGATGTTTTCGTTGGGCAGAAACACCTGGCTCGCCCCCCTGATTGATTTGCGCCGAACAGACAGGCCGCTGACGTCGTGCAACCGCTGATTTGCAGGCCGCACCCTTGCCACAGCGAATCCACCATGGCGGTGGCAAATTTCACGAAATGATTTTCGACAGTTTTCCTTCATGGGCCCGTCGTCGCGCGTCGTCTCGCGGATCGCCACTTCCTTGCATCAAGGCAAGCAGGTGGGCGATGTAACATTGGCGCGAAGCGAAACGCCAAGGTCCTGCGAAACCCATTGCATGCTGGTGCGACGCCGATACTTTTGAGCGCTTCGGCGACTTCGATGAAAAGATGCCCTATCGAAAGATCACGTCGATTTCAGCATATCTTGTATGGGCAGGGCGGCAGGTATCATGCCTGGAACCGACGTCAATTGGCGACGGTCTGCCCCTCGGGACAGCGCTCATGCCTTTGGAAGGCAATGGACTTTGCCCTTGTTCATCCCTGCGTTGGTCGCCGAAATGGCACAACGCGAAAGCTCGACTATTTCCGCAAAGAAATGGGGCCTTCAGGCTGAATCCCTATTTGCGCTAAATTACGCCCAAACACGAAGAATTGGCGCTACCATGACAATATCGTACTCCGGCCGTTCGAAGGTCCCTTTCGTCGGGTCGAGTCCATAAAGTGCAAAAGAAGATGGCATCTGTCGCCATGCTTCCCTTTTGCAGCGCCGGTCGCACGCGGCTCGAAACAGGCACGCCGCCGGACGGCCAATTGAACAGTCGCAGAATCCATTAATCGAAGCCGTCCTCGTCGGTCGAGCCTGCCCTTAGGGCAAAATAGCATGCCGCCTGCCATGACCAATCCATGTTGGCCAAGCGCATTCCAGTGCAACCGCCTTTGCCAGCGCGTCGAGACAGACTTTTGAGTCATTTGAACGGTCCGACTTTCTAAAAACGGCTTTCTCGAAAGCGACCAAATGACTGGTTCCTGTTTTCCTGCACAGATTTCCGAGCCCTTGCTAAGGTATATCCGGGTTGTTGATTCAGGCCGCTTTTCTTAAATGTCCATTTCGTTTTCGATATGCTTCGGTCTGTGTGGCTTTTGCCAAGGGCAGGAGTGTGGCCGTTCGCGATTGTAGAAGTTCATCAGTCATCGATTCAACGGCGCTGGGCAGAAAGCCGTCGGCGATGTCCTGTAGATAGACAAGCCTTCGTATTTGAGAGATTCGCCACAGTGCGTTCGCATGAAGATGTTGTCCAGGTAGCGCCCGCGCCCATCCATGGCTGACGCGCACCGGCCTGTCGTCGGTCAGCGCCGTGAATCCCAGTCGACCCTGTGAAACTGGCTTCCTTGATCCCGTATTCATTAATCTCCGGCGGGCCTATTTTCCGTATGGCCTCTTGCAACGGCATCGACACAGAAGTCCGCATGCATCTATTGGAACACGCCGCCCACGCAGCACCTTTCTGGGGGCCCGTCCAGCATGGCGACCAGCATAGAGATAACCCCGGCTGACTGGAATGAACGGTGGATGTCAGAACCAACCAGACCTGGGTTCGGACGCGTGATCTCCATCCCTCCACAGGTAAGGGAAGACCGGGATCGCCGGATGCGGCTGGCTCGTCTTTGGGTCGGCTTATATACACTCTCCAACCCCATCATGCCGCATCAGGCGGCGAACACGGTGACGGCCCCCGACCTTGATCCCATCGCGTGCCAGAGAGACCGCGATCTGGCGGCCTGCCGAATGAACGGGTACCTGTGAACCAGCTTTTGTCGGAATCACTTTCATCAGGCCGAGTGTTTCAGCACTGCCGGGAGAGGCCGATAGTACACGCGTCGATCTGCTGATGTTCAATCGCCGGCACTGCGCACTGAATTCAGTTTCGGGTGATCTGGCTGGACAAGGTCTCTGCGGTCGCCGGGGCTCATAGCTTGAGCCCTTTGGCTAAAAATCGTTTCGACCGCCAGCTCCCCGATCTTGGCTATGAAAGCTCTTTGGACCTCGGCCTCCCGTCGTCATTGCCGCCGCCCTTGGCAAACACGTCAGCCATCCTTCACAGCTGCTTCTTCAGGCACTCACCTGTGTCGCAGCACATTGCCTCCGCAATTCCTGGATCGTCGCGATCTCCCCGCAATGCTCAAGCGCCACCTGCGCCTTGAATTGTCGTGAAGCTTTCGTCTCTTTTCGTCCCATCGCTTGTTATCCTTGCTCGTTCCGGGATATACCTAGCATCCCTGTCCAGTTTTCTGGGACCTAGCTCACACTGATCACCAAAAAAAAAAAACCCCCCCCAGCCCCCCCGCCCGGGGGGGTTTTTTTTAAAATATTGGGGGGGGGGGGCCGAAGTGAGCCAGCGACTGCTGAAGGAACAATAAAGGTTGGAAACGCGACCAAGGATGCCAGGCCTATCGTTCCCTCAATGGCTCGGGCAGCGTCCGAAAATCATCGCTGGGTTTGAGATTGCAGAGGTAAAGCCACAAGCAAGCCAAGGTGTAACAAAAACCGATTTTGCTTGTTTCCAGAAGTCTGCTGGGACAATATTAAATACATTCCGAGTGCGGACGCCGCCAGGAATCATGCCAATCCCCCCCCGCGCGAATCCGCGGCTGCCTCCATCGCCTGGAAGCTTTTGTCGCAAATATTCAAGCGAATTGAATCGGGACAATCTCCCCGCGTTTTTCCAGGACCACTCGATACAAAGGATGGTTCGCCTCGCGCAATCGCGGCGAAACAATCCCAAACGAATAGTGCGACGACGCCAACTCCATTAGGACAAATGCCCAAGCATTTCTGAGGCAGCCGGCAACCGACACGCCAATCACCGCCGCGCTCACCGTGCCAACAACATCGACAATTGTAAATCTCACGATACGCAAATCTCGCTGTAGGCAAGGGCTGCTGGAATTGACGCGAATGCACCTGACGAGGGAAACAGAAAAAGACCCGAACCATTGCCTCCAATTCGGGGCTGGTCAAAACCCACCTCGCGATGAGCGGCGCCAACAAATTGACTCCAACGAGATATTGCCCGCCAGAACCAGCGACTGAACAAGGACAGAGTTGGTATGCCCCGGCCGCAACTCTCGCCCGCTGAAATCAGGGAATCATTGAGGCTGCCCCGTCACGGTGTTTTCGGGAAGAAGAAAAAGACCACAGTCATCATTGCGACACACCGAATTCCTCCGGTGACAGTAATTCGCGCAATAAAAATGATCGAAGCAGCTACCGAACATGCCGATCCAGTTTCCAACCCGCGTTACAAACATGACAAAGCTTCACCGGCGCAGACGGAACAATGATGACGCCATCAAGGCCTTTTTTCAGCAATGCTGCCGGCCACTTTTCTTGCGTGGGCATTTCCGACATTCTTGCACCATTTCGCCGCATATAAAATAACGCACGCATCCGTTCGCTAAATGTATCCAAAAAGCAACTTTTGGAAAATGCTATCGAGGCAATTCGCGCGAACGCCGCCAGCGCAATCGCAGTGGCGACTTCGATGCCAATCTCCGTACTGTGGTCCAGCGCCCAACATGCCGGCAGATCGCCGCGACCGAGAATCATCATCCCTCGAGCGTTCACTGCAGCCGTAATTTGGATGCAAAACATGTTTCGTAAAATCTGAATTTTCATGGGGGGAGAGGTCAGCATCCGCCTGCGATCTCTTTGGTAGGCAGTCGTCCAGATCCGCAATGCAAACCCCCAAAAGCTGCTTGCGTGCCATCTACGCAAGCGCGGTCTTTAGAAAGCGCTTGGCGTTCCAGCACTAATCCATCAGACCGCTATTTCCCTTTCCAGATAGGCCACTCACGCAAATTCGCGATAAAGTCGCTCGAAGATAACTTATCGTAATTCACGCCAACTCGACGTACTTTCGCCATGGCTGAACTGGCGCTTTTTTTCGTCCAGCGCACCCCGGTCGTGAATGCGTTGAAGAAGAATGACTGCGTTAGTGGAAAACGACGTTTCGCAACTTTTGCTAGACGCAAGCCTCATTTCGTAATTTGAGACCGACGAAGCGATGTATGAAATATACCAACTCGATCAACAGTGATTTGCGAACGAGCATGCAGCCTGATGGCAAACATGTCCCTTTCCAATGTGGAAACAAAAAACTCTCGGGCCACAATCGGTCCAGTAGCCCCCGTCCGCTATTGATCACCTTGCCATCTGGCGTACGAATAAGAATCGCTATGTCTGCATAAGCCCAATAATCGACCCGCTTATGGGCTCTCAACAATCCATAGCAATGTTCCAAGTGCGCAGGGTCAGCAAGAATCTCATCATCAAAGATCCAAATCAGTCTATGGCTTACCCCCCACCGCATGCGCCAACCCAGTTCAGCGGCTGTCGATTTCCTTGATTTTTCTGTGATAGAATGCGGATGGAATCTGCATATTTTTCCAATTGTCTCAATGGTTGTCGTTCTGTCGTCCGTCATTGATTTACAATGATCTCATCCGGTCGTTTATGCTTGATTCAGGAGCGATTCAATCGCTTCAATCAGCAGGTCCGATCGATAAATGTAGGAACGCAGCCGGTCACACGCCGGATCGTCCGCTCAAATCAGTTCTTCCTCAAATCCAATTTCAACCAATCACGCGAAGCCACCAAATCGTATCCGAAGTAAATACAATAATCTTTGGCTTGCCGGTTCTGGCGATTCCCAGCAACCAAGTGTTCCAATACATCGCAATTACAAACCAATACGGCGACCATTAAAGTATAGACAGGTAAGTGGTGAATATTTCGAGTATACTCTTAGCGATTTTTCACCGACCCAATGAAGAACGGCCTTCCGGACGCAGACCCCATTGGATGGACTCCCAGATTAGCTGGCCTCTGATAGACATCTAATTTTTTAGAAGATGATTGGGTAAGCGATCTGATTTTATTGAGTCGAATGGGTGTGTTCACACAAGGTCTTTTGCAGTATGGCGGGTGAGAGACGCAAGTGAACCGCCCCGGTAACCCCGGAGGCAATTTTGGTTGGGGTCATGCAGCGATAGCGGTTTCCCTTCAGCGCTTGCATAAGTAGTTGGCCTCGGGCCTTCTGCCGCGGGTGTGCCCGATGGCCGGCAGTCTGCGGTTGTTGAAACAATCCACCCAAAATGACAGGGTAGCATACTCCGACGGCGTCATTTGACTTCACGGTCGCTTTCGATGGAAATGACTTCAGCTTGTACAGACCATTGATCGTCTCGGCGAGGCATTGTCGTAAGAGTTCCCCGACGCCTGCCGACGGAAAGGCTCAAGGCCTGGCTTCGGCAAAGCCGCCTCGGTGTACTTTATGGAAGATATTGGCTTCCGCGATTCCCGAATGATGTACCAGGCCCGCTGCCGGAATTGGCCTTCGGCAATGAAGGGCCTGTTCGAGAGCATCCAGGACAAAGCCTGCAATGTGCTGTGGCGGCTGACCCGCCAGCCAACGATACGGCGCGCGAAGACAATCAATGATGAAGGCGACTAGACAAACCCTGTCCAGGTTCGAGACATAGGTGAAATCCGAAACCCAGAGGCAGTTTCGGAGCACCTGTGT